>OUNM010018756.1_pt1 | contig 13023 bp, 14 predicted proteins | sample 1769961 | NCBI WGS metagenome assembly OUNM01 (sample SAMEA3914820, study PRJEB12502) | metagenome | biome: forest; material: soil | place: USA | collected 2012-03-12 | depth 0.3 m | reverse complement strand
TCCTCGCCATATCTCTCTAGGTGATACCTCCTTATGGAGGGCGGAGGGGCGAGGGCGGTGGGCAGAAAAGGCGAGTCTGAATCTTTCCGGCGTAGAATGTTGAATATGGGCTTCGAGTCAGTCCACATTCGAGCACGGTTCGATGGCCACACCTTTGTGCCCGAAGCACCCGTTGACGTGCCCGAAGGGACCGTCTTGAATGGCTGGACAGAACCCAAACCCGAGCCCGGTCAGCCCCGAAAGCCCGGCAGTGCCAAGGGTTTGCCCTTCTTTATGTCCGATGACTTCGACGAGCCTCTCGAAGAGTTTGCGGAGTATCGGTGAGTCGGCTTCTTGTCGACACTCACACCTTCATCTGGTTTGTATACGACGATCCAAAGCTCAGCCCGACCGCTCGGCAGGCCCTTGAAGATCCATCGAACCAGGTTCTTTTCAGTGCGGCCAGCGTATGGGAATCTTCAATCAAGGCCGGACTTCGGAAGCTAGAACTTTTTCCGAACCCGGTTGATTTCTTCAGATTGCAAGCTGAAAAGAGTGGGTTTCAGTTCCTTTCTCTCGAACTGCAGCACCTCGAGCCGATCTCGCTTCTGCCGCAACATCACAGCGATCCTTTTGATCGACTACTGATCGCACAAGCCCTAGTGGAAAACGCGCCCATTGTTTCGCGTGACGCCGTCTTCGATGCCTACAATGGCCTCGTTCGGATCTGGTGACGATGGCGGTTTACGTGGATCCGATAAGGGAGCATCCGCCGGTGCATGGGCAGACACTTTGGTGCCACATGATCGCGGACACGGAAGAGGAGTTGCACGCGATGGCAGAGCGAATCGGCATGCGGCGGACGTGGTACCAGGGGGATCATTACGATTTGCGGCCGGAGACGCGGGCCTTGGCTTTGGCGGAAGGAGCTATTGAGATGTCCATGAGAGAGATGGCCCGAAGAGTCTGCGCGGAGCGCAAGAAGCGCAGGCGGAGCGAAACGTGAACGGGCTCTTCGCGATTGGCGACGTTCACGGAGATGTGCGGCGAGCTACCGAGCTGCTTCAGGCGGCGGGGCTGATCGACGTGGAGAGTCGCTGGACGGGCGACGCCAGCAACCTGATCTTCATCGGCGACCTCACCGACCGAGGCACCCACGGCCTCGAAACCATCGCCCTCGTTCGAAACCTCCAACAACAGGCGGAGCAAGCGGGCGGCTATGTGGAGTCGCTCATGGGCAATCACGACGGCGTGCTATTGGCCCGGGCGTTTGAGTGTCGCGGTGAGAAGGCAGACCCCGACTGTTGGCCCCTCTTCATCGCCAACGGAGGCAAAGACCGGGAGGCCAAGGCGATTTCTGATGACGATGAGACCTTCCGCTGGCTCCAAGCCCGACCGATGATGGTGTCGATCGACGACACCCTTTTCCAACACGCCGACAGCGGCCTCTACTACCAGCGGCTCGGCTCAACGATCGAGAAGGTCAATGAGGCCGGAGCGCAAATGGCCGAGACGGCAAAAGGCGCCTGGCGCATCTTCTACGGGATGACCGACGGCCGCGATTGGGATGTCGGAGGACTCCATGCGCCCCGCGCGGCCGAAATCAATCTCGATCGGCACCTGTCTCAATTCGAAGTGAGGCGCGTGGTCCACGGCCACAGCCGACACCTCGAATGGACGCCGTTGGTCTACGCCCATGGGAAAGCGATCAACATCGACGGCTCCCTAAGCGAGGGGTATCGGAAAGATAGCCGCCGGGGATTCGTCGCAGATCTGGACGCCATCGGATATCCTTCCGCATAGCGATGCTGCTTCCCCTGATCATGACGATGGCCGCGCCTTCCGAAGTCGACTTCTACATCGGCACCTACACCGCCAAGAACGGAAGCCAAGGCATCTACCATGCCCGGCTGAACGAAAAGACGGGCGAGATCTCGACCCCCGAACTCGCGGTCGAGTCCGACAACCCCAGCTACATCGCCGTTCACAAAGGCTTCGTCTACGCCGTGCACGAGAATCGCGAGGGGCAGGCGAGCGCCTATAAGATCGAGAAGGATTTCAAGCTAACCCTCCTCAACACGCGAGCCTCCAGCGGCGACGCCAACTGCCACATCTCGGTCGACCCGAAGGGCAAATACGTTTTCACCTCGGGCTATATGTCCGGCAAGCTAGCCTGCCATCCCATCGAGAAGGACGGCTCTTTGGGCGAGGCGACCCAGGTGATCCAGAACTCGGGCAGCGGCCCGGATAAGTCTCGCCAAGAAGGCCCCCACCTTCACTCCACCTACGCCGACGCCCATTCCAAATTTGTCTACGCCTGCGACCTGGGCACCGACGAAGTCCTTACCTACCAGTTCGACTCGAAGAAGGGCACCCTAACCGCGCTCCCGTCCGGCAAGATCCCCGCCGGCGGCGGCCCCCGCCACCTGGCCTTCGCCAAGAAAGGCCACTTCGCCTACGCCAACAACGAGATGGGCAACGCCGTCACCACCTTCTCCGTGGATCAGAAAACCGGCGCCCTAACCGCCCTCCAAACCATCTCCTCCCTCCCCCAAGACCACGGCGCCAGCCACACCGCCGAGATCCTGGTCCACCCGAACGGGAAATGGCTCTACGTCTCGAACCGCGGCAATGAGAGTCTCGCCGTCTACTCAATCGGCGACGACGGCCTCCTAACCCTTGTCGAAATCGCCGAAGCCACCGTCCGAGAGCCCCGAGGCTTCGAGATCGATCCGAGCGGCCACTGGCTCGTCGTAGGCGGCCAAAACAGCAACGACATCGCCTCGCTCGCCATTGATCCGAAGACGGGGAAGCTGAGTTCAAGCGGACACCGGGTGTCGCTGGGTGCGCCCGTTTGTATTGCGTTTAAACGATGAGGGTGGCCTTCGCAGCGCGAACTTAGCTCTTCGTCAAGTACTCGCCCAGAATAGCCTTCGTATCCGAGTTGTAAAACAAAAGCCTCTGACGTCAAGCAATGGCACGGAGGGGCACCATCGATATGTTCCGTTTCTAGGTCCTCATGAGGTACACACACACACACACGAGCTTGGCTATGATGCAATTTAACGTATGGCCTTAGAGTCTTTGCATCCTCCGCTTTAATTTTTGGGCGAGAAAATTAAGCCATCCAGGCACCTAAAATCACTGGGTCTATCGACCCACTCTTCGATGAGCGAACGAGGAAATGCATGCGGGGAATAGGCCGTTCCGTATGTGGCGTTGTACGCATTAGCTTTCTTTGCGATTCCACGCCAAGTAAGTTATATCTGTAACTTAAACTTGGTTGCGTTACGATGATCAAGGCATCTAACCGGGATCTGTGTTACTTGCTTACGCGGTCGATGACCCACCCACCTGGTTGACCTTCGTGCATGTCTAGAACACCATCGCCGCCGTTCATGTTAAGATCCATAACGTCTCGGGATACCAACATAATCCGGTTCCCAGCTAGAGGACCTCGGCTAATAACTTGAGTGCCTTGACCGAGGCTGATGCCGAGTGAGCTAAAGCGCACCCTTTGGTTCCTGACGGACGATGCATACGCTGCGTTGGCCTGGTCTTTGACGTCACCGCCACATGAAGGGCACCTTCCATAGCTATCGTCCAGAGTGTTTCCGCAATGCGCACAATTAAAGTTTGCCATTTATTTATCTTAATACTTTAAATCTTTAGTCGTAAAACTTATAAAGTTAGGAGATGGATTACCCGCCTCTAAGCATCCCTTCAGTTTTTGCCCATCGAATGATGCCAGCACCAGCAAGGCCAGCGATGATTCCAAAAATATAATTTCCACTGGAAAAACATGCGAAAGCCGCAGGAATGCATGCGAACCCAAACATCAAAAGCAAGACTTTGCCGAGCATGGCATCGGCTATTGTACTGCCAAGCACCGCCTAAGTGTTCCTGCCCTTTTTAAAAAGGCTACTTCCACTCGCCTTTCGTTGTGACATGTAATGCTGATGCTTTTCAACATAGCTGCATATTCCGAAAGCGCCACCACGCGATTGCGCGTAAGGTGGAACGCGAATTCGGATTGCAGTCGGCAGTGAAGGCCGACCCGGCGCGAACGTACAAGAAACGCCGGCTTCCGGATTTGCCAAATAACCCATCCTCCGGCCAGAAACCACGTAATGAGCTCTCCCATCACAACTTAAAGCTCTCTGCGGAACCAGCTTTTTATTGCGTTTTAAATACATGTACTATTATGACTCAAAAGCTTAAAATCGTATACTCTTCGGTTCTCCCTTCGCGAAGAAATCCTTCCAACTCTCGACGGATCTTAGCGACTGCGATGTCAACGAAAGCCATGAAGGTAGTTGGGCAGCGCCAAATTTTTTCGCCGCGCCTCTCTCAAGAGTCACTTCAGCATTGGAACAAGTAACTCCGTTCACGCGCACCGAATCGCGGGTGCAGTCGAGATTGTGCTATTCCTACGCCAGTATCAGTTACAGAAAGAAGACGATAGGACGCCGAGCCTCAACCGTGACCCGTGATCCGACCTTGCTCCTGATGTACGTCCAGCTAGGGCTCCTTTTGGCGTAACCTGAAGCCACAATTGCCGAATGATTCAGCGAGTGGCCGCCTATGCCGTCATCTGCCAGGACGAGCGGATCCTACTTTGCCGACTCGGGCCGCCCGAACCGAATCTGGGGAATTGGACGGTGCCCGGCGGCGGATTGGATTTCGGGGAGCACCCCGAAGAGGCGGCGATTCGTGAGGTTCGAGAGGAGACAGGCTACGATGTTCGGCTGGGCGACCTGATCGAAGTTCAGAGCGAGGTGTTCGAATCTCAGGCGGGCAAGATGCATGCGTTGCGGTTTGTGTATCGCGCGGAGATTATTGGCGGCGAGTTGACGGTCGAGGTAGATGGGTCGACGGATCTTGTCGCCTGGCATACCGCGGAAGAGGCGGCCTCGCTGCCGAAGGTCGGCTTGGCCGCGCGAGCGGTTGAGTCGGCGTTCGGACAATAGGCACGAAGGTCGAGAGAGCTTCGCCACTGTGGGATACTAAAACTTATGAGCAGCGGCCGAAGGGCCTACGATATCGTGCGCGGCTATGTGAATCATGGCTGGGACCGGATTTCCGGCGTGGACGACGATGCCGAGGCGGAACTTCGGCAGGCACTTGAGAATCCGATCCCCGCTTCCAATGCCGCTCCGGGGACACCACCGCCGCCACCCATGACCCTAGAGGTCGCGCGCCGACTTCTCGGCGTTGAAGCGACAGCCTCCGCAAGGGCGGTGCAGAAGGCCTACGACGAGTTGGCCAAAGCCGTAGATCCGACGCGATTTGGGGCTGATCCGCAGGCTGCGGCACGTGCGAAAGAGCTGGCCAGCCGGCTACGCGTGGCGCTCGAGTTGGCGAAGGCCCACGCAAAAAGCGATCCCCTGGGAGACCGCTTCTCCGGTTTAGAGATCGAGTAGCACTCGGCGGAGCGTTTCGCCGAGTGCTACTCGGCGCTCCAATGCGCAAACGAACCAACCTCTAAAGATCCGTACAGGCTCCCATCGCCGTTGGCTCTAGAGCCCTCGATGGTGTAGGCCTGAACCGCCTCTTTCCACGTGACGTTTTCCGCAGGATCGAAGCCTTCCGGTCTATTCGTGGCGGCGCGGATGCCGTCGCGAGGGTCGCCCGCGACGATGGGGCGATCGGAAGAGAAGGTGAGTGGAATGCCGGCGTCGAGGACGCTCCGAGCTCTCTTGAGGTGATAGGTCCGCTCCACGCCAAGCTGGCGGCGGTAGACGTGGCCCATTTTCAGGAGGAACTCGGGCTGCATGGAGACGCGACAGCCCGTCTTGGCGATCCGCTCTATTTGGGCGTCGCTGAGGAGCATCGCATGCTCCAGCCGATGAACGGCCGGGTCGGGGGTGGCTTCGAAAGAATCGAGAACCAGGTCGACGGCGTAGTCGCCGATCGCGTGGACGGCCACGGAGAAGCCCCGCTCCGCCGCAATCGAAACCATCTCGTTTAGCTTTTCCGGACGGTAGATGAGTTGCCCGGAGGTACCTGGTTTGCCGGTTGGGGTCGCGCGCTTGGTATACGGCTTTCCGATCGGTTCGGCGCCGCTGTACTCGCCATAAATGGCGGCGGTGGCGCTGCCGAAGGCGCCGTCGGCGAACAGCTTGACGCCGATGATCTTGGGGTTCGCGGCTCGGAGATACGGCGCGAGGGCTGCCTCCGAGATCGCCCGGGGGCCAAGGGTGGGGCGCCATTGAAGGGAGAGGCGTAGGTCCACCTGACAGCCTCGCTCGACAGCGAGGCGATACGCCTCCAACTCCATGGGCAGATCCCAGCGACCGGTCATCATGTCGGTCGCGCAGTCGATACCGAAGGCGCGCATTGAAGCGCCCGCACGAAGGATCGCCTCGACCATCTCCTCCAGCATCGGCCCGGGGGCGGAGTTGGTCACGTGCTCGTGGGCGTCTTCAAGGAGAACCCCGTTTGGGGTTCCGTTTTCGTCCCGCAGATACTCTCCACCGGTCGGATCGGGAGTTTCTCGATTCACACCCGCCGCCAGAAGGGCGGCCGAGTTGGCGATGCTCGCGTGGCCATTGACGTGACGAAGAAGAATCGGGCGGTCGGGCGAGATCGCGTCAAGGTCGTGGCGAGTCAGATGGTCGCCGTACTTGTTCTGATCGTAGTGAACGGCGTGCAACCAGCCTTCCGGCATCTCGCGGTGGCGCTCTCCCACGAGATCGAGCACCTCGTCACGGGTGACGGCGGGGCCGAGGTGAAGCTTGAGCAGGTCCAGCCCAGTGGGCAGGATGTGGCAATGGCTATCTACGAAGGCGGGAATGATCCGCCTGCCGCCATGGTCGGTGCGAGGGACATCAGCGGGGGCCGAGACGTCGGCTCCTCGGGCAACTACTCGGTCGTTCTCGACGAGGATGTTGACGGTCTCCTCGGTCAGGGCGAGCGTCAGATTTTGGTGGAGGTGAATAGCCAACGCTCAACTCCTTGCGATTTCATCGGCGACCCTTTCGGCGCTCTCAAGCGCACCTTCGATAAAGCCGATCCAGCGGGAAGCGTGTTCGCCGGCGAAGTGAACCCGCGACTCGGGAGGGGCGATGGAGGGCATGTGCTCTAGGACGTAGCCGGGGGCAAGATGGCTGAAGCCGCCGCGCGAGTACGGGTCGCCGATCCAGTCGTGGAACCAACCCTTTTGGAAATGCTCTTTGGCTCGAGGGGAGAGGAGGGAGAGTTCGTAGAGGCCGGCCGCCACCGGGTCGCCGAGGCTGGCCCAGCGGGCCGCCTCGTCGCCGTTGATATAAGCCATCAGGACCGCGCCTTCGCCCATCGTGCCGTCCCAAGTCTGTTGCAGCGGGCCGTCGCACAGCATCGCGCCGCCCCAGTCTTCGTCCTTCCACCAAGGCTTGTCGAAGAGCCACGCGATCTTGATGGAGCGGCCGACGCCACAGGCTTCGACGGCGCATCGCTTACCAACCCCGAGGGCCGGTTCAAAGACAACCCGTTCCAAGGGACGCGGGGGCAGGGTGACAACCACGCGATCAACCCGCGCTTCGCCACCGTCTTCGAAAGTAAGGCGAACCCCATCGCCATCCTGGCGAACGCGCTCCAGCACCTTGCCGTAATGCACCTCGCCCTTTAGGGTGGCCGCCATCTTGTCGCAGAGGGCGCCCGCGCCGCCCGGGAATCGGTAGGCGCTCATTTCGTCACCTTCGCGGTCGATGTAATGTAGGTAGCCGGTGAGCCAACCCAGGAGCCCGATGCGGTCGAGGTCGTCACCTTCGTCGCTTCGGAGCTTGGCGTTCACCCACCATCGACCGCGCTCGCTGGTCGTGTTTTCGCGGACGAAGTCGGCGAGGCTGACGTCGTCGAACTCCTGGCCCTGGAAGTTCTCCCAGGCGGGAAGTCTTAGGCCGCGGCAGATCTCACGGGCGGCGGCCTCTACGCGGAGATCGTCCTCAAGGGCGTCGTTCCAGACAAGGTCATCGGTGGTCCAACGGCCTTGGTGCACCAGCCGCTTCGGCCAGTTGCCGGAAGGCGCGGGGTCGAGATTGAATTCTCGAAGGAGGGCAAGACAACGATGATGATCGGCATCGATCCATTCGCCCCCCGCCTCATAAACCACGCCTGGTTCGGGTGTAGCCGTGAAAAGACGACCACCGGCCCGCTCGCGCGCCTCAAAGCCCACGACCTCGTGACCCGCCTTTTCGAGCAGCATCGCAGCGCGCAACCCGGAAATTCCAAGCCCGACGACGGCGACTTTCACGCCTTCTCTCCGTGAACCCGGGAGGCCCGAGCGCCGATATCGCGGATCAGGCAGAACACCCCGAGACCGCAGACGATGGAGATAACCGCAACGGCGAGACCTTGGCGGTACAGAAGGCCGCCGATGCAAATGAAGATGGCGCCGGCGCCAAGCCACCGTTTATGGGGGCGGAAGAGATTGACCAAACCGATAAGCCCCACCAGGAGCGAGGCGCAAAGAAGATAAGTTGAGAACTCCGCCTGCGTCACGCCACCAACTCCCGCGCATGGAGGCGCTCCACAAGATCGGGAACTACGACGCCGGGCGAGGCGATGGCCAGCGCGACTTCCTCCGGCGTGCGGACTTTCACCAGCACCGGATGGTCCTTCGCTAAGTCGCTAATCGCCGCCTGAGCGAGAGGATCCTCCAACGGGAGACCGCTCAGAGGGTTATAGGTCACAACGCCGACCCGGCGTTCTTTGGCAAGGGGGGCGAGAGTGCGGTAGTCCTCGTCTTCAAAATGGTTGCGCGGCACGAGGAGAAGATCGAAAGCGTCGTGGAACTGCCAGAGGCCAAGCGTGGCCAGCGACGATCCGTCGCAGACGATCGCGAGGTGACGGATGTGCCCTTCCTGCCGAGCCATCTCCATGGCTTCGAGGGCTCCGGATAGTTGAGCCTCATCGACCGCTTGGCGGACGCGAAGGTAGTAGACGTCGATCCACTCGCGGCCAATAGCGGAAAGCGTCTCGATCAAGTGCGCCTGAATCAGGTCGCCCGCATGCTGGTCGTCGTTCGCCCGCTCGTAGCCGGCCGTCGAGAACTGCATCAGGAACAGATCGTCCTCGCCGCGCATTCGGCCCCCAAACAGCGCGGGATTGCCGCTGATATCCAGCGGGACATTCGCCTCCCGAGCGGCGTTAACCAGCCCGTCGATCGCCGTCTCGCCACCAGTCGGCGGCAGCGAGAGGCTGAGCCAAACAGGCGGAAACGCCCGGTTCGTCCTCCCTAGCACCGAATCGGCCACAGGAGATTATGGCGCGCCAGGGGAGGACAGGGAAAAGAAGGGCTGATTTCGGGCCTTTTCCCCTTTCCCTCCCTTACGGCAGCTTCAGTTCCGTCTGATTCCCATCCACGTCCACCGCGATGACCGTGCCCTCGCCCTCGCCCAGGTCGGACCGCTTCATCTTCGCCGTCTTCTCTCCCTTGAATTCCTTGAACACGCCCGGCTTCCCTTCTCTGACCGCGCCGATCAGGCCCAAGCCATAAGGCGCGCTGACCACGATGTCGTCGCCCTCGAACGAGACACGCGGCGGAAGCGCGCTGGGGAAACGGATGCCGTGATAGCCCTCCGGCTGGAACCACGGAAGGAGATTGAGGCGGGCGGCCTCGAATGGGTCCCAGTGGGTCGCATTCTCATAGCCCACCGCATGGCCCTCCGTTTCGCCCTTCCTGGGCGGCTCGTAAGCCGCGAAGCGGCGGTTGAAGAAATCGAAACCGCGCGACATCGCGCTACGAGGATCGGTGGAATGGGGCAGACCGAACGTGTGCCCCATCTCGTGAAGCATCGCCCCGATCGTAGTGGCGGGCGATGACCACATCGTTCCCCGCAGACCCGTATCGTCCATCTCGATCTCTGGATCGACCAACCGCCCATCGGCAAAAACCTTAGGAATCTCCGCCACCGAGCCCGGCCAACTCCACATCGCGCCGCCGCCGAAAAGCCCAAGCCCACCGCCTCCCAAAGCCGTGTGCGCAAGCCCCTTCTTCGCCGTATGATCCCACCGCGTAAAGGCCATCACGCCGCAGACCTTGTTCACATCGTACGGGAACTGTTTCTCCAGTTCGGTAGCAAAGCGGCTCCAAAGGGCGTTCCCATCCATGCTCCGCAGGACGGTTCCGGTCTCATCGGTCCGAACCAGATTCACCACGACCTTCCCACTCTTATCCAGCTCCAGCGGGAACGTCTTTCGGCCATAACCCGCCTCCTTCATGCTCTCGGCGGCAACCGACTGCATCATCTTCAAGGCGAGGTCAAGCTTTTCGTTGTAAAGCGTTTTATCGGCATCCGGCGGACCGTCGAACTCCGTGTTCTCGTCCTTCGCCAGGAGATAGACCATGCGGACCATATAGGGCGAGTGCATGGGCACGTAATCGACCTTGATTTTCACCGTGTCGCGACCGGAAGCCACAAGAATCATGTTCGATCCGGCCTTCAGTTCGATAGCGGCTTCATACTTGCCGTCGGCCGCGGGAAACTTGGCCATCGACTTCCAGCCCAGGCCGGCCAGTACCTCTTTACCGCTCGTGGCGCCCTTTACGAGAAGGAGCGGATAACGGACCGTTTCACCGGGTTCAACGTTTGAAATGGATAGGGAAACGCTGCTTAGGGTAGCGACAAGAAAGGGGAAAATCATAACTTACGGACGCGGACGCCCATAAGGTCTACGCGAAGAAAGCCGCCTGCGTGGCCTGAGGCATACTTTCGGCCCATGGCTAAGCTCCCCGAAGTTGGTGGATTTTGGTTCCGGCAAGCGTCGGCTAACGACGTTCCGGCCATGCTTGCGGTCCATGACGCGTGCCAAGAAAAGGATCGGATCGATTCTTGTTCGGTCTGTTACCGCCTGCCGAATCTTCCGCTCCAGGCCTATCGAAAAGAGCTGGAAGCGGCCCCGCCCGGTGCAACTTTGATCGCCGAAAGCGAAGGCCAGGTCGTTGCGCACGCTTTCATGGAGGCGTGGGGTTTCGAAGAGCGTTTGTATCTATGGCGGGTTTGGGTTCAGCCGTCGGCGCGGGGACACGGGCTGGGGACGGCGATGCACCGTTGGGGGGAGGAGAAGGCTCGCGATGTCCACGGCGAGGATGTTCGTCCAGGAATTCATTTGGCCAATGCGACCGAACACGAGCAAGACGCCGTCCGGCTTCTTGAGCACGAAGGATATCGGCTGGGCTTTGTCTCCCCGGAGCTTGCCTTCGACGCATTTGACGGTCTTTCCTTGCCCGTCTCGATTCCCGGAATCGAGATCCGGGCTCTTTCTGCCGGGGAGGAAGGGCGAGTCGCCCGCGCGCTTGCGGAAGCCAATCTGATTTCGGTTGAGGAGGAGGACGTTTGGACTCCCGAAACTTTGGCTCGACGGATCGACGAGTGGGAATGCGAATGGATCGAACGTGTTCAAGAGGCCGATCCGGCTTTAAGCCCGATTGCCTGGTCGGGCGACGAAGTGGTCGGGGTCTACCTTTGTGGACGAAAGGATAAGGTTGGCGAAGTGGCTCAAGTCGCGGTTCGCGCGGCGTGGCGCGGGCGGGGAATTGCGCGGGCGCTGGCGATAGAGAGCTTGCATCGGCTTCGGGAGGCAGGCTGCACAACCACCCGCCTTTTTACATCGACCGGACCAGACGAAGTCGAACCGACGGAAGGACCATACGCGATGTACCGAAAATTCGGCTTCTATCCCATCGCCCGCCACCTTCGTTTCCGAAAGCCGTTCTAAACTGTTCCGAATGAGTCCGGTTGAGCTCGACCGCCTGGAGCGGGTGCGGAAATGGGCGGCAGTTCCGACGGAGAAGAGGAACGACGATTGGGTCCACGATTTCGAGAGCGCTTTTTGGTGCGCGCCTCTCTGCGGCTTCAAAGACAGAGCTACGTTGGAACATGTCGGATACTCGTATTTGAGAGTCTCCACTCGCAGTTGGACGGAGGATCACGAGTTCATTCGCCCCGCCCAAGTGGTCGACCGTCTTATCGAGGATGGGCTCGGACTGGTCCTTACGGACTCCGAGGATACGAATCTCGTTTGGATGACCCTGGGAGAAATCGTCTCCTACCGGCTCTACGGTCGCGCGTTCTCCTCACATCTAGGCCCGATTGATTTCAACATGGCGCCCGGGGCTCAGGTGGGCTTGTCCCAACTGAGTGAAGCCACGTTTCCCCGATGGGCACGCACCAACATCCGTCGATATATGCAAAAAACGTTAGGCATTCCCGAGCCCAAAGGCTGCCTTGTTCGCTTCCCCAGCGAATCCGAAGCCATCGTTCTCGACATTAACGGCAATGTCATGGGAGCCGATCAGCGTGCGGGCCGTATCGTTCAAGATCTCCGCTGGAGGATGCCCCCCCGGATCCCAATTTATCGAATCGACGGACTCGCGGGCAACCCCATCATGGAGCCTTTTTAAGAGATGGCAACGACCGCCGAGCGATTGATGAAGCTGTTCCAGACCGATGCGAAGGATCGGGACGATCTCTGGCGGGATCGGTTGAACAGCGCCTTCTGGCCCGCCTATTTGGGCTCGTTCACGCCGCACGTGGTTGAGAACGAAGCGACGGGGCTGCGGTCCTACCGACTGGGGAAAGATGAATGGGATGGTGGGTATCCCGCCGGCGAACCCGCGCTGCTCGTGGACTACGCCATTGCCGAAGGGATCGGCCTTGTCCTCTGGCCCTCCAACGAGCCGCAACCCCTCTGGGCATTCTCACTGGGAGACCTTCTCTCGTATCGTCTTTACGGCACCAGCTTCGCGCCGCGTTTTTGGAATGCGCCGCCGGACGTTCCAGGCAAGGAAGTGCTCGAGGAGGCAGAGATGGTCCGAACAGGCGCACCGAATGAGCAGATGTTTCCGCTCATCGTTCGCCAAGTCGTTTACCGGTACATGCACGAGAAGCTCGGGTTGACGACGCCGAAGGTGACTCTTGTCCAACGGCCAAATATGGCTTCGCGGCTGGTTTTCGATTTGCCTGAGGAGCATTTTGGGGGCGAAGAGGCAACGGTTAAGGCGTTTAATTCCGTCGCTTGGCACATCCCTTCCTGCATTCCGCTTTACCACATGCCGAACGC
>OUNM010584771.1_pt1 | contig 13032 bp, 7 predicted proteins | sample 1769961 | NCBI WGS metagenome assembly OUNM01 (sample SAMEA3914820, study PRJEB12502) | metagenome | biome: forest; material: soil | place: USA | collected 2012-03-12 | depth 0.3 m | reverse complement strand
GTCAGCGAGGATGACAACGAGGTTGTCAGCGAGAATGTCAACGAGAATTGCACCTACGGGGATTTCCTGAGTGTCACGCGTACGGCACCGTCCTCTTGCTTCTGTCTCGTCTCCTAATTAAATCATCAGACGTCTCTCCCGCTCAGTGCACCGAGATCGAGTGTGAGCGAGACAAGCGCCGCCGCAAGTACTGTTTTCGCCGCTACGACAGCAATTCCCAGATCCTGTTCATCTCGCTCCCGACCGGCCTACTTGAAAAGCTCCATAACGAGCTTTTACTGTTTTTTTACCGAATTGGTCAGAAGTGGGAAGGCAAGGAGTTGGCGACCCATCGGTCACACCACATATCGGTCACAACAGGGGGTCGCCGAGGCTGACTCGGCCGGTGGTCCATACCCGGAACGCGGTGGTAAAGGCGCATGGCCAACACTCGTCATTCTAGCGGGAGTCGCTGAGCCGGTGGGCGAGCTACACAACGATATGAGATGGTGGTTTTCTGCGTCAGATCACCAGGTCCAGATTGTTCTCCTCGCCAAGTTTGACGAGAATCGCGGCGCGCTCACCTTGGAGAAGTGGGAGGAGGATGGCGGGGGTCAGCCTGTGCTCCGGCAGAACATCACCATCACCCAGGATACCACTACCGACCCGGTATCGTACAATATCACAGGAGGTGAACTGGTGTTAGGGTTCAAACTCCTGTTCCTTCGAGATCCGGGACCTGGAGAGGGAGACCTTGACCTGAGCCAAGCGCTGGAGTCTTATGCAGAACGTATCTGGAGGTATTGGTAAGAGTCGCACTCAATCAGAATCGGCTTGATCGGCCTGATAATTACAATTTCCTCAATACTAGGCATCCTTTCCTCTGGAACGCAGGTAGTCAACCGGGTTACTCCATTCTCCCACACCAAGCCAACACCGGGCGAGCAACTCAACGCAGTCACATGTAAATCACACCCGCCCATAAACCATGCCGCCGGACTGTATCTTGTCGCTGAAGACGAAAGGCGCGCGCCGAAGAGGGGCTGCCCCGAACTTGTACTTGTCTCGCCGGTCATAGTACACAAATAGCAAGTAGAAGGCGTGGATGACACCGGGGAACCATCTTGCCGGTTGCTCTTGTTAGCCCCACACTGACCGGTCACCAAGCACAGCCAGGGGGGATGCCGTGATATTGATTGGGATGGAACGACTGCTTACAGCCAGATGGTGAGTATTATGTTGACCAGCAAGTCAGCGCCGCAGCCGGCCATAATGGCTACTCCGGCGGGGGGGACTGCAAAATTTGCCGCGGTATCAGCATCCGGCTCCGAACCTGGGTTTCAGGGTTTCAGGGCTTCACTTGCTGAAAAAGCTGATGAAGCCGACCGCGATTCCGGTGACGCCGTCCATCTTGCCTGTCTGCGAGTACGTGGCTGAAGTGGCTGGAATCGTGTATGGCAATCTCGAAGCCCAACCGCGGGTTCGTCTTCCGGTGTGTTGCAAGAGCGAGCTTCTGGTTGCTCGTTACGACCTTGAAGTCGGAGTGCCTTCACATCAGGCGCGTGCAGCCAGGCCGATGACGTAGGGTGCACGAGCCATCTCAAAGTCCGCCGTCCTCGGCCAGCCTGAAGTGACAAAGACAACCAAGACGGCCAGAGCCAGTTATGGAAGTTGGAAATTGATGCTTCTCTCAGCTCCCAGCTCCCAGCTCAAACCATGTGGACTGCCGCGCAACAGCAAAGGAGCGAGGCTGAGGCGAGTCTCATCACTCAGGCCCGCCGTCCGAAGACTCCGAACACAAATCCCAGGGCGCTGTTCCGGATCAGATCCGGTGCTGGGATTCGGGCCCGCCTGGAGGGAAATGGTGACTCGCTAAGAAAGGGGCTGGCAACGGTGCAGCAGCGACAAGGGTGTGATGGCGTCCCCTGCCTGGCAGTCACTCCTCTGCTGTCTCGGATTGACACTTTGCAGACAGATGCTCGGACGGTCGTCGGTATCCCAAACGGGTTTTCGTGGTCGAGTGGGCTAGAGAGAGTGCAAGAACCCCAGTTCCGAGCGCGAGCGGCATCGGCTACGCTATACGCCGACAGAGTAACGCAATCCGATTTGGAGTTTTGATGATGGCCGTTGTGATCCATCGCTGCCCCAGGCTTCCGGGACCTGGCGGTGCAACACACGAAACTGCTGAGAGCCAAGACCTGGGAAACAGCCAAGCAGGGGGAGCTCTCCACCCACTCAACAAGCCCTCAAGTGACCAATAATTGACGAGGGTTTTGGGGGCAGGTGTGGGCCACGAGCTGGAACCTCTAATTCCAGCAGGTGGTTGACTTACACCGCAGACGCATCCAAGGGACCAAAAGTGGCACAGGGCAGGACGTCTGCTTCTTCAGCCGTGCTGACCTGGATGCCTTGCAGGAGGACGATGCAGACACCGCAGCGTCTCGGGCCGGCCTAGCCTCAGATGAAGACGCCCACGGCTGCGATTCAGGACCCTGGATGTCTGTGACATTCAGGCCCTACGACGGCGCTTGATCCACACGCTTAGCGTGCTGTCTCACTCCAGGTCTCCTCCACAATGTCGAGCCCGAACAGCGCAGCAGCAGGGGGGAAGGGGACCGTCAGGTTTCCAGACTGCCGTCACAAATTGATATTGCTGCAGATTGCCTCGATTCTGAGGACAGCCAGGCTCGCAGCCGGGAGGTGATTGCAGCGTCGGTATTACATAGTACAGCTTGCTCAGGTCCAGTATTTTGCAGTTTTGGAGGAGCAGCTGCCGGGGTCCATGGAGATTTTGGTGTTTCCCGGTCAATGGAAGCCAAACCGCCGCAAACCAGCGTTGACCCGACCCTCACTGCCTGCAGTGCCATGATTTTTTGGGGCCTCTTCCACGCTCGCGTCTCCGATTTCCTCCTCACCTGCCCGGCCCCCCCTTCTGCCCTCCACCCTCCACCCTCCGCCTTCGCTCTCATCCTACCTCCATACCTACATACCTATCTATCTATCCTTCTCTACCTCCTCCCGCAGCGTCCAGGAAAAGGTGCGAGGCCTCGATTTGCAAGGGACGCGTGCAAGGTGTTTGCTGGCTTGGCTTCCATTGCTTGCTTGGTGCGCGGCGAGAGACACGGCTCTGGTGCATTTTTATTCGCTGCGTCGACTGCACAAGTCCGCCTGCTCCTGCACGCGCAGGTACGAAGAGAGCTAGGACTCGGGACCCGGGACCCGTGCTCAGCTCCGCAATTCCCTTGCTGGGTTGGCTGGCTCGCTGAGTCGCTGGGTTGGCTGGCTTGCTTGTCAGGGTGGACTCGGTAAACCTCGTGGACCTTTTCCCAGCCTGCTGCTTCATTTTCCCGAAAACCCGCTGTTTGCTGCGGACGTCCACCGGACGACAAAAGGTGTGTGCCCTCTGCTCGATGCCCTCTGTCCCTCTGCGCGGCCGCCGACACCGTCCCGCTGATTGATGGCCCCCCCTTGGCTAACTGGTCCTTCTCCTTTTTTCCCCCCAGGCACAGGCGGCATCCTCGGATAGCGGCATCACCCACTTCCCCCAATTCTCGACCGAGTTTGGCCGGCGAAGCTCGAATCCGAAATCGACTTTCCACCACCCCTCCCCCCCCCCTACCCGACCGCAGCCATGGCTACTCAACAGAGCCCGCCCTTCAAGGTCGACCGTTACGTCGTCGTACACGTTGCCACAACCTGCGACGAGCACGGCGTCTACGTGACCAAGGACTCCGCCGAGGTTATTGAGCTTGGTTGGATCCTGCTGGACGCAAACACTCTGGACGAGGTGGGCCAAGCCAACCCCTGAAAATTCCAAGGGCCCTGTTCCGTTGCTCACCACCTCGTGTCTGCAGCTTCACCGCGAGAGCGTGCTCGTCAAGCCCGTCAACACCCCCATCACTCCGCTCTGCAGTGAGTCGTCACCCAGCCGGCCGGAGGCTGGCCGAGGCCTCCTCGGCGGCGGCCAATTCGCCTTTTTGCTGACCAACCCGTGCCAGCGAGCCTCACCACCCTGACCTGGGAACATGTTCGGAATGCCGGCACCTTCAGGGACGCCATCAACCGCTTCGATGCCTTCGCCTCGGAGCACCTGACCTCGCAGAACCTCGACTTTGTCTTCGTCACGCTCGAGGCCTGGGACCTTCGCGTCCAGCTCCCCCGCGAGGCTCGCGACAAGTCGGTCGTTCTGCCCCCCTATCTCCAGCACTCCCGCGCCTTCGAGCTCCGCACCGAATACCAGAGATGGCAGCAGCACCACCCCGAGTCGCTGCCGTTCGGGCCCTCGTCCTTGGCGAACATCTGTGCCGCCCTGGAGGTGGAGGCCGTCCAGTCTAGCGCCCCCATCAAGCACAACCTGCCCTTCCACCTGCAGGCCCTGGCTCCGGCGTCGCCCCGCCGGGCCATGGAGGAGGCCGTGACGCTGGCCCGCGTGCTCCGCGGCCTGATTCGCAAGTCGCAGCCGCCCCATGAGCATCCCGACGTGCTCACTCGCCCCATGGACGCCCGCGCCGATGTCCGCGCTTTCCTGTCCGAGCGCAGCAAGGTCCTGCACATGTCTGGCCTCCCCCACGACACCACCCAGTCGGAGCTCGAGAGCTGGTTCACACAGTTTGGCGGCCGTCCCATTGCCTTCTGGACCCTGCGGACCCCGGAGCAGCACAAGCCCACCGGCACCGGCTTCGCCGTCTTTTCTTCCCACGAAGAGGTGAGTTCCCAGAGAGTCCTCGAAGCATTGGTAGCCATAGACCACTGACGAGATGATCTCAGGCTGCCGAAAGCCTGTGCATGAATGGGCGGGCCCTCAACGAGAAGGCCATCGAGGTGTCTCCTTCCTCGAGCCGCGTCCTGGATCGGGCTGCCGAGATCCTCACACCCTTCCCACCGAGCAAGAACCGCCCTCGCCCCGGCGACTGGACTTGCCCGTCCTGCGGATTTTCCAACTTCCAGCGTCGCACGGCTTGCTTCCGCTGCTCGTTCCCTGCCGTCACCGCCGGCCCCGCCGGCGAGATGGGCTATGGCTATGGGTATGCGCCCCCGACTATGATGCCGCCTCCTCCCCACATGGGCCACCACGGTCACGGTGGCGGCCACGGCCGCATGGGCGGTTCCGGCGTCGTCCCCTTCCGTGCCGGCGATTGGAAGTGCGGCAATGAGGTCTGCGGCTATCACAATTTTGCGAAGAACGTCTGCTGTCTTCGCTGCGGAGCGAGCCGTGCCGGCGCTGCCGTAGTTGCGGACTCCGGCTATCCTTCGCCGATGGACGCCCCATCCTCGTACGGCATGGGCCAGGGTTCCATGGGTGGCAACCCCGGCCCCGGTCCGTTCGGCTCCGCTGCCGGTGGCTTCAGCTCCGGCGGCGGCTATGGCCAGCACTTTGGTGGCCCCCCGAGCACCTACGCCCTCCCGTCTGGGCTCGGCGGCGGCGCTGCTCCGTACCCCCCGCTGAACACCCACTTCGGCCCCGCTCCTGGGTCTCACTCTGCCGGTCCCTTCGACAGCCGCGCCGCCGAGGCCGCTTTCCAGTCGGCCGGCAACGGCCCCGCCTCGGCCGGCCCCGGCAACAACTTCTACTCTCAGAACGAGAACGATCCGTTTGCCTTCCTCTCCTCGGGTATCGGGGGTCTGTCAGTCAGCAACCAGGATGCTCGCCAGAACGGCGGTGCGGCGCCCCAGAGCAAGTCGCCGGCATAAGCGCCCACCACAAGGTTCTATCGCCGGGTGTGAGAACGATCCGTTGCTCACAAAAGCTGCCCATGCCTTTGACTGCTCTTTTTCACGCATGGCTTTCTTCTTCGGCAACTTTGGGAACGAGGGATAGAGATCATTTGGGCCTTGGCAATAACTTCGGCAAGTTTCGTCTGTTTTCTTCAACGGGGTGCAGGTAATGGGGAGTCTGGGGGCGCGGCCACGGTCAGGTCACTTTGAGGCAGGGGGGCGACGGATGGATGGCGGGGTCAAAAATTTACAAAGGGCCGGAAAGATAAAAGAACACGCGATTCTTACAGGGTCCCGTCGGGCTGGTGGATTTTTTTTTGAGCCGACAACACATTGTTCTGCCCCTTTCGTTTCTCCCCCGTCCACCTTTCTTCGGCAACGGGTTCACAAAGGGGAGGGGACAGAGGGGGCTGTTTCCGATCCTTGGACGCCTGGGACACGCACAAACACACACACATATACGGTTGTTTCCAAATCTCGTCGACTTCGAATTCGCAACAAATGGGCAGAATCGGTTTGAGTCGGGCATGGGCTAGGCTGGGCTGGTTTTGGGATCGGGGGGCGCGTGGGAAAAGGGGGCGGGAGAGGCGTGCATAGCGAGGGAGTGTACAAGGGGTTATATCCGGCCTTTGGTGCTCGTAAACGGCGGCTGGGCCTATGCGTCTTTGCCTCGGTTCTGTGTGTTAATCTTATCCTCTTTTCTTTTTCGATTTTGTCATTTTGCTTTTTTCCTCACATCTATTCAACTAGTATGCTCCAGATTGAGGTTCTGTTTTTCTGTTTCGTTGTTTTCTTCGAGGAAAAAAAAGTTTTGCGGGATGGTTGGGCAGGTGGGCGGCGGCGGCGGCGGGAGTACAGCGGAAACATCAGGGGGCGAAGGGGTGTTGGTTTTCGGACTGGGAGGGGGGAGGTTGTTTTTTTCTCCTTTTGATGTGTTTCCAAGCTATTTCTTAACGGTCTTACTCTTTTATTCTTTTCGATTCTGTCTCCATACGCTCGAGTTGACTGGCACATATCATCATCATCTCACATACACGCGACGCTGTCAAACCAACCACCTGTCATTCAACTCCCCACGCCTTTTGGTCGGAGTCTGTTGGTCCGTCCCCCCTGCGTATGGCCTTGAAGATCTCTGGGGGAGAGAGGGAGGGAGGTGAGGAGGGATATGCAGGGCTTAGAGGTTCTTCTGGCGACGGAAAGTGGGATACCACCGGTGGCAAATTGCGTTGGGTTTGTGGTTACTGCTTGCTACTGGAAGGTTTGCCTTCTTTTTTCTCTTCTTGGGCCCGGATCAGGCGAGGAAAGCGATGTTACTAATAGTATTATCTTGCGCGTACTATTCTCCATGCCATGCCTGTGTCTAAGCAAAGCGATCCGACCTCAGCACAGTTATCATGCCACCCAGAACCTGGGAATAGGCGGGCACCTGGGAGAAAACGTTGCCATCTGCTCTGATCGATGGCTATTCGGCTGTTCATTCGCACAAAGCGTAGTGAGCAAGAACTCATAGCTACCTCGCCCGAAGAAAGAGGCCCCCGAGGACAAACTACTCTGGCCCTCTGGCCCAAGACTACGGCAAACGTCAACGTGACAAAGAAAGAAGTTGGTCAGGCTAGCCAACAGCAGTCCAGCAACCTACTCCGCGTACCGTTTCTGTCCATGTTATCGCGCAGGTAGAGGGAACGGCTACCAAGGCCGGAACCAGTCCCGCAACTTGCGCGTCCGCTCATCCTCGCCGGCGTCCTCGTCAGCAATGTACACGGCCAGATCGAGGTCGTTGTCGTCCTCGGCCTGGCCCAACTGTTGAGCAACTTGCTGTTGCATCTGCTGGGCAACTTGATGCTGCTGCTGGACGTCTTGCTGTTGGGCAGCATCCTGGCCGCCATCGTGCAAGCCGCCGTCAAGCAGCACGTTGATATTCTCGCCCCCATCCCATTCCTCGTCGACGCCGTCCTCTTCCTCATCCATAACACCATCCTCCTCGATGTCATCCTCCCCGTCTCCCATGCCAACCTCTTCATCCTCAACATCATCCCCACCCTCCATCTCTCTACCGACCACCCTTTCACCACCAACCTCTTGCACCCCGCCTTCCACGTCTTCCTCAACAGTATACGCCCCGGGGTTTCTCAAAAAATCATCCCAGTCCACATCAAACAACCCTCCCACCCCAGAAACAGCCGCATCGACGTCCCCGTCCCCATCACCCGCAAGATTTTGCTCCTCGCCTTGGGGCTCCTGATCCAAAACCATCATCTCACCCTCCTCCTCGTCGTCATCATCACCATCATACTCGTTGTCAGAATACTCCAAGTCCGCCTGCGCAAGTAACATCTCGTCTGTATTTCCCTCCGACAACGTCGTGGCGGGGGTGTGGGCGATGAGGAGGAACGGGTCGACGTTGTAGATGGGCGGAGGCGGCAGTCCGACTTCCGAGGCATTATCGTCGGAGGAGGAGTATTCGTCTTCGGTTGTGTCGCCGGTGTGTTCTGGTTGGGGTTCTGGCTCGGGTTGTTGTTGTTGGTGGGGTTGGTCGTCGTAAGAGGAGGTGGTGGATTCGGCGTCGGTGCCGGTGTCGGTATCCGAGTAGGGGCCGTGGGACGGACGGAAGGGCTTGATGATGCGCTTGAACTCGGACGGGGAGATGGGGTCGAGGATGAGGTCTTCGTCAGGGATTGTGGAGGGGTCGTCTGGGTCGAGTGGTAGCTGGTGGTGGTGCTGGGGAGCTGGGCGGAAGGCGAGGGTGGAGATGTTTGGAGTGGCAGAGGAGGAGGGAGAGGCGTCGAGGTCCATGGCTTCTGGGCTGGCGAGACCCAGCGGCTGAGGGTGGGCGAACTGGTCGAGGTGGGCTGCTAGGTCCTCTGGAGACGGGGCGAGGAGTTTGAATTTGGCCCCGAGTTTCTTGGCGGCCATGGTCTCGGAAGTGAGCTTGCACAGGTTAGCCCAGGTGATGTCGTGCTTGAACCGCGCGCGGTTGAGCTCCTTGGTCTCCTCTATCTCTTCCTCCTCTGCCTCGAGGATCATGGTCTTCTCCTCGTCGGTGAGCGTCTTCCACCGGGCCTTGCGCGCGTGCTTGGGCATCCACATGCCGGGCTCGAAGGGCACATTGCCGCAACCCGAGTGTATGAGCTCGTGCTTCAGCGGCTTCCACTCCTTGTACGCGGCTGGCTGGTCGTCGTCGCTCATGTACATCTCGTCGAGGCTCGGGACGAGGCTGTTTCCGGTGCCAAAATTGACATGGCCGAAGATCATCATCTCCTCCAGGCAAGTGTCTAGGTCGAGCTGCCGGCGAGCAGCCTCGAGAGGAATCAGCTCGTCGGGGCGCATCAGGTGGTCGGGGCCGGTGCCCCATCCTTCAAAGTGCAGCACGCCCAGCTGGTCCATCTCGACGCCGTGCAGCGCATCGCCGTTGCCGGGGTCAATCTGGTCGGGACCGACGTCGTACATGAGTTTGAGCCGGCGGATCTCCACTGACGAGCGGTACTGCTTCCCCCGGAGAAGGGCCCAGAGTGGGGACAGGCCGCGTTGGCCCAGCATGAGGCGCATGAGCATGCTCGACTGAGGGCCAAAGATGGGATCGTTGAAGGCCAAGATCAGCTTGATCATGAAGAGCTGGGCGATGTACAGATCCTCGTTGCTGAAGAAGTCGGGGTTATTAAGCAGCAGCATGCGCGCCTGGCTCGTCGCGGCGTCCATGATCAGCCACATCTTCTTGAGGGACACGTGAGAATCCTTGGGCATGCGATGGCCCCTCCTCGCGAGGCACGCGATGATGTCGCGGACGCGAATCTCGCGATTGACTACCATCTGCAGCCATAGCAGGCCTGGGATCAGGCGCACCTCGCCTTCCTTGTCATTCAGGGGCGGCTGGCCGTCCACTTTTGCCTGTCCCGGCCGGGTCTGGCTCAACTCCTGGTCGACGCGCGTCACACGGCGGTTGTCGGGGTCCGGGACAAACCAGCGGCAGTAAACCGGGCTAGAGTAGATGCGGGTTGCGGCGGGCGCCATATGGGTGGCCCAGGCAAAGATGCTGCTCCTCATGGACTTGTTGAGGGTGTAGTGGAAGTTCTTGTTGAGGCTGTAGAGAACCACGATGTCGAGGGGCCGTAGGTGCTTGCAGACCTCGACGATCAGCTCAGTGCAGGTGCACAGCGAGGCGAGAAGATCGAAGCGGTCCTTCTTCGGCGGGCGGCACAGGGAATGCCACTTGGCGGCTGTCTGCTTGATCATTCGGGTGCGCTGGCGAGTGATCTGGCGGAACTCGGCCAGCACGAACATGTTGGCATCCTGCAGGCCCTCTTCGGCGAGCATGGACTGCCACTGCTCCTCGAACTCGAGCTCCTCCCTCTCCTTTTTATTCTCGTCGTCCTCTTCGGTCTCGTCGTCGTCGTCCTCCTCGTCGTCGTAGATCCGGTGCGCCCTCGAGTCGCCCAGTCTGACCCGCTTGAATGAGTGCGAGGGCACCCTGTTTATGTGCTGAACAATCTGTTGAACGTTGGGTCGGATGCCTCTGGCTTCAATTTCCTCCCGAGTGGCACTTGCGCGGGCGGCTTGGGCTTGGGCGAGTCGGTCGCGGGCAGCTTCCAGTCGGTTGGCATTCAACTCGGCGACATTTAGTAGCGGATTACCACCAACGCCGCCGACGCCGTTACCTGGAGGAGCTGACATGGCGTAGACCGTGTACCAAGAATTGTGGACGACCTGGACGATAAAAAATGTCGCGAGATTGGTGAGGCTTCGGTGGGTTGAGAAGTGCTGCCGATGTGATGGCAACCACTAAGCGAGAGATTGAATGTGTGAGAGAACTGGAGAGATTCGGAACCCATTCGTGTTCAACTTGACGGAGTTGCAGTTGCTGGTCGAAGTGGCGGGTGGTGTGATCGCCTTGAGAGCACTTCGAGTCGTGAGTCAACAACAATAGCAGCAACAATAAAATCAGCAAAAAGAACAATACTAATTCTTCACCCACACTTCTGCATTAACGTTACCCTCAGACTGCACCAGTACTTGCATACAATACCTACCGGACAATATTGTCCTGTGCTTGCCGGCAATTCTCTGAAAATCCTGCTGGCTGCTGGCTGCTGGCTCACGTTTCGTCTCTCGGTGGCAGGTCGGTCTGGGTTCCGTCCAGTTCTCAAATAGCTCCCTGGTGGCCGAAGCCAGGAAAGAAGGGCCGTAGGCTTACACGAAAAAGAAAGAAGAAGATTACCCCCAAACTCCCATGAACCCATTGCCGTTCTCAAGTGATTCTCCATTCATCAGCAATGCTACCTCCGCCGTTACGCCTGAGACTCATTCCCTCGTCTCTTAGCTGCCGCCCTAGCGGTTGCGAGAATTCTTGCTGCCCGCCACCTGCTCTGCCCATGCCCGTCTGGTCGTTACATATGACAGTTTGGACGTCTCCTCGGTCGCCTCGAACTCGGAATCGGTCTCCATCTCCGGTGGGTCCGAAAGGCCTGATGACTCCGTGAGGGATGGATCGGGCGCGTCTCGTGACTCCGAGCTAGCCTCCGGCTCCGAACCTCCCCTAGCAGCCCGCCGCAACCCCGGATTCTTACCATCCTCCTTCTAATTGGACGCGTCCATCTCGTTCATCGGCATCTCAATGTCATCCTGGTTGACAATGGCATCCGCGACCTTCCAGATCTGGAGCAGGTTGTCCTCGGCAGCGCTGCACACGAGCCACGGGTCGTTGAGGTTCCAGCTGAAGTCGGCCAGGTGGTTGGTGTGCCCACCGTGCATGAAGACAAGCTCCGGCGGTCCGTCCTCCTGGTCCTCGGGCAGCTGCTCGTCGCCCGCCCGGCTGAGATCCCAGAAGATGACTCGCCGGTCGTAGCCACCGCTGCCCAGGAAGCTCGGTTCGATCGGGTGCCACGAGAGCGACGTGACGGCGTCATTGTGGCCCTCGAGCGTGTGGATCTTGTTCTTAAGATTCCGCATGTCCCAGATGCCAATCGTCTTGTCGGCCGATGCCGTAGCGATGAGATACTCGGTCCGCGGGTTGAATGACAGTGCGTTGATTGCGTCACTGTGACCGTCGCGCGCGACAACCGCCGCCCTCGTGGTATCGGCCCTCCGCACGTCGATGATCTGCAGAGTCAGGTCGTCCGAGACGGTGCCAATCCAGTGCTTGACCATGGGATGGTACTGCACGTCGTTGACGATGTGGTTGTGGTGTGTGTACTTCCGCGACGCCCTGAGCGTCTTGCCAGTAACTGTGTTCAGGTCCCTGTTCGCTATGGTTAGGCGTCATGGTTCTGGAGGCCCAACAATCGATAGGTGGGGTACCCACCAGAGCAGCACCGTCTTGTCCTCACTACCGGATGCAAGGCAGCCCGCCTCATGCGGGTTCCAGCTCAGCCCAAAACCTTCCTCCTTATGGCCGATCAGCTCGATCTGTGGGTTCGGTGTGCCCGAGGGCACTATGCTGTGCTTGGTTCGGTCGAAGATCAAAACCTTGCCGTCGACAGCGAGCGTCGCGATGATGTCGGGATTCTGAGGCTGGTAGCGCGCCTTGTTGACCTCGCCCGGGTGGTCGATCTTCTGGGTGATGTTGAACTTGATGACGGGCGGCTCCCCAGACGAGCCCTTGTGGCCATAGCCGCCAATCTCGCCTGTCGCATCGTCGTAGTCGTGGGGGCTAGGAACGACCGACTTGGGAAGCTCAATCTCGGCAATCTGGAGGTAGTTGGGCTTGCCCTCAGCCGTGTGGGTTCCGATGAGCAGCCGATGGACCGTGTAGTTGTGCTCTTTCACGTCCTTGACATCGGGAAACCACTGCGTCGTCAGTGTCGGCCACTCCAGCGCCGTGCTTGCGGATTGTCAGCCGGATTGCCCCGATGCGCTCCAACACAGTTCAATCCGGGCTTCCTACCTCAGAATCATGTCGTAGAGAAACGGGCTGTTCTTCTTCCACGTCTTGTACTCTGGGAGGCACGTCCTATTAGAAAAGCGATCGGCTGGGTCTGAGATGGAGATACAACATACCCTCGTTGACGAGTCTCTGCTCCATGTCGGCGTCGTCCTGGTCGTCCATGCTGACTGCGCACGATCAAAGCATCAGAATTTGCGGTCCTCGCAGAAATGGAAACGGGCAAGCATAAATACCATCGACGTCGTCGACCACATCGCCCGGAGCCATTGTGGGTCGAGAGAAGCAGGAATTTCGTGTGAATTCAAATAAAGACTGCTTGGTTACCGGATTTTGCTAGCCGGTGCGGGGATTCTTTTTTTAAGTGACCGGGTATGGAAGCCGGGAATGGATGATGAAAGGATGGTTGGTGTTTGAGCTCATGCCCGTGCGATTTGTATTCTGTAGAATAGGTCTGCGCAATT
>OUNM010389487.1_pt1 | contig 13038 bp, 12 predicted proteins | sample 1769961 | NCBI WGS metagenome assembly OUNM01 (sample SAMEA3914820, study PRJEB12502) | metagenome | biome: forest; material: soil | place: USA | collected 2012-03-12 | depth 0.3 m | reverse complement strand
GCTCAAGGGCAAGGCGGCCATCGCCAATGCCAAGCTAGCTTATGAGCTTTTTCTAAAGGAGCTCGAAACGCCGCGCTGGAAGGCGCTCGCCGCCAAGGGCGCGACCGTGCAGCGGCCGCTCTGGGCCAGCACGAGCACCAAGAATCCCGCCTACCGCGACGTGATGTACGTCGAGGAGCTGATCGGGCCGGACACGGTCAACACGATGCCGCCCGCGACGATCATCGCCTTCAAGGATCACGGCAACGTCGTGCGAACCGTGGACAAGGACTTTGCGGGGGCGCGGAAGACGATCGACGCGATCGAGGCGGCCGGCATCTCGATCGAGGACGTCACGGCCAAGCTCCTCGTCGATGGACTCGCCAGCTTCCAGAAATCATTCGACACGCTGCTCGCGGGACTCGCCGGCAAGATGAAACAACTCGGAAAGGAGCTCGTGACGTCGTCCTGAGCGACTGAGCGAAAGCGAAGGAGTCGAAGGACCCCCGTGGGGACGGAGATCCCTCGACTTCGCTCGGGATGACAATATTATGCACTACTTGCGAACGAAGATCGTCTGCACGCTCGGTCCCGCGAGCTCGTCCCGGGATGGCCTGCGGAGCCTCATGGATGCGGGCCTCAACGTGGCCCGCATCAACTTTTCTCATAGCACCCACGAGCAGCACGCCGCGACCATCGCGCTCGTTCGCGAAGTCGCCGCCGAGCTCGGGAGGCCCATCGCCATTCTGGGCGACCTGCAGGGGCCGCGCATCCGGATCGGCGACCTGCCGCGTACGCGGCAGCTCGCGGACGGTAGCGATCTTGTGCTCGCGCCCGAGGCGGTCGCCGAGGGCGAGGAGATTCCGGTCACCTACGCGCTTGCGGACGACGTGCACGTCGGCGATCGCGTGCTCATCAACGACGGTCTGATCGATCTCGTCGTTCTCGATGTCGCCAGCCCGCGCGTGACGTGTCGCGTGCTCCATGGCGGCGCGCTCTCCAGCCACAAGGGAATCAACCTCCCCGGCGTTCAGGTCTCCGCGCCGTCGATCACGGACAAGGATCGCGAGGACATCGCGTTCGCCGTCGAGCAGGACCTCGACTACGTCGCGTTGAGCTTCGTGCGCCGCGGTGAAGACATCGCCGAGCTCCGCACGCTGATTCCCAAGTCGATGCTCGTCGTCGCCAAGATCGAAAAGGACTCGGCGCTCGAGAACATCGAGACGATCATCCGCGCCAGCGACGGCGTGATGGTCGCGCGCGGCGACCTCGGCGTCGAACTGCCGTTCGAGGAAGTCCCGTTTGCCCAGAAGCGGATCATCGCGTTGGCGAACCGGCTCGGCCGTCCAGTGATCACGGCGACGCAGATGCTCGAGTCGATGATCACGCATCCGCGCCCGACGCGCGCCGAAGCGAGCGACGTGGCGAACGCGATCCTCGACGGCACCGATGCGGTGATGCTCTCCGCCGAAACGGCCGCGGGACAGTATCCGCGGCTGGCCGTGGAGGCGATGAGCCGGATCATCGCCGAGATCGAGAGCAAGCACCCGCAATGGCATCGCGATGAACGGCGGAAGGCGGACACCGCGGTCTCGACCGAATTCGCGATCGCGGCGGCGAGCACCGCGGCCGTGAACATGCTCAACGCGCCGGTGCTGATCGTCTTCACGAAGAGCGGATTCAGTGCGCGCATCGTGGCGTCGCATCGGCCGCGCGTGCCGATTCTCGTGCTCACCGACCAGGCGCGCACCTTCCGGCAATTGGCATTGGTGTGGGGCGTGGTCCCCGAGCTCGTTCCACATTGTTCCAGCTACGAGCAAATGGTGCGCATTGCGCTCGATGCGGTGCGCCGCCGCGATCTGGCCAAACCGGGCGATCGCGTGGTCGTCACCGCCGGCGTTCCGTTCGACGTGCCGGGAACGACGAACCTGCTCAAGGTCGAAACGGTGTGACGGCGGACGGGACACGGGCGACGGACGAGTGAAACTCACCTTTCTCGGGACCGGAACCAGTTTTGGCGTGCCGAAAATCGGCTGCCATTGTCCAGTGTGCCGTTCACCCGATCCGCGCGACAGGCGCACGCGCGTCGGAGCGGTGGTCGAAAGCAACCGGGGAACGCGGCTGTTGATCGATACGCCCCCCGAGCTCCGACTTCAGCTCGTCGCGGCCGGCATCGATCGCGTGGATGCCGTGGCGTTCACGCATCAACATGCCGACCACACCCACGGGATCGACGATTTGCGGGCGATCACCGTGAATCGCGAAGCGCCGCTGCCGATCTACGGCCCGAAGGAAACGCTGGACGACCTCCGGTCGAAGTTCCGCTACATTTTCGACGATACGATGCGGCCGCTGCCCGGCACGTCCAAGCCGGAGGGCAAGGCGCACGTCATCGAGGCAGGGAAGCATTTCTCGATCGGCGACATGGACGTGCTGCCCGTTTCGGTGCCCCACGGCAATGTCACGGTCTTTGCATATCGCATTGGCCCGCTGGCCTACGTCACGGACGCGAAGTCGCTTCCCCCCGAAGCCCTTCAGCTCCTCCGCGGCGCATCGACGTTGGTGCTCAACGCGCTATTTCGCACCGAACACCCCACGCATCTCAGCATACCTGAAGCGGTGGACGCGGCGCGCGCGATCGGCGCCGAACGGACCTATCTGACTCATCTGACGCACGACAATTTCCACGCGGATCTCGAAGCGGAGCTGCCTCGCGGGATCGTTCCCGCGTTCGACGGGCTCACCGTCCGAATCGACTGACAGAGCAAGGCACAGAGCAAGACCATGACGTTGCGAATCGACTACACCAACATGATGGGCGACGTCGTGAAGGGTGGCGTCGCGGCGGCGGACTGGAGCGCCGCGCCCGAGGCGCTACGCCGCGCGCACGCCGGACTTCTGCGCCGTCGCGATGCCGGCGACCTCGGATTCCTGTCGCTGCCGGACGACGACGCACTTCACCGGCAGTCGACCGACTTCGCCGCGAAGGCTCGCGGCAAGTTCGACGACGTCGTGGTGCTTGGCATCGGCGGCTCGGCGCTTGGCCCAATCGCGCTGCGCACCGCGCTACTGCCGCCGGCCTGGAACACCCTCGGCAAGGAAGAACGAAAAGGCCAGCCGCGGATGCACGTGCTCGACAACGTGGATCCGCGTACCATCGCGGCGCTGCTCGACCGGATCGATCTCGAGCGAACATTGTTCGTCGTCACGTCGAAGTCGGGCGGAACGGCGGAGACGATGTCTCAGTATCTCATCGTCCGCGAGCGCCTGACACAGAAGACGAGGGATGCGCGTTCGCATCTGGTCTTCGTCACCGATCCGCAAAAGGGCGCGCTGCGCGATATCGCGAACAGCGAGGGGATCGCAGCGCTCGACATCCCGCCGGCCGTTGGCGGGCGATTCAGTGTGCTCACGCCGGTCGGGATTCTCCCGGCGGCGCTGGTCGGGATGGATACGGCGCAGCTCCTCGCCGGCGCCGGAGAAATCGCCGCGCGATCGGCCGGCGACGACCTCGCGAAGAATCCGGCGGGCGTATTCGCGATGCTTCAGTTCCTGGCCGATACGAAGCTCGGCCGGCACATCCAGGTGTTGATGCCGTATTCGGATCCACTCCGCGACCTCGCGGATTGGTTCGTCCAGCTGTGGGCGGAGAGTCTCGGCAAACATCGGACGCCGGACGACGCGGGGGTCGGCCCCACGCCGCTCGGGGCGCTCGGGGCAACCGATCAACACAGCAAGGTGCAGTTGTTTATGGAGGGTCCGCCGGACAAGACGATTGCGTTCATCTCGGTCGCCGAAATTGGGTCCGATCTGACCATTCCGAAGCTACATTCCGATGTGAAGGAGCTCGGCTACCTCGGCGGTCACAAACTCGGCGAGTTGCTGTCGATCGAGCAGCGCGCAACGGCCGGTGCGCTGGCGCGCCGCGGGCGCCCGAACATGACCATCCATGTCGACCGGGTGGATGCGCATCACCTTGGCGCCCTCTTCATGCTGCTCGAGATCGCGACGGTGTACGCCGGAGAGTTGTACGGTGTGAACCCGCTGGATCAGCCGGGGGTGGAGCTGGGCAAGCAGTTCACGTACGCGATGCTTGGCCGTCCGGATGCCGAGCAGGCTCGTCAGGAATGGAACCTGCTACCCAAGCCGGACGAGCGGTTTTCGGTTTAACGTCATCCCGAGCGCCCTCTTCTCAACATCACCATGGATAGAATCGAAACCCTGAACTCCCTCTTTGGCGCCGCCGTCGCAGTGACGGATGGGAAGGTCGCCGTTTCCAACGACAAGGCGATCGCGTCGGACGCGATGGACGCGCTCGTGCGCGCCGCGGTGTTTGGCGAGAGCGACGAGAAGGAGCACGCGCGCTGGTTGATCTGGGAGATCGGCCAGGCGGCCGGCGTGCGCGCCGCCTCCATTCAGGATCTATACATGGCGCGCGGTCGCGGCGAGATCCACGGCTTCACGGTGCCCGCGATCAACGTGCGCGGCATGTCGTACGACACGGCGCGGGTGATCTTCCGCACGGCGATTCGCATGAAGGCGGGTGCGTTCATCCTCGAGATCGCGCGCTCGGAGATTGCCTACACCGATCAGCGCCCCGCCGAGTATGCGGCGGTGATGCTCGCGGCCGCGCTGCGCGAAGGATTCCGCGGTCCGGTGTTCATCCAGGGCGACCATTTCCAGGTGAATCACAAGAAGTGGGCGGTCGATCCGAAGACCGAAGTCGATGCCGTGAAGGCGCTCGCCAGGGAGGCGATCGCCGCCGGCTTCTACAACATCGACATCGATACGTCCACGCTCGTGGATCTTTCGAAGCCGACACTCGACGAGCAGCAACGTCCGAACTACGAAGTCGGCATCGACATCCTGAAGACCGTGCGCGAGCTCGAGCCGGAGGGCGTCACGATTTCGGTCGGCGGGGAGATCGGCGAAGTCGGCACGGAGAACACGACGGTCGGGGAGCTGGAGGCCTACATGGGCGGGTTGAACCGCTCACTGCCCCAAGGCATGGTCGGCCTCTCGAAGATCAGCGTGCAGTCGGGCACGTCGCACGGCGGCGTGGTGCTCGCCGACGGTACGATCGCCGATGTCAAGCTCGATCTCGACACGCTCGAGCGCCTCTCGAAGGTGGCGCGCGAGAAGTACGGTCTCGCCGGCGCGGTGCAGCATGGCGCGTCGACGCTGCCGGATAGCGCGTTCCACAATTTCCCGAAGCGCGAGACGGCCGAAATTCATCTCGCGACGAACTTCCAGACCATGCTGTTCGACTTCATGCCCGACTCGCTCCGCACCGAGATCTACGAGTGGCTCAAGACGAACGCGAAGGACGAACGCAAACCGACGGATTCCGACGAACAGTTCTTCTACAAGACGCGGAAGAAGGCGCTCGGACAGTTCAAGAAGCAGATGTGGGACCTTCCCGCGGACGCCAAGGCGAAGCTCGCGAAGGCGTACGGCGAAAAGTTCACGTTCCTGTTCACGCAACTCGCGATCGGCAACACCGCCGATACGGTGGCGAAGTACGTGAAGCCGCCCGTCTCTCATCGAGTCGATCCGACGCAGGCGGTCGCGGTGGCCGCGGCGCCGGACGACGCGGACCTGAGCGATTGATCTCGACCTCGTCCGTGACCGAGGGCCTCTGGCTCGACACGCTGCATGGCATTTGCGGTCGCGCCGCGCATGAACTGCGCGGCGCGATGAACGGCGTGGCGGTGAACCTCGAGGTCGTACGGTCGCGGTCGGCAAAACCCGAGGCTCCCGCGTCGGCGGTGCGCACGTTTGCGGAAGCGGCGACAGTGCAGTTCGAGGCGGTGATCGAGATGACGGAAGCGCTGCTGGCGCTTACCCGCCCGCCCAAGTCGGCGATCGACGTCGGCATGACGGCGCGCCAAGTCGTTTCGCTGCTCTCTCCGCCGGTGAAGGCCGAGGGACGAGAGCTCTCGATCGACGGCTCGCTCGAAGGCCTGGGCACGACCGCCGCCGAGGCGAGCGCGGCGCGCCTGGCAATCGGCGCATGTCTCCTCGCCGCGAGCGATGCCCCTAACGTCACATGTCGCGACACGGGGGCGTCGTTGCAAATCGTCGGGGACAATCTTCGCCTGCCGTCGGACGAGATCCTCGCCGCGGTGAAGGACGCGGGCATCGACATTCAGGCGGAGCCCTCCGCCATTTCCATAAGCTTTCCTCGTTGACGTATGAAGCAAGCACACGCCAAGGTTCTCATCGCGGATGACGAGTCGGCCATCACGGCCGGACTCAGCGCGATTCTCGCCGACGAGGGATACAGCGTCGATGTCGTGTCCGACGGGCAGAAGGCGCTCGAACGCCTCGCCGAGGATCGCTACGGCGTCGTCCTCGCCGATCTCAAGATGCCGAAGCTCGACGGCCTCAGCCTGCTCCGCGAGCTCCAGCAGAAGCAGATCCCGACCGAGTGCATCATCATCACCGGCCAGGCGACGGTCGACTCGGCGGTGCAGGCGATGCAGCAGGGCGCGTACGACTACATCGAGAAGCCGCTCAACGCCGACAAGCTCAATCGTCTCAAGGCGCTGATTCCCAAGGCGATCGAGAAGTTCGCGGTGCAGCAGAAGAACCGCGAGCTCACGTCGCGCCTCGAAGGGCTCACGCACTACGGCGAGCTGACCGGCGAGTCGGACGCGATGCGCGAGGTCTATCAGGTGATCGACGCCGTCGCGTCGTCCACGGCCAGCGTGCTCATTCTCGGCGAATCGGGTACGGGCAAGGAGCTCGTCGCGCGCGCGGTGCACTCGAAGAGTGAGCGCGCGAAAGGACCGTTCTTCGCGCTCAACTGCGCGGCGCTCCCCAAGGAGATCCTCGAGAACGAGCTGTTCGGCCACGAGAAAGGCGCGTTCACCGGCTCGACGAACGAAAAGCCGGGCGCGTTCGAGATGGCGAGCGGCGGCACGATCTTCCTCGACGAAGTCGCCGAGATGTCGCCCGATATCCAGGTGAAGCTGCTCCGCGCGCTCGAGACGCGCATGGTGCGCCGCCTCGGCGGCAAGAAGGAGATTCAGGTCGACATCCGCATCGTGGCGGCCACGAACAAGGACCTCCAGAAGGCCCTCAGCGAAGGGGAGCTGCGCGAGGACCTGTACTATCGCCTCGCCGTCGTGCAGATCGACCTCCCGCCGCTGCGCGATCGCTCGCAGGACGTGCGGCTGCTCGCCGACGAGTTCCTGCACCGCTACGCGAGCCAGAACGGCAAGAAGATCACCGAATTCGACACGGCCGCGTGGGACTGGATTCTCTCGTATCACTGGCCGGGCAACGTCCGCGAACTGAAGAACGCGGTGGAACGGTCCGTGATCATGGCGCGCAGCGACAAGATCGCGCTCAACGACATCATGCCGCGCCATCTCCGCAACGCCGAAGCGCCGCAATCGGTCACGATCGCGGTCGGAGCATCGGTGTCGGACGCCCGGCGTCAGCTCGCGCTCACGACTTTTGCGTCGACGAACGGCGACACTGATCGCACGGCGAAGATGCTCGGCGTCAGCGCCGACGACGTGCGCCGGGACATCATCGCGCTCCTCAACGGCGAGGGTGCGCCGGAGGAGGAGACCGACGTCGTCAGCAACGGCAAGTACACAAAGCCGGTTGAAGCGCCCGCCGTGTCGCGCAGCACCGCCGCGGCGAAGAAAACGATTCCAAAGAAACGCTAAACACGCAGGGGCAGAGGGCCGACGCATGTCGCGGTATCATTTCGACGATGACGATCCGTACGTGGTGATCGAGAAGCACGAGTCGGCGGGGATCACGCCATTCCTCGTCGGGCTCGCGCTCGGTGCCGGCGCGGCATTGTTGCTGGCGCCGCAGTCGGGGCGCGCCACTCGGCGCGACATCCGGCGCGGCGTGAAGAAGGCGCGCGACGCCGCCGAACAGACGGTGGCCGACGTGACCGATTCGGTGGTGGGCAGGTTCGAGGACGCCCGGCAACGCGTCGAGGACCGGATCGACTCCGTGCGCAACGCGATCGACCTCAAGAAGCGCCAGGTGACTCGCGCAGTTGACGCGGGGCGGGCGGCCGCCGTCGAGGCGCGCCTCGAGCTCGAGCAGGAGATCGCCGAGTCGAAGGCCGCGCACCGGGCGAACGAGGCCTGACGATCGGTACGCTGACTGCGGTCACGGCCTCGCGGATCACGAAGCGCCCATTCTGGGTCAGCTTCGGCTGGACGCTTCGTGACTACCTCAAGCGCACGTGGGATAACAGCGGCGAAGACAACGTACTCTTCCTCGCCAGCGGCATCGCGTTCAACCTGATCCTGGCCTCGGTGCCGTTCATTCTGTTGCTCGCGAACGGCGTCACGTTCCTCCTCCCCCTGTTCGTCAGCAGCGCGCCCGTGAACTCGGCCGAGCAGGTTTACCAGTACCTCGACCGGTTGCTGCCGCCACACGAGCACGGGTCGTCGTCGATCGACAACGTCATCCTGTCGATCGTCTCGACGCGAGGACGGGTCGGCATCGTCGCGGCCATCGGATTCGTGTGGTTCTCGACGCGGCTGTTCGGCTCGCTGCGCACCGTGCTCGCGAGCGTGTTCGACATCGAGAGCGAGCGCGGGATCATCGCCGGCAAGATCTTCGACATCAAGATCACGATCGTGTCGACGCTGCTCTTCGCCGCGAATCTGATCGTCAACACTTACGTGTCGCTCGCGACGCAGAACGGCGCCCGGGCGCTGGTCGCCGTCGGGCTGCGCAAGGACGTGATGGGGTCCGTGGAGTCGTCCATCGGCCGCCTGCTCGCGTTCTCGTTCGTGGCGCTGATGTTCTTCGCGCTCTACAAGTACCTGCCCATCCGCCGCGTGCGCGCCAAGACCGCGTGGTTCGCGGCCATGTTCGCCAGCGTCATGTTCGAGGGCGCGCGCACCCTGTTTGCGGCGTACTCGTCGAAGTTCAGTCCGGCGTCGCTCTACACCGGCGCGCTGGCGACGATCATCGTCGTCGTCGTGTGGGTGTATTATGCCGCGCTCATCTTCATCATCGGCGGCGAGGTCGGTCAGGTGTTCGAGCTCCGCCACGTGAGAAAGCTCCAGCGCGAAGTCTTCACCGACTGAGGCCGGTGGAACATCTGTTGCCCTTGGGTCTGTCAACTTTCGAGGAGGCCCAATGCGCAAACAAACTCTGCTGTTCGTGACCGCGGCGATCACGCTGCTTGGCGCGTGCAGCCGGACGTCGGATGGCGACGTCGTCGTAAATCGGCCGTCGGACGTCCAGGTTCAGACCACCCAGGACACGATCCATCTGCCGACCGTCACGACCAGGACGGACACGATCAATACGCCGGTGGTCGGCGTGAAGAAGGACACCCTGATCGTCGACAAGCCGATCGTGGGTATGAAGAAGTCGGTCGTCAAAGTTCCTGCCGTGCGGCCGTAGCCGGCTTGGCGCGGAATGCGGCCTCGGCCATATTCCGCGCATGACGATCGATCTCAGAAGCGACACGGTCACCAAGCCCACCGCCGGAATGCGCGCCGCGATGGCGGCCGCGGAAGTCGGCGATGACGAACGCGACGGCGACCCGACGACGCGGCGACTCGAGGAACGAGTCGCCGCCCTGCTTGGCAAGGAGGCCGCGCTCTTTTTCCCGAGCGGGTGCATGGCCAACCAGGCGGGCGTGTGGGTCCACGCCGAGCGGGGCACCGAGGTGCTGCTCGACGTGGACGCCCACATCGTGCACAGCGAGATCGCCGCGACGGCGGTGATGAGCGGCGCCCAGGTCCTGCCGGTCTTCCCGAAGGGATTGGTGATGACCGCGACCGATCTTCGCCGAACCTTTCGTCCGCGATCCCGCTACGTGCCGGCGCCCAGCCTCGTCTGCGTCGAGAACACGCACAATGGCGCGGGCGGCGTCGTGACGCCGCTCGAGGAACTCGAGGCGATCCGTGCCGCGGCGGCGGAGCGGGGGCTGCCGGTGCACATGGACGGCGCGCGTCTCTGGAACGCGAGTGTCGCGACCGGCGTTCCCCTGGCCACGATGGCCGCCGAGGCGGACACGGTGATGGTCGCCTTCTCGAAGGGATTGGGCGCGCCGGTGGGCGCGGCGCTCGCGGGTACGCGCGAGGCGATGGAGCGCGCCTGGACGGCTCGCAAGCTGTTCGGCGGGGCGATGCGCCAGTCGGGCATTCTCGCCGCGGCCGTCCTGTACGGGCTGGACCACCACATGGAACGCCTCGCCGACGACCACGCGAACGCCAGAACGCTGGAGCGCCTCATTGATGGCGCTGGCGGAGCGACGGTGGTGCCGCCTGATACTAATATTGTAATGATAGATCTGTCGAGCCGTCACGTTGCCGCCGACATCGTAGCGGCGGCTAGGCAGCGCGGGGTGCGGGTAGCCGAGTGGTCGCCGACACGGCTCCGGATGGTGACGCATCTCGACGTGAGCGCGGACGATTGCCGGGTGGCGGGCGAGACGATCCGGGAACTGCTCGAGGCGTAACATCGGCGCAACCACGCGCTTAACTTCCGACGACTTCCCATCACCCGGCCCAAATGTTCACGCTGACCGTTCGCGACTTCGAGGAAACGCGCGCCCGCATCGCGCCGCACATCAAGCACACGCCGCTGCTCACGTCGCGGCAGCTCAGCGAGGCGACCGGGTTCGACGTCCGCCTCAAGGCCGAACTGTTCCAGGTGGTCGGCTCGTACAAGATCCGCGGGCCGCTCAACAAGTTCGCGCTCATGCCCGAAGAGCAGAAACGCCGCGGCGTAGTCTGCTCGTCGGCGGGGAATCACGCCCAGGGCGTGGCGCTCGCCGCGAAGATCCACGGAATTCGCGCCGTGGTCTGTATGGCGGAGAACGCCACGCCGGCCAAGATCGCGGCGACGAAGGCGTACGGCGCCGAAGTCGTGCTGCACGGCCAGATCTGGGACGAGGCCAACGAGAAGGCCAAGGAGCTCGTTCGCAACGAAGGCCTCACGTACGTCCATCCGTTCGACGACGAACAACTCATCGCGGGGCAGGGCACGCTCGGCCTCGAGGTCATTCAGGACTGGCCGAGCGTCGACGCGGTCGTCGTGCCGATCGGCGGCGGTGGGTTGATCTCCGGCGTCTCGATGGCGGTAAAGAGCTTCAACCCGAAGATCAGGGTGATTGGCGTCGAGTCGTCGGACGGGCCGGCGATGAAAGCGAGCCTCGAGGCGGGCTCGCTGCAGACGATCGACTGCAAGACGATCATCGACGGGCTGCGCGTCCGCCGCGTGGGCGAGACGAACTTCTCGGTGGTTCAGCGCTTTGTGGACGAGATCGTGACGCTGCCGGACAAGGACATCTTCGACGCGATGCTGTGGGTGATGGAGCGCTGCAAGCTCGTCGTCGAAGGCGCCGCCGCGGCGCCGGTCGCGGCGATGCTGCACGGTCTCGTGAAAATGCCAGCGGGATCGAGAGTCGTTGGCGTGCTGTCGGGTGGCAACCTCAATCTCGACCAGCTTCGCGGATTACGGTGGAACTGACACGCGCGCGCAAGCGCGCGTGTCATCCCGAGCGAAGCGAGGGATCTCTTAGTCGAAGAGCGAAGCGAGGGATCTCTTAGTCGCCGAGGAGGGCCGCGACTTTCTTCGGGGCACGACGCCGCCAGGCGTCGCGCACCAGCTCCTCGATCTCGGCCCAGGGCGGATTCTTGTCGAGGTATGCGCCGATCCAGCCGCTCGGTCCCACGTACGGCGGCTTGAAGTAGCGATCCGGCCGAGCGCGGATCACGAAATCCTGCTCGACGCCGACGGAGAGCATCCAGACCGCCGGGCGTCCGCCGCTATGGCTGCCGTCGGCCGACGAGTACATCGCGAAGATCTTTCCCTTCACGCGAAACGTCGCCGCACCCCACGCTTCCTGCTCGTGCGTCTCGGGGAGCGAGAGGCAGATTTTCCGCAGCCTGACGAGCGGGTCTGCCGCTGAGGATTTCTTCGCTGCCTGCTTCTTCGGCTTCGCGGCTGCTTTCTTCGGTTTCGTGGCCATGGCGTCTTCGGTTTTCGTTCGGCACCATACAATATCGCGGATCGTTGGCCCACTGCAAGAGGACCTCAGCGGCCCATACACCCGATTGTCACCGCGAGCTCAGCCATCGTCATCCCGAGCTCAGTCATCGTCATCCCGAGCTCAGTCATCGTCATCCCGAGCAACGCGAGGGATCTGATGTGTCGGTAGAGTGGCCGGCCACTCTTTCGGGATGCCAGATCCCTCGCTTCGCTCGGGATGACAATGGGACGCGATGACAACGGTGACGTTATCTAGTTCGCGATGGCTTCGGCTTGAACCGCGCACGCACGAGCTTAAATTACTTCTTGCCCCAGGTCCCGGAGGGCTTCAGCCTTCCAACTCCGTCAGGACCCCGAAGGTAGCAGCGGTACGAGGTGTCTGATGTCGCTTCGTCAGACCTGGGGTATTACGCGGGAGACGCGCTCAGCAATCACCGAGCGGCGTCCCCGCGTTTTTCATTCGCGCCGGTCGGCGCGCCGGGATAGATTCCGCTTCCCGCCATGTCACTCGCCCTCGCCAGAAAATATCGTCCCAAGCGTTTCGCCGACGTCGCCGTGCAGTCGCACGTGTCGTCGACCCTCAAGGGTGCCATCGCGCGCGAGCGCGTGGCGCACGGCTACCTCCTCTGCGGTCCTCGCGGCACGGGCAAGACGACGCTCGCCCGCGTGCTCGCGATGGCGCTCAACTGCGAGCGTCGCAGCGACCCGTCGCTCGATGGCGAGCCCTGCGGCGAGTGCGCGTCCTGCCGCCGAATCTGGAGCGGCTCGGCCAGCCTCGACGTCGTCGAGATCGACGCGGCTTCCAATCGCGGCGTCGACGACGCACGGGAGCTGCGCGAGCGGGCGATGTACGCGCCCTCGGCCGAGAAGGGCTACAAGGTCTACATCGTCGACGAGGCGCACATGCTCACGCGCGAAGCGTGGAACGCGCTCCTCAAGATTCTCGAGGAGCCGCCGCCGCGCGTCGTCTTTGTCTTCGCGACGACCGAGCCGCAGAAGATCATGCAGACGGCGGCGCCGGTGCTGAGCCGCGTGCAACGGTTCGACCTCAAGCGCATCGGCCCG
>OUNM010555075.1_pt1 | contig 13041 bp, 11 predicted proteins | sample 1769961 | NCBI WGS metagenome assembly OUNM01 (sample SAMEA3914820, study PRJEB12502) | metagenome | biome: forest; material: soil | place: USA | collected 2012-03-12 | depth 0.3 m | reverse complement strand
GTAGAGCGCCTGGTTGTGATAGGTGACGCTCGGCAGCATGCCGGCTCGCGCAATCGAGCGATCGAGGGCCGCGACCCGGCTGTCCGCTGACGCCAGGGCAAATGCCGGTTCGTTGGTTTGTGCGCGACGAATCGCCTCCTCGAGCGTGATCGCGACAGGGTTGTCCTTCGCTGCGGGACTGGCTGTCGTTTGTGCGTGGGCGTATGAAGCGGCGGTCGCAGGAATGATCAGACCAAGGAGCACCTTCAGCACTGTTCCGGGAATCGGCTGGAAGCGAGCACAGGAGATTTTTTGCCGCATCGTCACAGTATGCAGCATACGGGTAGAACCTTAATTTCACCTGAGCCTTGGGGCCCTTTTCTGATTTCGTATCCCGCCCGGCTCTGTTCTGCGATACTAGTTCGTTATGCCGATTGCCAACCTGCAAGAAGCCGCCCAGAAAATCGCTGGATTCCTCGCCAACCTCAACAAGCTCGGAGGCATGCGCCTCAAATACCGCATCACAGCCGGCGACGGCGCGCGCGATCCTGAGGGGCTTGAGGCGCGCGTGATCTACGTGGAGTTGGGTGGCCCCGATGTGCCGTTGGTGACTCAGCACAATGGCGAGTTGCTCCGCGCGCTTGAGACAGTGGCTGCGCAGATACTGCGCCTCGATCAGCGCGAACACGACCTGATCAGCTTTGACGCGGGCAACTTCAAAGCGCTGCGCGCGCAGGAGCTTCGCCTGGCTGCGGAGACGGCTGCAGAGAAGGTGCTCAAGTCGGGTATGCCTTATGCCTTTCCGCCTATGAACAGCCGCGAGCGGCGCCTGCTTCACATGGCTTTCCGTGGCATGGACGGCGTCGAGACCGCCAGCTCAGGTGAAGGCCAGGATCGCTTCCTCGCGGTCTTCCCAGCCGGCAAGACGAACCTGCCGGTTGCGCCGCCCGTAAAGCCCAGAGGCTTCAGCCGCCGGTAAAGCCCATCCTCACGAGACCTGATGACACGCTAGTCTTGGTGTCACCTCCCAGGAAGCCTTGCCTTCCTTTCGTACTCTTGCCAAAAGGCGCCTGTTCTTTATAAATAAATCAGCTACCCTGAATTTCTTTGCCCACTGAAGTGCCTTCGCTTTGGTCTCTTGACTTGCGACGAAATCACAAGTGAACAAGGGTGAGTCATGTCATACAAAGACTCGTTAATTCGTAATGGGCGCGTGCACGCGTTTGCGCTCGCTTTGGCCGTAGTGCTCTCTGGTTGTGAATCGCAGCAGGACAAAGCAATTGATCAAGCCAAGAAGCAGGCGGCCGCAACGGGGCAGCCGCAGCAGGTGGTTTCCGTTGACAAGAGCGGAACCACGACAACGACCATCGTGCAGCCACCAGCCTCCGGGCAAACGGCTCAGGCGGTGACGACGACTTCGACGCCGGCCCCGCAGGGTGCGCCTGCTCCCGCGCCTGCAGAGCCAAAAGTATCGGCAATTCCTCAGCCTCCTCCCCCGCCTCCAACGGTCACAATCCCGGCGGGAACGGACCTGGCCGTCCGTATCGATCAGAGAATCAGCGTCAAGACCAGCCACGTGGGCGACAAATTCACGGGCGAACTGGTTAATCCCGTCGTAGGCGCCGATGGAAAGATGCTTGTGCCCAAGCTGTCGCCAGTCGGCGGCGTAGTCGATGCAGCCAAAAAACGTGGTCATTTTAAGGGCGCATCAGACCTGGAGCTTCGACTCACCTCGTTGACGCTGAATGGCACCGAATATCCACTGGAGACGCGTGACCTCGCCCAGCACAAGAAGGGCAAGGGCAAGCGCTCCGCAGCCATGATCGGCGGCGGTACAGGGCTGGGAATGCTCATTGGCGGGCTCGCCGGCGGCGGCAAGGGAATGCTGATTGGCGGCCTGGCCGGCGGCGGTGCGGGAACAGCTGCGGCTGGACTGACTGGCAATAAGGACCTGGATCTTCCGGCCGAGTCGGTTGTGCACTTCAAGCTCGCGCAGGACCTGGTCGTGCAGCCGTAGCCAGGTCGTCATATACCAGAATTCACTTGCAAACGACCTCAGCGGCAGTCAACGATTGCTGCTGAGGTGCGCTATGGCTCAAGATTCAATTCTGGGCGGGAGTGAACTCATCGCATTCGCTCCCGTGAGCGATCCGGCAAGGGCTCGAAAGTTTTACGAGAGTGTGCTCGGATTGCGGCTGGTAGCGGATGAGAAGCCATTCGCGCTTGTGTTTGATGCGAAAGGAACCATGCTGCGTGTGACTCCTGTGCCCGAACACACTCCCGCTCCGTTCACGATTCTTGGCTGGAATGTAGACGACATCGAAAAAACCGTTGAGCGTCTCGTCGAGGCTGGTGTCGAGTTTCTTCGGTTTCCGGGGATGAATGACCGTGATCCGCATGCCGTCTGGAACGCGCCGAGCGGTGCACGGGTCGCGTGGTTTCACGATCCCGACAGGAACGTGCTCAGCCTGACCGAGTTTCCGCGTTCGTCTTCCTGAACCGGCTTCAAATTGAATGAAGGGAAAAGGCCGCGCAGCACGCGGCCTTTTCTCTTGGGCTCAAAAGCAGCCTAGCCGTTCAGCAGTTCCTGCAGCTTGTTGACCATGCGATGCAGGTCCTTGTCGGCGCGGCGTTGCTCATCGATCTTCGCGATCGAGTGCATCACGGTAGTGTGGTGCTTGTTGCCGAACTGGCGACCGATTTCCGGCAGGCTGGCCTCAGTCATCTGCTTGGCCAGATACATCGCGATCTGGCGAGGCACCACGACGTTGCGCGAGTTGTTCTTCTGCTTCAGATCGCTGACCTTCATGCCGAACTGCTCCGCGACGGCGCGCTGGATCGCTTCGATCGTGATCTTGCGCACCTGCATGTCGATGAACTGCTTCAGGCACTGCTGCGTTGCGGCCAGCGTAATCTCCATCCGATTGAGCTGACACCACGCGATCAACCGCACCAGCGCGCCTTCCAGCTCGCGCACGTTGGTGCGCACATTGGAGGCGATGAAGAGCGCCACGTCCGTCGGCAGAACAACTTGCTCGGTCTCTGCCTTCTTCTGCAGGATGGCCACCTTGGTCTCAAGATCCGGCGGCTGAATGTCGGCGATCAGGCCCCATTCGAAGCGCGAACGCAGGCGGTCTTCAATCTCGGCCAGTTCCTTCGGCGGGCGATCTGAAGCGATGACGATCTGCCGCATGCTCTCATGCAGCGCGTTGAAGGTGTGAAAGAACTCTTCCTGCGTGCGTTCCTTCTGCGCAATGAACTGAATGTCGTCGATGAGCAGCACGTCAACCGAGCGGAAGCGATCGCGGAAGCTCGTCATTCGATCGTTGCGCAGCGACGTGATCATCTCATTGGTGAACTTTTCCGCGGAGACGTAGCAGATGCTTGCCGAGGGAGTGCGGCGCTTCACCTCATGGCCGATCGCATGCATCAGGTGGGTCTTGCCCATTCCGACGCCGCCGTACAGGAAGAGCGGGTTATATGCGCGCGAAGGCCGTTCGGCGACTGCGAGTGCCGCGGCACGCGCGAACTGGTTGCCGTTGCCGATCACGAAGTTGTCAAACGTGTAGCGCGAGTTGAGCTGCGCAGCGGTGGACCAGTCGAAGCGAGCCTGCTCCGGTACGCGGTGAGGTTGCGCAGGGGGCGCAGTAGGCGCATGCGCGGGCAGAGGACCGAATCCGCCATCCTTGCGTTGCGGCGGAATGGACGGATCGTCGTTCGCGGTCACAAAGACCACGTCGTCAAACTCAAGTGACTGCAAATCGATCGCTTCCTGAATCAGGTCGCCGTATTTATCGCCAATGTGCTGGAACTCGGGTGAGGGAACCCGAACGTAGAGCGTGCGCCCGGCTGCATGACTGAAGCGAGTAGGTTTAAGCCATGTTTCATACGACTGGCGGATGACCTTTTTTTCTAAGGCGGCGAGAATCTGAAGCCAGGGATTTAGAGCCGAAGCCGGCGAAATTGCGAATACCATCGAGCGGATCCTTGCCTGCGTCGCCTGTTTACTGCCGGCTGAGCTCATTCCGCCCCGATTTAGACAATGGCTCTCTCCTTCAGTGAAGCTTTGGCTCACCGTCGAATTGAAGCTCAAGTCCTGCCTTGGTTGCCGTTATGGCTCCTGAAGCATGAATCGGGACACGGGATGAAACTACTCCGTGGGACGCTGGGAAACTTTCGTGAACGGTCCCGATAGTAGCACATTTGACGGTCGTTGCAATCCCCCATTCACACTACTTTTCTGATTCATTCATATGTTGCACCATCGATGGTGAAAGCCACCGAAAAAGTTACCGGCGTGACAGTCTCAAGCTCATTTTGAGGGCAAGAATCTGGACCAGAGACGCCTCGATTCGCCGCCCGAAATGCGATCGTCAGGTCATGAGAGAAAGCGGGCCGGACTGGATTCCTGGCTCAACCTGCGATACACTTGAATCTTGCCGACAAGGCACGAATTTTCAATTGGAAACAGGAGCGCACTTCCATGCCCAAGCGCACATTTCAACCCAATCGCCGCCGTCGCGTGAAGACCCACGGGTTTCGCTCGCGTATGAAGACCAAGAGCGGCGCTGCCGTACTGAGCCGCCGGCGTGCGGCCGGTCGTAAGCGAGTCTCAGTGAGCGCGGGACACCGCGACTAAGCAATCTCCCGCCGATTGGGGCCGGAGTGCATAGAGCGCCGTTGCCGATCCGGCATCAGCTTCCTCCGGCACTGCCATGAGCACTACCCCTCTGAACACTGACCCGAAACGGGAGCCATTGGCTTCAAAGCCACGACGTCATTCTCTTGCCGGTGCGCGGCTGAGGAAGCATGCCGATTATCAGAGTGTGTATGCCAACGCGCGAAAACGCCAGTCCGCATCGATGAGCTGGTTTCTGGCGCCACAGTCCGACCCTGCAGGCGAACCGCGCGTGGGCCTGACCGCCGGTAAAGTGCTGGGCAAGGCGCACGAGCGCAATCGCATCAAGCGTCGCATGCGCGAGGTCCTTCGTCGTCATGTCGAGATGTTGCCGCAAGGCTTCGATCTGGTTCTGCATCCGCGCCGTTCCGTGCTCACAGTGGAATTCACGAAACTAGACGCCGAGATCGTGCGTATTCTTGGACAGGCGGCTGAGGATGCTGCGCGCATTGCGCAGCGAGTTGTCTCCGGGAAGCCGATCGTATGACCCGTATTCTGCTTGCGTTACTCGGTTTCTACCGCCGGTGGATTTCACCGGCGCTGCATTCTGTTGGAACAGGTGGCTGCCGGTTCGTGCCCTCCTGCTCAGAGTATGCCGCGGTAGCCATTGCGAGGCATGGACCGGCACGCGGCCTTGCTTTGGCCACATGGCGGCTGCTGCGATGTCATCCCTTTAGCCGCGGAGGCCTTGATCCGGTGCCGCCGGCGTCTGCAACAAGACCTTTTCCCCACGAACCATTACCATAGAAAAAGCGGCGCACGTTGTGCGCCTCTTCTCAAACGACAGGAAGTTTCCTTTGCCCGAAATTAAAAACCCAAACCTGGAGTCGCAGGGTCCCGGCGGCGGTGGTAGCAGCGGCGGCGATTTCCGCAGCCTCTTGATGTTCATGTTTCTTGCTGTTGCCGTCATGCTGGGCTTTCAGTACTTCAAGCCGAAGCAGGATACGCCGACGCCGCCGATACAAGCCCAGCAGCAAGCGGCACAGCCAGTTGCGTCAGGCCAGACGGCACCTGGAAATGCCTCTACGTCTGCGTCTCAGGCCAACGCGGCAGGCACGCCCGCTGTTGGAGCCTCAACTGAGACCGAGACCACGGTCGAGAACGAGTTGTTCCGGATCGTCTTCACCAATCGCGGCGCGCAGGTGAAGCACTGGATCCTGAAGAAATACTTCGACACTGCAGGCAAGCCGCTCGATCTGGTTCAGCCTCAGTTGGCCGAGCGCTTCGGATTGCCGCTCTCGCTGTTCACCTATGAGCCAGCGCTGAACACGCAGCTGAATCAGTCTCTCTACCAGGCTTCAGCGACGGGGCAACTGCTTGCGCCGAATACGCTGACGTTTCACTATGCACAGAACGGCCTCGACGTAGTGAAGACCTTCGGCTTCGATTCGAGCTACGTGATCTCAATCGAAACGAAGGTGATGCGCAACGGCGAGCCCGTGCGTGCACTGGTGCAATGGCCCGCAGGCCTGGGCGACATGGAGGAGTTCCTTCCTTCATCGCTGACGCGCAGTACGATCCTGACCCAGTCGGAGATCATTACATCGATCGACGGCAAGCAGGACACAACTGCCGCCGCGAAGGTGAGCGGCAATGCCACGTCTGAGCAGCCATTCGAGTACGCGGCTGTCAGCGACCTCTACTTTGCCGCGGCGATCATGCCGGACACGCCCGCTCGCGCCACGCTGGTCACGCTGCACAACACGATCGATCTGCCCAGCGATCTGAGCAATCCGAACAGCCAGAAGAAGCCGGACCCGGTGATCGGGATCGCAATGGGCGACACGGGCGGCACAACGCGCCTGCGTCTCTTCGCCGGCCCCAAACAGACCGACGTGCTCAAGACGGTCCACGCGGCCGGCCCCGAGGGCAAACCCAACGGTCCTACGCTCGAGCCGCTCATCCAGTACGGCATGTGGACTATCATCGCCAAGCCGCTCTACCTGGCACTACGCTGGCTGCACAATCTGCTAGGTTCGGGCGCCTACAACTGGGGCTGGGCAATCATCATTATCACGTTCATCTTCAACCTGGCGCTGCTCCCCACGCGCTTCATGATGATGAAGTCGTCGCTCAAGATGATGCGCATTCAACCCAAAGTAGAGGCGCTCAAGAAGAAGTACGCCCATCTCAAGATCAACGATCCCAAGCGGAACGAGATGAACGCTGAGATGATGGCGCTCTACAAGACGGAAGGCGTGAACATGTATGGCGGCTGCCTGCCGCTGCTGCTGCAGATGCCGCTGTTCTTTGCCTACTACCGCGTGCTGCTGTACGCCGTAGAGTTGCGTCAGGCCAAGTGGTTCTGGCTCCCCGATCTCTCGGCCCCCGATCCGCTGCACATCCTGCCGGTGCTCATCATCATCAGCATGTTCCTCGTGCAGTTCCTTACACCGTCGCCGGGCATGGACCCGGCGCAGCGCCGCATGATGGCGATCGTGATGCCGATCGTCATGGGCTTTGTTTTGTGGCACTATGCCTCAGGACTGGCCCTATACTGGATCACCGGTAACATCATCAACCTTGCCATTCAGATTGGGATCAACCAGTCCAGCATGGGCAAAGAGATGCACGCAATCGCCGCCCGACGTGCCGCAAAAAAGAGCGGTAGCGGAGCTGCGAGCCAGCGCGTCATCCAGGGCCGCCGCTAGTTGCAACGACTCCCGCCCACGCCCATCGGTGCGTGGGTGGGAACGAATTATCCGAGTATCGCGGCCAATGCCTTCTCCACCCTCGGATGCGAAAACTGAAATCCCGATTTCACCAGCTTTGAAGGCATAACACGAGCGCTCGACAACAGCGCTTCATCGGCCATTTGCCCGAACATTAGGCGCAGTGCGACAGCAGGTACAGGCAGAATTGCCGGGCGTCGCAGCTGATGGGCTAACGCGCGCGTAAACTCTGCGTTCGTCACCGGATTGGGCGCGGTGATATTCACCGGCCCGGTCAGAGCCGGCGTTTCCAGTGCGAACAGAATCGCAGCGATCGCATCGTCGATACTGACCCAGCTCATCCATTGGCGGCTATTGCCAAGCTTGCCGCCCAGCCCCATGCGAAACACAGGCAGCATCTGCCCGACAGCGCCGGGGCCGCGATTCAGGATCACGCCAAAGCGCAGGTGCACCACCCGAATTCCCGCTTCCACCGCGGGCCGTGCAGCGTCTTCCCATAGCTGGCTTAGCTCGGGCAGAAATCCTGCGCCGGGGGCAGACCACTCATCCAGAATCTCTTCTCCGCGATTCCCATAGAAGCCGACCGCAGATGCGACCATCAGTGTACGGGGCGGGCGTCGAAGCCCAGCGAGCGCGGTGGCCAGTGCGCGCGTTGAGTCAACGCGGCTCGCAGCCAATTCGCGCTTGTATGCAGGGGTCCAGCGGTGACCTGCGATGCTTGCGCCGGAGAAGTGAATCGCAGCCAGCGTGCCTTCGATGGGTGTTACATCCACGAACGGCGACGCCGCTGTCGGGTTCCACGTGAGCTGCCCTTCTCCAGCCAAACGGCGCACCAACTGCAGAACCGGCAAGTTGCGCGCGGCAAGGGACCGGCGCAACGCGGAACCGAGCACGCCCGAGGCTCCGCTTACAACGATCGTTGCTGCGACGGGCCGAGGCATCGCAATCGCTCTCTCAATCATCACCATATGTTGTACCGATTCGAATCTGACTGCCTTCGGCATCGCCTGGACCGTTTGCCCGATGGCCGCCGACTTTAGTAACATGAGAATAGGTTTTGATCCGGGCAACACGCCGGGTACGCACCCCGGGAGGGTGTCTAATGACTGAACTGGCAACGGTTCGCAGCGAAGAGACTCAGAAATCGCAGGTAGACACCGAAACCACCGAACGATTCATTGCTGAAAAGCACATCGGCGAACGCATCAAGCGGCTCCGGCTCAAGAAATCGATGGGCCTGGTGGAACTGGGCAGGCACACCGGTTTGTCAGCCAGCTTTTTGTCGCAGCTTGAGACCGGGCGCGTTGTGCCTACGCTGCGCAACCTGGCGCGCATCGCCATGGTGTTCTCAAAAGATCTTTCCTACTTCTTCGATACCGAGCCGCAGGCGATGTTTCGCGTGCATCGTCGCAAAGAGCGGGTGCGGTTGCCGCAGACCGGGGTCGACGAGCCGACATATTTCTTCGAGAGCCTCGGCTACATGGTGCCCGACCGGCACATGGACCCGTACTTCGCTGAGTTTATTCCGCTTGAAAAGAACAGCGAGCCGCGGGCGCACGTGCATCCCGGCTACGAGTTTCTCTACGTGCTCGACGGCGAACTGGCTCTGCATCACGGCGAACACCACGCGACATTGGAACCGGGCGATGCGGTCTACTTTGACGCGAGCACGCCACACTCCTATGTGTGCGCCGGCAAAAAGCCCGCAGACGCTTTGATCGTGACCATGCATCAGCCTCCGCAGGCCCAGCCCGTAACGGTATTGCGCCAGGCCGGAACCCGAGGCTTGCCCGGAACCCCTGCCAATGCGGGATCGGGCAGTCAGCACTGATTACGCGTCGACGCCGGCAAAGTACTCCGCCACTTCCTGCCAGTTGTTCACGCGGGCGAAAGCGGTCTCGGTGATGTTGTGCGGTGCTGAGAAGAGCAACCCCTTGCCCTGGAAGCGTTCGAGGTTGCGGGGCAGATCGTCGATCAGATAGTCGGCTAGCAGGATGCTCTTGTTGCCGCAGAAGACGTAGTTCGAGGGCGGGATAAACCGGAAATGGCGCTGCAGCCAGCGGTATTTGGGTCCCAGCGAGTTGGGCACCACCATGGCCTGCGTGGCGATGAAGATTTCAAATCGCGTCGAAAGTTGTTTCAGTACATCCTGCGCGCCGGGCATCAGCGCCAGATCCTCGAAGAAATCCTCCGCGTCAATGAAAGCGCGCAACTGGGTCTGGCGATCGGCGGGGGCGATCTCCCATAGGCCCTTGCCGGCGAGGTCGTCCACAGTCAAAGCTTCGTCGAAAGCCTGGTTGTATCGGCGCAGGTGTTCGGCGAGTGTATCTGCCATCACCTCGTCCATGTCCACGCAGATGCGCTTCACGAGTCAGCTCCTTGTGTCCGGTGGTGTGAATGGTTGGCGCTGCAGGCTTCAGGTCCGGGCTTGACGTGGTTTGCGAATCGCGCGGCCGTCACTTGTTGCAGATTCAGGCTGCGGAGCTTTAGGAGCTGGTTCGATTGCCGGATCCCAATACAGCATTCGTCCGCAGCTGTCGCAATTCAGCAATGCGCCTTCGCGCAACTGATTCCAGGTCTGTGGACGCACGCCCATGCGGCAGCCTGTGCACTGCTGGTTTTCCGCACGCGCCATGCCTGTGCCACGGTTGGCGGCAAGGCGGTCGAATCGAGCGAGCAGGTCGGGTTCAATCCGTTGCCGCAAAGCTTCGCGGTCCGCATGAAGCGTGCTTTGCTCGCGGCTGATCTCCTGCTGGCGATTGAAGATGCTTTCGCGCGTCTTGTCGAGCGTGGCAGCTAGCTCCTCCACCTGGACGCGTACAGAGGCTAACGCGGCTTCCTGTGCGTCGGTCCGTTCAAGGCTCGCAAACTCCTCGTCTTCGAGACGCTCGATCTCGCTCTCGGCAAAGCGTACTTCGTGTTCAATTGCCTCGGCCTGCGCCGGTGTTGTCACTGAGTTCTGTTGTTCCTTGTAGCGCGATGCCTTTTGACGATGGCCGTTGATCTCGCGCTCGAGACGGTTGCGCAGCGACTCCTCACGTGTGAGCACATCGGATGCCTCCGCTGCCTTGCGCTGTGCGGCAGCGAGTGCGGCCTCGGCCTGAGTGATTTCCGCCGGCAGCGTTCGCGCTGTTTGCGCCAGCCGAGCTCGCTCTAGGTCGATGCTTTGCAGCTTTACGAGGTTTTCAATATACGCCTGCACCGTGCATTGAAGTCTAAGCCATCAGCCGCCTAATAAGAAAATGGTAGGTGCTGGAGCGGCGCACGCATCCAAGTCTTGAGGGATAGAATTGGCCGAGGTGCGAAAATCTTTCTGGCGCAGGCACCGGTGGATTCTCTGGACGGGCGGAGGATTACTGGCATTGCTGACGGCTGTGACTGCGACCGTCGCCGTGTTGGCACATCGGGTCGAACCATTCGTACGCGCCCGCCTCGTGGAGGGCCTTTCGCAACACTTCCACTCGCACGTAGAACTCGACACATTTCATATTTCGATTGGCAATACCTTCCGCGGCGAATGGGGAGTGTGGGCCCAGGGACGCGGCTTGCGCATCTGGCCGCCGGTTGAGGTTGCCGGAGTTGACGTGCCGAACGTGACACCGTCCGGTAAGCCGCTTATCGAGCTGTCTGAGTTTGGTTTTCATGCGCCACTCCGCTACAAGTCGGGAGCGCCCGTATACATCAGCGACATACGTTTGAAGGGGCTTCGAATTGATATGCCGCCGCGGCCCCATTTTATGCATCTTCCGTCGCGCGAGAACGCAGAAACTCCAAAGCCCGCGAGTTCGACGCAATCTATCCAGATCCGTATTGGCAGCATCGAAGGCACCAATGCAGATCTTGTGATTGAAACCAGTAAGCCCGGCAAACTGCCGAAGGAATTCGTGATTCAGCGATTCAAGGTCACCGATGTTGTGCCCAATGTCCCCATGCACTTCGAAGCGGCACTCACCAATCCCATTCCGCTCGGAACCATCCGGACGAAAGGAACATTCGGTCCCTGGCAAGTGTCCGATCCGGCGGCATCACCGGTCGCAGGCGACTACAGTTTTAACAACGCCGATCTCGGCACCATCAAGGGCATAGCGGGCATTCTCAATTCAACAGGCCGCTACGAAGGCACGCTGCGCAATATCAATGTCGACGGCGTTACAGACACCCCGGACTTCCGGCTGAACAACTCTGACCACACGTTGCCGCTGCATACAATCTTCCACGCGATTGTGGATGGCACCGATGGCGACACATATCTCGACCCTGTCGATGCGACGCTGGCCCGATCGCACATCGTCGCCAAAGGTCAGATTGTCCGCGTGCTCGAGCCCGCAGGTGACGGTACACGGCACAGCATCGGTCACGATATCGCACTCAAGATCGACGTGAGCAGGGGACGCATCGAAGACTTTCTGCGAATTGCCACGCGAGGGAACACGCCCGTGCTCACCGGCAACGTCGAGGTGAAAACGATGCTTCATATTCCGCCGGGGCCTGTGCCGGTGGTGAAGAAGATGATGCTGAGCGGTGGCAATTTCTCACTGACGGAGGCGCAGTTTACCAGCTCGAAGGTGCAGGATCGCATCGCGGAGCTGAGCCTTCGCGGACAGGGCAAACCCCACGACCAGCAGGACATTTCTTCAGACAGCGTTCAGGCAAATATGAGCGGCGACTTCAAGCTGGGAAATGGCACCCTCACCCTTGCGAACCTCGCATTCACCGTGCCCGGAGCTGACATCGAACTCGCTGGAACGTATGGGATCGACAACGGCGCTTTGAACTTCAGCGGAGTTGCGAAGATGGAAGCCCCGGTTTCGAAGGTCGTGGGCGGCTGGAAAGGGCTGCTTCTCAAACCAGCAGACAGATTCTTCAAGAAGGATGGCGCGGGAGCAGCGGTTCCGATCCACATCAGGGGCACGCGTAAAGACCCGGACTTCGGCATCGATCTGAAGCGGTTGAAGAGCACCTCGCCGCAGCGGCCGGGCGAGCGGTCTGCGCCGCAGGCAGCCCAGCCCTCATCCCCGCCGGCTTGAAGTTACCGCAGTTCGCAAGGTCCGTAACACGTGTGATTCAGATTCAACAGCCTTCCTGTACAATTCCGCTGTTAATCACCACAGTCTTAGCGGAGGACTGCTATGGATCTGCTCGTCTTGATTCCTTTGGGAATCGGCTTCCTCGTTTTTCTCACCTTGGTTCTGGGAAGCTTCTTCACCGTCAACACGGCTCAGGTGGCGATCATCACGCGATTCGGCAAGTTTCTCCGTCTTGCTGATCCGGGCCTCAACTGGAAGGTCCCATACTTCGATTCGGTCGATGGCGTTGTGAGTCTGCGCGTGAACCAGATCACGCTCACCATGGAGACCAAGACCAAGGACAACGTCTTCGTCACCATCCCGATCTCGGTGCAGAATCGTGTACGCCCCGAGAAGGTGTACGACGCCTACTATCGTCTGTCTGATCCAATGCAGCAGATCAAGTCCTACGTCGAACAGGTCATACTCGGTCACGTTCCCGGAATGACTCTGGACGAAGTCTTCGCCTCACAGTCGAGCATTGCCGCGGCGGTAAAGCAGGAACTCGACGCGGACATGGCGACATTCGGCTACGAGATCGTGAATGTGCTCGTGACGGACATCGTGCCCGACTCCAAGGTGAAGTCGGCGATGAACGACATCAATGCAGCACAGCGCGAGCAGGTGGCCGCGAGCGCCCGTGGTG
>OUNM011057915.1_pt1 | contig 13057 bp, 15 predicted proteins | sample 1769961 | NCBI WGS metagenome assembly OUNM01 (sample SAMEA3914820, study PRJEB12502) | metagenome | biome: forest; material: soil | place: USA | collected 2012-03-12 | depth 0.3 m | reverse complement strand
GGTCAGGAAGATCTCCTTCACCGAATAGGTCATGTGAGCAGCGCCGGGCGCTCCTCGGCGACCCAGCCCTCCCAGCCACGGGCCCGCAGTTCGCAGGCCGGGCAGGTCCCGCAGCCGAAGCCCCAGACGTGGCGGTGCGTGCGGTCGCCGAGGTAGCAGGTGTGGCTGTCCTCGACGATCAGCTCGACCAGCTTCTGGCCGCCCAGCTGCTGGGCCAGAGCCCAGGTCTGGGCCTTGGTCAGGGCCATCAGCGGCGTCTCGATCGGCACCGGCTTGTCGAGGCCCAGCGTCAGGGCGCTGGACATGGCGTCGATGGTCGCGCGGCGGCAGTCGGGATAGCCCGAGAAGTCGGTCTCGCACATGCCGCCGACCAGAACATCCAGCCCGCGCCGGTCGGCCAGGGCGGCCGCGCAGGTCAGGAAGACCAGGTTGCGGCCGGGCACGAAGGTGGTCGGCAGGCCCCGCGCGTCGATCTCGATAGCCCGGTCCGAGGTCATGGCCGTCTCGCCGATGGCGCCGAAGCCGGTCAGGTCGACGATGTGGTCCGGACCCAGCCGGTCGGCCAGCCCGGGCAGGACGCGGGTCATGCCGTCACGGACGTGCTGACGCGCCTGCATCTCGACCGCGTGGCGCTGGCCGTAGTCGAAGCCGACGGTCTCGACGCGTTCGTACCGCCCCAGCGCCCAGGCCAGGCAGGTGGCGCTGTCCTGCCCCCCCGAGAAGAGAACGAGGGCGGAGGCTTCGGGGGAATTCTGGAAATCGCTCATGACAAATCTGCGGTCGGCCGTTTGGCCGCGCGCATTCGGGTCGCTTTCAAGATGAAACTTCGGCTTTCGCCATACACCAAATGGGGTCCAGGCGCAAAAGCGGCAAGGCCCGCCTGGGGCCCGCCCCGCCTGACCCATTGGCCGAACAGGCAATTTTCTCAATCTGAGAAAATCCCTCCGCGCTTAACCCTTCTGAAAACGCTTATCGGCCATTGTCCACAGGTAGAACGGAGTCCCGGCCAGTATGCCGACCATCGAAGTCCTCACGGAACGCGCCGACCCGGTAGCGCCCGACGTGCTCGCCACGGAGATTTTCGCGCGCTTCCAGCGCGAGCCGGACACCCTGGTCATTCCCGTCGTTGACGACGGCCGCCCGGTCGGCCTGATCGAGCGCAACGCCTTCCTCATCAAGATCGCCGGCCCCTTCGGCCACGCCCTCTATTCGGGCCGCCCGGTGACCCACGTCATGGATTCCGATCCGGCTGTCGTCGAGGCCGGTGTGGCCATCGACGCCTTCTGCGAGATCATGCTCAAGGGCGGACCCGGCGCCCTGATGCGCGGCTTCATCGTCACCCGCGACGGCCGTTATCGCGGGGTCGGCACCGCCGTCTCCCTGCTTCAGGCCATCAACGACCAGCAACGCCGCCAGAACGCCGAACTGGCCGAGCAGCAGCGGGCCCTGACGGACTCCCGGACCCAGGCCCTGGCCTCAGCCCGCGCCAAGAGCCAGTTCCTGGCCATCATGAGCCATGAGCTGCGCACCCCGATGAACGGAGTGCTCGCCGTCGCCGAACTGCTGCGCCGCCAGCCGCTCAACGACCAGGCCCAGGCCCACGTCCAGACCATCGTCGATTCCTCCGAGACCCTGATCCGCATCCTGCAGGACGCGCTCGACCTGTCGCGCGCCGAAGCCGGGGAGCTGGAGCTCTCGCCCGTCCCCACCCCGCTGCGCGCCATGATGGATGACGTCGAACAGCTGTGGGCGCCGCGCGCGTCCCAGGACGGCGTGACCCTGATGGTCGGCTATGAAGGCGACACCGAACTGGCCGCCGAGATCGATCCGATGCGGATCAAGCAGGTGTTCAACAACCTGATCGGCAACGCCCTGAAATTCGCCCGCAACGGCATGGTCGAGGCCCGGCTGAAGGCCTGGGTCGACGGCCCGGACATCCGCATGGAAGCCCGCGTCCGCGACGACGGTCCGGGCATCGACGCCGGGCGCGTGGACGCCATTTTCGAGCCCTTCGTGCACGGCTCCGGTCCCGACGGCGCCGGTCTCGGACTGTCGATCTGCCGCCAGATCGTCGAGCGCGTGAACGGCCGCATCTGGGCCGAGAACAACGCCGGCCGCGGCGCCACCTTCGCCTTCGACTTCGTCGCCCCGCGCAGCGTCGCCCAGGTCGAGACCCAGTCGAACGTCCAGGCCCTGGCCGAGCTGGAGCTCCAGGCCAATCCGCACATCCTGATCGTCGACGACAACGCCACCAACCGCGTCGTGGCCCAGGCCCTTTGCGAGATGTTCGGCTGCACCTCCGAGACCGCCGAGGACGGCGTCGAGGCGCTGGAAGCCGTCCAGTCCCGCCCGTTCGACCTGGTCCTGATGGACATCAAGATGCCGCGCATGGACGGAGTCCAGGCGACCCAGGCCATCCGCGCCCTGACCGGTCCCGAGAGCCAGATCCCGATCGTCGCCCTGACCGCAAACGCCGACCCGGATGACGCCAAGGCCTATCTGGCCATCGGCATGGCCGCCGTGGTCGAAAAGCCGATCAAGCCCGAGCGCCTGCGCATGGCCATGAATGCCGCCCTGTCCGGCGAGACCCTGGCCCCCGCCGAAGCCGCGCCCAAGCGCGTCCGCGCCGCCTAGCCTCGCTTCACGGCGCCCTCATCAAGGGCGCTCAGGATCGTGATTTTCTGCCAGATCTTGCGGCTGAGATCGGTGCACAGGGTCTCGATGTCATTGACCGCCGCGATCACCTGCGGATCCTGGGTCCGGGCGGCGTAGAGCGCCGCCAGCTTGCCGATCAGGGCCAGCATCTCCGCGCAATAGTCGAGGTACCGGGTCAGCTGGAACTGGTCCATCGACCGGCTCGGCGAGGCGGAGGTGTCCTGCCCTCGCGCCAGCACCACCGTCGGGTCCTTGGTCAGCTGATGCATGTCGATGACGTGGGCCAGCGAGCGCAGGCCGTGCAGGGCCGTCAGGGTCCGCTTCCGCTTGGCCCGCGCCTCGGCGTTGATCAGGAACCAGATCGACAGGGAGCCCAGGATGGCCAGATTGACCACCGATTCCAGACCCGCGGCGAGGTTCAGCGGGTCGAAGCCGCCGCGTGTCTTCCCCGCCTTCAGGAAGCCCAGCCAGTCCAGACCGGCCGCCCCGCCCAGCCACCACAGCTCGACGGCGGCGGCAGCGATCAGGACGATGACCAACCCGACGAACAGTCGGGTCACCGGATAGGGCCGGGCGATGGCGGCGGCGCGGCGGGCGGTCGACCGGGCTTCGGTCACCAGGTCCGCGGCGACGGCGCTGAGCCCTGACGCCGGAAAACGGGCGGCAACGCGCGCCTGCAGCCGCTCCAGGGTGACGACGACTTTCTCGGAGTCCAGCGTGACCATAAGCCCACCCTACTGCATTCCGTCGGCCGGCGCCTCCTCGTCCTCCTCGTCATAGCCGACCAGTCTGAGCGCCCGCGCCGGCTGGCCGTTGAGCTCGCACCAGCGCAGCAGTCCCTCCTCGCGGCCGTGGGTGATCCAGACCTCCTCGGGCTTCAGCTCGGCGAAGGTCGCGGTCAGTTCGCCCCAGTCGGCGTGGTCAGAGATCACCAGCGGCAGTTCCACGCCCCTCTGCCGCGCCCGCGCCTTCACCCCCATCCAGCCCGAGGCGAAGGCCGTCACCGGATCGGCGAAGCGCCGCGCCCAGCGGTCCTGAATGGCCGACGGCGGGGCGATGGCCACCTCGCCGCCGAGCGCGTCCTTCGGCAGACCCGTGGCGGGCAGGATCGGACCCAGATCGACGCCCTCGCGCTGATAGAGGGCGTTCAGCCGCTCCAGCGCGCCGTGGACATAGATGGGCCGTTCCCAACCCGCCTCGCGCAGCAGCCGGATGACGCGCTGCGCCTTGCCCAGAGCATAGGCGCCGACCAGATGGGCGCGGTCGGGGAACTGGCCCAGCGACTGGACCAGACGGCCGACCTCCTCGGCGTCCGGCGGATGGGTGAAGACCGGCAGACCGAAGGTCGCCTCCGAGATGAAGACATGGCAGGGCACAGGTTCGAAGCCCGCGCAGGTCGGATCGCGGCGGCGCTTGTAATCGCCCGAGGCCACCATCGTCAGGCCCTTCCAACCGATCACAGCCTGCGCCGAGCCCAGCACGTGGCCGGCCGGGACCAGCTTCACATCGACGCCGTTGATCGCCGTCGTCTCGCCGTACGGAGCCGGCTGGCGTGTGACGGCGAAGTCCTCGCCATAGCGTTCGGCCATGATGGCCAGGGTCTGGGGCGTGGCGAGGACCGCGCCGTGGCCGGCTCGCGCATGGTCGGAATGGCCGTGGGTGATCACCGCCCGGTCCACCGGACGGACCGGATCGATGTAGAAGTCGCCGGGCGGGCAATAGAGGCCCGCAGGCGTCGGCTTCAGCAGGTCCTCGAAACGGATCATGGCTCTAAGGTCGGCATCCGGGGCTTGCGCGCAAGGCCGCGCCCGATAAGGACGGATGGATGACCGATGCGTTCCTCAAAGAGATTCTGCCCCAGTTGGCGGGCGGCGCGGCCCACACCCAGGCGCTCGGCTTTAAACTGGAGAGCGTCGAGGGGCAGATCGTCCGGCTGCGTACGCCCTGGCGCGAGGATCTGGTCGGGGACCCCGACACGGGCGTCCTCGCCGGCGGCCTGGTCACGACCATGCTGGATCACGTCGGCGGACTGGCGACCTGGGTCGCGCTGGGCGGGTTCCAGAACATCGCGACGCTCGATCTGCGCGTCGACTATATGCGAGCGGCGCGGCCGAAGACCGACCTGATCGCCGAGGCCCACTGCTTCAAGGTGACCCGCAACATCGCCTTCGTCCGCGCCTGGGCTTTCGAGGCCGACGCGGAGGACGGCCCCGGCGACCCGGTCGCCGCCGCCCAGTCCGCCTATGTGATCACCGAGAACGCCTCCCATCGCACCGGCGCCAACCTGCGCCCCCGCACCGAGGGAGCGCCCCGATGAGCGACCTGTTGCAGCGCCTGCCCTACGCCCGCTTCCTCGGCCTCGAAGGCCGGGTGGAGGACGAGACCCTGACCGTGGTCATGCCCTTTGCCGACAGGCTGATCGGCAATCCCCTGCTGCCCGCCCTGCACGGCGGCTCGACGGCGGCGCTGCTGGAAATGACCGCCATCGCCCAGGTGGCCCTGGCCTATCCACGCCTGCGTCTGCCGCGGCCGATCAACGTCACCGTCTCCTATCTGCGTTCGGGCCGGCCGGTGGATGTGCTGGCGCGGGCCCGGATCTCGCGGGCCGGCCGCCGCGTCGCCCACGTCCTGGCCGAGGCCTGGCAGGAAGACGCGACCCAGCCGATCGCCACCCTGGTCGCCAACTTCCTGCTGGATGAAAGCAACGAATAGTTGCGATTCAAGTATACTCATGATTGTCTCTGAGTTGATCCTGGGGGACAAGCATGGCTTCGGATATTTCGGATGGCCCCGCCGCACCGCGCGCCGGACGCCGGATCGCTGACGGTCTTCACGCCGCCGAGGCCGCCGTGGACGCGGCCATGAGCGAAGCCCTGACCCTGAAATCCCTGCTCCCCGCCGATCCGACGGCGGCGAGAACCGCGACATCCGCCTTGACCCCGGTCACGGCGCTCGGCCGGGCGCGCGTCCATCTGATCCGCGCTCACAGGGTTCTGGCCGACGTCGCCCGCCGCATCGGGCTGGACGAAGCGTCGGTCGGGCCGCTCGACAAGCCCGAGGACACGCCCCCGATCGGCGGCGGGCCCAGGCGGCGAAGACCCGCCCCGGACGGCGCGCCCTGACAGCAACGCTCCCGTAAAGGGTAAACAAATCCCTACCGGACTCTCCTAAAGCGTGTTAAGGATACGTTTACCTGTTGCTTAGGAGGGATACATGGATCGTTCTGAAGTCGTCGCCAGCGTTGCTGCTGACCTGCATGCTACTGAAAAAGCTATCGATACTGCGATCACCCAGGCCACGACCCTGGTTCAGTCGATGATCGGCGCCCGCGCCGCCCTGTCGCTGTCGCCCGTCACGGCCGCCGGCTCGCAGGCCAAGGCGATGGAAACCATCGCCGCCCTGAGCACCGCGCGTGAGGCGATCGTCGCCTGCCACGCCGAGATGCAGAAAGATCACCGCAAGCTGGGTTGGGGCATCTACGCCGTCGGCCCGCTGAACAAGCCCGACGACTGGGAAACCCCGATCGGCGGCGGCGAGAAGCCGACCGGCGTGGGCGTCACCACCCGTCTGCGCGCCGTCTGAATTCGGCGTAATGTTGGCGTCCGGTCATTCCGGATTAGCCAGACTCGTTACAATATCGCCCTCGTGTCATCCGACACGGGGGCGTTTTGATGTTTGATACCCTATGGTCCCAGATCGGCGCGATCTTCGTGGTCGCGATCTGCGCCTTCGCGTTCCTGAAAGGCGATGAGCCGGAACGCGTCGCGGCAGGGGCCTATATCCTGGGCTGGTTCGCCTCCCTCCTCGCCCAGGGCGACGGAAAGCTGTTTCAGGTCCAGTGGGGCGTCTTCGCCATCGACGTCGTCATGCTGGTCGTTCTGGCCGCCCTGGTGTGGAAGTCGCGCCGCGTCTGGCCGGTCTGGGCGGCGGCCTGTCAGCTGCTGGTGGTGATGAGCCACATCCTGTCGATCGCCGACGTGCGCCCCTCGGTCTCGGCCTTCCTGACGGTGGTCAACCTGGCCGGATACGGCGTGCTGATCGCCCTGGCCGTCGGCACCTTCTGGGCCTGGCAGGAACGCCGGGCCGCCGGTCTGGAATAGACCCAAAACACCACTGGCCTTAGGCATATATTCCTGAGTACACTGTCGGCCCGTTCGCCGGACGATCCGCCATGCCCCTCTCCCACGCCAGGCTCTGGAAGGCCATCGACAACCTGGCCCGACGCGAGGGCCTGTCGCCCTCGGGTCTGGCCAAGCGGGCCGGTCTGGACGCCACCAGTTTCAACCCCTCCAAGCGGTTTGGCCCCTCATCGGACGCGGGCGATGCGCCGCGTCCGCGCTGGCCCTCGACCGAAAGCCTGACCCGGATCCTGGAGGCGACGCGGGTTTCGCTGGGCGAGTTCGCGGCCCTGGCCGAGGACGACGGTCCCCCGGCCACCATTCCCCTTCTGGGCCTGGCCCAGGCGGGAGCCGACGGCTTCTTCGACGATGCGGGTCTGCCCACCGGCGAGGGCTGGGACCAGACCGAACTGCCGCGTCTGAAGGAAGGGCTGTTCAGCCTGAGGATCACCGGCGATTCCATGACGCCCCTCTATCGCGAAGGCGACCGCGTCATCGTCGATCCGACCGCCACAGACGTTCGCAAGGGCGATCGGGTCGTGGTCCGCACCACGGGCGGCGAGACCTTGGCCAAGGAGCTGACGGCCCTGACGGCGCGCACCGTCACCCTGGGCTCGATCAACCCCGCCTATGCGCCCCGCGCCCTGCCCCGCCGCGAAATCGTCTGGATGGCGCGGATTCTCTGGGTCAGCCAGTAGCGGCAAGGTCCCGGCAGCCGGGAAGTCCTTGGGGTCCGCGCTCAAGCAGCGAACCGCCGCGCGGCGAACGGTAGCGCCCAAAAAAGAAAGGGCCGCCCCTTCCGGAGCGGCCCTTCCTCGATCAGCCGCGAGGCCGACCTTAGTTGGTGGTGACGTAGTGGGCGTTGACCCAGCCGCCGCCGGCGATCTGGACCCATTCGCCCGAGGAACCGACGGCGCTGAAGCGCTGACCGGCGGCCAGGGTGCCGCGCGTGCCGTAGTGGGTGCCCGGACCCGAGCGGATGCGCAGGTTGGAGGTGGCGCGGTACTGGCCCTGGGCCGAGGCGGCGCGGGCGCGCTGCTGGTTACAGCCGATGTAGGACCCGGCCGCGGCGCCGGCGCCGGCGCCGACGATGGTGCCAGCGGTGCGCTCGTTGCGGGCCAGGTTCGAACCGGCGATGCCGCCGAGCACGCCGCCGATCAGGGCGCCGGCCGTCTGACGGCCGCCGGGGGCGTCACAGCTGGTGATGCCGTTCGACTGGGCGGAAGCCGCCATCGGGGCGGCGGTGACGAGCGAGGCCAGGGCGGCCGCGGTCGCGAGGGTGATCTTGAGGGACTTCGACATGGCTCTCTCCATTCATCGAGGTTGGTCGATGGCTTGGAGAATGCGCCAGCGCGCCTGAAGGCTCCCCGAGCGTCGCCGTTATTTTCGGTTCATCTTCCCGGGGCGTCTCGAGAAGATCAGATCGCGGGCCATGGCGATGTCGCGGATGACCAGATGCTTGCGGTGGGGGAACTGGAAATCCATCACCTTGGCCCAGAGATGCAGATAGCCGTCGTCACTCACCAGGACGGTGGTCGCGGGCGCGCCCTTCTGGGTCGCGAAGATGCGGGCCAGGCGCGCGATCTGCTCGACCGTGGCGTCCTCGGGCACCACCGTGGAGTGGACGATCCAGTCCCAGGTCCAGATGTCCGGCTCGGCGTCGAGCAGGGCGAGCGCCTGCTCCAGAGCATCCTGGGCCGAGACGGGCCGGTTCAGGTCCAGGTGGAAGATGCGAGCTTCCCGATCAATGGTGTAGCGCAAGCCCGCCCCCGTAAAAAACGGGCCCGGCTACAGCGACGTGACGCTCTTGTCGCCTATCTTATTGTAAATGAACGTCAAACAGCGAGTTTTCCGGCCGTGCCTTCTTCGATCAGTTGAATCGTCTGCGGCAGGCCGTAGATGGCGGCGAACGATCCGAAGCGCGGGCCCTGGGAGGCGCCGAGCAGAACCTCGTACAGGGCGCCGAACCAGGCGCGCAGCGGCTCGAAGGCGTGATCCTTGCCCACCGCATAGACCTCGTTCTGGATCAGCTCGCCGTCGGTGGTGTCGGCCGGCAGGGCCTTCAGACGTTCGGCGAGGTCGAGCAGGGCCGCCTTCTCCTTGTCGTCGGGCAGGCGATAGGACTTCGAGGGCTTCACGAAGTCCTCGTAGTAGTTCAGCGCGTGGCCCATCAGCCGGTCGAGGACCGGTTCGTTCTCGGGCGTCGCCTCGGGCAGATACCTGGCGAAATAGGCCCAGAGCTGGTCCTTGGTCGAGGCATTGGCCACGCCCACGAGGTTGAGCAGCAGGGCGAACGACACCGGCGAGACGGCCGACGGCGGGGATCCGGCGTGGATCGACCAGACGGCGTTGTCGATCTGCTTGGCCGGCTCCTGGGTCTTGTAGGCCTCGATGAAGGCCAGATAGTCGTCGATGGCGCGCGGAATGACGTTGAAGTGCAGGCTCTTGGCCGACTTCGGCGAGCCGAACATGTACCAGCTCAGGCTCTCGGGCGTGCCGTAGCGCAGCCACTCGTCCATCGACAGGCCGTTGTTCCTGGACTTGGAAATCTTCTTGCCGTGGATGTCGAGGAAGAGCTCGAAGTTGAAGCCTTCCGGCGGCGTGCCGCCCAGGGCGCGACAGATCTTGCCGCTCTCGCGCACGCTCTCGATCAGGTCCTTGCCCGACATCTCATAGTCGACGTCCAGGGCGACCCAGCGCATGGCCCAGTCGGGCTTCCACTGCAGCTTCACATGGCCGCCGGTGACGGGGACGGTGGTGCGGCCGCCGGCAGGGTCGTCGAAGGTGATGGTCCCGGCCTCGACGTCGCGTTCCAGCGTCGGGACCTGCAGCACATGGCCGGTGATCGGGCTGACGGGCAGGAAGGGCGAATAGGTCGCCCGGCGCTCTTCGCCCAGGGTCGGCAGCATGATCGCCATCACGGCGTCGAACCGCTCCAGCAGCGTCAGCAGGGTCGCGTCGAACCGGCCGGACCTGTAGGTCTCGGTCGAGGACATGAACTCATAGTCGAAGCCGAAGCTGTCGAGGAAGGCGCGCAGGCGGGCGTTGTTGTGGGCGCCGAAGCTGTCGTGCGTCCCGAACGGGTCGCGGACGCGGGTCAGCGACAGGTTCAGGTCCTCGCGCAGCATCTCCGGATTGGGCAGGCCCTCCGGCACCTTGCGCAGGCCGTCCATGTCGTCGGAGAAGCAGATCAGCCGCGTCGGCCAGTGGTCGCCGGTCAGGGCGCGGAAGGCGTTCCTGACCATGGTGGTGCGCGCCACCTCGCCGAAGGTGCCCATGTGCGGCAGGCCGGACGGGCCGTAGCCCGTCTGCAGGACGACGGGCCGTTGCAGGGCCTCGAAGGTCGCCAGCGCCTCATCCGCCTTGCCCGCGTCGATCAGCAGCTTCGCCGCGTCGCGCTCGGCGTCCGACAGCCGCTTCTTCAGCACATGGGCCAGAAGATTGCGGGCTTGTTCGAAGGGCCAGGACTTGGCCTCACGGGCGAGGGTTTCGAGGTTCTGAAGCATGGCGCGGGGTTTGGCGCGTCAGGGGCGCGGGGTCAACGTTTGCGGAGGCTTCAGGGCGTCGGCGCGACCAACCTCTGGACGGAATCGGCGCCGTTCACGGGATAGAAGACGCCGTTGTAGGAGCCGGAGAGCGCCAGAAAATAGATCTGGCCGACCTCGCAACAGCCATGGCTTTCCACTGTCGTCTTGCGGGTTCCGAGGTTGAAACTGCGCGTTGAAATCCGCATCGGGAAGGTCGCGGGGACCTCACCCTTCAGGGTCTGGATCACGGTCAGGGAAGCGCACTCCTCGTCGGAGTACATATTTTCGCCGGGGCAGGGCCCGGGTTCACCCGTCGCGACGGCGATGACGACGTGGTCCGCCTCAACCACCTTCTGATCGAACGAGAGACGGCGGCGGCCTTGGGGCCAGGGCGTGGGCTCTGCGGCGGGACGGGAGTCGGCCCAGGGTCCTCGCAGCGCATAGACGCCCCACCCGCCGTTGACTGGAGCCCAGGTCCCGCCGAAAAGCCGCTGGGCGGCAATCGCGTAGATCGCGCCCGCCGCGCAGCAGTCCGGATCCGTTTCGGAGATTGGGCCCTCCACCTGAAACGAAAATGTCTCGCCCGGATCGCCCTTGAGCGCGTTCAAAACCTGAACCGTGGTGCAGACACCCATCGGCCAGCCGTTCGGATCCTCGCCCGGACAGGGCTTTCTGTCGCCGGTTGCCCTGACGATGACGAAGGCGTCGGCGGCGACGACCTGCCGGTCAAAAGATCTCCGGGCGACGTAGTTGGCGAGGGCGGGGGTGGCGATGAGGACCACAAGCGCCGTTGCAGCCGCGGTCAGGCGAGCGGGTCTGGAAAGGCGGTTCGTCACGCAAGCCCCGACGATGATAGAACGACGCCGTTCACCCTCCAGAGCAAGCGTGGCCTTTTCGGGTCCGCTCTTCCAGCCGTCAGGCCGCGACGACGGCCGCCTCAGTATCCTGCGCTCGCCACGTCTCGCGCCAGGGCGTGGAGGCCCATTCGAACAGTTTGGTCAGCAGTTCGGGGGCCTTCACCGGCTTGCCGACGCAGTCGTTCATCCCGACGTCCGCATAGGCGGCCAGTTGGTCGTCCAAGGTGTTGGCGGTCACGGCGATGATCGGCACGGCCGAGGCCTCGTCGTTCAGCAGCCGGATGCGTCGGGCGGCCTCGACGCCGTCCATCACCGGCATCTGGATGTCCATCAGGATCACGTCCCAATCGCCGCGCGAGGCCGCGGCCAGCCCCTGTGCGCCGTCGTCCGCCGTCTCGCAGACGATCCCCTGCATCGCCAGCAAGGCGGAGATCAGGGCGCGGTTGCTGTCGTTGTCGTCGACATAGAGGACGCGCATGGCCCGCCCCTCGTCCTCGTCGACGGCAGGGGCGTCGTCGTCGGCAAGGCCAGGTTCGTACCCGGCCACCGGCTCGACGCCGCCGGTCCAGTCGTCGTGCTGGGACAGGCCGATCATCTGCTCCACGACCGTGGCCAGACGCTCGCCCGCCGCGTGGATACGTCCGGCATGGTCACGCTGCGTCGGCGCCAGGCCGGCTTCGGACAGCAGGGCCGAGAAGCCGAGGACCGCGTTCAACGGGGTGCGCAGCTCGTGCGACATCTCCGTCAGGAAGCGCTGGCGGGCCTCGGCCATGGCGGCCTTTTGCTCGGCGGCGGCGCGGGCGGCCTCGGCCTCGACCCGGTCCGTCACGTCGCGCTCATTGAGCAGGACGCTGATCGCGCCGGTGACGGGGTCCTGAAGGGGGCGGCAGTCGATGTGGTGCCAACGGAGTCCCGGCCCGGTCGACATCTGGAACAGCGCCCCGGTGGCCTCGCCTCCCAGGGCGTTGGCCAGAACCGCCTCGCCTTCCTCGGGCTTCGCGAACCGGGCGACGAAGCCCGCGTCGAGGCCATAGGCGGCGAAGGCGGCCGGGTTGGCGAACAGGGACTTCCCCTCGCCGTCGAACAGGCCGACGGGCCCCGACGAGTGGCGCAGGGCCTCGACCGCGCGGCGTTCCTCGGCTTCGACCTCGACGGCGGCGGCCTCGAACAACAGCACCTCACGGCCGTTGGCGAGGGCGACCGTCGAGATCACCGCCTGCACGGTCACGGGGCTGCCGTTGGGGTAGAAGGTCCAGTGCTCCTCGACCTCCCGCCCCTCGGCGGTGGCCGTGCGCAGGCGCTCGGTTCGGGTCCGGACCGCCGGGGACAGCTTCGAAAAGTCCCGGGCCAGAAGCTCGTCCAGATCCGCCGCGCCCCACAGGGCCAGGGCGGCGACATTGGCGTAGACGCCCCGGCAGCTGAGCGGATCGAACAGCCACACCGGCCGCCTCAAGCGGTCCCAGGCGTCGAGACGCCCGCCGTCAGCGAGATGCGGAAGTTCGAAACTCATCGCCGCAGCTTGCCGTAAACGGCTGAAGCAACACTTAAACCCGGAACCGATGCGGGGTCAGCGCGCCCCTGTCACCGACGTCTGGCCGTCAGGCCCACCACGGCGGCGCCGGCGGCGACGATCAGGGCGTCCTCGATCAGGCCGCTCTTCGTCTGGCCGATGCGGGCCATGGCCTTCTTGCGGCCGGCGAGGCCGAGGTAGGCGAGCGGGATGGCGGTCCCGACGGCGAGGGCCGCGCCGGTCTTCTCACGCCCCCTGGGAGCCAGGGCGGCGCCGGCGATGCCCGCGCTCATCACCCGGGCCAGCAGACCGAGGAAGACGGTGCGGTCGGGCGCGGTCTTCATCTTGTCGCCGAACAGCTCGCCCACCCCCATGGCCAGGGCCCCGAAT
>OUNM010841326.1_pt1 | contig 13059 bp, 16 predicted proteins | sample 1769961 | NCBI WGS metagenome assembly OUNM01 (sample SAMEA3914820, study PRJEB12502) | metagenome | biome: forest; material: soil | place: USA | collected 2012-03-12 | depth 0.3 m | reverse complement strand
GTCACGGCGCCCCTAGTTTCATCAATTCTGTCTCGGAATTCATGTTTCGGCTCAGAACTTACCTACTTGACGCTAAGAGCAAACGTAAACTTTAGTCTCGATTTGTTCTGGTTTCGGGTGCCAGTCTCCCCCGCCCCCCCAATTCCCTCTCCCCCCCCGCCCGCTGCCCCCGGGCCTCTCGCTCTTTATTTGATTACCCAGTGTAAACCATCTTCTTTGTCCCACACCCCCGGGTTCATTCCTCACCCAAACCAGACCTTGGTTCGAATCCCTTTGCCTTCCCGACAAGACTTCCATCTGGCGTCTACAGCTCGCTGTCAGAACGCAGAACACTTGACCAAAAGGCATAGGGTCCGGTCTATTTCTGGCACCGCTGACGTGTCTGTGTGTGAGGCCACCTCCTTTACTTTCGCAGGCTTATATGAGCCGCCCGTCCGCTTCCGTCAATAGCCCACGTGCTGTTTGTCTGGTAGGCCCCGCCGGATTTCAGCGCGTGCTTTTCCTGACAGAGTGCAAGTCTAGCAAGGAGGCTTGAATAGTCGCGCTCTAACAATCGGTGTCCAGATATAGACGAGCAACCGGTCTCTAAACCACGCCGATCGATCATGTCTGGCGGGGAAGCCTGTCGGTATGAAATGCGCCACTCGTGCCCGTCGGTGTCCGGATGCGGACGGGAACTGAGCACAAAAAACAACCTAATGATACCGCAGACCCACGTGTAGGGATAAATCACGGCACGTGTTCAATTCCTAGATTTTAAACCGCCAACCCGTGCTCAACAACCTGCTACGTACTATGGGCATAGTAGCGATCAGCGGCACCCTTGCCACATGCCTGCGCCGTCCGTGTCCTTGCATCGCCAGTTGCAACTGAGAAGTTCCGACCATGAAGCCGCCGGGCAGTGAGTAGTGATGGCCAATGTGTATATAATGCGAGCTAACGTTGGCAAAAAAAGGTTCAATGTCCACACACCTTCCACAGTTACCACGCAGATCAACATGAAGGCACAGTTCATCCTTGGGCTTCTTGCCTCCCTCGCCGCTGCGACGCCGACTGTCTATTTTATCCGCCACGGCGAGAAGCCCTCCAGCGGCAATGGACTCAGCAGCCAAGGCCTCCAGCGTGCGCAGTGCCTGAAGACGGTTTTCGGTGCCAGCTCTCAGTACAACATTGGGTACATCATGGCCCAAACTCCCCAGTCCGGTCCGTAAATCCTGACCATAACCTCCGACTCGGCTCTGGACCGGCGATGCTGACCTTCTCAACCCAAAAAAGACGGATCCCAGCAAAGGCCCTACGACACAGTGGTGCCCTTGGGGCAAGCTTTAGGGCTCACGATTGATACGTCCTGTCAGCGTGATGATTCCAGTTGCGTGAAAAAGGTCGTGAAGGGCTTGTCGGCTAGCACCAAGAATATCTTGATTTGGTCAGTTGTCCAGTCCCGGTTTTGTTTTCTGCTACCTCCAGAGTCTGTCTGGTGTGCTGATCATGCAACCAGCTGGGAACACGACCACCTTAACAACCTCGCAGAAGCGCTAGGCGCCAGCTCGGTTGACAATTATCCCGACGACCGCTACGATCTGATCTGGACCGACCCCCCTAAGTACACCAAGATCACAAAGACCAGCTCGGAACAATGCCCTGGCCTCGACTAAAGTGTTGTCAACTCAAGCTGTGTTGGGACGGAGAAGTCACGTGCTTAGGAATGATGGCTTGGGGAGGTTGACTCGGCGACGTTGACTCGGCGATGTTGACTCGGCGATGTTGACTCGGCGATGTTGACTCGGCGATGTTGACTCTGTGACGTTGACTCGGCGACGTTGATTCGGCGACGTTGACGCGGGGAGGTTGACTCGGCGACGTTGACGCGTGGAGGTTGCTGCGGTGGATGGATTTTTTTCTCCCTGGTTGTTCATGTGCATCGCATCTCAACAGGACTCTTCTCTCCTCTGCGGGAAAACGAATCAAAGAGACTCTTCTTTATATTTGCCCCAATTCAAAGTTCCATATGTTGAAGTCTTTGCCCTTGCCTTAAACAAGGAGCAGTAGTAATGATCGAGACTTTTCTTCCTTCCTTTTCTTTCTCTTCTTTTTTCTATCTTTTTCTTCTTTCTTTTTTTTTCTATTTCTCTTAGTTTTTTTTCTTTTTCTTTCTACTCCCTTCTTTTTCTTTTTTTCTTTTGCTTTATCCTTTTTTCTTCTTTTTCTCTATTCTTTCTTTTTGTTCTATTTTTCTTTCTTTTCTCTTTTCTCTTTTCTTTTCTCTTTTCTCTTTTCTTTTTTTCTTTTTTTTCTTCTCTTCTCTTTTCTCTCTTCTCTTTTCTCTTTTCTCTCTTCTCTTTTCTCTTTTGTCTTTTCTCTTTTCTCTTTCTATTTTCTTTCTACTTTCTTTTTATATTCCCTTTCTCTTTCTCTTTTCAGTTTAGATTTCTTCCTTCTTTCATTTCTCTTTAACGACTCTCTATCTTATCTTCCTTTCTCCCTTGCCCTCTTTTGTCCTGAGTCTACAGCCTCGCTCTGACTGGAAGACAAGAACCTATGTTAATAAACTAGGTAGCTAGGTAGGTGTGTGTGTCTCATCGAGAAAGGAACCTGAAGAGGGCTCGTGCTGGAAAGACATATTTAGGACACAGACGAGGTACCCCTATGACTTGTGACTCTATCGCAGTTTACTCCATGCTTTAGTTCTTCCAAGAAGCCCAAGAATCGAGACTGGTTCCATCGCCGATATCAAGGAAACAGTCACAATCAACATGTAGAAATGAGAATTCCACATTCCAAGAGTACTAGAAGCTCGACCTAATTGTACCAATCCGGAGCAGCGCAGGATGGGCAATGCTCGAAGTCTCTATCCCTCCTCGTCCACCTTCCATCAAGGACACCACCCACCGATCCCGGCTGGCCATCAAACCAACCTCCTACTAGTCGAGCCATCTTCACATCCGTCTCACGTTCCGCTCCGGCCTTTTCAAGGCGCCGGTACTACCGCTCCAGTACCATACTGAATGTTGAATACGGTGTCTGGGAGCCGGCCGCTCGTGGTGCCCAGCGAATGCGCGCAAGAGGCCTGGTTGCTCACGGCGAGGTTGAGCGCACACAGCTCGTCATACCCCCAGTGACAAACCGGGTCCTGGATATTAAACAGCCGGTAGTTGCGTGCCACCCAGCTATTAGGCTGGCCCAGGCAGCTCGCCACAAAATTCATACTGTTGGACGCCGAGAGCGCTAGGCCGCCAGCGCGGAGGTGCTTGAGGCAGTTGTCGGCCGGGACATATTCCACCTGCATATCAACAACGCCGCCAGTGATGGGATGTGCTGTGGCGGACTGGCCCGAAACGAGGTAGTTGTAGGCGTCGTACGAGATGTCGTACGCGCCGCCGGACTGGTCGATGCGGAGGAGCTCGAGGGATCGGCCGCCGTACGAGACGCGAACGCAAATGTTGTCGCAGTCCACTGACATCGGCCAGTAGGCTACTCGGTTGGTGTCGATCTTGCAACCGAGGACACCGACAGAGGACGAGTACATGTCGTGTGGTGTCATGCCGTGTGTCTCGCCAGCGGCCATGGCCGCCAGCATGGTAAGGAGTAAAACGATGCGGGCGAACATGATTGTCAAGTTTTTAATGAAGAAGTAGTGACGTGTCGGAAGCCTTGACCGGAGGTTGCGACCGTTTTGGTGATGAGCGTCCTGGAGTGGGAATCGTCCACCTGGGTGGGAGTTGGTGCAAATTTATATATCGACGAACTAGATCAAGGAGCCCAATCCCAAGTAGCAACGACAGGCACCTTAGCCCTTTCATCTACCCTGTTGTTGGTCCTTCACAAAGACACCAAAGATCCCAAATACAACTTGCTCGCAGATGCGAGAGGTGTATTTCCAGTTGGCTGTGACGATGCCGGGTTCGGTATTCCTCCACAAAGAAGGTCCTGCCCATCAGTGCTCGATTCGGTGCTTCCCGTTGGCAGTGCAGCTCACGCGGCCGTAACTGCTTTATAGGGTAGGTACATAAGGTGCCTGCAATGGACTTGACAAAGCGCTCTGTTTTGTTTTCATTTCTTGGGAGCAACACGCAACAAATGCCCCCAGGCAATAATGAACCCATACCATTACAGAATCACGTCGAATGACCTACACCAAGAAACCATGATCAGGCACTTAACTAGCCTTGGCTGCTCAAATTGGGCTTATATTTCAAGGGTGTGCCTACAGACCAGAACGAGAAAATTGCGGCTCGTGTGGTGATGGCACACGGTAGCTTTGCAGTGGCATTTCTGAGCCGTCAATAATAGACGGCCATGATGGGCACAAGGGATGTTCACCGTTTGAATCGTTCTGCAGTTTGTCAAGACAGACAAAGGGGATCCCATTTTTGCGGTTTGTTTACAATTCGGAGTGGACACACACCATGCACAGACTACCGTAGGGACGAACCAAGACTAGCACCAATATGCAACAAAGATGGCTTCCATTTGTACTCGTGTTGAGGGGACCAATACGTACCCAATCTTCTTGACAACCAACGCTACAAAGTCCGTGGGCATTTCCATGCTTCGGCTCACTCAGCTGAAGCTCTGGGCGGCCTCCACGAAAATGACACCGTCGACGGCCATCCGCCCGGCGGTCGACTGAACAACCTCAAAGGTCACAGTGGCGGTGGTGACACCAGCCGGAGCCGTCCAGAAGTACTGGTTTGGTGCAAACCAGAGGATGCCTTGCTGGGTATCACTCGGATGCCGCGTCATAACAGGATTGCCGTTGATTTTGATACCCAGGAAACCCATGTTTTGATCACTGAAGTAGGCGAGAAACGCAAGCATGTAGGTCTTCCCAGGAGTCACAGGGACCGCAGGGCTGATCAGGCGGGCGCTGACGCCTTGGTCCTGGTTTGCCCAGCTCGGGCTCGTCGCCGAGTAGGCCTGCCAGGCGTACTGGCCAAACGCACCGATGCCCTGGTTGAGCGGGATGAGACCCGGGCTGGCGGAAACTCCGGCAACACACCCGGGATCCACCACCTGCTGCGTCCATGCACCGAGCCCGCACTCAAACTCGCCGTCCGGCATGATGCCCAAGGGCGGGTTGGGGCCGCAATATGCTGTCACAGGCGCAAAGGAAATCGTGTCGAGGCGGCCTTGTGGTCCGTACCACTCAAGCACAAAGTTGGCCGACGCGGTCCCTGCCGGGGCGGTCCACGGGTGCTGGATGAAGTTCCACTGGCTTTGCGGATAGTCCCCAACGTCTGTCGTACGCAAGCCATTCCCGTTTACCATCAAACCGATAAAGCCGCTGGTGCTAGAGTCCATCCAGGTCGCGTATGTGATCTTATACGCAACGCCGGGTGTGACTGCAAAGACTGGATATAGGATCCGACCCGAGCTGCACTGGTCCCTGCACACCGAGTATCCGACGTACTCGCCCTGGACTGAGTTCTTCCCCGTGAGGCCGGGAGCCTTGACGGAGATGGCGAAACCCGAGTCGACAGTCGAGGTTGCCCAGGGAGCAAGACCCCCGCATTCAAAGTCGCCGTATATTCGGCCGCCATTGCTGGGTGTCGGCGTGCAGCTCGACGTCGTCGTGGATGTGGCCAGGGTGGTCGCAGAGGCGCATGTCGGGCCGCATTTGCAGGCGGATATGTAGCGGTCAATGGTAGTCCCACAGGCGGACGTGGCGCGAGTTGGGTAGTTGGTGGCCGTCACGCCGCCGGCGGTGATGGTTGCGCAGAAGGAAGATGCGATCGCGACCGCCGAGGGGGACGGGCAAGGGAACAGGGCCCGGTAGCAGCTGGCATCATGTGTTAGAGGACCGCGAGATGCTGGCTCGAGATGGGGGACTTACTTGTCAGCAGCACAAGCACTGGCCACTGAGAAGAGAGCTGCGCAGACGAGCAGCTGCGACTTCAAAGACATCATGTGATGAGGGGACGCCTGTCTAATTCAAGCTTCGTTGTTCGTAAAAAAGGGAGAGTCCTGCTGGGAACAGTTCGACCAGCGGCATCCGCGTCTCCATCTTCATATACACAGGAGCGGCAAGTCCCCGCATCCACAAGGTTGACAAGAATAGCAAGAATAGCAAGAACTTTGGGTCGTTGTGACGTGGAGCAAGCGCAGCAGGAGGCTTGCAGATACGACGGCGCCGCCGTCACGTTCAAGGCTAGTTAGTGGAAGCCACCACATATATTGAACGCCAGGCGCGAGTTGGCCCTCGGATTTGTACTAGCCATTTCGAGCGGCTGAGCCTCGAATCCCTGTGCGGCCAGGCGCGCGCAGTAGTTACCCCGTCTGGCAGTCTGGCGCAGTATTTCCTTGAGCTTCCCGCAGCGACCCCTGATAAGACCAGCAACTTATCATATGAAACGGTCTGCCTCTGCCGTGGCTCGTATTCCCGGATTTTTGCGCGTTAAAGTGTCATTGTCTTCATGATTATCCCGCCCTGTTAGTACACGATACGCTGAGTCGCAAGTAAACTGGGAGCGTACACTATTGTGTACCTGCCACGAAGTACCAGCTGACCATGCGTCAAGGGAGACTGCAGGAGACTGCGGCATGAACCGAGGGCTAGTGGTCAGTTAATGGACGCCGCAATCCTTGGCAGGGACGAGCCAACAAAAACCCGAAGCGAAGAGGGGTGGGAATCCTGGTGCATTTGATTGATGGTTGTGGAACAGCCGAGTTGTCCGCGCGGTCAAGCCCTTCTCAAAACATCCAGCACCGTCTGCCTCTGTGCGTGGTAAGCGAACTCAATCTCCCTGCCCTCACACTGTCCCGCCATCACGTCCACCTCAGAAGCCCATACCGCATCAACATGCTCCTCGTCATTAAGCCTCACCGACGGCACCTCGCCGCCACCCAACGCCACCAAAAACGTGAGCTTTCTCCACCTTGTTTGCTTGCTCCCGTCAAACTCCAAAGTGTCCACCACCTCAGACACGTGCTCCCGTTTCCTCCCCCACCTCGCGACTGAGAGCGTTTAGAATCGTTGTGTCTGAAATGTCCACGCAACCGCCCGGACATTCCCACTTGAGCGGGAACCCGTCATGTGCTGCTCGCTGAATGAGAAGGACGCGACTGTTGCAGGTGATGAGAGCGCTAGTGACGAGATGCGTGAGGGAGGGGTGCACCGAGAGGTACTCGGCGAGTGAGGTATTGTAAAGGGAGAGGGATGCGGGGAAGCTGAACGGGAGGGACGTTGTGGCCGACATGGTCGCACTCTTTGACAGAGTTACGGCGTCGTGAAACCTCAGAGGGCCTGCTTTGGATTCTGCGGGGTTTGGGCGGATGTGCTTCGACGTGGACGGCCGCTGCGAGTCTTTGGCATGGCCTTGATGGGTGCAGTCTTCAGAAAGTTGCCTCCTTATTATAACCAAGTTTTCACTCCGGAGCGCGTTGCGCATCCCTGGGCGAGGTTGCCTGAACCCACCGCCGCGTAATCTCTTAGGCTTCGATATTCTTGAGCATCTGCCTAGTCTAGTCCCTCACTCTTGGTCAGCACGAGGAAAGGAAAGCAGGAAACTCAATACGATAGTCCCGAACCGCTGTTCCGCAAAGATGCCAGCCAGTGGTAACAATGGTTCATGATATGGTGGACTCGAAAATCTGAATTTGATGGTAGACCCAGAGCGTAAAGGCTGTCTTCAGAACGCTGTTCATGGCCTTAGCCATTTACATAGGATGAACCCCACCTGGGATAGCGTCAAGCCCTGAGCACTGTCAGCACTTGGTTGTACATTATCTCTTTGGGTGTTGAATACTTACATCCTTCAATCTCCTCGGAGATCGTCTGCGTCTTTTGGCAAGCCGTGGCCTCCTCGACGCTCTGCGTCTGGAGGACTGAACACCGGTCCCCGGTGCACCGGGCATCTAGCGCGCGTTGCAAAGCGTCGCCCTTCCAGCCGAAGATGTAATCACCATGTTGGCCAAATCCAGTGCTGTGGCCTGCTTAGCAGCGGCAGAGAAGAGTGCGCCTCTAAATTGGACTTACGCATCGCCCATGGAATAAACTAGGGGTTGACCCGAGTCGGGCCAGATTGAGGGGTCATTGAACTCCCTCGTGTCCCACATGACCTCATACATGAGCTGCGGAAGACGGACTGGGTGCGTGGCAGGACAGGGACCGGTCGATTCAAAACTGCCAGTGCTAGGGTAGGCAACGTGGCTCTTGTGGTCGGGGCTATCGACATTCTTACCGTCCCAGCACCTACATAGTCATCAGAGAGCATCATTAGCTTCCATGTCTTGGCCGCGGGAAGAAGCCACGTACGTTGGGAAGGTGATGGTCGTTCGGATCCCGCCCGGGCAGGGCTTGCTAGGGAGAGCGGCTGTGTCTTCACCCGTGCATGGCGCGCCGCCGAAGGGAGATTGCTCAATGTTATGCTCGCAGCGGTGGCAGATCTGCTTTTGCATCCCCTTTTGCGTCCGAAGGGTCGGGTCACCAACCAGCATGCGGAAGCCCTGGCCCGTTAGTGTCGACCGAGTATCGAGGAGGTTTCTAGGATTCTCACAGGCTTGAACGCTGTCACGGTGGTCTTTCCGTCGTATGGGGGAATGTAATACACCGTAACGCCTTGAGACCCCTTGAGCCCAAGGTTGACCATCTGCGGTACGCGTTTGTAGCTTCCGTTCTTTGCTCGGAAGTAGATGTTGGCAGTCCAATAGTTGCTGAAATCCTCAGAAAACGTACAAGTTGTACAAGTGGACTTCGCTGACGGATCGTAGTCCACAGGGGTCATGGTGGCATTGAACGAGTTTCCGCCAACGATCTGATGGACGTGGGTCGACTGCAGCATGCCAGGGTTGACCAGTGGGTCTAGTCGCTCGATCACCAGTTGGTTGCACTGGAAACGCATCATGGCGGACTGGGCGAACTGGCCAACAGCCTGCCGGGCACCGAAAAGGGCCGCCGCGGCGAAGATTGAAGTCTTCATCCCGCCGCTTGACTTGGTGCTCTTGATTTAGCAATGCGTCGGTGACTTGGTGTTGATGGCACGTCGTGTGATAATTTACCGCAACACAGAGCCTCAATCTAGGAAGGAAAAGAAGGGAAGGAAGAAGTTCTATGCAGAAAATACTTGGTAGTATTCCGGCGCCCCTATATCTGACCTTGTTGTATTACCTACGATGTTGGTCTCGGCTGTTCTTGCTGAACCGCATCAGAATTGCAACTCGCCGGTTAGAAGTGGAGTTCCATCGCTAAGTCGTTAGCTATAGCGGGACGAACTGCCGAATATTAGGTCCCTTGATGGTTAAATCGGCGGTAAATCACCAGGTCGCGGGTATCTGCCTGTCTCTTTAATATCTCGATCAACTTGACAGCGGCCGCACCTTTTCATTTACGTTTAGCGCAACGTCTAATATTATTTCATATGTTACCCGTGAACCCTACCCTCCATCATTGCCTCGGTGCCCACTCCGCCTTTCGAGATCGACATTAAATCCCGGCAAGGAATCAGGGCGTCACCCAGCTATTTTCTGACTAGCGGCTCCTGAAATCGGTAACCGGGTTGGTATTTGGAAGGTCAACATGTGTTCTGGGAAAATAATCTTCCGACATGCTTCGAAAAGGTCGAATACAAGTTTGTCATGCTTGGGGAGCAGGACAGGACCCTCGGAGGAGCCTAAGAGCAAACTGTTTAGGCCGAGACCATCCTCGGGGCGGCCAGGGGCTGGACGCTTCACAAATGCTAGGCAGTGGGAAAGGCCTCGGCGTCTATCATGATTTAGATCGAGGGCCAGAGATGTAGACAAGAAATGACGGGAGTTGTTAGAAGAGCGCCACATAGTACTGTTGGTAGATCTATCCCTCCGCTTTCTTCTCCTTTGTCTAGTTTCTATCCATTTCCCCAGTGTTAACGCGAGCGGGACCAACTGCTTGGTTCTGATTCAAGAACTTCGTACCTGGGACGGTTGAGGACGGATATGTTTTGCCGATTGGTGTTGAGGAGGCGTGTGCAAGGCAGTCAACCCTAGCCCTGTCGCACGTTCTTGGCCCTATTTTCCAACCCTCGTGCTGTAATTCTGGACGGTATATCTGTACTGACCTGAACAGACCGTAACGTTGACGCTTGCGGCCCAACCCGAGTTTCAGGTGAGAGACTAGGTACCTAGTCAATATATGCTGTTCTTCCCCCCCCCACGCACCACCCCCCTCCCTCCTGCTGATGCTCGGAATGCTGACCTTCTGCCCGTTCTCATGCTCTCCCTTTTCTCCCACAGACCTCTTGCTGCCTGGGTGCTGATCGACACCCCTTGCTTGAACGGTGAGTCGGAGCCTCCCTGGCGTGCTGTCCAACATCCTGGACGTCCAGTGCATGGTGACTCCATTCTGAGACACCCAGTATTGGAGATCTTGCGAGTGTTTGATGGCATGGCTTCATTTCCAAGCTTTCTTCAAGGCGTCTTCTTGTCTAGGACAGATTCATCGCGGACTTCATCAATCCCACGCCTAGGAAGAAGGGACAATGGGGGAAAATGGCTTCCACGCACACAGGCACGGCCCTCGTCACCTACGAATGGGAATGAGATTTGCTCAACCTCTGAGTCCAGGGATTCGAGCTGCGGAGGAACCGATGCCACTTTAATAACGTATGCAGTGTTAGACCAGCAGCAATAGAATCCCGCCCCAGATATGTGACGGGCAAAGACTCGCGCCGATTTCCAGATTGAGAAACGGTGGCTCAGCGGGTGGCCTCACGGCGCACCTGCGCTGCGCTGTGGGGGCTGAGGTGGGTCGCCAGAGGGCGTTCCACCGATTCTAGTGGCTCTGGTTCCCGGGAAGCTGCCCGAATCCGTTTGTTCCAGCCCTACGGTTGATGCATGCCAAGCGGCGGAGTTGGTGGCTCATCGAGCACAAAATTGCGATGCTCACCATGAGCAATGCAGGGCTGGAGATGGAGACAGTATTAAAAAGACGGCAGTATTAAGAAGACGACTGCCCCTCGGACAAAAGAGGCGAAGATCAAGACGCATGGTACCGAATCTCCCCTAAGCCGACCCATCAAAATGGCCGAGCTCACAGCCCACTCGATCAAGCATAGCTCATGGGACGACGCATCCGCCATCCTATTTTGGGCAAAGGAAGAGCCTCCTCACCAGATGTCCTACACCCCTCGCACTCAAGCTCGTCCCAAACGGCTCCGGAACCCTGAGTGCCGGAAGCTTCTCGCCTCATCAAATCCCTCCCTCCCCAGCATCCAGGTCCACGGCAGCGCATGCCGCTGCGGCGAGATCCAGACGGAAAACGAAATCGAAGACGCTCTCCTCGCCCACAAGATCGCCTCCCTGTCCAAATCCCTCCTCCCCACCATTCCCTCAACAACGACGGGGGCCGCCACCATGGCCACCACTACGACCAAATCCCTACCCCCCCATCACCCCGCTCACCGGCGCTCCTCACGAGGCCACGGCATCCTGTCAACTCTCAGCCGCCTTTTCTCCCCGCCCCCGCGTTCCACACCTCCTGGGTCTCTCCCCTTCCAAGCCGACCTCTGCATCGGTGCTGCAGATCTCGACATTAACAAGGTGGCCCGCTACCTTGTCCTCGCTACCCCGCCTATACGCGTTGACGTAAACCAGCCCAACCACCTCGGCCTAACGCCTCTGATGGCCGCCGTGCAGTCGCCTGCTGCGGCGGTCCGGCCAAGGGCACATCTGGAGATGGTGCGGTTCTTGGTCGAGGTTTGTGGTGCTGATGTGGAGGCGTGTAGGGTGGACCGTGTGACGGGGCTTGAGGAGAGTGTGCTGAGTATGGCACGTTCAGCGGGTCTGGTCGGGGTGGTGAGGTTTTTGGTTGGGAGGGGCGTTGAAGTGGCTAAGTGAGGGAAGTGTACGGGAGTGGGAGCAGGGAGCGGACGGCGCTGTATCCTGCTGTAGGGGTGAGGAGGGGAGGGTGTGTAAGACGTAAATGCTGCGGCCGAGGATGGAGTCGCACCACTGGCAGCCCCAGTGGAGGCCATGAATGAGGATGGGAAGGACGAGAAGCTGAACTCGCGAAATTGCTATTACGGAGAAGAGTGGGATCAGCCATTGGTGCTTTGAGAAAAAGGTTTGCAGATGGCAAGTGTGGTTGTTAAAGTGGAAGAGGGTGCGTGGAAAAGATACATGACTATTAGTCCCAGTACAAAAGGAAGACAGCCTTCATTAAACCACCAAGTAACTCATCACGACTTGCGACATGAGATGCACTCACGAGAATTCCAACACACAACTCTCGGCCATACAAAAGGAGACATCGCGCTCGCTCTCAAGGTTCGATAACATTCATTAAAAGAGTGATCTGAAAAGAAGAAGAAAAGTGATGGCTTCCATGGCAAAGCCCATAGAAGTAAGTCACGTACGAAAGTTCCCTAACACCCCCAAGCCTAACTGTATTATTCTCTAGCGACTTCTCACCTTAGCCGTCGCTGCTCGAACCCCGGTTTCCACTAAGCTTCCCCTAACATATACCTTAGGTACAGATGCTTACAAAACACCTTATCACCCTAGCGGCCTGGCCACAATCGCCCTGTAAAATCGAAAGTGTCAACTTCAAAATCAAGATACTGTGACTCCGCCGGGGCGTTCTCCGCACCTTGAATGATAGAGTGTTTCAAGCGAAGTCGCCTACCGAGATATCGCCGTCGGAGCTCGGGGGGCTTCTATCGTCGCTCTTCTTCCCATCATCCTTTTTCTTATCGCAATCCTTCTTTTTATCATCCTTCTTCTTGTCTTCTTTCTTCTTGTCGCAGTCCTTCTTCTTGTCGTCCTTCTTGTCGTCCTTCTTATCGTCCTTCTTGTCCTCGTGCTTTTTCTTATCACAGTCCTTCTTGTCGTCATCCTTCTTGTCGTCATCCTTCTTGTCGTCGTCCTTCTTATCGTCATCCCCTCGCTTCCAGCTCTCCTTCTTCTTATGATCGTCCTTCTTCTTATCATCGTCTTTCTCCTTCTCGCAGTCCTTCTTCTTGTCGTCGTCCTTCTTCTTGTCGTCGTCTTTCTCCTTATCGCAATCCTTCTTCTTGTCGTCGTCCTTCTTCTTGTCGTCGTCCTTCTTCTTGTCGTCGTCCTTCTTCTTGTCGTCGTCCTTCTTCTTGT
>OUNM010838626.1_pt1 | contig 13061 bp, 9 predicted proteins | sample 1769961 | NCBI WGS metagenome assembly OUNM01 (sample SAMEA3914820, study PRJEB12502) | metagenome | biome: forest; material: soil | place: USA | collected 2012-03-12 | depth 0.3 m | reverse complement strand
GGAGTTCCTCGGCCGCACCGGCCGCCCACCCCAGATCGTCTCCCCGGCCGCCAACCAAAGCTATGCCCTCCGCCCCGGCGCCACCGACCACAGCCTCCCCCTCACCGCCGAGACCGACGCCGATGTCACCAAGCTCTACTGGTTCGCCGGCCGCCGCTTTCTCGGGGCTACCTCACCTCGGCAGCCACTTATCTGGCAATCCGAGCCGGGCGAGTGGCAGATCACGGCTTTGGATGATCATGGGCGGTCGGCTTCGCGGAGGCTAACGGTGCTGCTCACCGCGCAGTGATCGTCGAGCGTGAGATATCTTGGTACTTGGTCCACTTTGCAAAAGAACTTGGGCTTCTTTAAAACGAGGTCCGAGATTGCGCCTTGGTGGAAACACTCCTAGAGAATACTGGACCAACAGCTCTTATGTTAAAAATCACTGACAAAAGACGCGCGAGGTATTGGCTCGAAGTGCGCGTACAAGGTGGTCACAGGCTTATCCACTTCGTTCGCACTAACAAGCTGCGATACATTTTCCTCATCGGCTATATCGGCGCTGCTTCGGGATATATGGCTCTTACAAATCAGTGGTTCTTCTTTTGGGTCATCCTTGCTATTTTGGTGGGAATACTTACTGCGGATTTGAACTTGCTGCGTGGCCTGAAGAAAAGCTGGCCATTTATGTCGAGGGTATTGAATTGGGATGAGGTCAAAAAAGTTGCTGATGAGTAGCATTCTCTTAAGCGACTCGCTCTGTGAATCGATTCGTAATCGATAGTTCACGAGTTTAAACTGTCCTCCACCAAGCCATCCGGGGCGAAATTGTCGATTCGTGAGAAATCCCGGTCGATTCGTGAGGTCTGCATTGGCGGAGGGGAGAGCGGGGAATATGCGCTTGGCCAACAAACCTTATATTTTCATGCAAAATCCCTACAGAGACGCTGTGTTGAAGAAAGTCGGCATATTGATGGTGGAGCTGGCCATGGTCGGCTGCGCGGTGTTCTGCGTGGTGCAGTTGTATTTTCTTTCGGCGCGGTAGAGAGCGTTTAGTTGTGGGCGGAATGTTCCGCTTGATACGAGCCGACCGTGCTGGCGATGGGGTCCATCGCCCCTACCGGGAAGGCCTCTTGTGACTGCGCTTTAAGTTGAAATCAGGCTAATGGGTTAGTGCGTAGACGCAGATATTCAAGGCGATCTTCTTGGCTTCATCGGGCGGCACGCCTTTGCCGGAATTGCAGCTGCCATTCATGGCAAAGGAGCAGCAGAGGCCGTCTTCGCCCATTACGGCGACAAGCTCGCCATCGTGGAAGAGCCCTTCGAGGTAGATGTTGCCCTTCTCGACGGAGGTGAGGCGATCCAGCTTGTAGAAGGAGCGGTAGATGAGGTGGTCGTAGGGGATTTTTTGCACTTTCTCGCCCGGGAAGATGCGGCTGAATTCCCGGCGCCAGGCTTTGGGAAAGGCGGGATTGGTGCAGCAACCGGAGGCAAAGGCGAAGCCGCCATTGGAGAAATAGCGGCGGAGGCTTTCGATCTCGGCTTCGGAGAGCACGAAATCGTCATGCCCATTCATGAAGACAAAGGGGGTCTGGTACAGCGCCTCATCCGTAACCTTGAGGAGCCGCTTCTCGTGCACCTGGATGGTGGAGGCGCGCGCGACGAGCTTGACCAGATCGTCGCCCACATCGCCGCAATCGTCGCCCTTGTTGGAGCCGAAGGAGAGGCGGCCCACGAAAAAGGTGCTGGCCTTGTCGTCCTTGGCAAATGCGGCACCAGCCAGGCACGTAAGAACCAGCGCGATCACGAACGATCTCATGGTACGGAGTGTGCCATGGAAGAGGGACCGCAGCGACTTTTTCCGGTGTTTCATGCGACGATCCAACGTTTTCTAAGAATCCAACCCGCGCAGAGCGGCAGAGTGACCAGAAGGAAGCTCCAAAGCGAAACGCCGAGCGGCTCGCGCTGGGAACGCGCCCGGCGGGCGGCCTCGATCTGGTTGACGATTCCGCGGATAAAGGCCTCGGGATCTTGACGGGCGGCCTCCACCGTCCAGGCGGAGCCGCCGCTGAGCATGCCCCACTGTTGGAGGTTCGACATATCCCGCGCGGTGGCGAGGAGCTCGATATTCGGCGCGCGAATTTCCAGGGTGCGCGAAGCAATGGTGAGGCCCGCCTCGTCGACGGCGGTGAGCGTGTAGATATCGGCCTTTTGCGGGGAGAAGGTGGCTTTCTCCGCCCGCCCTGGCGTCAGTTCCATGGGGTGATCAGCGATCATCGTACCGCCGCTGTCCCGCACCTGAAAGTGGATCTTCTTGGGCTTGTCTTCGTCAGTCTTGGAAGTCTCGGCGAGCTTCTCCACGGTGACGGCGATCTCCCGGTCGGGGCGGAGCTCCTGATTGAGCACCTCGATGCGGACCACCTGGCGGCCCTCCTCGGTGAGGCGGCGCATGAACTGCTGCCAAAAGCGGTCGAATTGCTCCTGCTCGCTCTCCTTGGCCAGACGCCATTTCCAGAAGTTCTGAATCGTGATCACGGCGGCCATGCCCGAGCCGTAGCGCTGGCTGGCCATGAGGATGCGCGGCTTTCCATTCGCCCCCACGTCGGTGCTGTGCACGGCCCAGATGATGGCGCCTGGCTTGGCCTCGGCGACGCGGCCGTAGTCGTCGAAGGGAGGTAGCTTTTCCCACGCCTCGCGGGTTTGACCGGCTTTGGCGATTTCAAAAACGGGGTCGGAGAGCGCTTCGGCGGTGAGCCGGATGTGGAAGGGCTGGTCGAGCCCCTGCACGCCCTTGTCCTCATCGAAGCGCACGGGCATGAGCTGCTCCAGGCGGCTGCCCTGCCACGAGGCGTCGAAGGTGCCGCGTCCCCCGATCATGAGGACGCCTCCGCCAAATTCGCCGCAGAATTTCGCGATGGCTTCCTGCTGCGGCGTGGTGAGTTGCGAGGGATTGAGATTGGCCAGAATCACCGCGCGGAAAGGAGCCAGCTCCTTCACGTCATCTGGGAAACCGTCGACGAGTTCGCCGGGAGCTTCGACATTCTGGCGAAACACCGAGTGGGCGCTGGTGCGGCTCAGGCCGGTGACCTTCACCGAGGGATCATTGCGCAGGGCCTTGCCGATAAATTTGTAGTCCCAGGTGAGCGCACCCTGCATGTAGAGCACGCGAAATTCCTCTTCCTTGGTGACGCGCACGGTCGCCTTGGCCAGGTTGTTGATGACCGCGAGGCCGGGCATGTCCGGCGGCTCGAGTTGGACCTGATAGGTGTGCACGCCTTCGTCGTTCTCGGTGAGCTCAAAACTATCCGACCAAAAGCGGGAGGCCGCGAGGCTCTCGACGTGGCGGCGATCCTGAAATTTCCCATCACGCAGGAGCACCAAATCGAAGCCCGGCAAAGGCTTGGTGAGCGTAGCTTCCAGCCTGGCGGAAACACGAAAGCGGCTCTTGGGCGGCGTAATGCTGGGTGCGTCGACCTGGAGGAGATTGAGCGTCTGGACGCCGCGTTCCGAACCAAAGCCAACCCCGATGAAAGGCGCTTTCGCCGCTAACAACGCGCTGACGGCGGAACGCGTGGAGCCGGGCTGATTGGATGCGCCATCGGTGAGGGCGACGATGGCCAGCGGGGATAGGGTCGTGGTGCTCAGACCCGTCGAGATGGCGCCGGGCAGGTCGGTGGCCTCGCCGGTCGGCTTGGCATTGACCAGGTCGGTGGCATTTGCGGGCTGAGCCGAGCCATCAAAGAGGAGCGGGCGGATCTTGTAGCCGGCGGCTTGCACGGCGGGGAGGAAGGTCTCGCGCGCGAATTTAATCGCATCCTGATAGCGGTTTGCGCCCACCGTGTCCTCCAGGGCCATGCTGGCGCTGCGATCCATCAGCAGCACGATTTGCCGCTGGCCGTCCTCGTCAAAGGTGCGCACGCGCACCGGCCGGGCCAGCAGCAGGGCAATGACGGCGAGGGGAATGAAGCGCAGGAGCGTTAAGGTGATGCGGCGGCGCAATGGCATGCCCATGCGCCGGAAATCCCGCCAGCCCCAAAACAGCAGCAGGCACGCAAGAATAAACACCGTAAGTCCCACCCACGGCGTTTCCCAGGTCAGCTTCCAGTGAAGAGGAAGATCAGCCGTCGGAAAGTTTTTCAAAGTAGCGGCGGACTCGTTCACGGAATTCGGTGGGGACCTTGGAGGGGTCGACGTGGAGCAGTTTGGGATCGTCAGGAGTGGTGCGCTGATGATCGGCCATCTCCAGGCGGTAGGCTTCCAGGCGATCGACCAGTTTGCGCAGGGCGTCAGCGTCGACGTTGAGGTCCACCTGGCCACTTAGCTTGGAGAGGTTGTCGGCCATCGCGAGCAGGGGAGCGGCATCGCTTGGGTGGTCCTTGGCTTCCTCGAGCAGGGCGTACTGGGCTTCCTCCAATTGTTTTTTCAAATCCTCGGGCTTGGTCTCGTGGCCTTCTTTCATCCGCTGAATGAGGCTGTTCAGACTGCGCTCGGCCTCGGCCACGCCGCCCTCGGAGCTTCCGCCGCCAGCTTGCGCGGGGCCGGTCTTGCCTTGGAAAATGGCGGGCTGGCTGGTGGTGAAGGCATCCTGGATGGCCTTGAGGCTGGTGAGCGCCGGTGAGGCGCCGCCGCTCTGCGCGGAGGGATTGGCGTCCGCTTGTTTCTGCGCCTGCTCGGCGGACTGATCGAGCTGCTTCCCGGGTTCGCCCTCCAGCGCATCTTTCAAGCCCGGCCCGAAGGCCTGCCCGGCCTGGGTATCATTGAGGGTCTTGGCCATCGCGTCTTTGGTCGCCTTGGCTTGAGCGGCGGCTTTGGCCAGGTCGGATGCCTTGAAATTTTCCGGGTTCTTTTCCATCTCTCCCAAGTCGTCGGCCCGTGCATCGAGCATGTCCTTCATCTTGTAGACATCGCCCAGCGAGCGTTGGGCCGCCTGGTTCTCCAGGCCCTTTTGCAGATCGGCGATGGCCTCCTTCGCCGCCAGGGTGGCGGGCTTTCCCGTGCTGCGCTTGGCCAGCGCGGGCACAGCCTTGTCCATGGCTTCCTTGGCGGCCAAGCTCTGATCCTTGAGGCCTTCAAAAGGGCGCGGCACTTTTTCCTGAAAGTCGGCCAGCTCCTTGTTCAATTGCTCCTGCCGTTTGGCCAGATCCGGCAGTTTCTCGGCCGTGGCCGCAGCGGTTTCCTGGGCGATGGCCTGCTGTTTTTCCTGGGCGGCTTTTACGGCATTGAGCGCGGCCTTGCCCTGGTCGCGGATATCCTCGATATCGGCGAGGCGATCCTTGTCCTTCTTTTGCCCCGCGATAGGGGTATCCTCGTTCTCACCACTTTGGGAGTCTCCCGAACCCTTGCCCTCGGAGATCGATTTCACGAGGTTCTTCCGGCTCTCGACGAGCTGCTGGAGCGCGGTCTGTTCCTTTCCGAGCGCCGCTGGGTTGTCCGGTTCCTTCAGTTTGCCCACGGCGTGCTCCATGCTGCCCTGGGCCTCGGCGAGTTTGTCGAGAACGGTGCCGACGTCCTGATTTTCGCTCGCGGCAATCTTCGCATAGAGATGCGCGGTGGCGTCCTTGAGGTCGCCTTGAGCCGCGCCGAGTTTTTCCTGGTCCTGCTTTTGCTCGGCTTTAGTGGAAGAGGGCTGCTCGTTTTGGCGGTAGGTCTGGCGGAGGATCTCCTGCTGCTTTTGAATGAGGAGGCTCAACTCCTGAAGCTCGGCCATGCCTTTGCCGCCGCCGTCTTTGGCTTCCATTTTCAGGATGTCCTCCCGGAACGGCTTGATCTCCACGAAATAGATCTGAGAGGCATATTTGCCATCGCCCTCCGTCGCGGCGCGCGCGAAGTAACTGAGCACATCCCAGTCGGACACGGCCAGTTCATCGAGGTAGATCGTGGGCTGATACACGGCGTAGTTGGGCTCCTCGGGCGCGGCCAGCGGATGCTGGGCGGGAGCGCCGCCGTTGAGGGAGGTGCTCCAGTCGGCGTTCTTGAGTCGTTCGCTGGAGGCGGCCTCCACCGTGAGCGGCAGCACGTCCACCTTGGTCAGCTTGAGATCGCCACCGGGCTCGGTAATTCGCACTTCGCCCCAGGCCTTTTTCTCCTTCGTGGCCTTGTCCTCGGGCAGCCGAAGCTCCTGGGCATTCTGCGAATCGTCGGGGGCCGAGCCCTGCTGCTTGTCTTGGGCATACGTGGCCCAGGGTTGGAAATGCCGATAGAAAGCCACCGTCCCAACGCAGGCGGCCAGGGCGGCAAGCGCGATCAGGATGGTCGTCCGGGGTGAGATGGCGCGCTCAGCGGAGTGGTGATGCAGCTCGTTCCCCGCCTGCAGGCCGATGGCCTTAAAGTAGGCCTCCGTCGTCACGCCACGGGGCCGCGTTTCCAGATGGGCCAGTGTATTGAGGCGATCGAGCAGGTGGGGAAAGTGCTTCTCGATCTGCATGGCCAGCCAGGAATTTGATCGTTTCTGCATCGTGGCCGCGAGGATGATGAGGGCGAAGCCCACCATAAAAACGAGGACGATGAAGACATAGAAAAGCGCGATGGGTACGGTGCGGGAGAGCCAATGGCGATGGATGCTCCAGCCCACCCCCATTAGGGTAAGGGTAAACAGAATGATCCAGCCGCAGAGCAGTTGGATCATCAGCAGCACCTTCCAACGATGGTTCGCCGCAGCCAGGCGCTGCGCTACCGTCCAATCAAGGCTGGAGCGTCCCCAGGCCATCAGGCGAGATCCCTCCGTTGGGTTTGCAGGATCATTTCAAGGCCCAGGAGCGCGGCTCCGGCGGTGAGGAGCAGCCACCACCAATGCTGTGCGAGTTGCGTTTGCGCCACGACCGGAGTTGGCGCGGCGGCCTCGGGCGAAGCTGTGGACTTGGGTTCCGGGGGAAGGATCCAGGTATCCAATACGGGCGGCCGGCCCTGAATGTATTCCAGCCGGGATTCCTGCACCGGGGTGCTCACGCTAAGCAGGGTTTCCAGCGTAGATGCACTGGTTCCGTTTTCCCGGCGGAGTTCATAGATGCCGGGATCGTCGGGCATGGTGAATTGCAGGCGTCCCATCGAGTCGGCCACCGTGCGCACTCTTTCCATGCCATCCTTTTGCAGGACAAACGAGCGGCCCGCCGCCCCTTCGGCTTTACGAAAATAGATTTCGCCCGGTTCAACCGAGATCTGTTGATCGGGCAGCGCGCGCACATAACGCAGGCAGATATCCAAAAAGGGCAGGAAATTCGGCAGCAGCGGCCAATTGGAAGACTCGGTGTCCGCGCCAAAAGTGAAGATCAATAGTTTGCCCTTCGTGCCGGCGTTTTCAAAGAGGACGGGATCCCCCGTGCTGGCAAAAAGCAGACCCTGCGCCTGCTCGGAGTCGAGCCGCACGTATTTCTGGAGCTTCACCTCCAGCAGGTCGCCGAACTCCGGCTGGGTAAAGGAATTGAGTACGGGGTGCCCGAGATTGGCGTAGCGAAACATTTGCTCGTCTCCGGAAAGGGTCCGCTCCGCGCCCGGGCGAAAACCGATCGACCGGAGAAAGCCCTCCACCAGCGGATTCACGCGGGAGATGAAGAGGATCACCCCGCAGCCGTTGTTGAGGTAGCGCAGGACCATCTCGCGCACATCCTTCGATTGCAGATAATCGCCGTCCACCACCAGTGTGTCATAAATAGGCTTGTCGGTTGCGGCTGCGGCCCTGATCTCGGCCGGGCTGGGTATCTTCACGTCCCAGAATCCCCGCGAAATATCGGGATCCAAATCGGCGCGCAGGTAGCGCGAACGCGAAAGCAGGGCGATCTTGCCCGGCTCCAGGGGCGGCACGGCAAAGTAACCGCGATTATCGAGAGGAAGGATATCGGGCTGGCCGGTCACTTCGACTTCGCCGCGCAGCCAGGTCTCCGCGCTGGCCTTCCAATCGGCTTGCAGCGTGGTTTCTCCCCCCGACATATCGAAGGCGCGGCGCACCACTTCCTTGTCGTCGGCCCGGATGGCCACATCCACCGCCCGATTGACGGCTTGTGCACCGAGATCGAGGGTGAGATGCACCGCGCTGCCTTCCCGTTGGGGGACTCGCCAGACGCGTGTGTTGTTCACAAACAGATTGCCCAGGTTGTTGGTACCGGGCGCTTCCGCGAGGACCACCTCCACATTTTTGAGGAAGGGCGGGACATTGGCATTTTCCTCCCATTGATTGCGCTGGCGATCACCGTATACGAGGATCGTCCTCTTGTCTCCGATGCTGCGATCGAGCATGGCGGCGGCCAGCCGGAAGCCATCCAGGTAGCTGCCGCGCTGATGCGTCGGACTCAGCGCCTCGACTGCGGCGGCGGCTTCTTCGCGGGAGTCGCCAAAGTCGCTCACGATGCGGCTCCGGCTGGCGATCTCGATCACCCCGATTTGCACGTGCGATCCTGCTTTTCGGATTTCCTTCGCGATCTCGCGACGCGCCTTTTGCACGGCGTCGCCCACCTGATGGCTCAGCGTATTGTCCAGCAGGTAAATCCGCACCTCGCTTTGCGGGGCCGCCTCATCGCCGCGCCAGAGCGGCCAGGAAAAAGCCGCGATCAGCAGCAGGAAGGCGAGGATGCGCAGCAACAGCATGGGGAGATTGCGCAGGTGGAGCGGCATGTCTCTCGGCGCCGGCTGATCGTCGAGAAACCGCAGGGCCGAGAAGGGCCGCAGGTTCGTGCGCTGGCGGCGCCTCAGGTGCAGCCAGACCGGGGCGGCCACGCCGATGGCTCCGAAAAGGAAGGCCGGAAATAGAAAGCTCACGATTTCCTCCTTCGCTTGGCCAGGAAGCGGGCCATCGCGTGATAGGGGTCCGCATCCGTGCGGATGATTTCATGCGGAATCTCCAGGTCGCGAAAGAGATTGCGCTGCTCCGTCATGAACGCCTCAAAGCGCCGCAGATACTCCTTGCGGGCGCGCTCGGGAATGACCTGCCGGGTGGCGCCGGTTTCCAGATCCTGAAAGACCCCGGCCTCTTCAAAGGGAAACTCGATCTCGTCCCGGTCGAGGATTTGAAAAACGAAGCAGTCGTGCCCGTGAAAACGCAGCTCCTTGATTTGCTGTGCGATCGACGCGGCGGGATCCAGCAGATCCGTGAAGAGAGCCACCATGCTACGGCGGTGAAAAAGCGTGTTCGCCCGCGCCAGGGAGAGTGCCAGGCCGCCCTCGCCGCCGGCCTGCAGATGCTCCAGGTGACGCAGCAGCAGGCCAAACTGGCTGGATTTCTGAGAAGGCGGAATGTGTTCCATCAGCGACGCGCCCTTCTTGTCGTGGCCCGTCAAAAGCAGGCCGGCTGCATCCTTCTGCCGCAACATCAGCCACCCAAGCGAGGCGGCCAGGGCCTTGGCGCACCCCAGTTTGTTTTCCCAGGCCCGGTCGCCGCGATAGCCCATGCTCCCGCTCCCGTCCACGACCATATAGGTGCGAACATTCGTCTCCTCCTCGTACTCGCGCACGCAGAGCCGGTCGTTTCTCGCGTAGAGCCGCCAGTCCAAATGCCGCAAGTCGTCGCCTGGCTGGTAGTCCCGATACTCGCTGAATTCCACGCTAAAGCCGCGGTACGGGCTTTGATGCATCCCGGTGAGAAATCCCTCCACCAGATAGCGCGACTTCAGCGACAGATTGCCCAGCGCGGCGAGGCGCTGCGCATCGAATCTGGCCGGGGCCGTTTTTTCGGGAGGACTCATCCTCAAAGTACGCGCTACGGTTTGACTTTCTCCAGCAGGGTTTTGACGATGTCCCCGGAACTCATGGCGTCCGCATCGGCCTGGAAATTGCGGATCAAACGGTGCCGCAGGATATCCGGCGCGAGGGCCATCACGTCCTCGCAGGCTACATTGTATCGGCCCTGGCAGGCCGCGCGAGCCCGCCCGGCGATGATCAGATTTTGACTGGCGCGGGGCGATGCGCCCCATTTTAGATAGCGCTTCACCTCCTCCGGCGAGGCGGGATCATCCGGGCGCGTAGCCCGCACCAGGCGCACGGCGTAGTCGATGACATTGGGTGCGGCGGGAATGCTGGCCACGGCCTCCCGGTATTTGCGGATATCCTCCGCATTGAAGAGTGCGGGCAACTCCGCCGTCGGCGTAAAGGAGTGCTGCTCCACGATCCGCATCTCATGCGCAAAATCGGGATACGTCACCTGGAGCTCAAAGAGAAACCGATCGAGTTGCGCCTCCGGCAGTGGATAGGTGCCTTCCTGCTCGATGGGGTTTTGCGTGGCCAGCACGATGAAGGGCTCGTCCAGGTGGCGGATCTTTCCCGCCACGGTCACCTGCTTTTCCTGCATCGCCTCGAGCAGAGCGGCCTGCGTCTTGGGCGGCGTGCGGTTGATTTCGTCGGCCAGCAGCACATTGGTGAAAATCGGGCCGGGCGCGAAAACGAATTTTCTCCTCCCCGTCGTCATGTCTTCTTCCAGGATCTCCGTTCCCGTCACGTCCGACGGCATCAGGTCGGGTGTGAATTGGATGCGCGAAAAGGGCAGGCCGAGCAACCGCGAGATCGCGTTGACCAGCAGCGTCTTCGCCAGCCCGGGCACGCCGACCAGGAGGCAATGGCCCCGGCTCAGCAGCGCGCAAAGAATGGCGTCGACATTGGGCTGCTGCCCCACCACCACTTTTTCGATCTCAGTGTGCAGCAGGGCGATTTTTTGATTGAGGTCGGTGAGAAGACGGACGGGATCCTCAATGGGAATCGGCGGTGGCGTGACCATGGCGAAATCCTTAGAGGGTTTTTGGATAAAGTCACGACTTCCAAAAGAAACCGCTTAGGGTTCTTTCGGAATGCTAACTGGCGTGGCGAGCGCCTCGCCGAGGCGGGCAAAATCCCGCTGAAAACGCGCCACCTGCGCCCCATCGATCCGGCCTTTCGGCAGTTCCACCTGAAGATCAGCCGTGATCGTCGACTCGTCCTGTTTCCAGGCCAGCCGCCAGCGCAGCGGGCCCTCCGTCTCCTCGCTCAAGGGAGGCAACGCCGCCTGGGCGGGGCGATTGCCCTTGCGGAAACGGATGACCTCTTTCAAGACCAGGGGATATCCGCTATCGAAAAAGAGCTCACGCGTGCGCGCCTGCAGGCTAAGTTTCCAGGATTCGGGAATTACAAAGGGTGCCGAGATTAGTTGATCCTTTCGTCCCGGCGCCATCGTCGCCAACCCCGTCCATCGCCCGTCGGCCTGCCATTTGAAATCTCCATCCAACTGGCTGGCCGAGGTATGGCTCTCGTGTTCCGTGACGAGGATCCCGCTGGTGAAGACCAGCCCGGCGGCGGAGAGCAGAGGCAGGGTGCCGTTCTTCTGATCGATTTGCCGGGAAGACGTCCGCAGGTGGTAGCCGGCAAAGCCACGGGCGCTCAGGTTGGCCTTGGCGGCGAGCTGATTCTGGAGATCGACGGAAAATTCCAGGTCGATCCGGTGATCCGCGGGGTTCGGATCCGGTAACCGGGCCAGTTTGTCTTCGCCGCCCACCACCAGCACATTCCGGCCCGAGTCGCCGGGTGGCAGCATGCCAAAGGGGCAAACGTCGTCCGTGGAGTCGAGCCACATCGGGCCTTCCGGCAATTCCACCCGCGAAATCGCATGATTAAAGGCCAGCCCCGGCACGCTGGGATCCGCCTGGCTGAAGCGCGGCACCAGCACCAGTTGCGCTTGAAATCCCGCCGCCCGCAACATCGTGTTGAGCAGGTTGGCCTTATCCTTGCAGTCGCCGTAGTTGTTACGCAGCACATTGTCCGCCGCGTGCGGCCGAAAGCTATTCACCCCCAGCGGCACGGAGACATAGCGCATCCCCGCCACAAATTCATAAAGCGCCTTCACCTTCTCCTGCGGCGTCTTCAAGCCAGTCGTCACTTCATCCGTCTTTTTGCGAATTTCATCCGTGATCGTATCGGCTTCCCGAATGAGTCGCTGGTACCAGTCGTCAAAGCTCTTCCAGTCCGGAAAAGTGGAGATCCTTAGCTCAGGCACTCCTCCCGGTTCCGCCAAAAGCTCATCGCTGAACGCCGGCAGATCCTTCCATTCCCATTTCAGCGTGCGCCCATAGCTCGACTCCGTGCTCACCGGCTCCACCGCAGCAGCATTGGTGATTTGATAATGCAACTCCTGCGTCTTGGTCGCCTCGACCTGGATCGTGCTTTGCCGCACCGGAATATCATCGCCGATCGGTACGCTCAAAAAGACATGGGGGAAGGGGAAGCGCTTCCATACCCGGCGGTAGTGCGCGTGGATGATCGCGCCCGGCTGCACCTTGGGTAGGGAAAACATCTTCCGCTTGCCCGCCTCGTAGCCCTGCACCGCGTTGTTCTTCTCATCCAGCACATTCTCCGGGTCAAAGGTCTGGAGCTTGTCGTCGGGGGTCAGTACCTCGAGCGCCAGGAAGACCAGATCTTCATCGGGCGGGGAAAACGAAAGCTCGATATCTCCGTGCCGCTTGCCCTCGGCCGTCAGGATCTGGGTATATTCCTCCACCTCATCGTCGATCGCGGGATTTTCGCCCAGAGTGTAGTGCGAACTCTGGCTCAAAATCACTGCATCCGCTTTCGGGAAATCCTTGGGGTCCACGCGATGAATCGCGCGCCATTTCTCCGGCAGGGCGGCCTCGCTTTTTTCTGGAGGCGCCGCCTTTTCGGGATCGAGCTCGGCGAGCAGTACAGGTGGCTGGCCATCCGCGAAAAAAGTAGGCTCCTCCGTGCGGGCCAGGCTGCGGCTCGTGTACCGCTCCGCAATGGCCGGCCCGGCCGATCGCGCCAGCGCCTCCAAACTCGCTCCCGGCTGTTTCTTCCACGCCTCGATCACCAGATCCAACCCGATCGGATCTCCCGCAAATCGCGTCGCATTTTCCGAGGCGAATACCTCCTGGTTTTTCGCCACGAGATCATGGCCGATCTCCCCGCTTCCCACAAAATACAGCAACCAACGAAGCGGCGCCCCGCCGCGCTCCGCCGCGCCGGCAAAGGTCTTGAAATCCTCTCGCGTAATCCGCGGCCCGCTCACATGAAAAACCGGCTCACCGCGCATCGTGCTCTACATGAACGAGCAGGACGTCGTGAGCGTCCTCCGCGACCGGGGCGTGTTGCCGCCAGCCTCGTGAGCGGAGCGGCTC
>OUNM010754536.1_pt1 | contig 13062 bp, 12 predicted proteins | sample 1769961 | NCBI WGS metagenome assembly OUNM01 (sample SAMEA3914820, study PRJEB12502) | metagenome | biome: forest; material: soil | place: USA | collected 2012-03-12 | depth 0.3 m | reverse complement strand
GCCATTGCACCCCGGTGAAGGGCGACGGCATCTGCAACGGCGCGCTCGACAACGCGTCGGGCTCGGCCGGGCTGATCGCGCTGGCGGAAGCACAGGCCAAGGCCGGCCCGGCCAGAAGGACGATGGTGTTCCTGTCGGTCACCGCCGAGGAATCGGGGCTGCTCGGCTCGAAATATTATGCCGAGCATCCGGTCTTCCCGCTGGCGAAGACGGTCGGCGGGGTGAACATGGACGGGCTCAACGTGATCGGCCGGTCGAAGGATTTCGTCGTCACCGGCTGGGGCAAGTCCGAGCTCGAGGACATGATGAAGCCGCTGGTCGAGGCGCAGGGCCGCGTGATGAAGCCCGAGCCCAACCCCGAACGCGGCGGCTATTTCCGGTCGGACCATTTCAGCTTCGCCAAGCTCGGCGTGCCGATGTTCGACGGCGGATCGGGCGAGGATCTGGTCGATGGCGGTGTGGCGAAGGGCCATGCCGCGGTGCTCGATTATATCGCCAACCGCTATCACAAGCCGCAGGACGAATATGATGCCAATTGGGACTGGTCGGGCGCGGTCGAGGACCTGACGCTCTATTATCTGCTCGGCCGCCAGCTCGCCGACGGCAGTGCCTGGCCCAATTGGTACAAGGGCGCCGAATTCCGCGGCATCCGCGACAAGTCGCGCGCCGGGCAATAGATTCGGCGCGTCGTCGAGGGGCTGTCTTTTTCTGTCGTCGCGATAGAAGGCGGCCTTTCGATACGCCCAGCACGAACGGATGATCCAGTTGACCACGCTCCGCCCCCCGAAACCCGAATGGGCGCCGCACAAGGCGGTGTGGATCGGTTTCCCGAGCCACCCCGAATTGTGGGAGCTCGACCTTGAGCCCGCGCGCGACGAGGTGACGGCCTTTGCCGAGGCGGTACATGCCGACGGCAAGGGCGAACAGGTGCTGCTCGTTGCCGCCGACGAAGAGGCGGCCACCGCGGCTCGGCGGCGCGCGGGAGATTTCGCCAAGGTGGTGGTCCAGCCGTTCGGGGATATCTGGCTGCGCGACACCGGCCCGATCATTCGCGGCGACGGCGTGGCGGCCGATTTCCAGTTCAATGGCTGGGGCGGCAAATACGATCTACCCGGTGATGACGATATCGGGGTGCGGCTGGCCCAGGCGCGGCGGATCGAGACCGAGAGTTTCGCCTGGATCCTCGAAGGCGGGGCGATCGACGGCGATGGTGACGGGCTGGTGGTGACCACCGAGCAATGCCTGCTCAACCGCAATCGCAACGGATCGATGTCGCGCAGCGAGATCGAGGAGCTGCTCCACCGCGACCTCGGGTTCAGCGAAGTGCTGTGGCTTGGTGACGGGCTGCTCAACGACCACACCGACGGGCATGTCGACAACCTCGCGCGGTTCATCGGCAAAAGGCGGCTGGCAATTCCCGAGGCGAGCGAGAACGACCCCAATTGGCAGGTCTATCAGCGCGCCACTGCCAAGGCGCTCCAGCACCGCGATGTCGAAGTGGTGCCGATTCCGTCGCCCGGCCGCGTGCTGCGCGACGACGAGATCGTGCCGGCGAGCTACATGAACTTCTATATCGGCAATGCGGCCGTGGTCGTGCCGCTGTACGGGACCGAGAATGATCAGCTCGCGGTCGAGACGATCGGCAGCCTGTTCCCGGGGCGGCAAGTGGTGGGGCTGCGCGCCGACCATATCCTGACCGGCGGCGGCAGTTTCCACTGCATCTCGCAGCAGGTTCCCGCCTGACGCCTTATTGCAGCGTCACCCGGTCCTCGCCGTCGTGGCGGCCGAAGAACTGCATCAGCTGGACCGTGAGTTCGGATCGTGACGCCAGGTCGGGTGCCTCGAGCAAGGCCTGCTTGGCGGCGGAATCGAACGGGGCGATCTGGGCAATGCCGTTGACCAGCGCCTCGTCGTCGAGCCGCGCGACCGAATCCCAGTCGACCGCATAGCCCTGGGCATCGGCGAAGCGGCGCGATTCGGTCTCGAGCGCGGCACGGTGGCCCAGCGACAGGGTTTCCGGTTCGTCCGGAATGGGCAGCAGCTCAGCCTCGACCTGCCGGAACAAGGTGGTGACTTCCAGCTCGCGCATGACACGGAACAGCGACAGGCCCTCGAGCACGATATTGTAGCGCCCGTCGTCGAGCGCCTCGACCTCGGCGATCCGCCCGACGCAGCCGATATCGAAAAGCGGCGGATGCTCGCCCTCGCTCTTGGGCTGGATCATTCCGATCCGTCGGTCGCGCGCCATCGCGTCCGACACCATCGCCCGATAACGCGGTTCGAAGATGTGGAGCGGCAAGTGCATGCGCGGGAACAGCAACGCTCCCGCCAACGGGAAGATCGAGAGGCGCGTCCTTGTCACGTGAACAGGATCGCCGACAGCCGGCGGCGCTGCGCCGAGACCCAGGGGTCTTCGAGCCCGACGACTTCGAGCAGCTTGAGGAACTGCGCGCGCGCCGCGCCCTCGTTCCAGTCGCGGTCCTTGGCGACGATCGCGAGGAACGACTCCGCTGCGGCATCGCGCTGTCCTGCCGCCATCTGGGCGTTGGCGAGGTCGAACCGCGCCTGCAGATTCTCGGGATCGGCCTCGGCGGCGGCTACCAACGGCGCGAAATCCTCGGCCGGCGGCGCCGAGCGGGCGAGGTCGAGCGCCGCACGGGCGCGATCGATCTCGGGCGCCTTGGCCGCTTCCTCGGGAAGCGCCGCGAGCAGCGCTTCGGCCTCGTCCAGCCGGCCCTGCGCGACGAGCGCACGGATACGGCCCGATTCGACCTCGGGATGGCCCGGCGCGATATCGGCGATCTGCTCGAACACCGACAAGGCGCGCTCGGCATCGCCTTCACCCAATACCTGCTCGCCCATGGCGATCAGCGGCTCGAGCTCGGCTTCCTGGCGGCTCTCGGCGCTGTCCACGGGAAGCTGGCGCAAGATCTGGTCGAGCATTGCCTTCAGCTGCGATTCGGTCCGTGCACTGGTCAGATCGGCAACCAATTGCCCCTCGAACATCGCATAGACGGTCGGGATCGAGCGAATCTGGAATTGCGCGGCGATGAACTGGTTCTTGTCGGTGTCGACCTTGGCCAGCACGACGCCCTTGTCGGCATAATCGGCGGCGACCTTTTCGAGCACCGGGGTCAGCGCCTTGCACGGCCCGCACCACTCGGCCCAGAAATCGATGATCACCAGGCTTTTCATCGACGGCTCGACCACGTCGCGGCGGAACGCCTCCACGGCTTCCTTCTGGTCGGGGGTCATTCCAAGCGTAGCCAAGTCTTCTCTCCATGGTCGGTAGCCGCCCTTATGTGGGCGCACGCGCTGGGAAGCCAAGGCTTTTCGGCATTCTGCAACATGCGCGCGCGCAGGGGGTTGCGGACCGCAAAGGGCGCTGCTAATGGCGCCCCTCCTTACCCGCCCGTGGCTTCACGGGAAGGCGCCAGAGCGGGCGTAGCTCAGGGGTAGAGCACAACCTTGCCAAGGTTGGGGTCGAGGGTTCGAATCCCTTCGCCCGCTCCACTTTCGCAGCGATTCAGCTGCGCTAAATCATGATCAGCGAAAGTTCGGCCGGCGCCACTCGTGGCGACCGACGACGCGGCTTTGCCGCGGCGCACTGCTGAGCTCCTTCGCGGCACCGTCGTATCAGGCCCACACAACAAGAAGCCGCCGGACAACGCCCGGCGGCCTCCTGCTTCAGCCTTTCCCGCGGTCAGGCCGAAACGTATTCGATCTTGCCGCTGGCGTGCATCGAGTTGGCGAACACCGGCGCGAGCCGTTTCATGTCGGCGACACGCGCTTCGCGGCCCGACAGGGCGGCAGCGCCATAGGTAGCCGCCAGATCGGGAACGATCGCGAGCTTGCCGGCGCGGGCATAACGGTCGGCGAGCACGCGTGCCTTGGCGTCAAAGCCGTTCTCTCCGTGCAGCACCACGACGACATCGAGCGCCGTCTTGCCCTTGGGCGCGACGAAATACCCGTCGATGATCTGGCCGTTGCGCAGCGCGTATTTGCCCTTGAAGGTGCGCAGGCCGCTATTGCCGGTGAATCCGGTTGCGGCATGCGCGACGGACGAGATTGCCGGTGCCGCGGCGCCTGCCGCTGCAGCGACCGCCATGCGCGAAATGGCGCCGCGGCGGCTGATCGAATTCCTGTCGGTGACGCTCATGTCCGTACCCCCTTGAACAATACGTTTACCAATCAGCCTAAGCCGGACGTGAGCGCAATACAACCGGAATGAATGTGAAACGAAATGTCGTATTGTGCCAATAATGGCGGCGTACACGCAGCTATTTGTTACCTCGCGGCGCGGTCGTGGGCCGGGCCTCTTAGGCTGCAGGCACCAGCAGCCCCCGGGGGACCGGCGGACAAGGCGATTCGGTTATGCTGATCGTTTCGTCTACAATACGATTCGCTCCGCGCATTGTGTCGGGCGATGGCGACCGGACCGGAAGCAGGCAAACAGGGAAGGGCAGACATGAAGATCATCATCAGACTGATCATCGCAGCAGCGATGGCCACCGGCGGCATGATGCTGGGCGCGGCGCCGGCGATGGCACAGGCGACGCGCACCTGGATTTCGGGCGTGGGCGACGACGTCAATCCGTGCAGCCGTACCGCACCATGCAAGACCTTTCAGGGTGCGATCGCCAAGACCGCGGCTGGTGGTGAGATCAACTGCCTTGATCCGGGCGGGTTCGGCTCGTTGACGATCACCAAGTCGATCTCGTTGATCTGCGGCAGCAACGAAACCGGCGTGCTGGTGGCCGCGACCAACGCGTTCATCATCAATTCGACCACCGCTGTCGTGGTGATCGACGGGTTCGACTTTGAAGGGCTTGGGCAGACCGGGTCGGCCGGCATCAACGGCGTCAACATCCTCAATGCCGCCGCAGTGCATGTCCGCAATTCCAAGATTCGCGGGTTCCGCAACGGTTATGGCATCAATTTCCAGCCGCAGGCTGCGAATAGCCAATTGTTCGTCGACAATGTCACGATCAGCGAAAGCGGCGGAACGTCGAGCCCGACCACGACGGGCGGCATCAACATCAATCCCGCTGCCGGCATTACCGCCAATGCGACCATCACCAACAGCCAGGTGGTCAACAACACCAATGTCGGCATTCGCGTCGATACCACCGGCATCGTCGGGTCGGCAATCAACGCGACGATCACCAACACCCTGCTGTCGAGTGATGGTGTCGGCATCCTGGTCAAGGCGCCGAACGGGACCGGCGCGGTCAAGTTCATGCTTACCGACTCGACCGTGACGCTCAACAGCGGGCAGGGGATCATCGTCAACGGCACGCCCGCCTCGGCCAGCGCACGGGTCGGCAACACGGTGATCACCAACAACGGGACCGGCGTCCTCGTGCTGGGGACCGCGCAATTGCTGAGCTATGGCGACAACCGGCTCGACGGCAACGGCACCGACGGCGCGTTCACCGGATCGGTCATCCCGAAGAAGTAACGCGAAATACTGGAGAAAATGGCACGGGCGTCGGTGGATTGTCACCGACGCCCGTTTTGCTGGCAAGCACAATATTGATCTCCATCAAGTGCCTAATGAGTAGCAAAACGAAATGACTCCCCCAAATTGGAGAAATATAATATCCTGTTAACCAGGAGGACGCGCACGAGTAACCGCGTCGCAATAATGGGGAAAAAAATGTCAGCCTTTACCAAGCGCTTGGCGCTGTTGTTAGCGATGCTGTTCGCTGGCATCCTGTATGCGGCTCCGGCGTCCGCGCAGGCGACCCGCACCTGGGTCTCGGGCGTCGGCGACGACGTCAATCCGTGCAGCCGCACCGCTCCGTGCAAGACCTTCGCCGGCGCGATCTCCAAAACCGCCGCGGGTGGCGAGATCAATTGCCTCGATCCGGGCGGCTTCGGCACCGTGACGATCACCAAATCGATCACGATCGACTGCACCGGCACGTTCGGCAGCATCCTCGCCTCGGGCACCTTCGGCGTGACGGTCAATGGCGCGAGTATCAATGTCGTGCTGCGCGGCTTGTCGATCAACGGCGCTCCGCCGATTTCACCCGGACTGGTCGGGGTCCGCGTGTTGCAGGCATCGTCGGTATTGATCGAACGGTCTTCGATCTCCGGATTCGGCGGCGCTGCGCCCAATGGCTATGGCGTGCTCGTGAGTAACACTGCCGGCAGCCCGGTGGTGACGATTCGCGACACGTCGATCTCCGGCAACCTCAACGGCGGCGTGCTGGTTCAGCCGGCGGGCGCATTCCCGGCCAGCCTGACGATCGTCAATTCTACCATCACCACTGCCGGCGCCGTCGGCGTGGCGCTCAACACGTCGGGCGGTGGTACGGTGCTTACCGGCAAGATGATCAACAGCCAGATCACCGGCGCCACCCCGAGCAGCACCGGCGTCGTGGTCAAGGCGGCGACCGGCTCGGCCACGTTGCTCATCAGCGATTCGACGATCAGCGACGCCACGCTCAACGGCATCAACTCGAACGGCGTTGGTGCGGTCGTGCGGGTGACCGGGTCGTTGCTGCTCAACAACAACAAGGCGCTCAACCCGACCAATAGCGGCCAGATCATCAGCTATGGCGACAATACGCTGGCGGGCAACACGACCGACGGGGCGTTCACCAGCACGGTGCCTCACATCTGATTGGATGAAGATCGGACGATCCGGGGCCTGGCCAGCAATGGCCGGGCCCTTTGCCAATGCATTCTGCGCGATCATTTCGAGCAGTGCGGGCAGATGAAACCGACTCGGCAATATGCCGGTCGCCAACGACTTCGGCTATTCGATCGCGGCAAGATCGCGACGAGGGGCGACGACGAATTGTCGAACAACACTTCCCCGGCGCTTTCCGCGACTAGGTCGTGACGAACTGATCTAAAAGGAAAAAAGCGCGCGCCGCCCCAAGAGGTTGGCGGTCGCGGGTCCTATTCGTGACCACCGGGTATCAAAAGGACTATGCTTTCCCGAAAAAGCTAATAGGAAATTCACCAGCGCCGCGCGGGCGCGGCTATTGAGGGGAAGGATATGAGGAGCTTTGGTATTCGTACCATGCTGATCGCCGTTGTAATGGCGGCGGGCGGCATGATGCTGGGCGCGGCGCCGGCGGCGGCGCAGGCAACGCGCACCTGGGTCTCGGGCGTCGGCGACGACGTCAATCCGTGCAGCCGTACCGCACCCTGCAAGACATTTCCGGGCGCGATCTCGAAGACTGCCGCGGGCGGAGAGATCAATTGCCTCGACCCGGGCGGCTTTGGCGCGGTGACGATCGTCAAGTCGATCACCATCGACTGCACCGAGACGCTGGCCGGCATCCTCGTCGCCGGCACTAACGGCGTCACCATCAACACCACCACCGATCCCAACGCGGTCGTGGTGCTGCGCGGCCTGATCATCGACGGTGGTCCCCCGGGATCGAACAGCCTGCAGGGCGTTCGCATCGTCGAGGCGGCCAAGGTCGTGATCGAGAATGTCCGGATCTTCAATTTCTCGGGTACGCCCGGCCGTGGCATCACGATGGATGGCAGTGCGGTCGATACCCAGCTGACCGTCATCAACTCGACGATCGACAACAATAGCGGCGGCGGCATCCTGATCTCGCCGGGCGGCAATCATACGGCCAGCGTCGACCTCGAGAACGTCCGGCTGCTCAACAACGGCTCGGCCGGCTTCGCGATGACAACGGCGGCGGGTTCGAGCGCCTTGATGGCGCGCGTGACCAACAGCACGATCGCCGGCGGCAACACCACCGGCACCAGCGGCATCATTGCCAAGGCGACCACGGGCGCGGCAACGATCGTCGTCAAGTCCTCGTCGATCTCGGGCAACCCGCTGTACGGGATCAACTCGAACGGTGCCGGTGCCACGGTGCGCGTCGGCGACACCGCGATCAGCGGCAACGGTACGGCGCTCAATTCGGCCGGCACCGGCAAGGTCGAGACGTTCGGCGACAATGACGTGACCAGCAACACCAACCCGGGCGCGTTCACCGGAACGGTGCCGCAGAGCTGATCGATACGATCTGAAAGTGACGAAGGCCCGGCCGGCAACGGTCGGGCCTTTTTCGTGGCGGCAAGCTGATCGGACATTGGCAGGCGCCCGCGGGCGCCCGTTCCTACCGCGCGAGCACGACCTCGACGACGTGGCGCTTGCCCCCGGTCCGCGCGAGCTGGACGAACACGTCGACCGTGGTGCGGACATAATGCTGGACGTCGTCGCGCCCGAGCCGCGTGCCGGTCTGGAGGACCAGCAGGGCGATCTGCTCGATCGCGCGCTCGGCGCTGTCGGCATGGACGGTGGTCATCGATCCGGGATGGCCGGTATTGACCGCGCGCAGGAACGTATAGGCCTCGGGCCCGCGCAGCTCGCCGACGATAATGCGGTCGGGGCGCATGCGAAGCGACGCGGCAAGCAGGTTGTCGGCGCTCACCTGCGCCTCGCCCAGCGCGCTGCGCGCCGCCAGCAGCCCGACCATATTGTCGTGATCGACATGGAGTTCGGGCGTGTCCTCGATCAGGATCAGCCGCTCGTGCGCCGGTATCTCGCGGATCAGCGCGTTGAGGAACGTGGTCTTGCCGGTCGAGGTGCCGCCCGAGACGAGGATGTTCTTGCGCGCCTTGACTGCCTTGGCGAGCATGCCGGCAATGTCGCCTGCATCGAGCAGATTCGACAATTCGATATCGACGTCCGACCGCGCACCTACCGCCCCGCGCCTGGTTTCGGCGAACGATCCGCTCGCGACATAGTCGCCGAGGCTGAGATGCGGCGAGACATGCTTGCGGATCGCCAGCGCCAGCGGCCCGCGCGTCGCCGGGGGGGCGACGATCTGGACGCGCGCGCCGTCGGGCAGGGTCGCCGACAGCAAGGGGTGCTCGCGGCTGATTCCCTGGTGCGACAGCGCCGCGATCTGGCGCGACAGCCGGTCGAGCGTCGCGTGGTCGAGCGCGGGCACCTCGTGCCGCTCGGTCGCACCGCCGATCGTCTCGACCCAGATCTCGCCCGGGCGATTGACGTAAATGTCGGTCACGTCGTCGCGCGCCAGCACCCCGCCCAGGGGTGCAAGGTAGCTCTTGAGATAAACGGGATCGGACGCGGCTATCGTTTCGCCTCCACGCTGGTGAAGTCGAGGTCGCGCGCGACGAACACGCTGACCGACACGCCTTGTTTGACGCGCAGGGTTCGCACCACCTGATCGCCGGTGCTCAGGGGGCTGGTGGTTGCCGTCACCGCGCCCGGCAGCGCCAGCACGGCGACGTTGTTACGGCCGCCAAGCGCGCTGGCCGCCAGGCTCGGGCCGAGAGCGAGGGTGGATTGCAGCAGCGCGCTGCCGAACCGCTCGAGGAAATGGCTGTTGACCTTGCCCTTGATGCCGACGCGGCCGAGCGGGTCGGCCGAGGGCGAGCCGAGCGCGATCGTCACGCCGTCGGGGCGGACCAGCCGCGTCCAGATCACCAGGGCGCGATTCTGCCCGGGCTGGAGGTCGGCCTTGTACTCGCCGATCAGCCGGCTGCCGCGCGGGATCAGCACCTTGCTGCCGTCGAACCCGCGCACATCGCGCGTGACGAGCGCGCGGGCCGGGCCGGGCCGGGTCGAATCGAGCGCGGTCTCGAGCACGGCGGGGATCAACGTCCCCTGCGGCACCGTCGTCGCGCGGTTGCGCAGGACCGATGCACGCGCCCGGCCGCCCAAGGCGGGGCCGGCCGCCGCACCGGCTGCGCCGGCAGCGGGGGCCGGCGCCGAATCGCTGTCGCCCGCCGTCACATTGGCACCCGCCGGGCCATCGCCCGCGGTCGTGTCGAGCACCAGCACCGGTCCGGTCGAGACCGGTGGCGGCGGTGCGGGTGGCGGCGCGGGCGGTGTCGGCGGTGTCGGCGCCGGGACGTAGACGATCTTCGGTTGCGGCGGCGGCGGCGGAGGTGGCGGAGGAGGCGGTGGCGGCGCGGCGACCGGCGTCGGCTCGGGCACCGGCGGTACGAACAATGCCGGCGGCTCGGCGCCGCCGCGGGTATCGGCAACGCGCGGCCGCGTCGCCGGGGCGGACAGCTGGCGACGGCGGGCGTCGAGGATCAGGAACAGGATCAGCCCGGCAACGAGCACGCCGGCCGCGATCACCCAATTGGGCAGGCCGCCCGAGCGGCGCGCCACCACCGGGCGCGCGCTGGGCTCCACCGGTGCGCGCGGATCCACGCCTTCGGCCGCCATCAGCGCGCCACCTGCGGCACGCGCGTCGCCGTGGCCAGTTTCTTGTCGAGCCGGAACACCAATTTGTCGCTGACGCTGTCGAGCACGTAGCGCCCGTCGCGCATCGCGCCGTCGGCCAGTGTCTCGTGGCCGTCACGGTCGATCACGAACACCGCCGGCAGGGTCTGTTCGGCACGCCACATGATATAGGTCTTGGCACCGTCGTCGGAGATCGCGTCGGGGCGGATGTCCTTGATTCCCGTTACCTTGTAGCGGCCGGGTCCATCGGTCGCCGCCGTGGTGGCGGTCTCGGGCGGGGGCGGCGCCGGGTAGCGGAAGCGGACGGTATAGGCCGCGCTCCCGGCCTGGCCCGGCGACAGCTCGAAAATATAGGTCCGCGCGTCGGTCACCACCGTCATGTTGGTGGTGACCCCGGCGACCGGCTTGAGGAACAGGCGGTCGCCGCGCTTGTTGGGGATCACCTGCCACGCGCCGCTATCGCCCACCGCGACATTCTCGATCCGCTCGTCGGGCGCGAATTCGAGGGTCAGCTGATAGCCGGTCGGCACCTGGAGCAGCACGACCTGATTGGGATCGTACATCACCGACTGGATGCGCGGATCGCCTTCGCCCGGCTGCGGGCGCACTTGCGCGCTCGCCGGTGCGGCGACGAGCGCGAGCAAGGCAAAGGCGAGGATCAGTCTCACAGGACGGGCTCGTTGTCCGGCTGGCGTTGCGCGCCCGGCGCCGCGGGGATCGGGGTCGCGCCGGGGGCGACGACCTGCGGCTGCGTGGCCGGCGCGGGGGCGGCGGTTGCAGGCGGCGGCGCGGCGTTTACCTGTTCCTGGTCGCGCTGATAGCTGAACACCTGGAAGCCGAGCGGATTGACGAAGCGGTCCTCGCTGCGCATCGGCGCGGTCGAGAAGCGGTATTTGATCATCGCTACCCACGCCTCGGGCGCCTGGGGCTGGCCATTGCCGTCGCGGCGGATCGTGTCGAACCGCACCAATGCCGCATTGCCGCCCATCGACGAGACGCTCTTGACCCGCGTGTCGACCACCGTGGTGCGCGGATAGCGCGCCAGCGGGCTTGCCGGGTTGGAATATTGCATGGCGTTGACGTAATCGGCCCGCGCCCGCTCGACCGACCACAATTGCACTTTGCGATAGGTCGGTTGCACCGTCGCCGCGTCATAGCTTTCGCGTGCGATGACATATTGGACAAGGAACGACTGGGTCAGCGCGGTGTCGGGCGCGATCTTCTCGCCGTCGAGCGGCTTGAGTTCCTGGACATAGCCGGTCTGCTTGTCGACCAGCAGCGTGTACGGCACCACGGTCTTGAACGGCATCATCACGACCAGCGCGATCGCTTCGAGCAAGGCGATCGCCACCGCGACCCAGGCGACGATCCACGCCGTCTTGCGCGACGACCGCAGCGCCTCCTGCTGGTCATCGGCCCAGCTGCCTGCCTCACGATAATAGGCGTCGAGCGATTCGCGCGCGGCCTGTTTCATCTGTTGCTATCCCGTCGCGTTGCACCGGCGGATACGCGCCCCCGCGTTCGCCGTCTGAAGCTTTGGCCGAGCGGCACTGCCGCCGCAACGGCGATCTCGCGCATATTGGTCGGCGAGATGGCCGCACGGCCGAACGAGGCCGGCGCGGGCTGCGCCGCATGGCTCTCGCGCCGCTGCGTCGCCGCGACCGCATCGGCGATCGCGATCGCGCGCGAGCGTTGATCGTTGAGCCGTTCCTCGCTGCGCACCGGGCCGGCGAGCAACGGCATGGCATTGCCCATCGCGGCGTCGACCCGCTCGCGCACCCGCGCCCAGATCGGCGGCATGTTGAAGCCGTTCGCCACGCGCGCGACGCCGACCAGCAAGGCGATCAGGGTGATCGCGAACATCAGGGTCAGCACGAACAATTCGATCGGCACGGCCGGGGTCGCGATGCGCTGATGGCGAAGCTCGAGCACCGCGGCGAGCCACGGTTCGAGCAACGCCAGCTCGACCCCGAACACGATCGTCGTTGCGACCGCGCCCAGGGCGGCGCCAGCCAGCCCGCGCAACCAGCCCTCGAACAATCCACGGGTCGCATCGAACAGCAGGAAGATCGCGAAGAGCGGCCCGAGCGCAAGCAGCAAGCCGGCCAGCAGCCGGACGCTGGCGACCGCGGCGATCGTGCCGGTCAGGAAGAAGGTCCGGGCGCTGCCGAGCGCCGACAGGTCGCGCGTCGGGTCCCAGCGCGCGGCGGCGGAAAGGTCCTGGAGCCGGGCGCGCTCGGCAGCCTGCTGCTGGGGGTTGAGCGGGCCGGTCGGGCCGGCGGTGACGACATTGGCATTGGGCGGACGACCCGCGCCGATCAGGGTCAGCTCGGCCATCTCGTCATCGATCGTCTGGAGCCGGCCGATCAGCCCGCCGTCCGATCCGGGCAGGCCCGCCGGGCCGCCGACCGCGCCCGCCAGTTCAGCCGGTCCCTTCAGCGCAACGTCATAGGCGATCGTGCGAAACGCCGGCCAGCTCGTCGCCAGCACCAGCACCACGCCCAGCTTGACCACGGTCAGGATGGCCTCGCGCATGTTGGGCGTGTCGCCCAGGATCATGCGATAACCGAACAGGGCAATGAAGATCGTCAACACCCCGCCGATCATCAGCGAGGCGGCCGACCCGCCCATCGCCAACGCCTGGAAGCCCGACGCCCCGATCGTCTGCGCCTGACAGTCGATATGATTGACGACGCTGGTCAGGAATTGCGCGTCGTTGATCGCGGGGCAGCCGGCGACCTGCATCAGGCACGCTCCAGCAATTTGGGAATCCAGTCGGCGGGATCGTCGCCTTCGGCCGCGCGGATCTCGTCGAGCAGCCGTACCGTACGCTCGCGCCCCGACAATATGGTCAGGAT
>OUNM010263721.1_pt1 | contig 13067 bp, 15 predicted proteins | sample 1769961 | NCBI WGS metagenome assembly OUNM01 (sample SAMEA3914820, study PRJEB12502) | metagenome | biome: forest; material: soil | place: USA | collected 2012-03-12 | depth 0.3 m | reverse complement strand
ATATTAGGACAAATGAATTCATTCATTCACTAATACTAACACACAATGGATTCCGTGCAAAAATGGATTTATGACGGCATATATATAGCATCATGGCATCCCGTCCGCTTTTGTTTCCTGAAGCATCATGGAGCTTTTGACACGAGATTCGCTAATTCACGAATCAATGAATTCGCTTATATAGGGTTATGGCATCCTGACCGGTTTTTGACATGCCGCAAGCGAATAAGATTGTTTTCCGCTACAATACTTGCTACTAATATCAACACGACTAATGGACCTTGAGCAACTTCTGAAACGACATAACAAAGCAAAGCCTGACCCGACTATCTCACTACCCGCAGCGAAAGATCATGGATTCTACGCAGGCATCCTCTACCCCTACCTACTAAAAAAACAAACCGAATACAACGACTATGGTGACATCCTCAATAAACGCAGGGGCCTCAAATGGATCGTTAGTCTTACGATGGCAGCTATCGTCAGCGAGCTCCCGATTTTTCCCGATGCAAAAGAGGTAAAGCGAGCTGCGGACACACTGGAGGCTGCTGGACTCATCCTGACGGAGTCTACCGGCGACTTTCTTGAACGGGATCACGTAACAGGCAGAAAGCGCGACACCGCAACCTGGTGGCATGCAGATCCAAAAATGGCTCCCAAGAAGGCATATCTGGACGAGAAGCAGCGGTGCATCATCAGCGCATCTGAAACGGCGAAATACGGAATTCCACAGGCTCTCATCCTGGCATACTGGCGGCATTCCCCGGTCGCGATCACAGTGGATGAACTATCCTACAAAAAGCTCTCAGCTGCCGAGATGGAGAATGTCCTGCCGTTGAATGAACGCACGATCAGGCGGCACCTCAAGGAACTGACAGAGACTTATCGGCTCATTCAGTATCCAGGGAAGCCAAAGCTTTACGGAATGCTTTAAAAGTAATCGGATAACTATTCGGAAGGGTCATCACAGCGGAAGACGGACACAGGGACTGTAGCGGTCAATTGTGAGCGATTAATGGGCCTCTATGGCGTCAGGATAATCGCTCAATGGAGTGCAGTAGGTGCATCATGATCTCGTTATTTAAATAAGAAAACCGTGAATACTTTCGCCAGCATTAGTTTTCCCAGTACTTCTGATAGAGTTTTGGCCACCGGCGCTGGAACTCGTCGTCATCTTCCTCGTCAAAAGGCTCACCGGTTGGTTCCTCGATATTCGGAAGGTCGTGATCCGGCATAATGCTTGAGGTTTTACGCTCATAGATGTCCATGGCCACGTAGCCTATCTCTTCAAATTCGGTTTCATCATCGAGGTGCTCTGGGTAATCAGCCAGCGAATCCGGATTTTTCACGGCTGTTTCGTACCAGTGTTGTCCTCGGCTGATCAGCCAGCGCGAGAAGTAACAGAAGCCATCCTCGGAACATCCTCCGTTGATGATGTATGCCGCACCCCAGAGCTCCCAGGTGAAAGCAGCATCTTCCATCTGGTCCCAGATCTTATCAAAGGCCAACAGATCTTCGGCTGACAGCGGCTCCAGTTCCTCAGCCAACGCATCGGCTTGCTCATCGATATTGCCGCTACACGCATCAAAGCTGCGCTGAATGATCTGCCAGAACTGTTCTTCGGTCATGGCCAGCATTCTCAGCAATTCCCTTCACGATGACCAAGCTCATTTTCTGATTCATCAAGCCCGTACTCCTTGTTCAGATCCATTAACCGGTGCCCCATCACGCTTTGGGATTTGAGATCGAGAACGAGCACCATGAAGATGTTCTTGTGCTCGGAGCTCACGAGCACCTGCTGATACCGTCCCGTGGCGTCATTGTACGCATAACTGACAGCTCCATTAGAGCAATCGTGGGCTTCAAAGTCCTCAGGAGGAATTTGTTCAAAATAGTCCCAGAATTCGAACGGCGGCTCCGCATCGAGAGGCACCCTCTGCATGGGCGAAGCAAAGGTAGCGAGGAATTTTGCTTTCGAGAGCAGCTTCATACTTGTCGATTACACACCAATCCTCCATCCCGCAACCAGAAAGGAGACCACATATGGAACTCAACGCTCGGCACGAGGCTCCTCGGACGAAGTCGCCTGTAACCCGTAATAGCAACGACTGGCTTTCCCAAAAACAAAACGCCAGAAAAGGAGAATCATTAGGAGCGAGAGAATGAGGGTCGTAAATCTCAACTCAATTCGAGGCGCCGTTGCAACAACCTGATGTGCGCTACTGGACCAATGTGAGATGAACTCAAATGAAGACACGATAGACAGCAAAGAGTAACAGCCGAGGCAGGCAGAAGTTACGTAATAGCTCAACCGATTCCGACCATACACTATCATCACGCTGAATCCGACGATTCCCAGCCCGAGCGCCACCACCATGCGGGAGGCGAGAACATAGTGACCATCAATATAGCTGTTTTTGGCAACTCTCCAGAGCACTGGCGAAACTAAAATAACAATACAAAATGCTCCTAAGGCCAACCAGTGTGAGGCAGGCCGTGTCGCTTTTTTCAAAGGTGATCCAGGCATGCGGAAACAGTCGTGCGAACGGTTCATCTAAAGCAAGTCAAAACCATTTTCATTCCACCACCCCACCAACCAGAAAGGAGAACCAGGAATGGAGCAAATCACGCTCTACTACCGAGAAGGTGCATCAGATAAGGTGTACCAGGCAACCATTGGACAGAACCACGATGGATATATAGTTACATTCGCATTCGGCAGACGAGGGTCAACACTGCAGACCGGAACAAAGACGCCCACAGCGGTCAATTATGAAGCCGCAAAGGCCATTTACGACAAGCTGGTAAAGGAGAAGAAAGCCAAGGGATACACACCAGGAGAAGATGGAACACCCTACCAGCAAACCGACAAAGCAAATCAGGACACCGGCATACGCTGCCAGTTACTGAATCCAGTCACTGAAGACCAAATCCCAGCACTGACCCAAGATCCCATGATCTGGTGCCAGAAAAAGCACGATGGCAGACGAATGCTGATTGAGAAAACTGCCGATACAGTCATTGGCATCAATCGCCAAGGACTCAAGGTAGCACTGCCCAAGACGCTGGAGGACGACGCCAAAGCCTGCCCATTAATGTATATCATCGATGGAGAGGCTGTCGGCGAAATCCTTTATGCGTTCGATCTCCTGATGCTGGATGGCCATGACACGAGGACGATGCCCTACATGGAGCGTCATCTTCGGCTGATGAATCTACTGGCGTCGTTCCAGCATCCATACATTCAGCTGGTGGCAACCGCGTGCACCACCGAGGAGAAGCAGAGAATGCTCGATTCCCTGAAGGCCAGGAATGCCGAGGGAATCGTGTTCAAGCGGATCAATCATCCTTACACCACCGGCAGACCAGCTTCAGGTGGACCGGCACTGAAGTTCAAATTCCACGAGACCGCATCGTTCATCGTGTCAAAGGTCAATGCGAAGAGAAGCGTGTCCCTGGAGCTGATCAATGGCACTGGAAGGAAGCCAGCAGGCAATGTCACGATCCCTCCCAATCATGATATTCCCGCTGTAGGTGCCATCATCGAGGCACGGTACTTATATGCCTACCCTGAGAGCAGTCATATTTACCAGCCTGTGTACCTGGGACTGAGAGATGATATTCCACATGAGGAATGCACCGTCGATCAGTTGAAGTTCAAGAACGGTGCGAATCAGACGGAGCAGAAGGCGTATCCACCGGGATCTCTAAAGTAACGGTCATCCTCGTTTCCCCGGAGGCAACAGGAAATACCTCAACAATCCGCGAACCTGAATTCTGGCGGAGCAGATGCTGTAGCCCAGCAGCCACCGTATCTACCGACAACGCAAGCACCTGTTCTGATCGACGTTTCACGCCTGAGTCTCACGCAGGGCAGCGGGAACGTCAACAGGGAGATACGCCACGACAATCCCCACCAAGAGCCCGCATGTCATACCGATGTGCGGGCTTTTCCTCGTCGATTAATGCTCCGAATATGGTTTTGCCCAATCAGGAAGATTTGGATCAAGTGCACTTAAACGCTCGATGAGCGCGCCGGTCTCGGTATCATATAGCTCAACATCCGCAGGACCGTGAAGAGAACGGGTAAGAAGCACCAATCGAGGCTGCCCCTTTATGAAATCCCATTCCTCGATGAATCCCTTTCCACTTGTGATTCTCTCGATCACTTTTCCTGCTCGGCATAGAATGAGGATAGGGTTACGACGAACCGTGTAGGAAACGGTTACCGGCTTTACCTCCGGCGAATTTAAAGTCCAACCCACCACTCCGGTGCTCGATACTCTCGGGAGGGAACAATTCCGCCTCGTTGTCCAGATATCCTGACTTCTGTCGGAATATGTAACTCGAACATTGCCGATTCCATGTGGAGCAGCAATGGCGCTGACAATATCAGCACTAATCGGCTTCTTCACAGTCTCTGCACCCTTTTGATCGGCCGCGTGGAGGCTAGCAGCGAAGATCACCAGGAACAGAGGAAGGCGGGGTAAGTACATTACCGAAGATCGCCCAAACCAACGCAAAGGCAATTTCATTCCCCCACCCCAAACCCCAAACCGAAAGGAGGAAACCCATGAGCATAATCGCTCTACCCGTTGCCGAACTGAAACCGGCACTATCAGGACTCGGCAAGATCATTGGCCGAAAGTCCTCTCTCCCCATCCTCAACCACATCAAGGTTGAGAGAACCGCTGAAGGCTGGATCGCCCTCTCGGCAAATAACCTCGAACAATCTGCCACGGTACGCCTTGAGCAGCCCGCTGAAGGCAATCCGTGTTCCATGCTGATCCCAATGGAGGATCTTCAGCGGATCACAAAAGCATGCTCCAGGTACGACACAATCACCGTACGGAGTGAGGAAAGGGCGTCCGAAGCGTCCGTGATCATCCAATATCCCATCGGCCAGCAGCAGGTGGAGACCAAAGTCGAATCGTTGCCAGTGGAGGAGTTCCCTGAAATTCCCAGAATCGCAGGGAAACCCATTCCGGTGCCGGATACATTGAGGATCTCCCTTCTCCAGGCACTGGAATGCTCCAGCGAGGATGAAACCCGATTCGTTCTCAACGGTGCTTTTATCGACGTGAGCCAGAACAGTGGTCACTACGTCGTCGGCACTGATGGGCGAAAGCTCTACAGCAGCAATTCGTTCAGCCTGCCACTGGAATCATCCATGATCATTCCCTCCCACTCGTTCTTGGGGTGGAAGGAATTCAATAGCGACGGTGAATGGCAGTTGCAGGTACATTCCAACGATACTCCTGTGTTCGCCATCTCCACACGCCGATGGATCTATACCAGTAAGCAGATCGAAGGGAATTACCCCAATTGGCGGCAGGTGATTCCCTCTGCGGATCAATTCAAGACCACCGTGGTTCTGGATCAGGAAGCACTGGATTCAGCCATCCAGATGATCCAGCGGCTGCCGAACTATGATGATACCAACTTCGCCATCGGCCTGAAGGTCGAGAAGAAGCGTGTATCCCTAATCGGCAGATCTGCGCAATCAGAGCGCTGGAATGAAGTGGATCTGAACGTCCGTTCCCTCAGGGGCAGTGACGCAAAGATCTTCTTCAACCGGCATACGATCACCACGGCACTCAAGTTCGGCCTGAACATCATCGAGATCATTGATGGCATCTCTCCCATGCGAATCAGCAGCGCAGGTCGTCAGATGATCATCATGCCGATCCGAGCATCAGATCCACCGCCAGCGCCAGCAGTAGAGCCCCCAGCATCAACACCGGCACAGGAAACGCCGGAGCCGGAACCACCCACAGAAGAAAGGAGTCCCATGATCAACGACACGAATGCTGGCACCGTACCGGCAACCACCAGTGACGAACCGGAAAGCGAAATCGATCAGGTGCTGGAGTTCCTGGAAGATCTCAGAGAATCGCTTACCGCGAACCTCGTCGATCTGAAAGGAGTCACAGCCAAGGTGAGGCAGATGAAGAAGGACCGGAAATCCACAGAGAAGGAAATCCAGTCATTCAGGCAGACTCTTGCCTCATTGCAGCGCGTGAAGCTGTAGCAGCCAATTTGGCGACGGAAACACCAGGCCAGCCATGTCTCTTACACAGATGTGGCTGGCTCAATCGTTACGATCGCCCCCCTTAGGTGGATGGCTGCATTCGGACTATCGGCTCCAAACGCGCGTACTCTCTGACGTAATATATCAGATAGCCAGTCCAACAGAGCGTGAGAAAACCAAGAACCGCAACGATTGGAAGGAATAGCCGCTCCCAACGCCGCACCAGGAGTATTGTGACAGCGGCCAATATCGCGGACGAGATGACACCTGTACTCCAAAACAACTTCGGATCAGCGAAGTAGATCGACCAACCTACTCTAATATTAATTATGTAAAGCAACCACTCCCAAGAGACGATGACATTGTCCAAATAACAAAGCATGCGGTCAAATCCGATCGGCCAAGCCATTTCGAGCAGAAGCAGCTTTTCTCCCCAGAAGCATGCCAGATGTGACATGCACACGTATGCCACCGAAGTGAATCCCACGATGTAAAGTTTCTTGCTACGGTTAAGCGTCATCTTTCGGCAAGGATACGAGTGGCAGGAACGAATTCAAACCAGAAATAGCACCGCCAGGAGGTTACTGGACACTTACGCCTCTGGAGCGGATCACGCTGGGAAGTCATATTGGTAACAGGAAACACTAAAGCCAGCCATGCCTCTTACACAGATGTGGCTCACCTAATTCCTCAGAGTTCAATTTGAAGGCTCCATTCGGACTATCGACTCAACACGCGCGTATTCCACAAAGTAATGTATCAAATAGTAAGTCCAACACACTGTCAGGAAACCGAGAGCTACCGCTATGGGAAGGAATAAACGTTCCCACCGCCGAACCAAGAGCGTAGTGACAGCAGTCAAGATGGCGGATGAAATGGCAGCTAAAGCAACGTAGAACTGATCGGTGAAGTAAAACTGCCACTTGGCTAACCTCACAATTCCACAAAGCAACCACTCCCAGGGCATTATCACAAGGCGCAAGTAAGCAAGAGTACGGTCAAATCCGAACGACGGATCGACCCCAAGGTGAAGTAGTTCGTCGCCCCAGTAAGCAGCCGTCGTTGAAGTACACACGTATGCCACCGAAGCGCACGCCACGATGTACAATTTCTTGGTACGATTAAGCCTCATCTTTTCGGAAGAATACTTCCGGAGGCACCGATTTCAAACCACAAATAGCCCGAAAGGAGGAAACCCAATGCCTACGAGGAATACGGGCATTCTGAACGAGATTATCTATCACCTCGGTAGTCTCGTCATTAATCAGCCCGAAGCACTGGCACAACTGAAGAACGCCTTCAAAGGCAAACTCCTGATTGTCGCCGGTAACGTAGAAACAGTGGCAAAGCATGCAGAAGAACTGCGGCTGGCTATCGACACCACCGAATGTGAAACCGTGCTCGACTACATCGGTACGGCTTCACTGGCAGGAATCACAATCGATCATGTCGAAGAGACCATCAACACCCTCTTCCCCGGCAGGTTCATCGAGCCTGAAAACTGATTTGGCGACGGAAACACCAGGGCCAGCTATGTCCTTCATCGGATGTGGCTGGCCCTATGCCATCAGTCGGTTTGACTCTGACGAAGATAGATCGCTCGGAACCGCCGATATTGAAGCCGTTTCAAGGCAAACGCCGCGCTCGTAATCCATGGAAGTGCCATTCTCGCCACAATTTCTGCATGCATGGGGTTGAAGAGCGCTGCGACGTAACTCGCAACAACCAATCCGGCATACACCCAGAGGAAACAGAATCTCAGTCGCAGATTGGCGGAGGTAACAGTTTGAGCAGTCACTATGGAGAAGCGGTGTGTTTGAACGTTAACTCGTAACGATCACAGCCTGAAAATCAGAAGTCAAGTCTCACAACCCCGCTCCCTCATGTCGAGGTAGCACAACCCACAGAAAGGAGAACCACACATGAGTCTATCCCAACAGACCCTTCTCGATGTGCTGACCAGAGAAGGCGTCCTCATCAACGTCAGCGTTCGTTACTGGAGAGGCTGCAAGAAGCTGAAACCGGAAGATCTTGGTCTTGATGCCCAGGATGTTTCCGACCGCCTTATCAGCCTTGGCCACAAGCGGCTCCTGCCAAAAGAAGCCACAGCAGAACTGGCGCTCATTGAAGGAAGAGCCCATGCCCTCATTGAAGCGAATACGTTCCCGTTCCTCAATGGACTGGCGCATTTCCTGCCCAATGCCAAGCTAAGTGAGATTACTGATTCCTTCCGCATCCTGGAATCCCAGTTCTGGGGTGCAAAGGAGGAGTTCATTCATCACTACGGCAGCCATCGTCAAACTGCCATGCAGGAGTGGCGCACAGCCGCATCCAAGTTAGTACGAGATCCCGACCAGCTCGTATCAACCATTGCAGCAGCGTTCCCTCTGAAGCTGGATAAGCATTTCCACTTCGATGTGAACCTGTTCCAGATCGCGGTGCCTGAGAATCTGTCCACAGACCTCGTCACACTGGCGGATCAGCGAAAGGTCATCGAAGCACGCCAGCAGGCAGCCAGAGAAGCTGGTACAAAAATCCGCACTGACGTCGAAGCATTCATTGCCGAGAGCATTGCCTCATTGCGGGAGCAGACCGCTGTTCTCTGTGAGGAAATGCTCCAAAGCATCAGCGGTGGCAAGACCGATGGCGTCCATCAGAAGACCCTCAATCGGCTGGTAAACTTCATCGACCAGTTCAAGCAGATGAACTTCGCCAATGATACGGTCATGGAACAGCAGCTGGAACAGGTCAGGAAAGAACTTCTTACCCGCACCGCCGCTGAATATCGGGACAGCGCATCAGCACAAAGAAAACTGCGCCAGGGTCTCACCGCTCTGGCGGACAAGGCAAGGGAGCTGGCCAGTGCGGATACCACCCAGCTCGTTCGACAATTCGGTCAGATGGGGAAGAGAAGGTTCCATCTCGCCGCTTAACAGAAAGGAGGAAAATCGATGAGTCATTTTACGACCATAAAAACCCAGATCCGCGATATTGCTGCTCTGGAGAAAGCAGTTCAGGAACTTGGTCTGCAATTGCTGGAAAACTCGACAGCCCGTGGTTACAGCACCAACGAAACCAAAGGCGATTACGTCATCAGGCTGAAAGGCCCATATGACGTCGCCCTGAATAAGAATCAGGATGGCACCTATGGCCTGACCACCGATTGGTGGAATGGCCATGTGGAAAAAGAAGTCGGAGCCAGCTTTGGCAGACTGCTTCAACTCTACGGCGTCCACAAAGCCACCATGGAAGCGAGGAAGAAAGGTCATCTCGTTCAGCGAAAACAGCAGCAGGACGGATCGATCAAACTGACGATTGGAGGTTTCTGATGAAAAAGACCATCCAGATCATCATCCAACCAAATGGCTCCGTTGCCATTGATGCCGTCGGATTCACCGGCACTGACTGTGAAAAGGCCACCCAGTATCTCGAAGAGGCTCTGGGCGTCATTGATCACAGGAACAAGAAGCCGGAGTATCACCAGCAGAGGAAATCAGGCCAGCAGCAGAAGCTTGGGTCATGAATACCATCACATTCGAAACAGATGGCACTGGTCACTGCCTCTATAACGAAATCGTTGACCTTCAGCAGATCGGAGCCCTCTCCATGAAAAGAGCCAGCACGATCGAGTTCAACGACACCACACAACAATGGGAGGTGAGAGAGCCAGGCGGAGACCTCCTCTTTCACCATCCATCCCGTGTCATCTGCTTGGCATGGGAACATCAACACTTCAATCAATGAAAATCACACACTACATCCGGGCTGGCTACGCTGGCCTTTACCTCGTTTCCCATGAGGAACAAAGGGTGGAAGCGGAACTCAAATCCATCGCCTCCGCTCTTCAGTGCAACCTGTTCGCCTGGTCGATCACCGTTGGGCTGATTGATACTGCAACAGGCACGTCTCGGGATTGCCAAGATCCCATGGAAGTCTTGGGAACCATTCCTGAACTGCCAGAGAACAGCATTCTCCTCCTGCGGGATTACCATCAGTTCTTCGATGATCCGAATCCTGTACTGGTTCGACAATTGAAGGACCAGATCAGGCTCGGGAAAACTCAGGGCAAGGCCATCATCGTCACCGGTTGCCGTTTGAAGCTGCCACCAGAACTGGAGCGGGAATTCACCGTTGTGGACTTCGCTCTTCCTGGTGCCGATATCCTGCAGCAAGTGATAGAAGGGATCATGGAATCCAAACCGGATCTCCCTGTGCCAGATGACCAACAGATGGCAGCCTTGATCGACTCGGCACGTGGCCTCACCACCACAGAGGCTGAAGACGCGTTCGCTCTATCGATCGTGGAAAGTGGAACACTCACCACTTCGATAGTGGCACGGGAGAAAGCTCAGGCAGTGAAAAAGAATGGGCTTCTGGAACTGATCGAGACCGATGAATCATTGGACTCAATTGGTGGCCTGGATGTTCTGAAGGATTGGCTCGTCAAACGCCGGGAGGCATTCACTCCTGAAGCTGTTGCCTATGGACTCCCGACACCAAAGGGAGTTTTAATGCTCGGCGTTGCTGGTTGTGGAAAAAGCCTGACAGCCAAAGCCACGGCCAGCGTCTTCAAAGTTCCCCTGCTCCGCTTGGATGCAGGCAGGATCTTTGCTGGTCTTGTCGGCCAAAGTGAATCCAATCTCCGATCCGTCATCCAGACCGCTGAGGCAATTGCTCCATGCTGTTTATGGATCGATGAACTTGAGAAGGGATTCGCTGGCTCCAAAAGCTCTGGATCAACAGACGGTGGGACATCCTCCCGTGTGTTCGGTTCCTTCCTGAGTTGGATGCAGGAGAAGAAATCCCCTGTCTTCATCGTGGCCACGGCCAATGATGTGAGCCAGCTTCCTCCGGAACTTCTCAGGAAAGGTCGATGGGATGAATGCTTCTTCATCGATCTTCCGAATCGTGAGGAGCGCGCTGCCATCTGGGATATTCAGATCAGCAAGTTCGGTCGAGATCCCGGAGCCTTTGATATTCTTCAGCACTCTCGGAGTACAGAAGGATTCACTGGCTCGGAGATCGAACAGGTCTTCATTGATGCCCTCTATCATGCGTTCGACCGAGGTGAAGAACCCACTGATCTGACTATCGGCGAAGTCCTGGTGGATTTCGTTCCTCTGTCCAAGCTGATGAGCGAACCAGTCACGGCTCTCAGGACATGGGCCAAAGGCAGAGCCAGGGCAGCGACAACTCCAGTTGAGGAGAAGCGGATGAGGAAGATCGCGTAGAATCGGCCGGTGCAATTCGCGCTCCAAGAAAAGAGGTACCGTTTATCGGGATCTCTTTTCTTTTAGCTGCGAGTAAGCTGCGAGTAAGCTGCGGCACTGCTCGGCGGCATGTCTATTAGATACACCCGATATCCTGAGCATGCTCAAAGATTCTGCTGCATTAAATAAAGCCGCGACGCGATTTCCAGTCAGTCCTTCCAACTGGCAGATTCCAGATCGTCGAGAATCCACGTTTTTATCAACCCCGCGGCTGGGTGGGCACGGCAGCGTCGCCTATCGCGCTCTCATCCATTTAAACGAAATCTTCCGACGCTAACTCGTCTGAAGAGCGTCTTTTTTCGCCACCGCGTGCACCTTAGCTAACTCTTCAAATTCGCGGATCTCAGTTTCCAAGATACTTATGGTTGGTTCGTAGCCGGATGCATCGCTGTGAGAGTGCCCTTCGATATAACGTGATAACAGGCCGACTTTTATAATGACCGTTTTTACCTCACCAGGGTCGACTCTCGCGTCTTTTAACCGTTCGATGCTGACCCTTTCGTCAAACCGCTTGACTACATCTCCGAACATTTGCGTCATGACAAACTGTTCGTAGGTGGTGCGGAGGGCACCGAAGCCACTGCGCAGGAGCATCTCCTGCTCCATAGGGGACGTGCTCCTTTTCGCCTTGTCCAGATATTGTCTAGCTCGGGATGGCTTTTTGTACTCTTTCTCCGATGCAGGAGTTTCGTTCAGCGAGATATGCCCAGTGCTCCCATCAGCGTGCTTGCGGATCCAGTGAGCTTGCAATGGGAGAGCCGATTCATCGGTCAATTTCTTCAGAAGATAGAGGAAATGTAGATCGTGCGTGAAGATGATTATCTGCCGCGCATTTGCCTCTTCAGCGAGCAGGCTAGCAAACCTTTCTTTCCACTCGCGATCGAGCGATGTCACTGGATCGTCAAGCACTACTCCACAGCTTTCCGGGTTCAAACTCACTTCCGTTAAAAAGTCAGCCAGCGCTACCGCACGCTTCTCTCCCTCGGACAGGATGTATTGGGGGACCGCCCTGGGATGACTCCCCCCTTCCGGGAGAACCAAGCGTAGTGTTTTGGCAGCATCCCCTTTTGCGCCACGCATTTCGATCCTGACCTTCAACGGCCGACCAAGTTTTTGCACGTAGTCCTCGAATGTAGCTTTGTATGCCCCAGATACGTACCTTTCGAATAATTCATTGTAAAACTTCGTGACGTGCCGCGAGTTGTTCACGCTTTTTGCGGCCTTTGCCGCCCACTTGACGCGGTTTACATAGGACTCGATCATCTCAAAGTGCGCCGAGAGGAGCTCCCTGTGTTGGAACTCCCTGAGAGACGATTCAAGCGCTCGAACTTGTATTTGGTGGTCTTGCGTTTTGAGGGATTCAACCTCGGCCGCCCATTTTTCCAACGTAGCGTTGATCTCATCGCGCGGGACGATCGGCGCATCTCCGAGGCCAGAGAGTGCTTTCATGCCATCATTGGTTGCTAAGTCCAGTGCGTCGATTACAACTTTATGTCGCTTTCGCGCAGCTTCGACGAAGTGCTGAACCAATTCGAGGCACGTGGGTTCTTTCGCACTTAGAACCTGGTATATGGCAGTGGACTGGCTGCAGACCTCAGTTTTTACGCTGCGTACGGCGTTTGCTCGCAAGGTCAACCTGCCCTTACTCTCGACAAGCAGTCTCTCTGCCTCGCCCTCCAGGAATGCCCACAAGCGACTCAAGAGTTCTGTGGCTTCCTGGGACAGAGGTTGGTGACATAAAAGGCAGATGTCATTCTGTGATGGGT
>OUNM010276925.1_pt1 | contig 13068 bp, 6 predicted proteins | sample 1769961 | NCBI WGS metagenome assembly OUNM01 (sample SAMEA3914820, study PRJEB12502) | metagenome | biome: forest; material: soil | place: USA | collected 2012-03-12 | depth 0.3 m | reverse complement strand
CCTCGGCCAGGGCCAGGGCGATCCCCTGGCCAAGACCCGTATTGGCGCCGGTGACCAAAGCCACCTTGCCGCTCAGATCGAAGGAATTCATGGGTTTACTCCCTGCATTTGGTTTTAGTGATAGCTGATCGTCCAGCGGATGGAGAAGGGCTGGCTGAGGACGCGGGGGCCGGCCTCGCAGGTGACCAGCGCCGTCATCGCGCCGGTATCGGACTCGTAGGCGGGATTGTGATCGAGCGCCGTCGACGTGCAGCGGTCGAGGCCCGTGACCTCGAACGCGGTGACGTCACCGTGACCGAACCGCGTCGTGCCGCCGTCGGTGACCGGCGCCGTGGAGAAGCCGGCGAATTCGAGACGGATGGCTTTGACCTTCAGCGGCGCCTTGGGCGTATAGACGTCGGTTCGAGTGATCTTGCCGGCGTCGAAAGCGTAGGTCGTGACGACCGACAGACGGTCGTCAGCCACCGGCGCGTTCTGGCCCAGGCGGTCGAGCTTGTCCTGATAGTAGGTGAGGGTGGTACGGCCCTTGTCCTGTACGACCTTGGCGTCGCGCTCGTAGGCCAGCGGCATCAGGTGCGTGCCGTCGTCCAGGTCGAACCGCGGCAGGAGCAGGGGGGCATCGCCGTCGGCCACACCTTCGAGCAGGCCGCGCGAAAACGGTACCGGAAAATAGGGCGTGTGCATGTGCTGCTCGCCGCCGCCATTGATGATTGGCAGGCCGATGATGTGGCCCAGGTCGCGGCGCGTCAGCAGCAGGCGATCGTATGGCCCCTTGGCGAACCAGGTCACGGTCTCACGCGGCAGTTTGGCGATCGCGCCGTCGAGGTCGGCGATCGGCGTCTTGTCCTTGTACCCCAAGGCATTCCAGCCTTCGCTGGTATAGGCGTATTGATGGGCCAGCGACAGGTTTTCACCGAGGATGCGGAACTTGCCGCGATAGGTATCGGTGCGGCGGCCATCGTCCCACAGATTGACCGAACCGGTCTTCGGATTGATCCAGAAATCGACGTAACGCTCCGCCGCGCGCGAGGCATAGGCGTAGGCCAGGGCCTTTTCGTCGTCGCTGAGCACGCCCAGCCGGGCGGCCGCGGTCAGGACTTCGATGATGGCGGTTTCGCTATAGGGGCCGAGGCTGCGGCCATACTCAAAGCCTGAGCCGTCGGCATGGATGCGCATCAGCATGACGTCGGCCGAATTGCGCAGCCATTTCAGCACGTCCGCCGGCGGCTTGGCGTCGGTCTCGATGAAGTGGTTGGCCAGTTCGCCGGCCAGAAGGACGCTGTAGCGGTCGAAACGGCCTTCGCCGTCGGTCTCGTCGGCAAAGCCGAAATCGCCGGAATAGGCCTGATAGTGGGCCAGGATGCGCTGATAGAGGTGGTTGGCGCCATCCTCGCTTTCCCAACCCATATCGTGGCGCAGTCGGGCGATGGCGAAGGCGACGACGTAATAGTTGTTGGGATGGTCGATCAGGTCGTAGCTGTCGGCATCGACGAACATGCGCCAGTCGAGATGCACGCGCAGCTTGGCCAGGGTGAGGCGGTCGACGGCCTGGTCGAGCAGGCCCGCCCGGCGCAGCTTGTCGAGCGCCAGGACATAATAATAGGCGCCCCAGGTGTCGTTGGCGTCGTCGGCGGTCAGCTTGGCCACCGAGCGGAAATCGGTCAGGTACTGATGCAGCTTGGGATCGTCGGGCGGCAGGGTGACCAGATAGTCGACCAAGGCCAGGGCGATCTTGCCCGGCAAAAACTTGTCGCTGCCGCTGAACACAGGCGTGCCGTCCAGTACCAGGCCGCGCCCCTGCTTCACGAGTTGCAGCAGCAAGGTTTCTTCCTGCGGCAGAATCCGGTCCTGGACCGTGCGGTTATAAGGCACGATCGCGGTAGGCGCTGAGGGGGGCTGCGCCGAAGCTTCGGTGCTCAGCCCGGCAAGGGCCGTCAGGACGATAGTCGGGATCACAACACGCATAGTCACACGGAGCTGAAGGAAAGAGGGAGCGATCGGGGTATCAATCGCCGGGAAGCGACAAGCGCGGCGGCACATCTGGCTTGACCAATGTGGCGGACACGGCTTCCGATTGAGCTGGTCAAGTCAGTTTCCCGCACGCACGGTCGCCGATGTACGATTTTGCCGAAGTGGCCGTACCTATTTTAATGGCATAAGTCTCAAAAACCGGGAATGAGTCAACAAAATCCCTGGTTAAAATGTGGAATATCGTCGTTATTTTTCGCATAAATTATAACACAAATTATAATTAACTAAGTAAATACAGCACGTTAATTGGACTTTTGCGGATGGCGGCGACCGTGGTCAGAAATGCGTTGTTTGAATCCCTATAATCGGGACAAAACTTGCCTGACCTGATGCGTAAAAGTGACAGGTGCTGGCAAATAACGTGGCGAGCCTTGCAGGCGCCTCGTATATTGGCCTGATGTCTGTAATTTTGTAATTATCTGTAAAATAAAGAGTATTTTTATATTCTAACGCAAGGGCTATGGCCTAATGTTCAGGCCTCTTTGCAAAACTCTCAGGTTTAGCCGGCAAATTCCCGTTGAGTGTCAATAAAAACCCTATAGGGTCCCGATAATTCACAAGGCGTCCCACGCATGCGCGGGCTCATAAGACGCCGAAGATCAAGTGGCAGGGTAAAATGATATCGACATCGACAGTGACGTCCCCCGCGGCAGTACGCCGGCGCGGCCTTTCTCGTTCGCGCGCGGGTCTTCTCCTCGGAACGCTGTTGCCGATAACGGTATTGCTGGGCGGTGTGGCCTCGGCCCAGAGCCTGCCGTCCAACGGCCAGGTGGTCTCCGGTCAGGCGGCGATCTCCGGGTCTTCGAACGCGCTGACGGTGTCGCAGTCGACCGACAAGGCGATCATCAACTGGGACAGCTTCTCGATCGGCCAGGGCCAGTCGGTCCAGTTCAATAACGGCAGCGGCGCGACACTGAACCGGGTGACGGGCACCACCCTATCGTCGATCGACGGTATTCTGGGGGCCACCGGTTCGGTCTACCTCATCAATCCCAACGGCGTCATCGTCGGCAAGTCGGGCGTCATCAATGTCGGCGGCACATTTGTCGGTTCGACGCTGAATGTCAGCGATGCCAACTTCAAGGCCGGCGGCGATCTGACCTTCAGCGGCGTCTCGGACGCCTCGGTGGTCAATCTCGGCAAGATCGGCGCCCTGGGTGGCGACGTCGTGCTGATGGCCACCAATGTGTGCAACGACGGCGCGATCAGCGCCATCAATGGCAGCGCCAACCTGATCGCCGGCCGCAACATCATCTTGAGCGACTCGAGCGCTGGCAACAGCTTCCTGGTCGTCAGCGGCGGCGCCGACACCTCGGTGACCAACACCGGCGCGATCACCGCGGCCCAGGCGACGCTCGAAGCCGAAGGCGGCAGCATCTATGCTCTGGCCGGCAATACCAGCGGCCTGATCCGCGCCACCGGCGTGTCGACCCAGGACGGCCGCATCCGCCTGACCGCAAACGACGGCGGCTCGGTCACGGTCGATGGCACGACGCTTGCGGCGACCAAGGCCAATGGCGACGGCGGCGATATCGTCCTCACCGGCCAGTCGGTCACGGTCGGCGCCGATGCCGCGCTCGATGCCAGTTCGGCGGCGGGGCAGGGCGGCAGCATTTCGGCCATTGCCGATATGACGTCCGGCAAGCTGTCGTTCCAGGGCTCGGCCACGGCGACCGGCGACACGGCGGGCGGCTCGGTCGAAACCTCGGGCGCCAGCGTCGACTTTACCGGCGCGCGCATCAATACCACGGCGGCGCACGGCGCCACCGGCACCTGGCTGACGGACCCTTTTGATTTGACGGTCGACAGCGCGGCGGCGTCGACGATTTCGAGCAACCTCGCCACCACCAATGTCACGCTGCAAACGACGTCTACGGGCACTAGCGGCCCGGGCAACAGTGCGTCGGCTAACGGCGACATCAACGTCAATAGCGACATCACGTGGTCGAGCGCAAATACCCTGACGCTCGATGCCTATCGCAGCCTCAACTTCAACGCCAATGTCACCGCCAGCGGCGCCGGCAGGGTGGTGCTGAAGACCAATGACGGTGGTTCGGGTGGCGATTATATCTTCAACGGCGGCAAGAGCCTGTCGTTTACCGGGGGTTCGAGCTCGGGCAGTGCGCTGACAATCAACGGGCAAGCGTACACCTTGCTCTATGACATGCACAGCGTGGATGCAGTCGACGGCTATGATGCCTCTGCCGGCACAGGTACAGCGGTCGCGAGCGCCACTGGCTATTATGCACTCGCCACAAGCCTTAACGCAGCGGGTGTTACCTACAGCAAGGGATTGATCGGGACGGGAAGCAGTAACGTCTTCGCAGGCACGTTCACGGGCCTCGGCAACACAATTTCCAACCTGACCATCTCCAACTCCAGCAACAGCTCCATGGGGCTGTTCGGGGCCACGTCGGGCGCCAGCATTCGGGATATCGGCCTAATCAGTCCAACGATTTCGCAAACTGCCGGCACGGGGAACTCTTACGGCACTCTGGTCGGTCAGGCCCTTGCCAGCACGGTCATCAAGAATGTGTATGCCATCAACGTCTCGGTTGCCGGCGCGCTAGATACCGGCGGATTGCTTGGGCGCTTGCAAAATAGCTCGCTCAGCAATGCTTTCGTTACTGGATCGGTCAGCTCTTCGGTGGCGAGCACGACAACGGCGAACGGGACGGGCGGCCTCGTCGGCCGCGAATATGGCACCACGGCCACCTCGATCAGCAATGCCTATTCAACGGCAAATGTCTCCACGACGGGCTCGGCCCTGTATGTCGGCGGCTTGGTCGGTGACGCATCCGCCAGCAGCAATGCAATTATCGTAACTCTTTCAAACGTCTATGCCACGGGGAATGTGACGGCCGGTTCGGGCGCCACGTCAGCCGGTGGTCTGGTCGGCCGTTTTGGCGCCGGCAATTCGGGTACATCGGGTTATGCTCAGCTTAACAACTATGGCTTCGCCAGCGGTGTGGTGAGCGGTTCCGCAACCAACCTCGGCAAGGTCTTTGGTACGCGCTATTCCCTCAGCACATTCAATACTACCGAAACTTTCTATAATGCCGACACAACCGGCAATGCTTCGGCAATTATCGGATCGGGTACATCTACCGGCATCACGGGTAAAACGACGTCCGCGCTCGAAGCTCTGAACTTCGACGCCACGGCCTGGAGCACGAATACGGTGCTCGGGCTCTATCCCTTTCTTACGACTTTCGCGAACACCAACACGGTGGCCGGCTCCGCGCTGAACGCTGACGGATCGGCCGCAGCCAGCGCCGCGGTCGCCATCTATACCAACGGCACCTTGCTCAATACGGCGACCAGCGCAGGCGATGGCTCGTACAGCTACAGCTTCCTGACGCCGATCACCCTGACGACCAAGCCAGCCATCGGCGCCACCCTGACGCTCAGCGGCGCCGGTTCGATTTCGGGCGCCAGCTACAATTCCGGCGGCGCGGTCAGCGGCTTTAATCTCAAGTCGGGTGGGTTCACCTACGCCACCTCGGACACCAGCTATTCCGGTTTGCTGGGTGATCTGTCGTCGACCTTCGGCGCCACGCCCTATGCCGCGATCAGTGCCTCCCAAGGCTCGGGCAGCCTGACGATCGGCGCCAATGGCGCCTTCACCATCGACCAGGCGATCAACCAGTCGGGCACGGCCTTCATCGAAGCCGGAGGCGGCGGTCTGACCCTGTCGGCGGCCGGATCGGTCACTTCGTCGGCTTCGGGTACCGCGGTGATGCTGGCGTCGAACGGCGCCTTCGTCAACAATGCCGGCGCTTCGGCGGTGACCGCCAATAACGGCCGTTGGCTGATCTACAGCCAGTCGGCGAACGACGCGACGACCATTGGCGCCGATGTCGATGGCGGCCTGTCGGGCAAGAGCTACTATAATGACGCCTTCAACTTCACCACGGGTGCTCTGGCCTCGACGCCCAACAGCGGCAACCGCTTCGTTCACGGCTCGTCACCGGTGCTGACGGTGACGCCGGATACGACGTCGGTAACCTATAACGGCAATGCCCAAAGCGATACCTATAGCGTCACCGGCTATATCGGTTCCGATCAGGCCGGCGATACGCTGGCAGGTTCGGTCGGTGGCCTGACGACGTCGAGCAAGAACGCCGGCAGCTATAGCCTGACTGCGTCGGGTTCGCTGACTTCGGACGAAAACTACACGGTCAATGTCAATGGCACCGGCACGCTGACGATCAACCCGGCGGCCCTGACCCTGACAGCGGTGACCGACACCAAGACCTATGACGCCACGACCTCGTCGGTGCAGACCCCACAGGCTTCCGGTCTGGTCGGTGGAGACACGGTCAGCGGTCTGTCGGAATCGTTTGATAGCCCCAATGCCGGCAACCGCACCCTGTCGGTGAATTCGGGCTACACCGTCAATGACGGCAATGGCGGCGGCAACTACACGGTCTCGACCGTGAACGTCGCCGGCTTCATCAGCGCCATGGCGGTGACCACTCTGACCTGGAACGTGGCCAATGGCTCCTCGACCTACGGCTCGACGCCGGTGCTCGGCGCCGTGACCCTGAACGGCGTCCTGGCCAGCGACGCCGGCAAGGTGTCGGGAACCGAAGCCCTTTTCTCGGGTTCGACCCAGGTGACGCCAAGTTCGACCCTGGCCGCCGGAACCTATGCGGAAAAGGTCACCGGCCTGACCGGCTCGGCCGCCAACAACTACGTCCTGGCAACTACCGGCAACACCGCCGGCGTCTATATCGTCAATCCGAAGCTGCTGACGGTGTCGCTGATCGGCTCGACCAGCAAGACCTATAACGGCACGACCGCCGCGACCCTGACCGGCAGCAATTACAGCCTGGGCGGCGTCGTCGGCACCGACAATGTCTCTCTGGTGACGGTCTCGTCCGGCACTTATGCCGACAAGAATGCCGGCAGCGGCAAGACGGTGACGGCGAGCGGGCTCAGCCTGACCGGTTCGGCGGCGGGCAACTATACCGTGGCGACCTCGGCCTCGGGCGCCATCGGCACCATCAACAAGGCCACCCTGACCGCCTTTTTGACGGGCACGGTGAGCAAGGCCTATGACGGCACGACGACGGCGACGCTGGCGGCCAACAATTACAGCCTGACGGGCGCGATCAGCGGCGACAAGGTCACCCTCAACAACCCGACAAGCGGCACCTATAGCGACAAGAATGCCGGCAGCGGCAAGACGGTCGCGGTGACCGGTTTGGCCCTGACGGGGGCCGACGCCGGCAACTATACGGTCAATACCCAGGCTTCGGCGGCGATCGGCTCGATCGCCCAGGCGGCGCTGACGGTTACCGCCAATAACCAGATCAAGGCCTATGGCGCCAACGATCCGACCCTGACCTACAGCGTCACGACGGGCACGCTCTACAGCGGCGATAGCGTAAGCGGCGCCCTGACCCGCGATGCCGGTGAACTGCCGGGCGGCTATGCCATCGATCAGGGCACGCTGGCGGCGTCGAGCAATTACAAGCTAAGCTTCGTGCCGGGCACCCTGACCGTGCTCAGCCAGCCGCAGCAGGACAATATCGTCTTCAGCCAGGATTTCGTCCTGCCGTCCCTGACCGACCTGCCGGCGACCATGCCGACGCAGACGACCACCAACACCACGACAGGCAGCGGCTGCACCGACGCTTCGGCGCTGGCCTGTCTGAACCAACCCTATCCGGACAACAAGACGGTGTCCGCCGCCATTACGTTTTCGGGGCTTTGAGTTATGAATAAAGTAAAATCCACCGTCCGCGCCTGGCATATGGGCGGTTGCGCCCTGTCGATCCTGGCGGCCGCCGTGGCCGGTCATGCCTCGGCTCAGGCTGTCGAGCACAACAACCCCGTCGTACCGCCCGGCAAGACCGTGCTGGTGGCGCCGCCCAACATGGTGCCGGCCAGTCAGGACGCGACGCCGCTCGGCACCAACCTGAAGGGCATCGTCATTCTGGGCGCGACCGACGCGGTCCACACCGGCGCCGGCACCGGCCTCGATCTCGGCTCGGGGAACCGCCTGCAAAACGACAGCCGCGCCCGCACGGAACTGGGCCACTTCATCGGTCAACCGCTGTCGCGCAGGCTGATCGCCGAGGTTCAGGCAACGATTGCCCGCGCCTATCGCCGTCAGGGCTTTCCCTTCGTGTCGCTGTCGACGCCGGAACAGGACGTCACATCGGGCGTGCTGCAGATCCGCGTCGTCGAATTCGTCGCTGGCAACATCACCGTGCATGGCGCGGCCTCTTCCGCCGAGGCGCAACACGTCGCCGGTGCCGTGCGCCAGAAGAGCGGCGAGCCGATCAATGCCGATCTCCTCAATCAGGACCTGGCCTGGCTCAACCACTATCCGTTCCATCAGGTCCAGGCGGTGTTTTCGCCGGGCAACAGCCTGGGCGTCAGCGACCTGTCGCTGAACGAGACCGAGGCCAAGAACTGGACGATCTATGGCGGCTATAACAATGCCGGCTCGCCATCGACGGGCCTCAACCGCTATTTCGCCGGGGCTTCGGTCGGCAATCTGCTGGGCGCGGACAGCGTCCTGTCCTATCAGGGCACGAGCGGCGACGGCCGCGTCAATGGCCACGGCCGGTATATCAGCAATGCCGTCAACTACACCTTGCCGGTCGGTCGCGGCCAGGTCGAGGCCAGCCTCGATCAGGTCGAAACCAACCAGTCGGTGACCCCGTTCGCCGTGCGCCTGACCGATGTCGAAGGCAGCGCCGGTTACCGCTTTACGCTCAGCGGTTTCCCGGGCGATCGCGCCCAAAGCGATGTCCGCGCCGGCGTCGAAATCAAGCATGAGGCGGCCAAGACCTTCTTTGTCGGCACCGATGTCTATGACGCGTCGATGAATGTCGATCAGCTCTATCTCGGCTATCATCGCGCTGCGTTCGACAGCATGGGCATGTCCGACCTCGATCTCGTCCTGCACGCCAATCCGGGCAGCGGCGAGAGCAAGGCCGCGGTCATGGCCTATTCGCTTGGCCGCATGAAGAGCAACACCTACGGCTATCTCGGCCTGACCTATAACCGCACGACCAATTTGCCGGGCCGCATAACGCTGAACACAATGGCGGTCGGCCAACTGGCCGGTGCGCCGCTGCCGCGCAGTGAACAGGCCGGACTTGGCGGTGCCTATCTGGTGCGCGGTTACAGCCTCGACGACGGCGCCTACGATACCGCCTTCGTGCTGCGCAACGAACTGCGTCCGGCGCCCGGGGCCTATGGCACTGGTCCGGTCAATCCGTTCGTCTTCGTCGATATCGGCTATGGCCGCGACAACTACACCAAGCTGAGCCATAGCCTGGCCTCGGCCGGTGTCGGTGCCAGCGTCTATCTCACTGGCCATGTGGCACTGAATTTCGACGTCGCGCGGCCGCTGCAGAACGCCCCGGTGACGCGGTCCGGCGACTGGAAGCTCGACACCAGTCTGAGCCTGCGCTTCTAGGAAGATTACAGTGGCAAGAGCAAAATCGGCCGCGGCCCTGAGCCTCGGCGTAGCCTTCCTGTGCGCCTGCGGTGGCGGCGGATCGGGCGGCAGCAGCAGCTTCAGCGGTGGCGCGGCCTCGAGCAGCAGTTCGAGCGCATCCTCGTCAAGCGCCTCCTCTTCGAGCACATCATCGTCGTCCAGCAGTTCGTCCTCATCGAGCAGCGCCTCATCGAGTACGTCATCGGCTTCGGTGCAATATCCGGCCGATGCCCTGGCCGGGTTGACGGCGTGGAAGCTGCAATTGCCGACCGGGCCATCGACCTCGGCGACCGAGGTGCCCCAGCCGCAACTGGCGACCTTCGCCGTCACGCCGTGGTTCACGCTCAGTGCCGACAAGACCATGGCCGTTTTCCGCGCCAATGCCGGCGGATCGCGGACCAGCACCAATACCGCCTATGCCCGCTCCGAGCTGCGCGAAATGGTACCGCCCGGCACCACGGCCGCCGCCTGGGACTGCAATAGTGCCACGCGCTCGATGCACGTCGAGCAAGTGCTGACTCATACGCCGACCGTCAAGCCGCAGGCCTCGATCGGCCAGATCCACGACGACAGCAATGACAACCTGATGCTGTTCTATCGCGGGCCCACGGGCGCCAACGGCACCAGCGATACCGGCACCATCGTCGTCTATCAGAACAACCACGCCACCAATGTGACGCTCGATACGGCCTATCATCTCGGCGACAAGATGGCGGTCGATGTCACCGTCACCGGCGGCACGATGAGCGTGCACTATCAGAACCTGACGACCGGCAAGACGGCGGACGCCCCGGCGGTCGCCTTCTCGGGCGTGATCGGCCAGTGCTATTTCAAGGCCGGGGTCTACGTGCAGAGCTGTTCGACGACCGACAGTAACGGCAATACCAATGCCGAATGCGTCGCCAAGGCCTTGAGCAGCTACGACACGGCCGACGCCTATGCCGAGCTCGGGATCAGTAAGCTCACCCTGCAATGACAGGTGCGTCGCGTTTCGCCAGCGAGTCGGCCATGACCCAGGCCGCGCCCGTCAGCGCCAGGTTGAGAGCGTTTTCGCCCCACAGGAAATGGCTCGACGGATCGGCGATGAGCATGGGGATGTGCACCAGGGGCTGGAAACTGGCGTACATCACGGTCAGCAGGATGGCGGCGCGACGGGCCTGAAGGCCGATCACAATCGCCAGACCGGCGGCGATGTGAAACACGCCGGTGGCATAGGCCCAGAACAGTTGCGACGGCGGCAACCACTTGGGGACCAGCGGCACGGTCAGGTTCAAATAGGCGAAATGGGCGCCGCCGAAGACGATGGCGCAGATGCCGAACACGATCCGGCCAATACGCTTCAGACGCGCCGCCAGCGCTGCGTCGATATTGGCATTGGCGGCAAAGACGATGAGCGCGGCCGCGGCGATGGCGAATTGCTCGGCAGCACTTTCATATTCGCCGTAGACGCTCCAGTTGGCGACAAGTTCCGCCCCGTCCATCACGATCATCACCACGACCATGAAATAGGCGATGATAGCGGCGGCCGCGATGGCCGCCGTGCGGCGAAAGGCGACGGCTGCGCCGCTGATGAGCAGGAAAGCCCCGGCGGCATAGACGAAGAGCGGCCGGCCGGGCAGGGAGGCCGGCACGGTCTGGCCGGTGACGAAATCCGCCCAGGCCAGGCTGAGCGCGCCGATGGCCATCACGCCCGAACCGTAGACATATGGCCCGAAAGCCTTCGAAGGCTTTAGTGCTGTCGTATCCTCATCCGTCATGGTGACGTCCCCTCTAAAGGAATGCCACCATACAGCCATTACGGATGGCTATCCATGAGCCGTCAGCTCCACGACCCGCCGAGCGCCCGGATCAGGCCGACGGTCGACTGATACTGCGCCGCCCGGACCTTAAGCGCCTGACGCCGGATGGCCAGCTGCGAGCGTTGGGCGTCGAGCACGTCGAGTTGCGACGACGAGCCGTTGGTATAGCGCGACTGCGACATCGCCAAGGCTCGGTTGGCCGCCGCCATGGCCTGGTCTTCCGAGGTCTGCTGTTGTTGCAGGTAGCTCAGGTCCGACAACTGGTCCTCGACATCGGCCAGCGCCGTCAAAACGTTCTGCTGATAGGTGGCGAAAGCGCCGTCCAGCCCGCCCTTGGCGTAGTCGATGCCGGCGCGGCGCCTGCCGCCGTCGAACACCGCTTGCGACAGCACGCCAGCCAGCGACCAGGTGTGCGAGGCGTTGTCGAACAGGGTGTCGAGGTCGCTGGAGGCAAAGCCACCCGATGCCGTTAGGTTCAGCGTCGGCAACCACGCCGCCTGAGCGATGCCGACGCGCTTTTGCGCCGCTTCGAGCGAAGCGAGGCTTCCCGCGACATCCGGGCGGCGTTGCAGCACGTCGGCCGGGATGCCCGCCGGAATGGCCGGCACGGCTTCGGCCCACGGCTCCTTGGCCCAACTCGTACTGTTGAGATCGAACGTGCTGGCCGGCTCGCCGACCAGTACGGCCAGGGCATGGATCAGTTGCGCGCGCTGCTGGTCGAGGGATGCGGCCTCGGTCGCGGTGGTGTCGACCTCGGTCTGCAGGCGGGCGACGTCGAGTTCGGCGACGTCACCTTCCTCGAAGCGGTGCTGCGTCACCTGGAGGCTGCCGCGATAGGCCGACAGCGTATCGGCGACGATGGCGCGGTCCTCATCAAGGGCGCGCAGGGCGAAATAGCTTTCGGCGAGGCGCGATTGCAGCAGCAGTTGGGCGTCGCGCAACAGGGCGGCACTGGACTGGGTATCGAGTTTCGCGGCTTGCGCCGCTTTCGACAGACGCCCGCTGAGGTCGACCTCGTAGCTGAGATCGACGCCTAAGGCATGGTCGGTTAGGGCCTTGCCCGGCGGTTGCAGATAGGTCGAACGCGACGGCGAATAGGACACACCGGCCTGCGGCCACAGATCGGCGTGCGACGACTTCAGCAAGGCCTGGGCCTGTTCGAGGTGGGCGGCGGCCAGCTTGACGTCGTTATTCTTGTCCATGGCCCGCGCCATCAGGTCGTTGAGCACGGGATCGGAAAAGATCAGCCACCAGGCGGCGTTCGGTGCCGGCGTTGTGGCCGCCGATTGGGTGGCGGACCCCTTGAAGGCCGCCGGGACCGCCGCCGGGGTGACGGGAACGAGGGCCGAACTGGCGCAACCGCTGAGCAACAGGCTCAGGAAACCGGCGGCGACCAAAGGTTTGAAAGAACGGGACATATGATGTCTCCTTAGTCGATATATTGAACGTGCGCGGCTTCAGGCAGGTCGCCATCGTCGCCTTGCAGGGTCGAGGTGTGCGACTTCAGCGGGCGGTTACCCGACAGGCCGCGCAGCAGCACGTAGAAGAAGGGCGTCAGGAAGAGGCCGATGGCCGTGGCGCCGATCATGCCGGCAAAGACCGCGATCCCCATGGCGTGGCGCATTTCGGCACCGGCGCCCTGGCTCAGCACCAGAGGCAGGACCCCCATGATGAAGGCGATCGACGTCATCAGGATCGGGCGCAGACGCAGGCGGCTGGCGCGGATCGCCGCTTCCTTCGGACTGAGGCCGGTAAGCTCCAGTTCCCGGGCGAATT
>OUNM010025770.1_pt1 | contig 13071 bp, 10 predicted proteins | sample 1769961 | NCBI WGS metagenome assembly OUNM01 (sample SAMEA3914820, study PRJEB12502) | metagenome | biome: forest; material: soil | place: USA | collected 2012-03-12 | depth 0.3 m | reverse complement strand
GTGAGGATGTCGCCGTCGTCGATCTGGTGCCGGTGCAGCGACAAGCCGAACGGATCGCAGAACTCGGCCGTGACCGGACCGATCCTGAACTGGCCGCGTTTGCCGGACCGCAAATGGTATTCATAGCGGCTGGTGCCGCCCGATGCGGCACGGGCAGGAAAGCGAAAAGCCGGAGGTTCGCCGAAGCGCGGCGGCAACTGCTCCTCCATGATCACCGGCCCGGCGGCCGCGCCGGTCCGTGCCACCGCCAAGCGCACCGTGGCCGTGGAGGACGTCTCCACGGAAGAGGGGTGGAATTCGCGGAACACCTGGAACCGCGGTTTGAGGATCCGGACCCCGGCAAGCGATACCAGCGGAAGCACCAGCAGCAGGATCCCGAGGGCCAACAGATCCCGCCTGCCCATGATCTGCGCAAGCAGCAAGGAACCCACACCGCTGGCCAGCAAGCCCCAACCACGGGTAGTGAAGAGATGCTTCGGAAGTAGATCGATCAGTGCCATGCCTGTCCCCTCCTTCGCCCCTAGCTGCCGTGGCGTTCCGCGCCAGCGTCCTGGCTTACCGGGAGGGAGGCCAGGATCGCCCGGATGATGCTCTGCGGAGTATCACCGGAACTCGCGGCCTTGCGGTCAAGGATGATGCGGTGTGCCAAGACGGACTCGGCTACGGAAATGACGTCGTCGGGCAGGACGAAATCCCTTGCGTCAAGGGCCGCGGTCGCTTTGGCCGCGCGCAGTAGTTGCAGCAGCGAGCGCGGGCTGGCCCCGAGGCGCAGCCGGGCACTGTCCCGGGTGGCCCGGCCCAAGGCAACCGTGTACTCCTTGACCGATTGGGAAACGTAGACCTGCTGCACGGTGGCGATCATCGCGGCGACGTCCGCGGAAGTGACCACCGGGGTGACTTTGGCGAGGGGTGAGACCGCCTGATGCGTCTCGAGCATCTCGATCTCGGAGAGCTTGTCCGGGTAGCCCATCGAGATGCGGGCCATGAAACGGTCCCGCTGCGCCTCCGGCAGCGGATACGTTCCTTCCATTTCGATGGGGTTCTGCGTCGCGACAACCATGAACGGCTCGCCCAGCTGGTAAGAATGGCCGTCCACCGTGACCTGGTGTTCCTCCATGCATTCGAGGAGGGCGGACTGCGTCTTGGCGGAGGCACGATTGATTTCGTCCCCGATCACGATGTTGGCGAACACCGCACCCATCCGGAACTCGAACTGCCGCGAGGACTGGTTGTAGATGGAGACGCCCGTGACGTCGGAAGGAAGCAGGTCCGGGGTGAACTGGATACGGCTGACCTTGCAATCGATGGTGCGGGCGAGGGTCTTGGCAAGCAACGTCTTGCCTACACCCGGCACGTCCTCCACCAGCAGGTGGCCCTGGGCGAGGAGCACGGTGAGGGCAAGTTTGGCGGCCTCGGCTTTGCCGTCGATGACCTTGTTGATGGCCGTCAGGATCTTCTCGCTGGCAGCGTGGAATTGCTCAGGATCCATGACCGTCGGCTTGTGCCCGTTGAGGGACTCGCGCTCAGGTGGCAAGGCAACCACGGCCTCGTCCGGCAGCAACTGTTCATCAACGATGCCGTGTCGCTTTGAGTCCATGGACAATCCCCTCAGCCATGACAGAACCTCAGCCGGGCAGCGGTGCCCTGGCCGGGATATACCGCCTTTTGTACCAGACTACCCAGCCTAGGCCCGCCGCAGACAGAGGCAGCCTCCCGAGGGAGGGACAGCGAAGGGATACAGGAGTGATCAGGAAGGCACCGGCAGAGAAAGATAGGGTGGATTCATGTGCAATTCCCTCCCGCCTGCTTCCTACCGCGCGCCTGAAACCGGCGATTCCCGCAAGGAATACCCGCCTGCTCCCGAGCCCCTGCCGGTCCCCGTGATGGACAACCACACGCACCTCGACTTCCGGCACGGCCTGCTGGAAGTTGCGGTGGCGGATGCCCTGGACGCGGCCGAGGCCGTCGGTGTCCAGGGCGCGGTGCAGGTAGGTTGCGACCTTGAATCATCGCGGTTCACGGTCCAGGCGCTTGACGCGGACCGGCGGCTCCTTGGAGCGGTCGCCATCCACCCCAACGATGCCCCCGTGTACGCGGGCCGCGGAGAGCTGGAATCGGCGCTCGCGGAAATCGAGGAGCTGGCGGCCCACCCGAGGGTCCGTGCGATCGGCGAAACCGGACTTGATTTCTTCCGCACCCATGGCGAGGGCCTGGCGCACCAGCGCCAATCGTTCCGCCGCCACATCGACATCGCGAAGAGGCTGGACCTCACCCTCCAAATCCACGACCGTGACGCCCATGACGACGTCGTCCAGGTTCTCCGGGAGGAGGGGGCCCCTGAGCGGGTGGTGTTCCATTGCTTCTCGGGCGATGAAGAACTCGCGCGGATCTGTAACACGAACGGCTGGTACATGTCCTTTGCGGGCACCATGACGTTCAAGAACGCCGCCAACCTGAGGGACGCGCTGGCCATCGCGGATCCGGAACTCGTGCTCGTCGAAACCGACTCCCCGTTCCTCACACCGCACCCCTACCGGGGCCGTCCGAACGCGAGTTACATGGTGCCGTACACCGTTCGTTCCATGGCTGAAGTGACCGGGACAGAGCTTTCGACGCTGTGCTCGCAATTGGCTCAAAACACCGTCGCGAGCTATGGGTCCTGGGACTGAGCAGAAACGGAGCTGCATACCCAGTATGTAAAAATCTTGGCCACTTTATAACGCTTCGGTTACAGTGGGTAACCAGTAGCCGGGGTCGGGGAAGGCCTTCGGACAACTAACTCCGTTCGCAATTGGTGTTTTCAGTTGAATTGAGTGTGGCGGCGCACAACTCCGCTGCAGTCCTCACGCATGCTTCGGCCTGCATCCGGGACCGCGGCAGGAGGCCCCTGTGCGCTTTTCCCCGTGCCCGGATGGTCCAAAAGTTACGGGCAAACATGGTCAAGTTCTTCACCACGGACGGCAAGTTCAGTTTCGTCAAGGTCGGTGCGCAGTTGCTGGTGCTTTTGGCACTGGTACTGGGAGTCGTTGCTTTTACGGGCAACAACAAATCAGTCACCCTCAACGTCGACGGCAAAGTGAGTTCCGTCCAGACCTTCGGCAACACCGTTGACCAAGTGGTCAAGGCAGCCAAGGTTGATCTGAAGGCTGAAGACCGGGTTTCCCCGGCCTTGGACGCCTCGGTGCAGAACGGCTCCATCATCAACGTCAACCTGGCCAAGGCCGTTACCGTCAGCCTTGATGGCGCCCAGCGCACGGTCAACACCACGGCCCCGAACGTCGAAGGCCTCGTCTCCGAACTCGGCGTCGCGAGCGCGTCGGCTGTCTCCCAGCCCAAAGACACGCAGCTGGCCGTCTCCGGATCCTACGTTTCGATCCTGACCCCCAAGACGATCAGCCTGATCGTGGACGGGCAGAGCTCTTCGAAGACCACGACGGCGGCAGACGTGGGAACCGTACTCAGCGATGCCGGCGTATCGCTCGGCGCGAACGACAGGGTTTCGCAGCCAAACTCGGCTCCCGTTGTCCAGAACATGGTGATCAAGGTTTCGCGGGTGGACACCAGCAAGACCGCCACCGAGACGGAGAACGTCCCCTTCGACACGGTCACCACGGAAGACGCCACCCAGTTCAGCGACCAGAAGACGGTAACCCAGGAAGGGGTCCTCGGACTGCTCAGCAAGACGTTCAAGCTCGTCCTGGTGGACGGCCGTGAAGCCTCCCGGACTTTGGTCTCCTCCGACGTCACCGTCAAGCCGGTCTCCGCGAAGGTGACGGTCGGAACCAAGGCACGCCCCAAGCCTGCCGCGGCTGTTGCATCCGGACCCACTGGCGCACCGAACGAGGCAATGTGGGACAAGATCGCACAGTGTGAGTCCGGCGGGAACTGGGCCATCAACACCGGCAACGGTTACTACGGTGGCCTGCAGTTCGACATCCAGACCTGGATCGGTTCCGGCGGTGGCGCCTACGCCCCGAACGCCGCAGCCGCCAGCAAGGCCCAGCAGATCGACATCGCCAACCGCGTCTACGCGCAGCGCGGCCTGTCGCCGTGGGGCTGCGGATGGGCAGCTTCGAGCTAATCGAAATGAAATCGGCCGGGTCCGGAATCTTCCGGGCCCGGCCTTTTCGCGTGCTGAAGATGGAGGCCGGGCACCCCCGCTCGTCGCTCAGACGATACGATACCTAGGTGATTGAACCGAATTCCGAACCCGCCGCCGTCGCACCCCTTCTGGGAGCTGCGGACATCCGACGGCTCGCCGAGGAAATCGGTGTCCGCCCGACAAAGACCCTGGGCCAGAACTTCGTCATCGACGGCAACACGATCCGCAGGATCGTCTCTGCCGCCGGTATCGATCCCGAGGAAACCGTGCTGGAAGTCGGGCCGGGGCTCGGTTCGTTGACGCTTGGCCTGCTCGACGCCGCCAAAACAGTCGTCGCCGTAGAAATCGATCCCGTACTGGCCGGCAAGTTGCCGGACACCGTGCGCACCTGGCGCCCCGAGGCGGTGGAGGATTTCCATCTCGTCCTCTCCGATGCCATGAAGGTCACCGAACTTCCAGTGCAGCCCACCGCCCTCGTGGCCAACCTGCCGTACAACGTGGCGGTCCCGGTGGTCCTGCACCTGCTCCAACACTTCCCGAGCCTGCAACACGGGCTCGTCATGGTCCAGGACGAAGTGGCGGACCGGCTGGCTGCGGGTCCGGGCTCCAAGATCTACGGCGTCCCCTCGGTCAAGGCCGCCTGGTACGGCCACATGCGCAAGGCCGGCGTGATCGGCATGAATGTGTTCTGGCCCGCGCCGAAAATCCACTCGGGGCTCGTGTCCTTCACGCGCGGCGCACCGCCGGCAACGCACGCCACGCGCGAACAGGTCTTCGCTGTCATCGACGCCGCGTTTGCCCAGCGCCGCAAGACGCTCCGCGCGGCACTGGCAACGTGGGCCGGGAGCGCGGCGGAGGCCGAACGTTTCATCGTGGCTGCCGGCGTTGATCCGACGGCCCGCGGAGAAGTCCTCGATATCAACGCGTTTGTCCGGATCGCCGAGGCACGCCACCCCCTGGACGCATGAATCCGGCAATCAGCGGTGCGAACCGCGGGCGCTTCGTCGCGCGGACCGTACGCGTCCGGGCACCCGGCAAGGTGAACGTGTCCCTCAACGTCGGCCCCTTGCGGCCCGACGGCTACCACTCGGTGGCCAGCGTGTATCTCGCGGTGTCCCTGTACGAGGAAGTAGCCGCCACGAGCACTGAGGGGCCCGGTATCACGATCAGCGTCGGTCCCTCAAGCACGTTGGACCTCGACGGCGTGGACATCCCCCTGGACGAGCGGAACCTGGCCTACAAGGCGGCCGCCATCATGAGGGATGTCTCGGAGAACGCCACGGGCGTGCATTTGGAGATCACCAAGCGCGTCCCCGTTGCCGGAGGCATGGGCGGCGGCTCGGCCGATGCCGCGGCGACACTCCTGGCCTGTGATGCGCTCTGGAACAGTGGTTTGTCACGCGAAGAACTGGCCCATCTTGCCGCCGAGTTGGGCGCGGACGTGCCGTTCTCGCTGCTCGGAGGCACCGCCGTCGGGCTTGGCGTCGGCGACGAGCTCTCACCCGCCCTGGCCAAAGCGCAAATGGACTGGGTCCTGGTCTGCGCCGACTACGGACTCTCCACGCCCGAGGTCTTCCACACCTTGGACCGGCTTCGGAACTTGGAGGGACTCGACATCCCTGAACCGCTCGAGGTGGACGCCAAGATCCTCCAGGCGCTGCGCGACGGGAATCCCGACGCCTTGAGCAAAGTCCTTATCAACGACCTCCAGCGCGCCTCGATCGAGCTGGCTCCGCAATTGCGGGACACCATCGGAATAGGGGAGTCGAACGGTGCCCTCGCCGGGATTGTTTCCGGTTCCGGCCCCACCGTGGCTTTGCTTGCCCACAACCCCCGGGCGGCGGAGGGGCTTGCCGAGGACCTTCGGCACCTGGGTCACAACGCCCTTGCCGTGCACGGCCCGGTTCCCGGTGCCAGGATCATCTCCGATACCCTCCTTTGACGAGTCGCCAGTAGCGATTCTCCTGACTATTCACACCAGAAAGTAGTACCCAGTGGCCCACCTGCTCGGCGGTGAAAACCTCACCGTTTCGTTCGCAACCCGCACCATCCTCGACGGCGTAACCCTTGGTTTGGAGGACGGCGACAGGATCGGCATGGTCGGGCGCAACGGCGACGGTAAATCCACGCTGATGCGTTTGCTGGCATTGCGCTCCACGCCGGATTCCGGCCGCGTCACCAAACGCGGCGACGTCAATGTCGGCTACCTCGACCAGTCCGACGTGCTCGACGGCGACCTCACCGTGGGGGCCGCGATCGTCGGCGACCAAGCCGACCACGAATGGGCCGCGAATCCCAAAATCCGGGAGATCATGGGCGGCCTCGTGGCCGACGTCGATTGGCACGCCAACGTCCACGCCCTCTCCGGCGGACAGAAACGCAGGGTCGCCCTGGCCAAGCTGCTCATCGAGGACCACGACGTGATCATGCTCGACGAGCCCACCAACCACCTCGACGTCGAAGGCGTCGCCTGGCTCTCCCGGCACTTGAAGACGCGCTGGCGCGCCAACCAGGGCGCGTTCCTTGTGGTGACCCACGACCGTTGGTTCCTGGACGAAGTCTGCAACCGGACGTGGGAAGTACACGACGCCATGGTTGACCCGTTCGACGGCGGCTACGCGGCCTACGTGTTGGCCCGCGCCGAACGCGACCGCTCCGCATCCGTCGTCGAGAGCAAGCGGCAACAGCTGGTCAAGAAGGAACTGGCGTGGCTGCGCCGGGGCGCCCCGGCGCGCACCTCGAAGCCCAAGTTCCGCATCGAAGCCGCCAACGAGCTGATCGCCGATGTTCCTGATCCGCGCGACTCCGTGGCCCTGAGCAAGATGGCAACCGCGCGGCTCGGCAAGGACGTGCTGGACCTTGAAGGGGTCTCGCTCGACTTCAAGGGCGGCGACTCTGCCAGCCGCACAAAGCAGAAGCTCTTCGACGACGTCACCTTGCGCTTGGCGCCGGGGCAGCGGCTCGGGCTGGTGGGCGTCAACGGCGCCGGAAAGTCCACGCTGCTGAGGCTCCTCAACGGCGAGATCACGCCGAGTTCCGGAAAGGTCAAGCGCGGAAAGACCGTTGTCACCGCGGTGCTCAGCCAGGACGTCAAGGAGCTCGACGACGTGTCCGACCTTCGCGTGATCGAGGTCATCGAACGCGAGAAGCGCTCCTTCAGCGTTGGAGGCAAGGAATTCACGGCCGGCCAGCTCGTGGAGCAGCTCGGGTTCACGAAGGAAAAGCAGTGGACGCCCGTCACCGACCTTTCCGGTGGCGAACGGCGCCGCCTGCAACTTTTGCGCCTGTTGGTGGGCGAACCGAACGTCCTGATGCTCGACGAACCCACGAACGACCTCGATACCGACACCCTGGCCGCCGTCGAAGACGTCCTGGATGGCTGGCCCGGCACGCTGGTCGTTGTCAGCCACGACCGCTACCTGCTGGAACGCGTCACGGATTCCCAGATGGCGCTCCTGGGCGATGGCAAGCTGCGCGGACTTCCGGGCGGCGTGGACCAGTACCTCGAATTGCGCGAAGCCGCGTTGGCGAGCGGCACGGTGACAGGCGGCGCGTCGAGCGGGAGCGCCAGGCCGACGGCGGCAAGCGGCTCGAGTGCGGCCGCCTCCGGTCCGAGCGAGGCAGAGAAACGTGAAGCCCGGAAGGACCTGAACCGGATCGACAGGCAGCTGGGCAAGATCGCGCAACAAGAAGAGAAGCTCCACGTCCAAATGGCGGCCAAGTCCCAATCCGGCGATTTCGACGCCCTCGGCGAACTGAACACCAAGCTCCAGGAGCTCCTCGAAGAAAAAGAAGGCCTGGAGCTCGAATGGCTCGAGGCGGCGGAGATCCTGGGGGAGTAGGTGGGGTGGGACGGGCGCCTTCTCCGGATTCCCGCGGTCACCTTGGGTGCCGGGGCCGGACAACGGTCCTTCGGCGTCGCTTAGCGCGGAGGTTCCGAAGAACCGCCGTCCGGCGGTTAAGGGGCGGCGGACTGCCGGCGTCGTCCGCCAGACGTGAGATGGGGACGGGGTCCATGGAACTCAAGGCGGTGAAACTTCGGCAATTCTCGACACCCAAATGTTTTGGCGACTCGGGACGTGGAATTCGATGCGCGAATTCCGGTGTCGATAGGAATTTTGGGAGTCGAGGGAGTCGCGAACGGAAGATTGGCAAGAGCGGTGCTGCGGGCCTTCGGGTAGGAGCGCATCGCGGCGCATCGGGGTTTGGAGGTCGCTCAGCGACCGGAAGACCCCTTATGCGCTGTGTCTAAGCGACGGCGAAGGGCCGTTGCGCCGCGGAGGTGACCACGGAGCCGTGCGAAGGGCCGTTGCGCCGCGGAGGCGACCACGGACACGGCGAAGGGCCGTTGCGCCGCGGAGGTGACCACGGACACGGCGAAGGGCCGTTGCGCCGCGGAGGTGACCACGGAAACGCGCGAAGGCGACCCGACGCCCTAGCCCTCGCTCCGCAGTTCCGGCTCTTTTTGCAGGCCCGTCAGGCCGTTCCATGCCAGGTTGACCAGGTGGGCGGCTACTGCGCGTTTGTCGGGCTCGCGATGGTCCAACCACCATTGGCCGGTCATGGCCACCATGCCTACCAGCATCTGGGCATACATGGCGCCGTCGGCTGCGCTGAATCCGCGCCGGGAGAATTCGTCGGCGAGCAGGTTTTCCACGCGATCCGCCACGTGGGAGAGCAGGGTGGAGAAGGCGCCCTCGGGTTGGGAGGGCGGGGCGTCCCGCATGAGGATCCGAAAGCCATCGCTCCGCTCTTCGATGTAGCCAAGCAAGGCAAGGGCCGCCTGTTCGACGAGGACGCGTGGTTTGGCTTCGGCCGCGAGGGACTCGTTGATGGCGTCGAGCAGGATCCGGAATTCGAACTCGACAACCTGCGTGTAGAGGCCTTCCTTCGAGCCGAAGTGCTCGTAAATCACGGGCTTGGAGACGCCTGCGGCGGCTGCGATTTCGTCAATGGTCGTGGCGTCCAGGCCGCGCGCGGCGAAAAGGCCCCGGCCGATTTCGATGAGCTGGGAGCGGCGCTGGGAGCCTGTCATCCGGGCACGGGCGACCTGGCCTGCGGGTGCGTGGTTGATCACCCTGGAAACCGTCGATTGCCGGGGAATTCCTGTGCTGTTGCTCACGCATCCATCATGCCTCATGTCAAGCGTGAAGCGGCCTCGGGAGGGCCTGCCAGTACCGCTGAAAAGGACTCAGGAATGCACCAAGTCGCGAACACCGCAATGGTCATGGCAAACTAGATTCTTGTGTGTGCGACCCGGTCAATCGGGAACCCCGCGGACCCTGGGTCCGCAAGGGCCACGTGCGCACGGTCCGCTCTGGTGTAATGGCAGCACCCCGGCCTTTGGAGCCGTGGAGTATAGGTTCGAATCCTATGGGCGGAACTTGTCGGTCGTCTGCCGGCACCGCCTCTCAAGGCACCGCCTCCCGAAGCTGTCAACTGGCTGCGCGGAAGGCTGTGAACCGGCGAGAGTAGGATAGAGCAGATGCCGCAGCCGGGTTCGCCCGGACTTAACCGAGCAAGGAGAGCGACTTCGTGAGCCCCGACCCTACTGGCCCCGCCGCTGTAATTGTCCTAGCCGCCGGAGCCGGTACGAGGATGAAGTCGCGGACTCCCAAGATCCTTCACGAAATCGGCGGACGCTCCATGGTGGCGCACGCCATCCTCGCGGCGCGCTCCATCGATCCCCAGCAGCTGGCCTTGGTGGTCCGCCACGAACGGGACCTCGTCGCCGCGCACGTCGGACTGATCGATCCCGACGCCGTCATCGTGGACCAGGACGATGTTCCGGGAACCGGACGCGCAGTGGAAGTAGCGCTTGACGCCTTGGACGCGAAGGCCGAACTCAACGGCACCGTGGTGGTCACATATGGCGACGTGCCCTTGCTGACCGGTTCCCTTCTCTCCGAGCTTGTCGCCACGCATGAATCCGAGGGCAACGCGGTGACGGTCCTGACGGCGGTCCTCGACGACGCCAATGGCTATGGCCGCATCCTTCGCGCCGAGGACGGCACCGTGCTGGGCATCCGCGAACACAAGGACGCCAGCGACGCCGAGCGCTCCATCCGCGAGGTCAACTCCGGCATCTACGCTTTTGACGCAAAAGTGCTTCGCGAGCAGCTGCACAAGGTGACAACTGAAAACATCCAGCGCGAAAAGTACCTCACCGACGTGCTCGGATTGGCGCGCGACGCCGGAGGCCGGGTATCCGCCGTCGTCACCGAGGACCGTTGGCAGGTGGAAGGCGCAAACGACCGGGTCCAACTGGCCGCACTCGGCGCGGAGCACAACCGCCGCATCGTCGAGGCCTGGATGCGTGCCGGCGTCACGGTCGTTGACCCGGCCACCACCTGGATCGATTCCACCGTCGCCTTGGACGAAGACGTCCGCCTCCTGCCCAACACACAGCTCCACGGCACCACCACCGTGGCGCGCGACGCCGTCGTCGGCCCCGACACGACCCTCACCGACGTTTCGGTGGGTGAAGGCGCGAAGGTGACCCGCACCCACGGCTCAGGATCCACTATCGGTGCCGGAGCCAGTGTGGGTCCGTTCACCTACCTGCGCCCCGGCACTGTCCTGGGGGAGACCGGCAAGATCGGCGCCTTCTACGAAACCAAGAACGTGACGATCGGCCGCGGTTCGAAGCTGTCCCACCTCGGCTATGCCGGCGACGCCGAGATCGGCGAGGACACCAACATCGGCTGCGGCAACATCACGGCCAACTACGACGGCGAGAAGAAGCACCGCACGGTGATCGGCTCCGGCGTACGGACCGGTTCCAACACCGTCTTCGTGGCCCCCGTCACGATTGGCGACGGCGCGTACAGCGGCGCCGGCGCCATCATCCGCAAGGACGTTCCTGCCGGAGCCCTCACCCTGAGCGTCGCTCCCCAGCGAAACGCCGAGGGCTGGGTCATCGCCAACCGGCAGGGCAGCAACTCGGCCCAACGGGCGCAGGCTGCGCAAGCCGCGCATGGCTCCAGTGCCACCCCCGATTCCTCAAGTATTCCGGCAACCACAGAAGAGGGCACACAGGCATGAGCGAAATTACCGCACACGGCGAGAAGAAACTAGTTCTCGCCGCCGGACGGGCGCACCCCGAGCTGGCGCAGGAAATCGCCAAGGAGCTGGAAACCGAACTCCTGCCTATCGATGCCTACGACTTCGCGAACGGGGAGATCTATGTGCGCTCAGCGGAGAGCGTCCGCGGCACCGACGCCTTCGTCATCCAGGCGCACCCGGCCCCGCTGAACAACTGGCTCATGGAGCAGTTGATCATGATCGATTCCCTGAAGCGCGCTTCGGCGAAGCGGATCACGGTTGTTTCGCCGTTCTACCCGTACGCCCGGCAGGACAAGAAGGGCCGCGGCCGCGAGCCGATCTCCGCCCGCTTGGTGGCTGACCTCTACAAGACCGCCGGCGCGGACCGCATCATGTCCGTGGACCTGCACACGTCCCAGATCCAGGGGTTCTTTGACGGCCCCGTGGATCACCTGATGGCCATTCCGTTGCTTGCGGACTATATCCGCACCAGGGTCGAAGCAGACAACATCACCGTTGTCTCGCCGGACACCGGCCGTGTCCGCGTTGCGGAACAGTGGGCCGAGCGCCTGGGCGGCGCGCCGTTGGCGTTCGTCCACAAGAGCCGCGACCTCACGGTACCGAACCAGGCTGTCTCCAAGACCGTCGTCGGGCAGATCGAAGGCCGCACCTGCGTCCTGATCGACGACATGATCGACACCGGCGGAACGATCTCCGGCGCCGTCCAGGTCCTCAAGAACGCCGGCGCCAAGGACGTCATCATCGCGTGCACCCACGCCGTGTTCTCCGAGCCGGCGGCACAACGCCTGGCCGATTCCGGTGCCCGCGAAGTCGTCGTCACGAACACCCTGCCGATTCCGGCCGACAAGCGCTTCCCGCAGCTCACGGTGCTGTCGATCGCACCCTTGATTGCGCGCGCCATCCGCGAAGTGTTCGACGACGGCTCCGTCACCAGCCTCTTCGACGGCAACGCCTAGCCCCACCGGCGGACCAGTCCCCGACCCACCATTTGGTCACCGACCCAACTGACTGGCAGTTGTTGTCGTTTTCGGGCCTTATAACGACAACAAATGCGAGTGAGTTGGGTCAGGCCGGGCCGTTTTCCCTTTGGCGGGACGCGGCTGCTAAACTCTTCGGGATACCTTGGCGAGGGAGAGCACATCCGGATTAAAACCGGATTGCGGGTCTCCGTTATCGACTGGGTCTGAATCTCCTTCAACGAAGGCGGACTGAAGCTGCTGTCAGCGGCTGGCATTCCGCCGGGCGTGGAAGGTCACCACAGACCTCCGCCCTTGCTGATCGACTTGCCGGCACTTCGCCGGCGCCACAGTAATCAAGGAGTACACATGTCTGAGCAGAAGCTCGCAGCAGAACTGCGCACCGAATTCGGCAAGGGTTTCGCCCGCCGCGCCCGTGCAGCCGGCCAGATCCCGGCCGTCATCTACGGCCACGGCGCTGAGCCCATCCACATCAACCTCCCGGGCCGCGCCACCACCCTGGCCGTCCGCGTTTCCAACGCCCTGCTGGCCCTCGACGTCAACGGCGAAGAGCACCTGGCCCTGGTGAAGGACATCCAGCGCGACCCGATCAAGCAGATCATCGAGCACATTGACCTCCTGACCGTCCGCAAGGGCGAGAAGGTCACCGTTGACGTGGCGGTCCACGTTATCGGCGAAGCTGCCATTGGCGCAGTCGCAAACCAGGAAGCCACCACGGTTTCCCTCGAAGCCGAGGCCACGCACCTGCCGACCTTCGTCGAAATCAGCATCGAAGGCCGCAAGGCCGGCGAGCACGTCCACGCTTCGGACATCGTCCTGCCGAGCGGCTCGGAACTGCTTACCGATCCCGAGACCCTCATCATCAACATCTCGGAGGCCACTTCGGAGGCCGAAGAAGAGGCAGCTCCTGCCGCTGAGTAGTCTTTC
>OUNM010669027.1_pt1 | contig 13076 bp, 11 predicted proteins | sample 1769961 | NCBI WGS metagenome assembly OUNM01 (sample SAMEA3914820, study PRJEB12502) | metagenome | biome: forest; material: soil | place: USA | collected 2012-03-12 | depth 0.3 m | reverse complement strand
GTTCCGGATCACCCCAGATCGTTCGGATCATCGATGGCCACGGACGCTTGATGACCAGGATGCCACCGCTGCCATTCGGCACGTCCTGCCCGGTTTCATCGACGATGGCCGCCATGATGCCCGGCAGCGGCAGCGTGCACGAGCCCGGCACCAGTGGCGTGGCACCCGGCAGCGGCGTGATCACGTGGCCGCCGGTTTCGGTTTGCCAGAACGTGTCGACGATCGGGCAGCGTTCCTGGCCGATGTTCTTGTAGTACCACATCCACGCTTCGGGGTTGATCGGCTCGCCGACAGTACCCAGCAGGCGCAGGCTCGAGAGGTCATATTGCTTCGGGTGGATCTTCTCGTCGGCCTCGGCGGCCTTGATCAGCGAGCGGATCGCGGTCGGCGCCGTGTAGAAGATGCTGACCTTGTGGCGCTGGATCATCTCCCAGAAACGGCCCGCGTTCGGGAACGTCGGCACGCCTTCGAACACGACCTGCGTGGCACCCGCGGCCAGCGGGCCGTAGGCGATGTAGGTATGCCCGGTGACCCAGCCGATATCGGCGGTGCACCAGAACATGTCTTCGGGCTTGATATCGAAGGTCCAGCGCATCGTCATCAATGCCCACAGCAGGTAACCGCCCGTGCTGTGCTGTACGCCCTTCGGCTTGCCCGTGGAACCCGAGGTGTAGAGCACGAACAGTGGATGCTCGGCGCTCACCGGTTCGGCTTCGCAGTGGTCCGGCTGACCCGCGGAGACGTCTTCCATCGAGCGGTCACGGCCTTCGGTCCAGGCCACGTTGCCACCAGTGCGGCGATAAACCACCACATTCCTGACCGCCTCGCAGCCGCCCAGCGCCAGCGCTTCATCGGCGATGGCCTTCAGCGGCAGGGCCTTGCCGCCGCGCATCTGCTCGTCGGCGGTAATCAGCGCCACGGCGCCCACGTCCACCAGGCGTTCCTGCAGCGATTTGGCCGAGAACCCGCCGAACACCACCGAGTGCGTGGCACCGATCCGCGCGCAGGCCTGCATGGCGACCACGCCTTCGACCGACATCGGCATGTAGATGACGACGCGGTCGCCTGTCTTGATGCCCAGCGCCTTCAGCCCGTTGGCGAAGCGGCTGACCTTTGCCAGCAGTTCCTTGTAGCTGACACGCGAGACGGTGCCGTCGTCGGCTTCGAACACGATGGCGGTCTTGTCGCCGTTACCCTTCTCGAGATTGCGCTCGAGGCAGTTGTAAGACGCATTGAGCTGGCCGTCTTCGAACCACTTGTAGAACGGGGCATCGCTCTCGTCGAGCACCTTCGTGAAGGGCTTGTGCCAATGCAGCAGCTCGCGAGCGTGACGTGCCCAGAAGCCTTCGTAATCCTTGGCGGCTTCGGCGCACAGGGCGTTGTACGCGTCCATGCTGGGAATCGCGGCGTTCTTTGCGAACGACTCGGGGGGATTGAAAACGCGATGCTCCTGCATCACCGACTCGATGGCGGACATAAGGTTGTCTCCTGATGGGCTTTGACTGCTTTGGGTGCAAGGTACGCCCGACGCCTTACTCAAACCTGACTGTTGAAACTGACTGTCAAACCGCTCTGGCGGGCGATGGATGGTGCGACGCAACAGAACCGGCGAGACGCGGCGCGGGAGACTTGGGGGCACAAGTGCAGTCGGCTCTACTAAGTTAGCACAGCTATAATGCGCCGGACCCGAATACCCGAACGTGGCACACGCCCTTTCGCTCCGCCTGGCTTCCGATGCGGGCCCCGTGTGTCACCGCATGACCCTTCTTCCCCCACTCCCTTGCCCGCCCACGCCCTCCTGCTGATCGTTGCCATGGCCCTTGTCGGCAGCAACGTCGGGCTCGGCAAATCGATCATTGCCGAAGTCCCCGTGCTGCTGTTCGCGCTGCTGCGCTTCCTGATTGCGATCGTTTGCCTGTCGCCGTGGTACCGGCCGCAGCGGATGCGCCAGGTATCGCGCGGCGAATGGCTGAACCTGTTCCTGATGGCGTTCTTCGGCACGTTCATGTTCACGCTGCTGATGCTGGGCGGCGTGCGGCTGACCAGCGCGATGGCCGCCGGCGTCATCACCAGTACGATCCCCGCGACGGTGGCCATCCTGTCGTGGCTGTGGCTGCGCGAACGCCTGTCCCGCCGCACCGTGTTCTCCGTGTTGCTCGCCGTGGCCGGCATCGCCGTGCTCAACATCGCGCGTGGCGGTGGCCATGGCACTGGCGGTGCAAGCGACCCGGGCGCCGGCGGCCAGGCGCTGCTCGGCAACGTGATGATCCTGGGCGCCGTGGTCTGCGAATCGATCTACGTGATCCTGTCGCGCCGACTGTCGCAAACGCTGGCGGCCATCGAGATCTGCGCCTACACGCACCTGATCGGTGGCGCGCTGATGCTGCCGCTGGGGATCGTGCCGCTGCTGACGTTTGACTTCGGCAGCGTGGGGGGCACGACGTGGGCGCTGCTGCTCTGGTACGCGCTGTCCGCCAGCGTGTTCTCGTTCTGGCTCTGGATGAAGGGCATCCGCCATGTGCCCGCCCAACTGGCGGGCGTGTTTACCTCGGTGCTGCCGATAGCGGCCGCGGTCTATGGCATCGTCGTGCTGGGCGAGCGGCCCGGCTGGGCACACGGCGTGGCGCTGGCCTGCGTGCTGGCCGGCATCGCGCTGGCCAGCTGGCCCGGGCCGATAGCGCGCCGCGCGCTGGGCCGCCGACGGACGCCGTGACGAAGGAACGTTTGACGCAAGCACGGTGCCGGGTGCGGTGAAGTGCAGCGGTGAAATGGAGCGATGAAATGCCTGAGCGGTGACGGATGGTTACCGTTTGATGGGGTCGAGTGTCATGTGGGTCACGGTACAATCAGCCCCCACCCTGATTGTCTGATGACATTTCCAGTCGCCTTCGCACCCCTATGGCTCACAACCCGCTTCAACCCACCCCGCTGCGCCCGATTCCGCGCATCATCTTTGCATCGCGCTGGCTGCAGCTGCCGCTCTACCTCGGCCTGATCGTCGCGCAGGGCGTCTACGTCTATCACTTCCTCGTCGAAGTCTGGCACCTGCTGTCGCACGTCACCACCTTCGATGAAACCAAGATCATGCTGGTGGTGCTGGGACTGATCGACGTTGTGATGATTTCGAACCTGCTGATCATGGTGATCGTGGGCGGCTACGAGACGTTTGTGTCGCGCCTGGGCATCGACAACCACCCCGACGAACCCGAGTGGCTCGATCACGTGAACGCCGGGGTACTCAAGGTCAAGCTGTCGATGGCGCTGATCGGCATCTCGTCGATCCACCTGCTGAAGACATTCATCGACGCGGAACAACGCAGTTCGCACACGATCATGTGGCAGGTCATCATCCACGTGGCGTTCCTGCTGTCCGCGTTGGCCATGGCCTGGGTGGACCGCATGGTGTCGCATCCGCACCCGACTGGTGGACATGGCACCTCCGGTGGTGCGCCGCAGCAGGCACACTGATCCGCACCCCTCGCCGGGGTGATCCATTCGCCCCGCACAAATACCCGACCAAAGGTGTCGACGACTGTATGCAATGCCACGGCCGTCGCCGCCACGGTGTATCATCCCGGGCTGTGTTTCACCGCTGCCCTCCCCCACAAAATGACAGTCATCAAGCAAGAAGACCTCATCCAGAGCGTCGCCGACTCCCTGCAGTACATCAGCTATTACCACCCGATGGACTACATCACCAGCCTGGGCCGCGCCTATGAGCTGGAACAGAGTCCGGCCGCCAAGGACGCGATTGCACAGATCCTGACCAACAGCCGCATGTGCGCCGAGGGCAAGCGCCCGCTGTGCCAGGACACCGGCATCGTCACGATCTTCGTCAAGGTGGGGATGGACGTGCGCTGGGATGGCGCCACGATGGGCCTCTCCGACATGATCAACGAGGGTGTGCGCCGTGGCTACACGCATCCTGACAACGTGCTGCGCGCGTCGATCGTGAGCCCGCCCGAGGGCGCTCGCAAGAACACCAAGGACAACACGCCGGCTGTGATCCACTACGAGATCGTGCCGGGTAACACCGTCGACATCCAGGTGGCCGCCAAGGGCGGTGGCTCGGAGAACAAGTCGAAGTTCGTGATGCTGAACCCGTCCGATTCGATCGTCGACTGGGTACTGAAGACCGTACCGACGATGGGCGCCGGCTGGTGCCCGCCGGGCATGCTCGGCATCGGCATTGGTGGCACCGCCGAGAAGGCGATGGTGATGGCCAAGGAATCGCTGATGGAATCCATCGACATCCAGGACATCATCGCGCGCGGTCCGAAGGACTGGATCGAGGAAATGCGCGTGGAACTGTACGAGAAGGTCAACGCGCTGGGCATCGGCGCGCAGGGCCTGGGCGGCCTGGCCACCGTGCTGGACATCAAGATCATGGCATCGCCGACGCATGCGGCTTCGAAGCCCGTGGCGATGATCCCGAACTGCGCCGCCACGCGCCATGTGCACTTCACGCTGGACGGCAGTGGCCCGGCCCAGCTCGAAGCGCCGGACCTGTCGGCCTGGCCGAAGGTTGAGTGGGCACCGAACACCGAAACGTCGAAGCGCGTGGACCTGAACACGCTGACGCCGGAAGAAGTGGCCTCGTGGAAGCCGGGCCAGACGCTGCTGCTCAACGGCAAGATGCTGACCGGCCGCGACGCCGCCCACAAGCGCATCGCCGACATGCTGGCCAAGGGCGAGAAGCTGCCCATCGACTTCACGAACCGCGTGATCTACTACGTGGGCCCCGTGGATCCGGTGCGTGACGAAGTGGTTGGCCCGGCTGGCCCCACCACGGCCACGCGCATGGACAAGTTCACCGAGACGATGCTGTCGCAGACCGGCCTGATCTCGATGATCGGCAAGGCCGAACGTGGCCCCGTGGCGATCGAGGCGATCAAGAAGCACAAGTCGGCCTACCTGATGGCCGTGGGCGGTGCTGCCTACCTGGTGTCGAAGGCGATCCGCGGTGCGAAGGTGCTGGCCTTCGAAGACCTGGGCATGGAAGCCATCTACGAATTCGACGTCAAGGACATGCCGGTAACGGTGGCCGTGGACAGCTCGGGTACGTCGGTGCACAAGACGGGCCCGGCCGAATGGCAGGCCAAGATCGGCAAGATTCCGGTCGCGGCTGCCTGACCACCGCGGTCGGTAGTCATTTGCAGGACAAAGCCGGACAATTGCTGTCCGGCTTTTTTGTTTTTTCTCCTGGCGTGTTCCCGTGAATCCCTCTCCTGTTGGCGTGTTCGATTCGGGCCTTGGCGGCCTGTCGGTCCTGCGCGAGGTGCGCGCGCTGGTGCCACATGAGCCCCTGATCTATCTTGCGGACTCGCGCTACGCCCCCTATGGCGACAAGCCGGAACGGTTCGTGGAAGCCCGCACGCTGCAAGTCTGCGAATGGCTCGTTGCCCAGGGCTGCAAGGCGCTGGTGATTGCCTGCAACACAGCCACCATGCATGCGGTGCAGACGCTGCGCGAGCGCCTGGCCGTGCCGATCATCGGCGTGGAGCCGGGCCTGAAGCCGGCGGCGGCGGCGAGCCGGAGCAAGGTGGTGGGTGTGCTGGCCACGGCCAATACGCTGAAGAGCGCCAAGTTCAACCGGCTGCTGGCGTCGCTGGCGCAAGAGAGCCGCTACCTGTGCGCGGCCGGCCATGGGCTGGTATCGCTGATCGAACAGGGCGACGTTTCCGGCCCGGCGATCCGTGAGCGGCTCGATGCCTATCTGCAGCCGATGCTCGACGCCGGCGCCGATACGCTGGTGCTCGGCTGCACGCACTACCCTTTCCTGTCGGACACGATCCGCGACATGCTGGGCAACCGCCTCACGCTGATCGACACGGGCGTCGCCATTGCGCGCCAGCTTGCGCGCAAGCTGGACGAGTTCGATCTCCGGTCCAGTCCGGACACCACACCCACGGTTCGCTATTTGTCCACCAAGGATGCCGCGCATCTGCGCGACATGGCGGCGGCACTGCTGCGGGTGGAGGCCAACGCCGAAACCGTGACGATCGAGCCGGCTCCCACCCTCGACTATTGAAGAAAGCCCACGGGCTTGTGATGCCGCACGTCGGGCTTCACCGCATGTTCCTGCCGCAATTGGGCCAGGAATTCATCGGGCGTCAGCGCTTCGCCCAGCACCACCGACTGCCGCTTGACCGTGGCGAAGTCGCCGGGCGTCAGGCAGTCCATGGCATCAAGATCACGGCGAATGCCATCGGTCATGCGACTGGCATCGCCATCGAGCGCTTCGTCGATGAACATGGCCTCGCGCTGCGCGGGCTTGAGCGGCAGGAAGCGGATCTTGAAGGAGAAGCGCCGCAGCGCCGCTTCGTCGATCCGTTCGAACAGGTTGGTGGTGCAGATGAAGATGCCGTTGAATCGCTCCATGCCCTGCAGCATCTCGTTGACCTCGGAGACCTCGTAGTTGCGCACGGCCTGCTGGCGGCTTTGCATGAAGCTGTCGGCTTCGTCGAGCAGCAGCACCGCGCCATCCTCCTCGGCCCGCGCGAACATCGTAGCAATCTGCTGCTCGGTTTCGCCGACGTACTTGCTCATCAGGTCCGACGCGCGGCGGATCATCAGCGGCAGATCCAGCGCAGCGGCGATGTGCTCGGCCAGTGCGGTCTTGCCGGTGCCGGGCGGCCCGTAGAAGCACAGCGTGCCACGCTGGCGCGCACCCAGCGCCTGCACGACCTTGTCCACGACGTAGCGCGTTTCCAGATTGAGGTTGTCCAGCCGGTAGTGCGTGACGACGGGGCGCGCCTCGGCCTCGGGGCGCAAGCCCATCGCGCGATCGGCATGTTCGAGCTGGCGCAGGATCAGGCCTTCCACGGGCTCGTCGACGTCGGGCCGCGCCAGTTCCACGAAACGGGCGGCCGACTGCACCTGTGCCGGCGTGAGCGTCTTGCGCGCGGCCAGCGTCGCGATGAATGCATCGCTGACGTCCAGGCCGCCCAGATGCTTGCGGATGATGTTTTCACGCACCTGCGGCGGCGGAACCTTCAGCTCCAGATGAAACTGGAAGCGACGCAAGTAGGCGGGATCGATCTGCCGGATCGAATTCGAGATCCAGATCACGGGCACGGGGTTCTGTTCGAGCGTCTGGTTGACCCAGGCCTTGCCATTGACCGAGCCGCGGGTGTCTTCCTGGCCGAACAGGCTCATCAGTTCGCGCGCGCTGCCTGGAAACACGTCCTCGACTTCGTCGAACAGCAACGCCGTGCGGGGACGCCCGCGCAGAAACGCCTGGGAAACCTGCAGCGATCGATAGCGATCCTTGCCGGACAGGCTATTGCCGTCACGGTCGAAGCAGTCGACTTCATAGAGCTCGCACCCGGCCTCGCGGGCGATCAGCCGCGCGAATTCCGTCTTGCCCGTGCCCGGCGGGCCGTAGATCAACACGTTCACACCCGCCGCATTCTGGCGCGTGGCGTTGCCAAGCAGCGCGGTCAGATAGCGCGCATCGATCTCGACGTGGGGATAGTCGCTCGTGCCGAGCGTGGGCGGTGCGGCGGGTCGCGTGAAGACCGCCATCATGTCCGCTTCGCTCGCATAGTTGCCGAGCAGTACATGGAGCAGGCGATCGGACAGGCGCATCAGATCGCCGAGGTCCGTGACACTGTTTTCGGGTAGCGGCTGTTCGATCAGGTTCAGGGTTTCCAGCCGCGAGCCGGGGCGCAGCGACGTGGCGATGTCCGCGGGGTTGGCACCGGTCAGCCCGGACAGGATCTGGAACGCTTCCTGGCTATGCGCCACCTTGCAGTCGACCATCACCGCGCGCAGGTCGCGCTTGTACTTGGCCAGCGCCGCATAGAGCAGCAGCTTGCGCTCGTGCTCGGGCAGGTTGAGCACGTGGCTGAGCATGTCGATATTGCGCACCAGCAGCACGCGTTCGCCATCGAGACGCGAGGCGATGGCCGCGGATGACGCCGCAAATACTGCGAACATGTCCTTGGCGTGGTGCTTCACGTATTCGTCGAGGTAGTAGAACAGCGCGCTTTCGTCGAACGCGCTGTTCCATTGCCCGTGGCGTTCCAGAAACTCCTCCGGCGACAGCCGCGAGGCGCCCTTCCACGCGGGCATGTCGGCGCAGCGCGCGGACAGGAAGCGCTGCACGCGCAGCACCACGCCATACGGCCAGACCATCTCCTGCGCGCTGACGGTCAGGACATCATTGATGTTGCTGCGCAGGTTGAAGCGTTGCCCGAGCGCGCACACCACGCGCAGTGCAAACTGGGCGCACATCCAGTCCAGAGCCGACGTTCCCGGCGCGCCGGATGACGCGCGCAGCAGCGTGCTGCGGTCATCCATCGTGCGGTCGTCTTCAGCAAAACGGGTGAAATCCATGGCTGGTTCCCTTCGCACAGGGCGCAGGGCGTCCGGACCGCGGGGGCGCCCGACCTGTGCCGTGTCTGCCGCTAACTGGGGATTCCTGTTAATCGTAGCGCGGTTTTCCGCGCGTGGGGCATCGGCGCCACGGTTCCGCGCGGCTTGGCCCACGTAGCGCCCGCCCGCCTTCACGGGCCCATTGCTGCGCGCGTGGCGACAAAATTCACACGGAATTTCTGCATGCATTGCACAATGCGCAACAAATAAGAATCATTATCGTTTATACTGTTGCCCTGATACGCTACCCAAGAGTGGCGCTCCCCGTAACCGGTTATTGCATGGCTGTGTTTTTCTGGAGCGTTATCATCATGGAATTGCTATTGAGCCTGCTGGTCGGATGTGGAATCTCGCTGATCCTGTTCTACCGCAAGTGATTGCGCCAACTGGCGTGCACCTGTCGTTCCTCTCATGTTCGATCAACGATTTTTCAAGATCACCCTCGCCGTCCTGCTGTTTCACGCCGGACTGCTGTACCTGATCCAGAGCGGATTGGGGCGCAAGATGACCGAGGCCATCATTGCCCCCGAGATCATCGCGCGCATCATTCCGCTGGAACAACCCAGGCCTGAACCACCCGCGCCGGTGCCGCCCAAGCCGCAAACGCAGACGCCACCGAAGCAGGTCAAGATGGTGGCGCCGCGCCCGACGCCGCAACCGACGCCGACGCCTGTGGCATCGCTGCCGCCGTCGCCAACGGCGATCGAGGCGCCGCCCGCACCACCTGCGCCGCCCGCACCGGAGCCGCCCGCGCCACCTGCGCCGGCCAATGCCGCACCCCGTGCAGTGGGTATCGGCGAAATGGCATGCTCCAGCCCGCAACCCGTGTATCCTCGCCAATCGCAACGCATGGGCGAGACGGGGACGACCGTGGTGCGCCTGAACTTCGACGAATATGGCAAGGTGATCAAGGCTGTCGTGTCGAAATCAAGCGGATCCGAGCGACTGGACGAGTCTGCAGTGGCTGCGGCAAAGGCAATTCGCTGCAAGCCGTACGTGGAGAACGGCCACGCAGTCGCCGCGACCGCACAGCAGCCGATCAAATTCGAACTGAACTGATTCCCCGGAATTTTCCGGCACCCCTAAACACTGACCTTTTCAGGAACCACCATGCAGGACCTCGGACTCTCCCACCTTTGGTCGCAAGGCGATTTCGTCATGCGCGCGACCGCCATCATTCTGCTGATCATGTCGCTGCTGTCGTGGATCGTGATTCTCACCAAGGCGTGGGATCTGGTTCGCCTCAAGAAGATGGCACATGGCGCGGAGAAGCGCTTCTGGCACTCGGACGACTTTGACCACGCGCTCGACACGCTCGGCGCCAACGAGGCCAACCCGTTCCGCATGCTGGCCATCACCGGCAAGGAAGCCGCCCAGCACCATCGTGCCAGCCAGCCCCAGTTGCATGACGCACTGGATATCTCTGACTGGCTGACGCGTTCGCTGAAAAGCGCGATCGATGAGGCCGTGTCGCGCATGCAATCGGGCCTGGCCGTCCTGGCTTCGGTGGGCTCGACCGCTCCGTTCGTCGGCCTGTTCGGTACTGTGTGGGGCATCTACCATGCACTGCTTGGTATCGGCGCGTCGGGCGTGCCGACCATCGACAAGGTGGCCGGCCCCGTGGGTGAGGCGCTGATCATGACCGCCTTTGGCCTGGCCGTGGCGATTCCCGCTGTGTTGGGCTACAACGCTCTGAGCCGCGGCAACAAGGGCGTCATCAGCAAGCTGAACCGCTTTGCACACGATCTGCACGCCTACTTCGTGACCGGCGCCCGTGTGCGTCCGACCACCTCTTCCGCCCGCGCCGCCGACGACGGTTCGGTGCGCCTGGCCGTCAAGAACTAAGCGCAGATTTGTAGCGCCTGAAGGAACGCATCATGGCATTCGGCACGATCGACGGAGACGATGATGAGGTGATGAATGAGATCAACATGACGCCGCTGGTCGACGTCATGCTGGTGCTCCTGATCATCTTCATCATCACGATTCCCGTCATCAATCACGCGGTCAAGATCGACCTGCCGCGTGCAACCAATCAACCCAACGACACCAAGCCGCAGAACATCAACGTTTCCGTGGATGCGCAAGGCAAGGTGTTCTGGAACCAGGAAGAAGTAGACCAGGCGCAGCTGGAGCAACGCATTGCAGATGCCGCGCAACAGCAGCCGCAGCCGGAGCTCCATCTGCGTGCGGATCGCGACGTCCGCTACGAGCGCGTGGCCGAGGTAATGGCCGCCGCACAGCACGGTGGACTTGGCAAGATCGGCTTCATTACCGAACCGAAGCGCTGACGCGGCAACGCATCACCGCCAACGCCAGGAACAGAAAGGGCGCCTTTAGGGCGCCCTTTTTTCGTGTATTGGCACCTCATGACAAGGGGCATGTACCGAGGCTGCACGACCTTTGCGTCTAATCAAGTGCAGATGTAACTCCTTGCGAATTGCCTTGTAATGATAACTGTTCTCATTTAAGATCTTCTCATCGCGATTCGCTATTGGCGAATCAGACCACACACCTACCAAACGCTTCGAACGGAGAAGACCATGAGCACCCTGAGCCTGCCGCTGTCGCAACCGCGTGAAGTCACGCGCCGCCGCTTGTCCCTGCGCCGCGTGGAGGTTGCCCCGCAGGCTCGCCGCGAGACGTCGGCGGGATCGTCGGCCATCGAATCGGTCAAGTCGGCGGTGGCCGCCCTGCCCGCACGCCTGGAAGCACTGATGCGTCAGACGCCGGCCGACCATTCGCCCGCACAAGCTGTCCCGCTGGAAGCCATCATGCAAGGCGCCACCACGCTGCCAATCCTACATAATGGCGAGGTCTACACGCTGCGTGTCACTCGCTATGGCAAGCTGATTCTGACCAAGTAACACCGGTCAGGCCTGTAACGACTTTTGTGGGGACCACCCCTTAGCGGGTGTTGGGCAGTAGCCAGACGATCGGATACTTACGGTACGGCAAGCACTCCAAACCCCTTGCCTCACCGACCGATGCCAGCCATGCCATCTTTTTATTCCGCCCCGCAGGCATTGCGCCTGCGGGGCTTTTTGCTTGGACGCTCAGATCAAACGCCCAAGGCAGCAATACCGGCACGCGCGATCTGCGCGTCCTCAGTCGATTTCACACCTGACACGCCAACGGCACCGACCACCTGGTTGTTCACCACGATGGGCACCCCGCCCTCGAGCATGCCTTGCAACACAGGCGCCGTCATGAATGAGTAGCGGCCATTGTTGATCATGTCTTCGTAGATTTTCGACTCGCGACGACCCAACGATGCCGTACGCGCCTTTTCCATAGCGATGTAGGCCGAGATCGGAGCAACGCCATCCAGACGCTGCATGCCGAGCGGATGGCCACCGTCATCGACGACAGCAATCGTGACGGCCCAGTTGTTTGCCTTGGCCTCGGCCTCGGCGGCGACCAGCACCTTTTTCACGTCATCAGCCGTCAGTACGGTTTTTTGCTGCATACCTCTCTCCATCGGTTCAGGGTTGAGGTCGCAGTATATCGCGCCAGACTTGAGACAAATGGCGTGCCATTGAGGCATAGGAGTTAAAGGTCCTTTTCATGAGGCCGGCTTGACTGTCACCACCACGCCTGCAAGAGCCATATCGAACCTTCAAAAAGCAAAAGACCCGCACTACGGCGGGTCCTTATCCAGATGAAAGTGCCCTGGACAATCAAGCGCCATCGGTAAACGAATCACGTCGATCGTTGACGCGAGCGCCGTCTGAGTAAACATCACGCGAACCCGTTACGCGTGCACCGTCCGTATAGACATCACGGGAGTCCGCAGCACGTTGGCCGCCGCTGTAAACGTCGTACTTAACCGGTGCGGCGAACGCCGATGCCGCTAGCATCGAGAGCGCACCGATTGCGGCAACAGCCGCAATGCGTTGTTTCAAAGCCATGTGAATCCCCTTTTTGATTAACAACGGGCGCCGTGACAAAACTACGTGTTCCGGATGCCATGCTCTGGGAACGGCGTCACGTGAGGCAGTGTAGGGGGAAACCCCTACCACAACGTCCAGATCGCTTGACCAGTTGAGTCAAAAACTTTGAGTGCCAAAATGGCACGGGAACCAACCTGCGCAATCTTCCACCATCAATCACCAAGAAAAACCCTTGGAGAGCTCACCGTTACTGAATATGAAAAAGAAAAAGCCCCAAACAGGGGCTTTTTCTAACAATTACCTTTCAATGACCCGACCGGGTCACACTGGACTACCGGTGCCAGTGACCATGTCCATGGCCGTGACCGTGACCGTGACCATAATCGCCATGGCCCCGCCATCCCGGGCCGTAGTAATACCGTGGACCGCCGTAGTAGCGCGGAGGACCGTAATATACCGGGGCCGGACGCACGACAACTGGGGGAGGACCATAGTAGACCGGTGCCGGCGCCACAACGACCGGCGGGGGCGGCGCATAGTACGCTGGCGCCGGAGGATAGTAAGCGGGGCCACCCACCACTACGCCCGGCACCCCGATCGCCACGTCGACGTTCACGCGCGCCATTGCAGCGCCCGACGCCAGCGCGGCGGCAACACCGAATGCTGCGAACAACCAGCGTTTCATGATCGTGCCTCTTGCAGTTAGGAAGGTTTCGTTACTCGCAATTGTACGAGGTCACGGCTTTCCAGGTGCAACGGAGGTATCGACATTGTTACCGGCGGTAACAGCCAGATCACATACGG
>OUNM010442672.1_pt1 | contig 13088 bp, 19 predicted proteins | sample 1769961 | NCBI WGS metagenome assembly OUNM01 (sample SAMEA3914820, study PRJEB12502) | metagenome | biome: forest; material: soil | place: USA | collected 2012-03-12 | depth 0.3 m | reverse complement strand
GATGATCAGCGTCACCGTCGGTCCCGGCACCAGGATGATGACGATGCAGGCGACGACATAGGTTGCGTAGAGTTCCAGCGACATGGTCTTTCCTCGGAAAGGACAGAGGTGATGCGGCGGCGGCTGGAGCGATCAATGCACGGCGTTGCTGGCGGTGCAAGCCGGCAGCTTAGAGCGCACCGGTTGGCCAGGGCAGCGTCGCCTCATAGGCGGCGCCGGCCCTCAGCACATCGAGATCGCTGCGCGGGCGGCCGATCAGCTGCATACCCATCGGCCGGCCCTTTTCGTCGAAGCCGGCCGGCACGTTGAGCGCCGGGCAGCCGCCGAGCGTGGCAAAGGCCGAGACCTGCATCCAGCGGTGATAGCTGTCCATCGGCCGACCGGCGAGCTCGCTTGGCCAGTGTGTCGAGACCGCGAAAGGGAAGACCTGCGCGCTCGGCAAGGCGACGAGGTCGAAGCGCTCGAACAGCGAAAGCAGCGTCCGGTGCCATGAGGTGCGCCGTACGGTTGCGGCATGGATCTGCGGCGCGGTGAGCCGCATGGCCTGTTCGACTTCCCAGACCGCCTCGGGTTTCAGCAGCCCGCGCTTTGCCGGATCGTCGTAATGCGCCTTCAGCCCGCAGCCGCTGCTTGCCTGGCGCAGGATCACGAAGGCCTGCCACAGCGCCTCGAAGTCGACATCCGGCACCAGTGCCTCGCTTTGGAACGATGCATCCGCGAAGCGGGCCAGCGCTGCCTCGCAAAGCTCGAGGACGCCCGGCTCCGTCGGCAAATGGCCGCCGAGGTCGCCGAACCAGGCGATGCGACCGCCCGCGGGTTTCGCTGCCAAGCCTTCCCGGAGCGGGCCTTGCCTGTCATGCGACAGCGGCGCGTGGGGGTGATAGCCGGCCTGCTCATCGAGCAGAAGCGCGATGTCGCGCACGTTGCGCCCCATCGGCCCTTCGACGCCCATCTGCGCATGGAAGACGTCGAAGGCCGGACCCGCTGGCACGAGACCCTGCGAGGGGCGGAAGCCGTAGACGTTGTTGTAGGCGGCCGGATTGCGCAGCGAGCCGCCGAAATCGCTACCGTCGGCGACCGGCACCATGTCGAGCGCCAGCGCCACAGCCGCGCCGCCGCTCGACCCGCCGGCGGTCAGCGCCGGATCGAAGGCATTGAGCGTCGGCCCGAAGACCGGATTGTAGGTGTTGGAGCCCAGGCCGAATTCCGGGACATTGGTCTTGCCGATGATGATGGCGCCAGCCTTGCGGATGCGCGCGACGAAGATCTCGTCCTCTTGCGGTACGAAATCGGCGAAGATCGGCGAGCCGAATGTGGTCCGCAAGCCCTTGGTCAGCGCCAGGTCCTTGACCGCGATCGGCAGGCCGAACAACGATCCGGTCTCGCCGCCCCGCGCCAGTCGGGCATCCGCCCTGTCGGCCTCGGCCAGGATGTCGGCGCGCTCGCGCAGCGACACGATGGCGTTGACCAGCGGGTTCACGGCCTCGATGCGGTCGAGGAAGGCGGCAACCACCTCGCGTACCGACAAGCGGCGTTGCCGGATGGCCTCACTGAGGTCCACGGCCGACAGGCGGCAGATGTCCCCGGCCGGCGGCACGGCATGTTTTGTGACAGGGCGCATGGCGTTACCGGACCGCCGCCAGGGCCGCTTCGACATCCTTTGCCAGCGGGATTGCTGGCTGCGCGCCGGGCTTCAGGCAGGCGAGCGACCCGGCCGCCGCCGCGTGCGTCAGCGCCTGTTCGAGTGAAAGACCCGAAGACAGACCGGCGCCGAAATAGCCGCAAAACGTATCGCCGGCGCCGACGGTGTCGACCGGCGTGATCTTCAGCGCCGGAACGGTGAGGAAATCGTCGGGCGTGGCGGCGAGCACGCCGTCACCGCCGAGCGTAACGACGATGGCGCGGCCGGTCTTCCGTGCATAGTCGCGCATGCGGGCAGGGCGGTCGCGCCCGGAAAGCGCCAGCGCCTCGCCATAGAGATCGAACTCGGTTTCGTTGGCAACGGCATAGTCGGCCTTGCCGACTAAGCCGGCGGCTTCAGCACGAAAGGGGGCGGTGTTGAGCACGCTGACGGCGTTTGCCGCGCGCGCCGCGTCGAGTGTGGCCTCGACCGTCTGCAGCGGGATCTCGTGCTGCAAAAGCACGACATCGCCTTTTTTCAGGAACGCCTTGGTGACATCACCCGGTACGACCGAATCGTTGGCGCCCGGAACCACGGCGATGACATTCTCGCCGTCGGCGCCGACCAGGATCAATGCCGTGCCGGTCGAGGCGAAACTCTGCCCGACGCCGGAAAGATCGACATTGCCGGCCTTGAGCAGCGCCAGCGCATCGGCGGCAAAGCTGTCCTTGCCGACCGCGCCCACCATGCGCACCGTAGCGCCGGCGCGGGCGGCGGCCAGCGCCTGATTGGCGCCCTTGCCGCCGGGCGCGGTGGCGAAGCTGGAGCCGCGCACCGTTTCGCCGGGTTCCGGCAAGCGGTCGACATTGGCGATGAGGTCGAGGTTGATCGAGCCGACAACGATGATCAAGAAGCGCCTCCCGGCGGAGCCGTCCAGCCTTCGAATGAACGCCGACCCGCTCCAAGTGCTTGCTTTTACACAAGTGATCGGGCGGGAGGCTAGCCGCAAAGACCATCGGTTGCCAGATCATGTCGGCGATGTGCACGGCGCAGCCCACAGCTTCATTCGCAGCGCACCGTGACCGTGCCCTGGTAATTGCCCGCCGGGAAGATGCCGGGCGACTTCGTGGCGGTCAGATCGACTTGGATGGTGTGGGTGCCGTTGGTCAGTCTCTGCGGCGAGCTGCCTGGTATGTCCAGCCCCGAGCCGTCGAGGCGGAAGACGGTGGCGAAAGTGACGTTGGTGTCGCCGCCGCTTGGCGCCGAGGTGAATGCGATCGGGGCTGGCGCGGAAACGGAGTAACAGTCGAGCAGATTGAGCAAGGTGCAGAGCGTTGAGTTGGCGGTGATGGTGGCGCCGGCGCTCGACCCGCCCGCCTGCTTGGAGCCGAAGATGTTGATGGAGGGGTTCGATTTCATCATTCCCGAGGCGCCGATCATGATCGTGCAGGTGCCGACGATCGCCGCCTGCGCCGGGACACAGAGGCCGGCAAGCGCAGCTATCGCGAACAGCGCGCGGCTATTTCCGCTTCTTTTTCTTTTCACTGCCGGTCGTGCCTCTGATGCTCCAGCCTTCGTTGGCCCATCCTGCCGATTTCGCCGAGGCAGCTGCAGGAGCCGCTGCAGCAGTGCTCGTCGTGCTTCCCGTCGTCTGGCCGTCGGCGCCGAGGCCCATTTTGAGCAGCTTCAGTTCAAGCTGTAGGCGCTCGACTTCCAACTCGTAGAGACGGCTGCAATCGACGCGTTTCGGCGTCCGCCCGATCGGGATCACCACGCGGCCATATGTGGCGATGTCGCTGTTGGTCTGGTTGCTGGAGTTGTTGCCGCGGATGATGCCGAGGTCGAGATAAGCGCCGCTGCCGGAAACAGCCGAGCGGCAGGTCGTGCCGTCGCTGGCATGAACCTCGTCCTGGCCCTGGGGCAGGCTGACGCCGGGCAGGCTGAAACCTGTCTGGTTCTGGTTCAGGTTCAGGATATCCTCGGCAAACCCCTGGCTTACGACAGCCAGGGCGGGCAGCAAGGATAAGGTCAGAACCTGCGATGCCCGAAGAACTTCCCGCATATCTGTGCCCTTATCTGGGTCTGCTCGCTTGGAAAGGGGATACTCTCGGCACAAATGCGCACTTTACGCTCGTTCGCGCCGTCGAACGGGACGACCACCAGGACAGGGCGCGACGCCTGGCCGGCCAGAAGAAAGGCGCTCGGCGTGATCCTGGCGTCGACCGGCTGGAAATCCTGGTCGTAGACATGAACCTCGACGCGTATGCGCTGGTTGTACGGGTTGCCCGGGAAGACGCGGACGGCGAAGGCATCGGTGAAGGATCGCACCTCGCCCCGCATCGGCGTCATCGACTGGCCCGTCGCTGCAATGGGAGACAGCGCGGCAGCCAGGCCCGCCGCCAGGATAGCAATCGTTCTCAAAGGCCACTCCTTTCGCGAGGACTATTCGCAGCGCAGCGTCACCGTTGCCTGGTAGTTGCCGGCCGAGAACCGGTTCGTGCCGCTTTTGGTGCCGGCAAGATTGACCGCGACCGTCGAGGTGCCCGGCACCGTCAGCGCGGTCGCAGTGCCGGTTTCGGCGATCGTCTGCGCGCCGGAGGTGGCGAAGGTCGGGGTCCATGTCGTCGCGGTGGTGTCCGAGGCCGGCACGGTCGTCGTGGTCACCGGGTCCACGCTGAGCGAGACGCCGCCCGTGGTGTCGACCTGAGCGCTACCGGGCGAGCCGCCGGCATTGTGCGAGCTCAGCGACTGAAGATTGCTGCTGACGGTCATCGTGCCGTTGGAGTTGACCGTGATCGTGCAGGTCGCGGTGATCGTGCCGTTGAACAGTACATTGCCGGTGGCGGCCGATGCTGTCTGGCCGGCGCAAGCGGCCAGCAAGCTCGCTGCCATGGCGGCGCGCAAGAACTTCATTGAGACCCCTCTTTCGAGCCGGATGATGCGGCTCAATGTAGGGATCATCTTCCCTTTATCGTGGTTAATTTAGCGTTAACTGAAATAATAATGGAAATCAACTTCAAAGAAAACCGGCGATAACCATAGGTTGTCGCCGGTTGCATTTTGCAGATTAAACAGCGCGCTTATTTCAGCTGTACCGATTTATATTACGATACACGGTTTTTCGCAACGGAATGCGAAAAATCGATGTTTAAGACACCTGTCCCGCTTCCCAACCGAGGATGGCGCGCTTGCGTGTCAGGCCCCAATGGTAACCGGTGAGTGCCCCCGATTTGCCCAGCGCCCGATGGCAAGGCACGACGAAGGACATCGGGTTGGCGCCGACAGCCGCGCCCACGGCTCGGCTGGCGCTGGGATGGCCGATGCTCGCCGCGATCGACGAATAGGTGCAGGCCTTGCCCATCGGGATGCGCAGCAGCGCTTCCCAGACGCGCAGCTGGAAGTCGGTGCCGATCATCACCACACGCAGCGGCTGGTCGGCGCGCCACTGCGTCGGGTCGAAGACGCGCGCCGCGTAGGGCTGGGTGGCCGACATGTCTTCGACGTAGTTGGCGTTCGGCCAGCGGCCGGACATGTCGGCGAAGGCCGCCCGCTCCCCACCCGCATCGCAGAAGGCAAGGCCGGCGAGACCCCGGTCGGTGACCATGATCAGCGCGATGCCGAACGGCGAGATGTGGTAGCCGTAGCGGATGGTCAGCCCGGCGCCCCTGGTCTTGTAGTCACCGGGCGACATCGCCTCGTGGGTGACGAAAAGGTCGTGCAGCCGGCCAGGGCCCGACATGCCGAGCTCGAACGAAGTCTCCAGGAGCGGCATGCCGGAATCGAGCAGCCTGCGCGCATGGTCGAGCGTGACCGCCTGCAGAAAGGCTTTCGGCGACAGGCCGGCCCAGCGGGTGAACAGTTTTTGCAGCCCGGTCGGCGTCTCGCCGACTTCCTCGGCCAGCACCTCCAGCGAGGGCTGGTCGCGATAGTCGAGGCTGATCTTCTCGATGGCGCGGCGCACGACTTCATAGTCGCTGCCGTCCGGCGTGATGTCGTTCTGAAGGATCGCTGACGGTTTCATCCGCGTATTCATGGTCATCTGGGCGTTCATGGCAATATCTCCTTGACCGCGAATATCGGTCTTCCCCGCCTTTGCAACCACCCGAAACTTGCCTTCCCGCCGCGCGCACCCAGATAGAGTGAGCTTCGATGTGAAGAGGACAAGCATGGCCGGCGAAAAGGTCAATCTGACCGGGGCAAGGGAGACCTTGCTGATGACGCTCTACGGCAAGGCGCTGGAAAGCCGGCTGCCCCATTCGCTGCTCAAGGACCGCTTCGCCGACGAGGCGGTGCGCGCCATCGACTATGATTTTTCGCGGCTCAAGGTCGATGGCAATCTCGGCGTCGGCTTTGCCATTCGGGCCAAGACGCTGGACGCCCAGGTCGAGGATTTTCTCGCCAGAAATCCGGATGCGATTGTGCTGCATCTCGGATGCGGGCTCGACACGCGCGTTTTCCGGCTCGATCCGCCGCAGGGCGTGGACTGGTTCGATGTCGACTTCGCGGACGTCATCCAACTCAGGCGCAGGCTTTATCCGTCGCGTGACAACTACCATCTCGTCGCCTCGTCGGTGACCGAGCCGGATTGGCTGGCCGCGGTGCCCCGCAACCGACCGGCCATCGTTGTTGCGGAAGGGCTGACGCCCTATCTCCCGGCCGACGAGGGACCGCGACTGTTTGCGCGGCTCGTCGCGCATCTCGCCGGCGGCGAACTGATGTTCGACGCCTTTAGCCGCCTCGGCTTGAAACTGATGCGCCTGAGCCCGGCGATCAAGGCCACGGGCGCCGAAGTCCACTGGGCGATCGAGGATCCGCACGACTTGGAGCGGGCCGTTCCAAAACTGCGCTTCGTCGAGGAGATTCCACGCTACAAGTCGCAGCACGCCGTTCGCATGGGCTGGCGAGCGAAACTGTTCGTCGGCGTTTGGAAGCTCCTGCCGCCATTGCGCAAGGTGGGCAGGCTGCTGCGCTACCGGTTCTGATTGGCTTTGTTCGTTTGAGCATGATCGTTTCCGAAAACCGGTGTCCACTTTGCGGGATCATGCTCAGCGCGTCTTGGCGCTGGCCAGCGCGCGGGAAAAGGCGGCTGCAAAACTTTCGCGGTCGTCCGGATTGAGAAAGCCGCCGATCGGCACGCTCTTGCCCTGCGCCTCGACCACCATCCTGGTGATGCCGATCTCAGCATGGCGGGCGATCGAAAACCTGGTCCAGAACGGATTGAAGTGATGCGCTTCCGAGCGCCCCGAAGGCGCGGTCTTGCGGATGTCCAGGCTGGTGCGCGATACAGTTATTTCCTCGCGGGCGCGCGCGGCGCGGTAATTGGCGCGGAAAGCGATGTAGACAGCGATCACGTCGAGGCCGAAGAAACCGAACACCGGCCATGCGCCATGCGCCAGGAAAAAGGCGCCGGTGACGACCCAGCCGAACAGCAGCGCACCCATCAGGATCAGGAAGCCGGTCCGGCCGAGCGAACGATGCGGCGTCAGCAAGGCCTGGAAGAATGGCTCGTCGGCTTCGAATGAGGCGTTTGTGTCGCTCATGAGGGAATATTATAGGAGGGGATATGGCGCCTCCCAAGTCGAAAAAATCCGTAGCTGTTAAAAAACCACAGTCGCCCGCTTCGAGCGGCGGCCGCGCAAGCGCGAGACCGCCGCGAAAGGGCGCTTCGCGATCGCTTTACAGCGCCGCCGAGGTGCACGAAATATTCCGGCGCTTTTCGGTACAGCGGCCCGAGCCGAAGGGCGAGCTCGACTATGTCAACGCCTTCACGCTGCTGGTTGCCGTGGTGCTGTCGGCGCAGGCGACAGATGCCGGCGTCAACAAGGCGACCAAGGCGCTGTTTGCCGCCGCCGACACGCCGCGAAAGATGCTGGCGCTGGGCGAGGCCAAGGTCGGCGATTATATCCGCACCATCGGGCTGTGGCGCAACAAGGCCAAGAACGTGATCGCGCTGTCGAAGGCGCTGATCGACGACTATGGCGGCGAGGTGCCGCGGGATCGCGACGAGCTGGTGAAATTGCCGGGCGTCGGGCGCAAGACCGCCAATGTCGTGCTCAACGTCGCCTTCGGCCAGCACACGATGGCGGTCGACACGCATATCTTCCGCATCGGCAACCGGATCGGGCTGGCGCCCGGCAAGACGCCGGAACAGGTCGAGGAAGGCCTGCTGAGGGTCATCCCGGCCGAATATATGCGCCATGCGCATCACTGGCTGATCCTGCATGGCCGCTATGTCTGCAAGGCGCGCAAGCCCGACTGTCCGGCTTGCGTGATCGCCGATATCTGCAAGTCTCCGGAGAAGACCACCGACGTGCCGGCGCCGCTGGTGCCGATCGCGCCGCTGCAGGAGACGGCAGCGGCTGGAGTTTAGAGTCCCTGTTTTACGCAATTCCGGACGGAAAACCGCTGCACACTTTTCCTGGAATTGCTTCAGTAGCCGTAGCCTCGCGCCATCGCCGCAGCGAAGATGGGGATCAGCAGGAAGATGCCAGCTTCCGCGCGGATGTAGGTCTGTACCGATGCAAGCTCGGCCGCGGGCACCGCGAAAGACGGATTGGCCGTGGCCTGCCGGTTCCACGAGATGAAACGGACGGTCGGGACGATCGACAGCAGGCCGACAATGGCGAAGGCCGCCATCTTTGCCCAGAACACCCAATTGTAGACGTAGAATTCCCAGCCCTTGAGGCCGAAGATCACCCGGCAGACGCCGATAACCACGATCAGCATAGCGATGATACCGTAGTGACGGTCGATCCCGGTCAGGCGCTTCAGCGTGGCTGCCGGCAAGTCGCCGCGGATCAGCACGAATTCGACGCCGATGATGCCGGCCAGCGAGAACACCAGGAGGTGATGGGCAATCGCCAGCAGAAGGTCGGTGGTATCCATGGTTTCCTTCCCGTCGAATTGCTGCGCCCGGTTCACAGCGTAGCATCGTCGGGTGAAAGCCCATAGCCGCTCCTCGACGCAGTTGACGCCCCCTGACAGTCTATTGCCGAGGCTGTCCGTTGCCCGCGCTGGGAGATGCGTCGTATCGTTCTGGCCCTTGTTCGAATGCGCTGGTTTGCTAGCGCTGCCGCCTCAATGAGGACATACCATGAGCACCAAAGGAGAAGCCGGCGTGCCGATTTTGGAAACGGCGCGGGCCATTCTGAGGCCGCATCGGCTCGATGATTTCGACACCTATGCCGCCATGTGGGCCGAACCCGCCGTCACCCGTTTCATCGGCGGCAAGCCGCGCACCCGCGAGGAAAGCTGGATGCGCTTCCTGCGCCACGCCGGCCTGTGGTCGCTGATCGGCTACGGCTTCTGGGCGATCGAGGACAAGGCCACGGGCCGCTTCATCGGCGAGGTCGGCTTCCACGATCTGAAGCGCGACATCGAGCCCTCGCTCGAAGGCATTCCGGAAGCCGGCTGGGCGCTGGCGTCAGTCGCGCATGGGCAAGGGCTGGCCAGCGAGGTCGTCGGGCGGATCGTCGCCTGGGGCGATGACGTCTTCGGCCCGGCGAAGACCGTTTGCATCATCGACCCCGAAAACGGCGCCTCGCTCAAGGTAGCCCAAAGGAACGGCTATCGCGAAGTCCTGCGCACCACCTATCACGACACGCCGACGATCCTGTTGGAACGGCAGCCCGGATCAGGCGCGGGAAGGGCGTAGAGCGTTTCACCGTTTCACAGAAACCGGCACGGCCGAACAATATCAAACAGCAATTGAGCCCCGCCTTCGAGAAAGTTCACGGGCAACCGATCGCCAGGAGAGGGAGATCGAGCCACGACGCGCCCGATGGTTTCGCAGTCAGCGTTTGGCCTTGGATTTGTTGAGGGCCACGGCGGCGCTGACGAGCGCCTTCAGTGCGTCCTCCTTGATTGCCTCGCCCTCGTGGAAGTCGATGGCGCGCCTCGTGTTGCCTTCCAGGCTTGAGTTGAAGAGTTTTTCGGGATCCGGCAGCGCCGCGCCCTTGGCGAAGGTCAGCTTGACGACGGCCTTGTAAGTCTCGCCGGTGCAGATCATGCCGGCATCCTCCCAGACCGGCACGCCGCGCCATTTCCAGGCCTCGATGGCTTCGGGCGCGGCTTGCCTGATCAGGGCGCGGAGCCGGGCGAGCATCTGGCCGCGCCAGTCTCCCAGTTCCCTGATCCTGCCGTCGATCAGTTCGGCAGCAGACTTGCTGTCCTGCGCGTCGCTTTTGTCCATGTTCCAATTTCCTCCAAGGCTGCATTGAAGATTGCCACCGTGCCCCTTTGAAGGGAACCGCGCTTGATCATTTGTGCGCTTAGAGCGTTTCACCGTTTCACGGAAACGGCGAACCGCGCTATCTCTTTGTTTTTGTGTATTTCCGGACGGAAGGCTACGGCGAAGTAGCCGAGCCTGACCGTTGCGCACTTTCCCTGGAATTGCTCACATCCGTTCGCCGGGCAGCCGGCTTGCCTGCTTCACCCAGGCAACGAACTGCTCCTCGTCAAGCCGGTCGTCCTCGTGGATGTGGAAATAGCGTGTGTCCTTGCTTTTGGACTCGCCAGGCGGCACCGGCTTCAGCAACAGGCCGCGAAAGAACGCCACCTTGATGTATTTCGCGAAGCAATGAATGCCGAGGAACCAGCCTTCGCCTTCCATGCCATAGAACGGCGAATTCCATTTCACCGCCTTCTGCACATCAGGGACGGCCTGCACGATAAGCTGGTCGAGCCGGCGCCCGACCTCGCTTTTCCAGCCGGGCATCGCCGCGATATAGGCCTGGACAGGGGCGTCGCCATAACCCTTGGCGATCCGCGGGTTGCCGCCAGAGAGCAGGACCGGCTTGGTCTCCGAGGGCTTGACGGCGATGTCCGGCGCTTTCGTTCTTGCCATCAGGCCGACCTCGTGCGCTCGCGTGCCGTTCCGTTGCGCCATTTCACGGCGTAGGGCAGCGCGAACATGTAGAGGCCGCTGAACAACAACAGGAATAGCGGCGGGAGCGGCGAATAGACGATAAAGGCCGGCGGCGGGCCTTTTGCCATGGCGACGAAATTGGCGATAACGGTCACCGTAAAGATGATCGACAGCCAGCGATGTGCCTGGCGAATCCACTTGCTCCAGTCCAATTCCACCTCCCTTGCGAATGTTCTAGCGGATCGGGCTCACGACCAGCGCGCCAGTTGCGAAAGCTGAATGAGATTGCCGCAAGTGTCGTTGAGCTGCGCGATGGTCGCGCCGGTCACCTCGGTTGGCGCCATGGCAAAGCTGCCGCCATTGGCCTTGATGCGCTCGTGATCGGCCTTGATGTCATCGGTGAACAGCATGAGCGCCGGCTGGCCCTGCTTGAAGATGGCCTGCTGGTAGGTCCTTGCCGCCGGATTGTCGTTGAGCGCCAATTGCAGTTCGGTTCCGTCCGGATCGTCAGGCGAGGTGACGGTCAGCCAGCGGAACGGTCCGTTGGTGAAGTCGGCCTTCTTGGTGAAGCCCAGAACGTCGGTGTAAAATCCGAGGGCCTTTTCCTGGTCGTCGACATAGATGCTGGTCAGCTTGATCTTCATTGCAACTCTCCATTGCTTACGCCTGCGGCTTGCAGCCGCCAAAAGTGTGGTTCTGATCACTTCAGCTTCGGCGGCGACCTTCAGTCGAGCCGCGAAAGGACTTCCTCCAGGGCGGCAAAATTTCGCTTCCAGCCGACCGTGGCGCCACGATAGTACGGTTCCTGATCCGTGCGGAAACCGACCTGTTCCATGCGCAGACGGGTCCCGGCGCCTGTCGGCGTGAGCGTCCAGGTGACGACGCTCTCGAGGTCCTTGGTGTCCCAGCTGTAGGACAGCGTCCTGTTGGGTTCGACCGTCCGCACCTGGCAGTCGACGCCGCCCCAATCGGCGCTCATGTTGAAACGGTGGTCCACGACAGGCTTGAAGTTGCTCTTCATCAGCCACGCCTCGATGAGATGCGGTTGGGTGAGCGCCCGCCAGATCTTTTCCGGCGGGTGGGGAATCTCGCGCTCGACCACGACCGAGCGCGTGGCGGCCGATATTTCATTCATTGGTCCATCCTTTTGAGCAGATCCTCGAGGTCGTCGAAGCGGCTTTCCCAAAAGCCTGCCATGTTCCGCGTCCAGTCCATCAACGGCGACAATGCACCGAGTTGCGCGCTGTAATGCGTCTGGCGGCCCTCGTGGCGGTCGCGCACCAGCCCAGCTTCCTTGAGCACGCCGAGATGCTTCGACACCGCCGGCTGCGAGACGCCGGCCTGCGCGGTGAGGGCTCCCACCGTCTGCTCGCCCTGCCGGCACAGGCGCTCGAAAATGGCGCGCCGGGTCGGATCGGCAAGTGTCCTGAACAGCAAATCGTGTGTGGCCGACATCGTAGATCGATAACCCGTTGGCTATTGATTGACGTATAACTGCCGAGATATATGTGAGTCAAGCTGCGAATTTGAACGCCGCGCTGGACGGAACGTCTTCGCTATGCCGGGTCCGCGTTGAGGCCCGCCACGTCCAGCATGAATGCATCCTCGCCGAAGGCGCGGGTGGCGCGGGCGGCTGCCTCGAGCAGCGGGCGTTTCATGCGCTTGAGGAAGGCGGCGTCGACGCGGGTGCTCGGGCCGGCGAGCGTCAACGCACCAAGCAGTGTCCGTCCTGGTCCGAACACTGGCGCTGATATGCCGGCCGTCTGCGGGTCGCGGTCGCCGATCGAGATGTAAGTGTAGGTGCTCCGGATCGTCTCATAGGGCTCGCCCTGCTCGCCGGAGAAGGCGGCGAGCACACGGCCGCCGGACCCGACAAGCAAGGGCAGCACGTCGCCTTCGCGGATCGTGTAGCGGATCGGATGCTTCGATTCGACCCGGTAGAGACAGGTGCGCACGTCGCCTGAGCGCACGTAGAAGGCGACGCTTTCCCAGCTCTGCTCGGACAGATCGCGCATGATCGGCAGCAGGATGTCCATCGCCACCACGGAGCGCTGATAGAGCGCGCCGAGCCGGAACGTGGCCGGCCCGATGCGGTAGCGGCCGTCATGCAGCCGCTCCAGCAATTGGCCGCGGATCAGCGAACTGGCGAGCCTCAGGATGGTGCTTTTATAGAGCCCGGTGCGGGCGGCGATCTCGGCAAGGCCGAGCGAGCGGTCCGCGGTGGTGAAGGCATTGAGGATGACGATCGCCCGATCCAGCGCGGCAACGCCGTCGGCCGGTGTTGGAACGGAAGGCGTGTCTGTCATTTCGGTGACGGTTTCACTGTGATCGTCCAATTCCGGCGAAACCCGGAAATGTTAGTTAGTTCTGTCAACAGGCGACTTTTCCCGCATCAAGCGCGTTCTGTCCAGCAGAATGGTATTCCTGTTGACAGAACTGAGTAACATTTGCTTGAACTCGATGTGAAGGCCTGAACCCAGGCCCTCGTCTTGGCAGGCACCGAGGAGGGTGTCCGTGATCTGGAGGAATCCCATGCTGAACAGACGCAGATTTTTGACGGGCACGGCAGCAGCCGGCGCCGCCGGTTTCGCCGCATTGCAT
>OUNM010953520.1_pt1 | contig 13092 bp, 10 predicted proteins | sample 1769961 | NCBI WGS metagenome assembly OUNM01 (sample SAMEA3914820, study PRJEB12502) | metagenome | biome: forest; material: soil | place: USA | collected 2012-03-12 | depth 0.3 m | reverse complement strand
GTGTACAATCACCTCCCTTCCGGAGTAGATGCTTCCCTCACTGGCAAATGTTTTATTAACGACAAGGATGGCAGCGTCGACCTTTCGGGCGGATGGCACGATGCCGGGGACCATGTTAAATTCGGGCAAACACAGTTTTATGCAGCCTACATGCTGCTCAAAGCGTATGCCGAATTCCCAAGTGGTTTTGGGGATTTTTATTCTTATGATTACAAAGGGTACAAAGCCAGCAATTCTTGGAATTTTGAAGGGAAAGCCCACGACCCAAACGGAATTCCGGATGTGATAGACGAGGTAAAACATGCCACTGATTTCTTTATCAAATGCACACCGAATGCTTCTACTTTTTACTATCAAGTAGGACAAGGAAACCCGGACCATACCCAATGGATCACAGCCGTAAAAATGCAGACCAATCCCGTTTCTTCGGGAGGGGAAACGCGGGCATCTTATAAAAATCCTGCCGATGCATCCATGCCAGGCTTCTGTGGTGCTACATTGGCCCTTATGGCACGCATGTACAAGCAATTTAGCCCTACTTACGCCGACTCTTGCTTGACGCATGCAAAATATGCCTACGCGTACGCCAAAGCCAATCCAGGCACCGTAGGGTCTCCCGACGGGGGCTTCTATGGGGCAAACTCCCACTGGGAAGACGAATATGTAGACTTATGTGCCGAATTGTATTGGACTACCGGAACAGAATCGTACAAAACAGAAGCACTGAGCTATGTAAACAATACCAACAAAGATCCCAACATCTACTATACGTTCGATTATGCCAACAATGGCGAAATGGCCTGGTATAACTTGGCATTATTGGGCCAAACGAGTTTCAACACGAAATTCAACAATCATATCAATACCGATTTTATAGGCAAAGTAGATGCCAATGGCCTGTACACGGGGGGAGGAACATGGGGAGTGCTCCGCTACAATGCCAATGCGGCTTTTATGGCCGCTTTGTCGACCAAACTTGGCAATACCAATGCCAATATCAAGAAATTCGTTTACGCCAATATTGACTACCTCATGGGAAGCAATTCCCAATCCCAATCTTTCATTGTAGGATTCGGGACCAAATCGCCGCAACACCCACACCATCGGAATGTGTATTTGAACGATCAAAACGTAGGAAATTCCGACCAGCAAAATTTGACCATCCCAACCAAAAACCAGCAGCAAGGTTTGCTTGTGGGAGGTGTGCGCTCTGGTACCTATGGAGACCAAATCACTAATTACCAAACTTCAGAGGGAGGTATCGACTACAATGCCTGTCTAGTAGGAGCATTGGGGTACATCAAATCACTTCTTATCCCTGTTATTCCGATTGTGACCGAGATAGAAGAAGAAACCGCGATTGCTACCGGAATAACGGTATATCCAAACCCTTCTTCGGAAACGTTTTCGGTAAAAACAACCACTCCCCTCACATTGAAAGTATATGATGAACTGGGAAGGACAGTCGCAGAATCCAATGCCACCCAAGAAATGAGCTTTGGCAATAATTTAGGCACTGGTTTATACCATGTAGTATTTTTCGACAATGGCAAAACGATCAAAACAGTCAATGTGATCAAAAAATAGTCCCCTACTTATTCCCAAAAGGCGCCATGACACCGACATGGCGCCTTTTGGCTTTTTATGCCATTGTAAAGGCGTTACAAAGGTTTAATATTTTGCAATTTTCTGGAATCGGCTGCCGGCTACGGTCTGTATTTGCAAAAGATACCATCCCACGGCCAAATTTTTCCCGATAATGGCTTGTTCCGTACCTTTTCCTGTTTCTACTATCATCCCCGAAGCATCTACGACATGGTAGGTAAAATTTCCATTTACACGTAAGGTCAATTGTTCTGTGAATGGGTTGGGATAAGTCACCCATGTATCCCACAATTCTCCTTCCTCCAATTCGGTCACCACTTTGGGTGCTTTATACAAAAAGAAGTCGTCTCCACATGCCGTGCCTGTTCCTGTATTCTTATACCAAAACAGGGTGGCACTGGTAGCTGTGCTTCCTGTCGTGAACAAGACAGAATCCTTGGTGAACGACGTATTGGTTACGACGGCTGTCAATTGGTTGCCTCCATAATTTTTCACACCGAACATGGCTGGATTATTCGCGTCCCCTGCTTTACCAAATCCGCCAAATATGTACGTTGTATTGGGTTCCACCGTCACCACTTGTTCGATAGAAGCTGGGTTGCCCGAAAGTTTCACTCCTTTGCTTCCCGAACGTTTGCAATCGCTTGTCTCTGTGGCTGTATTCCATGGTGTCCAAGGAGCGAGGTCCGAAGACTCGAAATCTAGGTTCATGCTGGGATCTTGTTTCCACACCCTCACCCAATCGCACATATAATAACAGGGAAATACCGCTCCCGCAGGTGGGTCGCCGGCCCAACCTCCCACTGCCAAATTGATGATGATGTACATGTCTATCCCTTGGTTGCATTCAGTATGCCCTGTGTAGGAATTCAACAGTTTGCCATCAAAATAGAATTTCATGTAAGTAGGCCCCCATTCTACTCCATAGGTATGGAATGCCGCAGATTTATCTGGCCCGCTGTTGGAAGTACCAAAGGAGGCCTGTGCCCCGCTGCTGTTGGTGTAATGGTAATAATAATGGTGTTGGGTGCGGGCACTTGGAATTTCCAGCACGTCAATTTCCGGGGGCCACGCCCCATTCGCATTGAGTGTCCAAAATGCCGGCCAAGTTCCCAATGTAGCCGGGGCCTTAAAACTTCCTTCCAAGTACCCGTATTGAAAATTGAACTTGCTATTGGAATTGATGGCCCCGCTTGTATAGTCGAAACTCAGGTACCCAAATTGGTCTGCCCATTTATCAGTTCCCGCCGGTGCGGCCGGATTGCGCTGGTCAATGGCTTTGATCTGTAATTGACCATTTACTACCGTCACCATGGAATCGATCATGTAGGCACGGTGATTGTGTGTGTGCCCCCAAGGGTAATTGTAGTTCCATTTTTTGGTATCCAACGAGGTTCCTTCAAAATTGTCTTCAAATACGAGGTTCCATTTTCCGGAAGGCCCGGAAGGTTGTTGGGCTTGTGCGCTGACTCCCACAAACAAAAGCGGGAAAATCTTTTTGAGAAAAACATGCATACTATTTGCCATTTACCAGTTCGCGATGTAAAAACGTGATCTGTTAATACATTTGATTTTTCCAAACGTTTCGAAACTGAGAGATTTAAAAAAATAAATTGCCGAGCAACGGCGCTTCTAATTCAAGCAGATTGCCTCGCCCCTTCTATGACCCGGATCACTTCCAAAGAATCACGTGGATCTACCGCCAATTTTGCCCCTTTTAGGATCGCTTCACGTACATTTTCGTAAAAGGCCGCATAATTTCCTCTTTCCGTCACGATGCTCCGCTTGCCGTCTTTTGTTTCAAGGATCCCGAAGTTTTCCTCCATATCAAGGCCCCAATCGTCCCCTTGGGGAATTTTTCCTTGCTTCAAAAAATTTTCCTGTGGATCCATGCCATATTTTGTGTACGTCCCCTTTGTCCCTTTTATGACAAAATGCGGACCTGGGTGCTCGATCAGCATACCGGCAGACAATATGGCGTCAAAGCCTGGATAATGGAAGACGATCCTGAAAAAGTCTTCCGCAGGCGCACCTGGACGCTGTTTTTCTATCTTGCTAGAAACGGAATCAGGTTTTCCAAACAAGACCCATGCCTGATCCAGCAAATGAGGCCCGAGATCCAGCAAAATACCGTCGGCCTCTTTCCATGAATCTGGACGTATCGCAGGCCTAAATCGGTCAAAATGCGCTTCATATTCCAAAATATCTCCCAAAACGCCTTCTGCCAGTAACTTTTTTATGGTAAGAAAATCCCCGTCCCATCTCCGGTTTTGATACACCGTCAGGATTTTGCCTTGCCGTTCTGCCAAGGCGATCAATTCTTCCCCTTCTTTGGCGGTAAGGGTAAACGGTTTGTCCACTACGACATGCTTTTGGGCCAAAAGGGCCTTTTTGGCATATTCGAAATGGGTGGCATTGGGCGATGCGACAACCACCAGTTCTATCTCAGGTGAGTCCAACAACTCTTCCAAACTTCGGACAACCGTCGCTTCAGGATATTTTTCCTTGGACCGTTCTTTCGTACGCTCTAAAATGCGATGGAGCACAAACCCGTGCAGCGTGTGGATAAATGGGGCATGGAAGAACTCTCCTGCCATTCCAAACCCGATCAAACCTACTCCTAACTGTGTTTTCATACGGCAATGTACAATTTCATCTTATCGAATGTATCCATTTACTTCCTAATCGGGAAAAAGGAGCATACACATACCGCGTTTTTCTTACTGCATACTAATTCCCATTTTTCCCGCCACAAAAAAGCCGATGTATTCCCCTAGCAAAAGGATGAGGGAAACCTACATAGATCTTTTGATGCCATCTCCGCAGTCTTCTCCTTTCGAACCAATTTTTTTCCATAAAAAGAAGGCATGGGTACATCACGTTAAGTAGATTTCATGTCAGCATCCATTTCGGAGAACTTTCATCTTACATTCCAGCTCGTATTCTTTGCCATTGCCCTACAAAATTGACACTAACGTTCGCTTTGGAAGCTCCGTAGAGAAAGAGAGATCGGATGAGTATATGAAGTTTTTCCTAGATGCCGGAACAAGCCATTATCAACTGGAGTATGCTCCCACAGGCAAACAAAAAATTGAATTGGTGAATTTCAACAAGCTGGAAATTTCAGGCATCCAGTTCAATGTCCCGCCTCATCACCAAGTATTTGTCATCGTGGAGGATCAAGATGGTCATTTGAGCTATTTCCAATTCTATGCGCAAGACATGGACAGACAGGAAAAATTGAATTTCGGTTCTGGCTTTCTTTTCCTAAAAATGCGATCTGCCCGATTTGACTACCAAAAAACAATCAAAGAAACTAAGCGCCCCGCATTGCTTTCCTGGGATGTCTTTTATCCATGATGGCAAGTATCATTGATCAAATGATAACTGCCAATCAAATGTTCCACGTTTTCTATCTTGTTCATGTCTTCGTTCGCGTACACTTCGATCATTTCGCCACGCTCTTTGTCCAATAAGTAATAGGACTCATTGTAATACGATTGATACAGTTCGAATGTGTCGAAGTCCATTACCTTCAACAGCACCTTCGTATCAAAACGCTTCATCCTTCTTTTAAAAGTGAAGCCATTTATCGCCATCGGTTCTTGGGTAAAAACTCGTTCGTTCATGAGCAAATTCGTGTTAGAAGTAGGATAAAATTACAAATAAAAACATCGTTTTCAAGACTTTTCCGCAAGGAAATAATCGAAAAAATAGTGTCTTTGAAGTTATCCGAGTACATAAAAATAAAGCATTGAGGTAAACATGTAGGAGTTTTTATAGTACATTTTTGGAGCCTTCGATTTCCTAAAAACGACTTTTTTGCCTCTCGTCTTTTACTAATTTATATGAGGATCAATCGCTTAAACCGAAGTAGATCTATCCAGGCTTATTCCTCTTCCAGCACCTGTCTGAAAGACAAAAACAAGGATATTTTAAAGACATAAAATTTGAAGAAAAAATCGTGTTCAACGTGTATAACCCTTACTTTTGTGCTTCCACTTTTGCACTCCAGTATGCTGCATGAACCCAGAATTGGATCATTTTTATTTGCGTCAAACGGAGCCGACAAAAAGTTGCTTGATAGCCCTCCGGGACATCGTCCTTTTGCAAAACGAGGGCGTCAAAGAGGCATGGAAATATAAAATGCCTTTTTTCACGTACAAGGGGAGCATGTTTTGCTACCTCTGGGTGCACAAAAACAAGCGCCTCCCCTATCTGGGCTTTGTAGACGGAAAAATGCTCCACCATCCTGACCTTGTGTCGGAAAATCGGGCCCGGATGAAAATACTGCTCGTAGATCCTGAAAAAGACTTGCCTGTTGCCACTCTTCAATCCCTTTTGGCAGAAGCCTTGGCCTTGTACGGAACAAAATCTCTTCGCTCACACTAGCTCCTTTTAGGATAAAAAATAAAGGAATTATCCGACACTCTTTTTCAATTCCAGCAAAAAATCCCGCACTTTTTCCAACGAATGGACAACCTCCATCGTGTTGAGAGGCTTATTGATCCCTGCTTTCAGCACATCTTTTGCGCCTGCCAAAGTATAGCCTTTTTCCTTTACCAAATGATAGATAAGGCGCAATTGTTCAATATCGTTCTTGGTAAACTGGCGGTTCCCATTGCTGTTCTTTTTGGGCTTTAAGGTACCGAATTCGCTCTCCCAAAACCGGATCAGGGAAGGTGCCACACCGAACATTTTGGACACTTCGCTAATGCTGTAATATAATTTCTCTATGTGCTTGGGCTTATACGGCATTTGTGGTTCAATAATTGCTATTCAAAAAAGAGATAAACGATTGCAATAGGTAAAGATACAATTTAACCATTCATTGATCACTTGAAGACCTTATTTCAACAAAAAAAACTTTTTTTACCGTTAAAATGAAAACCCTTAGTTACTTTGTTCACAAAAATCAGCTTCCTGTCTTATGAGGCCTTGTCTCTTTGCCATTTCCTTCCTTTTTCCTCTTCTTGTTTCCGCACAAACCAAGGATGTCGCCAAAGATTTCTTCGGTTTTCCCATTAAACCAGGGAAAGTAAATTACCTCACAGGAAACTTCGGGGAATTGAGGGCCAACCATTTCCATGGGGGGATCGACGTGAAAACCGACTTTCGCACAGGCCTGCCCGTTTACGCGGCAGCGGAAGGATACGTGAGCCGGATCGTAGTATCCAGCTATGGGTATGGCAATTTGCTTTTTGTCACCCATTCCAATGGGTATGTGACCGTCTATGCACACTTGGAAAAATTCAACTATGTCCTCTCCAAATTTGTGAAGGACATACAATACAAAAACAAAAGCTTTGAGATAGACGAGAAATTAGGCCCCGACCGTTTTCGGGTCGCCAAAGAACAGATCATTGCCTATTCCGGCAACACAGGTTCTTCAGGCGGTCCCCACTTGCATTTTGAGATCCGGGACACCTTGAATAACCTTTATAATCCTCTCCATTTTGGGTTTCCTGAGATCAAGGACGACGTTCCTCCTATCATTACCAAACTCGCCCTGCGCCCTCTGGACATCGACAGCAGGATCAACGGGGAGTTTTCGCGCTATGAAAGCCCAGTTTCGGGAAAAAAAGGACGGTATACGCTCTCCAAACCTGTTTTGGCCAAGGGGCTGATAGGCCTTGAGCTGGTGACCAACGACAAACAAAATGGGTCGGGCCACTTAAACGGCATTTCCTGCTTGGAACTGTACCTAGACGGCAAGGAAATTTTCCACTACAACATGGATGTCTTTCCCTACGACGAAAATCCAAATGTCAATATCCATCTGGATTACGAAACGCTCAAAAAACGGGGAAATTATTTCCAACGCTGCTACAAAGCCGACGGCAATAGGCTACCCAATTACCGCGACAAATTGAATGGGAAATTCAGGATCGACGACAATTCGGCACACAAGATCAAAGTCATCGTATTTGACGCCTACCAGAACAAGAGCGAACTTGAATTTGACCTGACAGGTGGAATTCCTGCGGCGATCCCAGCTCTCAAATGGCTGGAAAAACGCCCTCCTTATGAATTGGGCGAAAACTATTTAAAGATTACGGCGCAGCACCTTAAAAAGGAGGACACGGTAGGCATTTATTTTGTGGGAGGCACTCCCATCGAACAAAAATGCCGCTATAAAAGCAGCAATCACGCCGTGTTCATTTGGGACATGCGCAATGGGTTGCCGGATTCTTTCGTAGTCGGCAACAAAAAGACGCTCTTCGATTTTGCCAACAAGATCTCCCCCAATATGGTGAGCAAGCATTCCAATACCTATCTGGACATCCATTTTCCCAAGCAAAGCATCTTCGACACGTTGTACCTGCGCATCAAACCTCTTTCCCTGAACCAGGACAGTACTGTGATGAATTTTGAGATCAACGATCCCTTCATGCCGCTTTATTCGTTTATTTACCTTTCTATCAACACGAAAGGGAAGTTAAAATATTCCGACAAATATGCCGTGTACAATACCAACAGCGGCATCCGCTACTTGGGAGGCACCTGGAAAGACGGCATCGTAGATTTCAAAACCAAGCTGTTGGGAAAATTTACCATTAGGGAAGACACCAAAGCACCTCAAATCAAGCTGACTAAAAAAAACAAGAAAACCGTCATGCTGACGATTCGAGACAACCTTTCGGGCATCAAGAAATTCAACGCCTATATCGACGGACAATGGGTGCTTTTCAACTACGAACACAAGAAAAACCTTATTTGGACGACCAATGAACTGTCGAACGTTCCTTTGAAAGGAGAATTGCTCGTGCAAGTAGAAGACTATTGCGGCAACCAGTCCGAACTCAAAGTGCGCCTAAAATAACTATTCACTGTTAATTATCCTGCCCCATGCTTTCCGTCGGAAACAAAGCCCCTGCCATCGTCGCCCATGACCAAGATGGAAATACCGTTTCTCTTTCCGATTTTAAGGGGAAAAAAGTGGTGTTATTTTTCTATCCCAGAGACAATACCCCCACCTGTACGGAACAAGCCTGCGATCTTCGGGACAACATCGGGGCCATCCGCAAGGCCGGCTACGAAATTTTGGGCGTCAGCGTGGACGACGAAAAAAGCCACCGCAAATTCATCCAAAAATTCGGGCTGCCCTTCCCACTATTGGCAGATCCTGACCACAAAATCGTAGAGGCCTATGGGGTTTGGGGAGAGAAAACCTTGTTTGGCAAAAAATACATGGGCACCTTGCGCACCACATTTATCATCGACGAAAAAGGAACTATTACTCGCATCATCGACAAGGTAAAGGCAAAAGAACACACCGCACAAATTTTGGGGTAATGCCAAAAATATATACCAAAAAGGGCGACAAGGGCCAAACGAGCTTGATAGGTGGCCAGAAAGTGCCCAAATCCTACCTTCGCATCGCAGCCTTCGGGGAAATAGACGAACTGAACTCCTATATAGGATTGCTGGCAGCCTATACAATCAACGAACCCTACAAAACTTTCCTGCTTCGCCTTCAACACCAACTTTTCGACTTAGGGGCCTTATTGGCGGTAGAAGGTACTCCTCCTTTCCCTCTTCCGCCCATTCTTCCGGTCGATGTGGAGATGTTGGAGAAAGAAATAGATGTTTTCTCGGCCCAGCTTCCTCCTTTGCAGCATTTTATTCTGCCAGGAGGGCACCGTGAAGTTGCCTTTTGCCATATAGCGCGTTGCGTCTGCCGACGGGCGGAGCGAAGCATGGTCAGCTTGCATGAACAAGCCCCCTTGGATCCTGTCCTCTTGCAATACATCAACCGGATGTCCGACTACCTGTTCGTATTTGCCCGCATCATGGGCAAGAATTTGGGGGCGGAAGAAATCCGTTGGGAAGGAAGAGAGGGGGCAAAGAGAGCATAGCCTCCCCATTTCATCTGAATTCGGGACAAGGAATGGCTTTCTGGAACTTCAGAAGCCGAAAAAGAGATGTGCCTCCACCGAGGCTTATTTACTATTCTGAATCAAAACTAACATCAAAATTTAGGTGCCCATATTTAAACGAAGCTTTTAACGCCATTGTATCCCCAGTACACAGGTTATGTTGGTTCTCTTTTTAGCAAATGCTATTGCGTACCTGTTCAATTGAAGTAAAACAAGCTCCTTTATCTCAGATTATATATTTTTCAACCATATAATCTACTATTAATCAATTGTATAAAACTATCCTTGTCGAATACATGCATTAAATGCACAGTAGGTTTGTCTAAAGGAAAGAAACCGAGCGAACACGTACACCCTCTTTTTTCATCTTTTAAACAAAAGAACGAGTAAATAGTACATATAAATTTTAAAATATAAATCATAAAAAAGCACCAATCTTCTTCTAAATACATATTACATGGTTATTTATTAATATAAAATTACAAGTAGTAATGGTCGTTTCAAGATTATTAAATCTGTATTCCGCTCGCATTTCCCCTCTGCATCGCATATTTTTATATGATCTTTAACTAAAAAGGGACGTATGAAATACGAGTATACCAATTTAAATTATAGATATATACTCCTATTTTTAACAGGTCTTCTTACTTTCTGCTTTTTTGAAACAAAGGCACAATGTACCAAAAGTGTTTCCACCGCAGGAGAAGTAAACTGGACTTCACTAGGTGGTTGTGCCAACAGCTCGCCTTATACTGGCAATGTCACGTTAAGCAACGCACTTACGCTTACCAGTGTGGACATCGTGTTGGACATCAACATGACCATCGTGGGGAGTTTGATTTATAACATCAGCTTGGGCGGAGTCACGCGACTCATTGTACCGGATGGAATTACCTTGGTCGTACAAGGAGATTTGACCATGCCGAACAATGCGTATTTAATCGTAAGCCCACGGGCATCGGTCATCGTAACAGGCACAGTGTCCTTGAGCAGCTTTTCACAACTAGGAGGAGGTGGCGTCATCACGGGAGCTAATTTACTTTCAGGGATCGTCGGTTCCTGTTTTTCCTCGGTGTGCGGGACGATGGCTTTTGGCGTGTGCACAGGAAACCTTTGTTCAAATAATAACGTGAATTCAGTGATTTGTTCGGCTTCTCCGATTACCACCATCACACCAGCAAATTCTCAGGGTTGCTCTCCTTATGATCCTGGCACCCTCACTGTGACCTCTACCCCTTCTGGCTACGTTCTTGCCCGATGGGAAAAAAGCACAGACAATGGGAGCACCTGGACTTCCGTCTCTGGCACCAGCCCTGGCTCTACATATGCCCCGGGAAGCTTATTGGGGAACACGCTGTATAGAACTGTCTATACCAGCACTTCAGGAAGCAATGCATGTTTGGCATATTCGAATTCCGCGAGTGTGCAAATAACAGGATCCATCCTGCCTGCGCCCACCATTAATACCCAACCAAGCAGCCAAAGTGTTTGTTTAGGAAATTCTGTGACGTTTACCGTGTCCGCTTCGGGCGCCAATTTGAGTTACCAATGGAAAAAAGGAGGGACGAATATCTCCGGTGCCACTTCTGCTTCCTATACCATCCTTTCCACTAGTGCAGGGGATGCTGCAAATTATACCGTGACTGTTACCAGTAGCTGTGGTAGCAGCACTACGAGCAGCGCTGCTACATTGACAATCCCTTCCACGATCATCCCTTCAGTGAGTATTTCGGTCAGCAATTCGAGCATTTGCATAGGAAGCTCCGTGACATTTACCGCTTCAGGAAGCAATATGGGAGGCGGCACTGCAACGTATACATTTAAAAACGGGGCTTCCGTGGTGCAAACAGGAAGTTCCAAAACCTACACAGTAAGCCCATCCAGCAATTTGACTATCACATGTGATATGAGTGTTTCCGGGGCTAGTTGCGTATCACCTTCTACTGTATCCTCCTCTTCTGCCAGTGTAAGTGTCAACACAGTCGTCCAACCTGTTATCACAGGTGCCTCTTCCATCTGTTTGGGAGGTGCTTTGAACTTAACTGCCACAAGCAGTACATCAGGAGCCGTTTACGTGTGGTCACCCCCTAGTACCGCGAGCGGAATAAGTGGACTTACCACCAACAACATCACCAAAAGCGTTTTGGTATCTGCAGATGCAGGAACTTACAAAGTATATGCCGTGGTAGGCAGTTGCCAAAGTACCCTCGCTTCTGTTACCCTTAGCGTAGAACAAATCCCAGATGTCACACAACCTTCCAATCAAACACTTTGCAACGGTGCCACTACTACGTCTGTCTCCTTCAGTGGTTCCGTTTCGGGGACTGTTTTTAATTGGACCAATACAGCGAGCAGTATTGGGATCGCAGCAAGTGGAACAGGGGCAATAGGAGCCTTTTCGGCCACCAATACGGGCACTACCACTGTCATTGCCACCATTACGGTCACGCCTATGAAAGGAAGCTGTGCAGGCAGCACAAAATCCTATACTTACCAAGTAGAACCGACCCCGGATGTCACACAGCCATCCAACCAAACGCTTTGCACAGGTACCATGACAACCGCGGTTTCTTTGAGTGGGACCGTTTCCGGAACCACCTTTAACTGGACCAACAACACGACCTCCATCGGGTTGGCCGCCAGCGGGTCGGGGAATATTGCCGCGTTCTCCGCTACCAATACGGGTACCGCCACTGTCATTGCGACGGTTTCCATCACTCCAACACGTGCTACGTGCACAGGGACCACCAAAACATTTACGTATCAAGTCGAACCTATTCCTGACGTGACGCAACCCTCCAATCAGATCGTTTGCAACGGCATATCTACGGCCGCGGTCACATTTACGGGGTCCGTTTCCGGAACCACCTTCAACTGGACCAACAACACGACCTCCATCGGGCTCGCGGCCAGCGGGTCGGGAAATATTGCCGCGTTTTCTGCCACCAACACAGGCACCTCCGCCGTCACCGCTACCGTGACGGTCACGCCCACCAGGGCGGGATGCGGGGGGAGCGCCAAGACGTTTTCATTCCAAGTAAATCCGACGCCCGATGTGGCGCAGCCAAGCAACCAAACGTTATGCAATGGCGTCACCACGGCAGCGGTGTCCTTCAGTGGCACCCTTCCGAGTACCACCTTCAATTGGACCAATAACACCACTTCGATCGGCCTGGCGGCCAGCGGATCGGGGAATATCGCCTCGTTCTCCGCCGCCAATACCGGCACGGCCACCATTACTGCTACCGTCGTCGTCACGCCAAGCCTTTCAGGTTGTAATGGAAGCACCAAGACATTCAGCTTTCAGGTGGAGCCCACTCCCGATGTGACGCAGCCCTCCAACCAGACCGTCTGCAACGGCATATCCACGGCAGCGGTCACCTTCACGGGATCCGTCTCCGGGACCACCTTCAACTGGACCAACAACACGACCTCCATCGGGCTCGCGGCCAGCGGGTCGGGGAATATTGCCGCGTTTTCTGCCACCAACATAGGCACCTCCGCCGTGACCGCCACCGTGACGGTCACGCCCACCAGGGCGGGCTGTGGGGGGAGCGCCAAAACGTTCTCTTTCCAGATAAATCCGACACCAGATGTGACGCAACCT
>OUNM010799833.1_pt1 | contig 13098 bp, 9 predicted proteins | sample 1769961 | NCBI WGS metagenome assembly OUNM01 (sample SAMEA3914820, study PRJEB12502) | metagenome | biome: forest; material: soil | place: USA | collected 2012-03-12 | depth 0.3 m | reverse complement strand
GCCTGAAAACGTGCGAACGTTGTTCCGGCGTGACAAAAAATTCGATGATCGCAGGCCGCTCGCGCCATGGACCAGCGACCGCCTTCGTGCCGAAACCGGCGAGTTCACCTTCGACCTTAAGCGCAAACATCTCCGTCCAACCCGCCCGCGCGTGGATTTGGTAGAACAGGAGCTGGCAGCCCATCTCCGCGCGATATCGTTCGCGCAAGGGAAGCACCGCATCAGAGCTACAGGGTACCGCTTCGAATCGCATGCGGCGCAATTGTAATAGATTGAGATCTCACAGCAAGGCTACGGCACTCGAGACCGCCAAGACGCGGCCCCAGAGCAGGACAAGATAAATGGAGGGGCGAAAACTGGTCAGTTCTCCCAATTAACATCCTTGTATTGCTGGGGCAACGTCGTCGATAGCGCTCTTGGAAAGCTCCGCATCCGGGCACGAAAAGATTTTGAGCGCCTGTCAAGATTTGTGTCTCTTCGCTATTTTAAGTGGGCCAAAGGCCGGAGAGATCGATGTCGAGTTGACTAGTGTTCCAATAGGCGATGGTCCGCAGGTAGAGGAAGTTTCGAAAACCACGAGCCCGGCGTTTGGCCAATTGGATGATGCCATTAATGGCCTCGATGGCTCCTTGTGTGATGCGCCCGTCAAAATAACTCACTATTCCCTTCCAATACTGCCGGACCGTACGTGCAAGCTTTTGAAAAGCGGGCAAGCGGCTGCGGCTGGCCCAGTTACACCACCATTTTAACAACCCGGGACCTTCCCGGCTCGGTGCGCAATAGACGTCCTGCAAGGCATCCCGCAGCGCCAGTGCTCTACCCAGCGGCTTGTAGGCCGCCGTCAACTCCTGGCGTTTGTGTTGCTGCTCTTCGCTCAAATTCCATTCATTGCCTCGCAAGGCCCACAAACTACCTTTGAGTTGTGCTCCTTCGCGCTGCATTTGCCGGCGGACCTCGTCCACCGATTCCCCGGCCATGACCATGACATGGTAGCGATCATAGACAATTCGCGCATTCACAAAACACTCGCGCACTCCCTTGGCATAGCAATGGAGCATGTCCATGGCCACGTGCCGAATCTGCGCCGGATCTCCGCCGTGCGCTCGGAGCTGTTCACTAAAATTCACGACCGCTTGGCTGTCTCGCCCTGGAGTCAGGTAAAGCACAGCTCTTCGCTCCACATCCAGAATCACGGTCACGTAGTGGCGTCCACGCCGAGCGCTGGTCTCATCGATGGCGATGGCCGTTACTTTACTCCAATCCTCTCGGGCGTGCGCTTCCTCTACGAGTTCTCGGATCAGTCGCCATAGCCGTGTGTCTTGCTCATCGACGACTCGTGCCACTTCTGAGACCGGCATTTGCCCTGCTAAAAGCATGACCAGTGCCTCAAAGAGCAAGGTGAAACCACTGCCCGTTCTCGCCCAAGGCACATCACTCTGATGCACACCGTGCTCTGCACAATTGGCCCGGGGTACCTTCGCGACCAACTCGCAGTGATATTGAAAGAAGTTCAAGTGTCGCCAACGCTTTTCCACATGATCATAGATGGCACAGCGCTGCCCACAGCGCGGGCAGATCACGCGACCTTCGCTGCCGTGCTCGAGGACAATCTCCAATTGAGATGGCTGGCCTCCAAAGCTACTCGACACCACTCGCCAACCGGTTCCCTTCAACTGCAAGGCTGCATCAAATAATTCATTGGGAGTCATGCTCTTCGTCTTAAACCGATCCACCCCTTAACGCCATCCCATGTTCCCCCCGAACCACTGCTCCCTACGATACGCCTTACTATCACCGATCGTTCCCATCCAATATCCTCTCGTCAAATAACTACCAAAGCTCCTTCATCTCGCTGTCATAAAACACCCCCCAAAATCCAACCTACCCACTCAGGTCAGCGAAGAGCCATAAATCTTGACTACGCGGCACAATTGCGATGAAGCCTCGTTCTCTAATGTGGGTTTGTGCCGCTTATCTTATCCATGTGGAACGAGCCCAAGACGGCGGCGGTTCCGGCGCCGGATGCGATGACGTTTCCGTCGTAGGCTGCGCCGCCATTGCCGGTGTGACCGAAGAAAGTTAACAGCTTGCCGTGAACGTTGGCGGTGAAAAAGAGGGCGCTGGTGTCGGCCTGCATATTGTCTTCCACGATGAAGGCGCCCGGCGAAGTGATTCGCGTGGAGACGGGATGGGTTCCGGGAATGAGCAGGGACGAAACGGCTTTCGTAGCCGCGTCGCGACTCGTGATATAGCCTTCTTCGTCTTCGATGAGTGTCACGATCAGGCCCGTTTGGTAGGATTTCGCACCGATGAACCCGATCTGGTTATTCAAATGTAAGTTGTAGGTGATCACGTTTGCCAGGTGCGGGTAAGCGACGAGGTGGACAGAGGCATCTTGCCCGAGCCGCGGTGGGAAGGACGTGGTGGAAAAGTTGGTGTACATCACAGGGCTGCCGAAAGCCGTTCCCATCTCGAAGACGATTTTGCCGACGTGCGTCTCGACGGTGAGGACGGGCGAGGATGCATTGGTGGTATCGGCGCTCGCGGGGAATACCGTACTTTTGTCGAGGTTATCCGTGAACGTGCCTTTGTAGCGGGTGGTGCTGCCGGTGACGAGCTGGAGATGGAGCCAGCCTTCGCCGAGCTGCGAGTACCAGGGGCTTTGCGAGCCGACGGCGTCGATCAGGACATCGGAATCGATTTGCGAGGGATAAGCGGCCATGGCGCTCCGGACCAGGCCGAGCAAGAGAAGGAGCAGCAAGATGCGCGAGAATGATGCGTTCTTCATGGCGAGCATTTTTAGCAGGAGGAGGGGCAAGGAAAAGGCTATTCCCGGGGCCGACTGCATTCCGGCTGGAGCCTGTCATGAGAAAAGTCAGATGGGGGGCATCACGAAAGCCGACCGAGTTACTTTTCTTTGCGTCCTTTGCGCTCTTTGCGCCTTTGCGTTTAAAACAGGTCTCTGTGCGGTCGAGACGTATGATTTAACGCAAAGGCGCAAAGAGCGCAAAGGACGCAAAGAAGGAGTTGCTCAACGTAATCTCGAGGAAAAGAGGTCGGTTCCAACTATGGGCACCCGGCTGCGGATGGGTGATTCCCCGAGAGCTCCAATCTGAGAAATCATAACTACCGCTATCTTTCCCCCTTGTGTCGATAGTAAGAACAGACCCCTTCTCGTGACCATGATCCTGTGGATTCATTGGTAATTCGCTGGCATGAGGGCTCATGGAGTTATGGATCTAATCGCCCCCATCCGACACATCGAATCGCAAAAAAGGTAAAAGACGAGGACCGCCCCCTTTTTCTTCTTCAAATCCAGTCGCCGAATATCGTGTCGTTCTCGACAATCAGGATTTTGATCGAGGATTTCAATGGCATGAATTCGGCCTCGCTCATGTTACTTGGTAAACCAATTTGTGCCATTACTGTAAAAGGTTACAGCGCCGTAGTTCCCGGAGATAATCCTATACGTCGCGCCGTCAATTGTGTCGATGTTCGTCCGAGTGACCGTGATATTGTGTGTCGCTGCTCCGCCGGACCGGTCCTTTATCGTCAGCACCTTTGCATTCGTGGCGCTCCCGCCCACAGAGCTAGCCAACGGCAGCGTAATGGTCCGCGCAGAACTGGTGTCTGTGACGGCCACGATGACATCGTACCGGGTTGCCTTGTAATTGGTCGCTACCTCGGTAATCGCGTTTGGGTTCGGGAAATCCGCCTGGCTGCCGACTCCGCGCACTGAGAGATGCGTCTGGTCTGTGGTGGGCAGCGTGAGCGTTCCGTTCACAAATCCTCCAGACATGCCAATGATCGCCGGGGTATCGCTAAAAGTCAGGTCACCCGTAAAGAGCACATCGCTCCAAATGACCTGTGAAGCATTGCTAATTGTCGTCGTCCCTCCATTAGCAAAGGAATATCCGCCCTTGAACGTGATGCTGGCGTTCGAGTTGATGTCGGCTCCCGTGGTATTATTTCCCGCACTCCAATACGGCGCAAACTCCATGATTGTCGCGCCGCCATTGACCACTTTGACACCCGTGCCGTTCGAGTCGAAGAACGTGCCGTAAACAAAGATTTCCCGGTTCCCGGCGCCCACGTACAGGCCGTATGCCATCCCCGAAATGTTTCCATTGCGTAGCGTGATGCCGCCGGTCTGTCCGCCTAGAAACACGCCTCGCGCGTCCGCATCTCTGCCGCCAGCTCTTCCGCCCTCGCCCGCGCCCAACGATTGGATGTTGCAATTGTCGATAATGCCATCGGCATCGGCGTAAGGGTAGGTATTGCCGAAGAGGAGCGAGCTATCTCCCGTCAGCTCGATCCCGTAATGTCGCACACTTACTTCGCAATCCTTAATCACGCAGTCGGACTGCTTTTCGAAAAAGATGCCATCCCACGCGGAGACATTCCATACCTGATTTGCCCCCCCCGAATCCAAATCGTGGTCCGCAAGATAAAGCATCGGAATGTTAACATTCGCGGCTTTGCAGAAGTGAGTCCACTTTATGTGGTAGCACCATCCACTCGTGCGCCTCGCTGTCCCCGTGAAAGTCACGTTCTCGATGCTGGCATTCACGAGCAGGTCCGCGACAGTCGCCGGGGTGCCATTTGGAGCAATGCTAATGATGTCCCCATCGGTGAACGTGTCGTCCCACTTAATGGCGGCTGATCCGCCGACGCCGATGATCTGCACGGCGGAAGTCGCGGAGATGGTTGAGGAAACTTTGTAGGTTTTGCCACCCGCCAATGCCACCTGTCCATGAATCGCGGCTGCCGCTGTGACCGCCGCTTGCAATGCCGCCGTGTCATCCGTCGTTCCATCTCCCATCGCCCCATACTTCTCAGGAGTTTCGACGATTACTAAACCCGAGGAAACGGAAACGTCAGCTTTGACGCCGGTCAGACCAGAGCCGTCCCCGCTAAAAGTTCCGGAAGTGGTGCCGGAAAGGGTTAAGTTCGATGCGAGCTGGTTTGCTAAAATTTGACCGGAGATATTCGATGCACTCAAACTCTTTAAAGCCGCGCCATTACCGCAAAACGTGCCGAAAGTAGTGCCGGAGAGCGTCAGGTCCGAGGCCAACAAAGAACTCGCGATTGAAGTGCGGCTAGGATTCAACTCAACTTCCAGCACTGCCGGGTATCCGCTCCCCGCACCTTCTTTTGAGCCGATGACTAAATTTGTCCCACCGGTGGCAATAATCGCGAAGCCTTGATTGCTTGTGGGGTCTGAAATCCAGCCTTGAACCGCTGTAGTCACGTCCACACTGGCAAATTGTTTTGAGAAAAGCGCATTCTCCGGAACCGAGGCCAAAGACGTAGAGGAAAAGGCCGGTTCTGCGCTGACCTGGGTTTCGCTCCAAGAGCCGGAAACGGTGCGAATGTCCAAACCCGTCCCGGCCTTGGTGACACGCGGGAAGAACAATCGAAGTCTCGCATAACGAATCTCCGCCGGTTGGGTGACCGGAAGATCGGCGAGACTAAAAAAAACAAAGGCGTTGTGAGTGGAGTTGACGGGCAGAGTGGCAGCTTTGCCCGCTGCGAGGGTGATTTTGCCTTTGTAGGATGCAGTGTCTTCCGCAGGTGGAATGCTCACCGCATGGATGGCCAGAAAGCCGCACGAGAGCCAAGCGGCCAAGGTCGGGAGGGGTTTCATGTCAATGATCAGATGGGGCATCAAATCAAAAGGGTCCGCCCATGTCTTTTACCCTTTTGGGGATCGATGCGCTGGGTGGAGGGGGTTGGAGGCATAGTTCCACGTACTCAATATGTACTCAATAACGAAGATAGGGGTCGAATAGCGAAGACAGGGGCCGGTTCTTGCTATTGGCACTCGCTCGCGGGGAACGCCGTGCTTTTATCGAGGTTATTCGTGAACGTGCCTTTGTAGCGGGTGGAACAGCTGGCGGCGAGTTGGAGATGCAGCCAGTCTTCGCCGAGTAGCGAGTACCAGGGGCTTTGCGAGCCGACGGATTCGATCAGGACTTCGGAATCGATTTGAGAGGCGATCTTCTTTGCCGAATAGTTTTGAGCGGGAGGAGGGGCCAGTAAAAGGCTATTCCCGGTCCTATGGATTCATCGGTAATTCGCAGACCTGAAAAAGAACCGGCCGTGCGGGCTTTCGCTGCAGCCTCGGCCGCGGGTAACCACTCAGTCGAACTCGACATGCGATCATCGGCTGCGCATGAAGTAAACATGGGTTATACAATTAGCCGCATCATTTTATTTGTGAGTGATGTCCGGGCCGTCGCCGAATTCTACCAAAAGTACTTTGGATTAGAACCTGTCGGACCCGAGGAGGAGGGCTGGCTCGAACTCGCTGCCGGCGGCTGCAATCTAGCGTTGCATCGAGGGAAGCTACCTCCCGGGGAATCGAGGGTGACCCCGGCAAAGATCGTCTTTTCCGTCGCTGACGTACACGCGGCGGTCGCGCAGTTTGCGAAGGAAGGACTGAAATTCGGCAAAATTCACGAATGGAACGGCATTGCCTTCGCCGACGCCCGAGACCCGGAGGGGAATCCGATTCAAATCTCGAGCCGCGGCGTTTAAGGATTTCGATTTGCGGCCGACGATTGGAAAGGAAAATGGGCAGCTTTTACTATTCTTCCCTTGTTCCGAAGCGTAACTTCGGAACAAGGGGAAACCGGGGGGCACTCGTTAATTCTTCTTAGTTAACTTCCACCGCTGCGCGAGGGTTCCGTTGTTGTTCGAGACGGTGACGTTCGTTCCGTCGGCATTGACTCCGCCGGCGACGTTGAGGCGGAGGGCGGTGTTGTGCTGGGGAATCACTTCATAGTTACCGTCCGACTCCAGTTCAGGAACCCAGTGGGAGTTTTCGTTGTTCGTGTTATAGATTTGGACATTGGCTCCCGTGCCGCCACCGGCGGAGGTATCCACATTGAGATGCATCGCCGGAGCATTGCTAGGCACGATTTCAAAGTGGCCATCGGCCTGGAGCACGGCGGTCCAGCGCGCATTGGAGGTGCCGGAGTCGGTCCAGATTTGCACGTTTGTGCCGGCGGTCGTGCCCGATTGGTAAACATTCAGGCTTTTGCCGGGAGCGACGATGGACTCGAATTCATAGAGCCCGCCATCGACGAGGCCGCCGCTCGGTGCGCCGAGAGAAAAGACTCCCCGGCCACCCGTCCCGATGAAGACGCTGCCGTGATTCTGGCGATCTCCCGCGACTATGCTGACTTGCTCGATGGTCGGATTTGCCAACTGGACCCAAGTAACGCCGTAATCGTCCGAAGTATAGATTCCGGAGACACCGCCCTTGAGACCATTGATAAAGACGCTGTATCCACTGCCGGTGGCAGATTTGCCGAAACTGACATTGGTGACTTTGGTGACGCCGGCGACAGACGACCAGGTGACCCCGAAGTTGGTCGAGCGCCAGAGACCACCGCCGGTGCCATTGTAGGTGCCGTCATCGCAGAGCCAGACGTCGCCCCCGGAGGGGCAGGTCGGCGATACCGGCGCTGCCATCAACTGAGGCGTGCGCATATTAAAACTGCCGCCATTGGAGACCGTGGCGATCTGCGTCCAAGTGACGCCGTTGTCCGTGCTGCGATAGATGACGTGGCCGCTGCCTCCAAACTTACCTAGATAAAAGTAACCATTGGCTCGGTCTGCCGCCAGCGGTTGTCCGGAAGTGCTGATGCTGTTGCCGTTGGTATAGATCCCGCTGATCTGCGAGGCGGGTGCGCCTGTGGAGGCCGTCCAGCTCACCCCGCGATCGTTGCTATATCGGGGACCGGCGTTGATGGGCATCCAGACCATGACATCGGGATCGGTCGCAGAAACGGCGACCCGTCCCCCGGAAAGCGGGGTGGACCCATCATAGTAGTTTGGACCTTCCTGCGGCGAGCCAGAATTGGAAAGCGCCGAGGGCTTGTTATTCCAGGTCATCTCTCCCGCGGGCAAATTGTCGGTGCCGCCGTCACCCTCGATCCACGTGGTATTGAGGCAGGCATAAACGCCTGCGCCAAAGACGGTGGTATTGGTCGAGGCCTGGCGATTCAGTTGCAGTGTGGCGGAAGAAATTGCGCCGACACTGCTCAAGTCGAACTTCAAGTAACTCCAGCGGCTATTCGCAGCCTGGCCAAAGTAATAGCTCACCTGCAGGGTCGCGGAGTTGCCGTAGTTCTTTGTGGGATTGGCTCCGCTCACCATGGTGTCGGCGGTGGGTGCGAGATTGGTTGAACCGTTGATCACTAGTTTCGGACGCACGGTCGTATCTACGGCTTCACGCGAGTCAAAGTTCAGGGTATTGCCCGAATAGTCCACGGTATTGCCGGTGGCGATGACCAGGGTCACGAGATTATTCCCCTTGGCCTTTTGCTTGGCTAGATAGGTGCCGACATCCCACGTTTCCGCGCCCGCCGTCGGGCCGTTCGTCACGGTTCGGTTCGCGATCTGGCCAAATTTCAGCCAGGTCACGCCTCCATCGGAGGAAGCCGCGCCGCTCCCGGTGCTGCCGGAGGAGTTGACCCAGCCACGCGCCCACACGGAGGTGTTGGTTTCGCAAAAATCGAGACTAGTGACATTGCCTCCGCTCGGGTTGCCGAAACTATTGCCCCCGGTTCCCGTGGGCCGGGTCGTGGTGTCGGCATAGCGGAAGCCGCCAACGTCGGCGATGCCCGTCATCAGTCGCGCACCGCTCGGGCCATTCTTGAGATCGAGGACGACGGTTTCCTCCTGGTTCTTTTGCAGAGTGTACCACCACGCTCCAGGATTCGTGCCGATGGCTTGCGCATTGGCTGTGCGGCTCACGCCGAAAAAGTCACCGAGCCAGAGTTCACTGGAATTGGCGGGATTCACAAAAAGTGAAGAGGTTGCGCCGAACCAGTAACCGGTCATCGACTTCGTGCCATCCGGCTCCGCCCGATGATGATTGAAGAGCGTGACCGGACCTTCATTGAAGGTCGTGCCTTGTTCCGCCCAAGTAACACCGCCATCGGCGGAACGCAAGAGATCCCCCGAGCCCGACGAGCTTTGCGCGACGTAAACAATATTGCCGGTAGCGTCGTTCGGATCCACGGCGACGCCGTGATAGGAAAGGCCCGCCGGCAACCCGGATAGCTGGACCAGCGACCCGCCGCGCAAAAGCTTAGCAACCATGTCCGTGCCGCCGGTGACATAGAGCGTTCCGTTTTTGGCGACCTGGGCGCGGTGTGGGGAAGTGACCGCCGCTCCGGCTACCTTGCTCCAGGTGGCGCCGCCGTCGGTGCTTTTGTATACGCCGCCGGCGCTGGCATCCACGACGCCGGCGTAAACGATGGTGCTCGTCCCATTCTTGTCGCAGACGACGAAGGGGACGCCGTCATCGGCCGTCCCGAAAGGCACGGACGTGGCGGGGATTTGCGTCCAGGTCCAGGTGCTGCCGCTCTTCACTCCTTTTTGCAGACCGTCGAGCTCGGAGCCGTACCAGACGATGTTCGAGTTATTGGGATCGACGGCCAGGCGTTCCCCCCGAGCACGATTGCTGCCATTGCCCTCCATCCGGATCGTGGAATTGATCTGGGCCCAGGTGGCGCCTTGATCGGTCGAAACAAAGACGCCGCGCAAAGCCGAAGTGCTGGAAGCGCCGGCGCCGATATAAACGGTATTGAGGTTATTAGGATCAGTGCCGATGCTGTCCACGTTCATGAGCCCATGCGCCCCGGCCGTTGTATAGGGGACCATGGCGTCGGTGAGAGAAACCCACGAGCCGTTTACGCCATCCGCGGCGGGCACCCAGCGAAAGGCTCCGCCGACGTCGCTCCGGCAGTAAATGGCGCTGCCGTTGGAGTTGCTGACCACGCCCGTCACATACCCTCCCCCGCCGAGCGGGACGGAGGTCCAGTTAGCAGCATAGGAGTAAGTGACCGATATGCCGGTGAGGATGCCGAGGCGGAGGGACGCGACGATGGATTTTGAGAGAGGGGTTTTGGGATTCATAGGGGGATTCGCTCTTCATGAATTTTCCTCGCGACAAAAGAGCGGTGGGTCGTCGCGAGAAAGTCCGTCCGTAAAGACGTGCTTTCTGTACGAGTAGGTGAGCGCCCGCGTCCACGCGAGGTCCGGCGTGTAGCGCTTTAGTCGTACGCCGCGATGCAGTTGGCGCGAGAGGACGCTGAGCGTGAAGGTCCGGATTCCGCTGAAAAGACGGCTTTGATACACGCGGATTTGTCCGTGAGAGCACTCTCCACCCGATGGAGCCCATCCCCCATCCCAGAGCGGGCTCTTCATGAGCCAAGAAGGCGGCGCCAAAATCAGCAAAAAAAGGGGCGGTTCCTACTATTGACGCCGCTGTCTAACTATATCGGAAGTCTTTTCCCAGCGAAGCCTTCCCGGTGTCGGCCTCAGTGGTTGTCGGGGCGGAGAATTTTGACTCCCGCGCCCTTCGTGCCTTCCTTGGGAATTGAAACCGCTTCTTTGGCGTCCGGATTATATTGGTACATCCAATAGCCATTATCTTTGGCGAACATTTTGAATTTATCCGCGGTGACCATCTCCCATTTGGCGAGGAAAGTACAGTCGCCGTCGGCTTCTACCTTTCCGCCTGGACGCAGCTTCACATTGCCGTTTCGCGTGTCGCCGCTGTACCAACCCCAAGTTACTTTTTCCATCCAATTCCGAAGGTCGCCCGCTGTCTCCAACTCGGCCTTTATCTTTACCGCTGTGTCGAGATCACCATCTCGCGTTGCCCGATTGAGAATCTGCTGAAGCCCATCTTTGTAACGCCGATCGATTGGCGCGACGGCTGCGGCAACGTCTTTCGCATGCTGGTCGCGCAGATCGTTATAAGCCTTTGCCGTGGCGGATTGGCAAAGGGCAGCCGGTGGAAAGAAAAGCATCAGGCCGAATGTTCCGATCGAAAAGGAAACTGTGATTTTCATGTCCGTTTGTTAAGATGCTTCTCGCATGGTCCAGGAGACGCATTTTTGCGTGACGAGAAGATCGCTCGTCAAGAATATCTGGTTCACGCTCTATTTGAGAAAATCCACCGCTCGATCCGGGCCTCGGTCTATGTGTTACGCTTGTCTGCGCAGTTGCGCTGCGCGGCGGGTAAAGGAGCTGAGAACGGTGCCAGGCTCCGCGGCGATTACGAACCGCGGTGGACCCACACGAAGCCCGGCTTCGTGAGCAAGCGCGTTCCGAGTGTAACTTCGGAACGAGGGACGAGGCAAAAGCTTGTCCCGGGGCAGGTAGCGTCCTGATCCTCCTTTTTAAGGACCGTTTAAAAGACCGTTTTTATAGACATTAGCGGCACATTCAGTGCTACGTCCGCCGGTTTCGTATGCCGGTTTCCACCCCACCTCCACCCGTCGGCCCCAGCGATTCAACGACCCTTCCTCGAAGGAGTTCGGACGCGTCATTTTCCCCGTCCACCATGGTCGTGCGGGGCAATGTCGATCCCGCCGAATATCGCGCCGCGCAGGAACGGATGCAGGCGCTGGGCGCAGCCCTGGAGCACTGCCCGACCTGCAACGCGCTCCTGGATGTTTCCGACTGCGCGCTCCTGACGGAAACGATGTGCCCGAGCTGCGGGGCGATGATCAAAGTCTTAAAAGAGTTTCATCACTATTTCCTCATGAATGTGGTGGGCAGCGGTGGGGCGGGCACCGTGTATCGGGCGTTTGATCATACGTTGGAGAGAGATGTGGCGCTGAAAGTTTTGCGCAGAGAAAACGCGAGTGATTCCGTCTATATTGAGAGCCTGGAGTCCGAAGCGCGCGTCATGGCTTCCGTTAGTCATCCAAACGTGGTGAAGGTGTATGCCACCGGATACAAGCACGGCAGATACTATATTGCCATGGAGCTGGTCACCAGCGGCTCTCTGGCGGAGAAACTCGGGGAGCGCAGGCGGCTTGCGGAATCGGAGGTGTTAGACATCGGGATTCAAATCGTCCAGGGGTTGCAAGCGGCGTGGGACCGGGGATTGCTCCATCGCGACGTGAAGCCCGGAAACGTTCTGTTTTCCAATGGTGTGGCGAAGGTGACCGATTTCGGACTCGCCCTGTCACTGGGGCAGGTGCGGAAGCAGTCGGATGACGTTTGGGGCACCCCGGAATATATCGCGCCGGAAAAGCTATTGCGAAAAGGCGAAGACCTGCGGAGCGATATCTATAGCGTCGGCAGCACTTTGTACCACTGCCTCACCGGAAAGCCGCCCTTCGATCGGGAGATGGTCCTGAACACGCTGGAAAGCGGAGTCATTCCCAAGGGGCCGGATGTTCGCGCTTTGGTGCCGGAAACGAGTGCCGCAACGGCTTCGCTGATCCAGGGCTGCCTGAGTCCGAATCCTGCGGATCGATTCCAGCGTTATAGCGAATTGATCGAGGCCTTGAATGCGGCGAATGCTCAACTCAAAGGAGGCAAAGTCGCGCCATCTGCCGCGCAAAGGTCCCCCGCGACGACTAAGGGTGGCAGCAGTAAAAGCAAACGCCTCTTCCTGATCACCGCCGGCGCCATCAGTCTCATATGCGCGTCGCTAGTCATTTTCGGCGCCCTTGGTCGGAAGGACGCGCACGCAGTTTCAGAGTCGAATTCCGGGCCGGGGCAAGCGCAAGCGGCGGGTGCGGCCTCAACTCCCATGGGCGTGCCGGCGCTGGTGTCAGCGCCCCCGCAGGAGAAAATCAAAATCGAGGCGGAGGACGGGAATATGCTTGGCGGAAAGCTTCGCGTGGGTAAGGAGCATCCCAATTTTTCAGGCACGGGATTCGTGAAACCCTTCGAAGACGAAGGCGAGACGCTTTCTTTACGGGTAACGGTAGCAGCGACGGCTCGGTACGAGCTACGGCTTCGTTATGCTAACGGGAGCATTGGGACTCGAGTGAATAGCGGGCGAACCTTGAGCCTTTATGTGAATGGGAACAAAACAGGCCATGTGCAAATGCCGGCCCTGCCGACGTGGGACGATTGGGCTGATGTGACCGATACCGTGACGCTCACAAAGGGAGCGAATGTGATCTGGTATCGTCGCGACAGTACAGATAGCGGATGTGTAAATCTCGACTACGTCGAAGTGAGCGGACCGCTTCCGGGCAGTGTGGAATGAGGCCGCAGCCATCTGGGAGAAAGAAGTCAAGCAAAGATCCGTTAACAAATCCCGAATGACTT
>OUNM010179859.1_pt1 | contig 13100 bp, 11 predicted proteins | sample 1769961 | NCBI WGS metagenome assembly OUNM01 (sample SAMEA3914820, study PRJEB12502) | metagenome | biome: forest; material: soil | place: USA | collected 2012-03-12 | depth 0.3 m | reverse complement strand
CGACGTAGCCGTACGACTCGAGCGCGCGCTTCAAGAGCATGCGTACGGCGTCGTCGTCCTCGACGAGGAGGACGGTGTCCGCCTTCGCCGCGGTATGTGCGAGCGGCTCGGGCGGCGCGGCGGGTGCCGTGACGCCGTCTGCTTCGCCCTCGACGCGCGGAAGAAAGAGGTCGAAGCGCGTCCCTCGTCCGACCTCGCTGAAGAGCTCGATCTCACCACCGGACCGCTTCACGAACCCGTAGACCATGGCGAGCCCGAGCCCGGTACCCTTGCCCGGCTCCTTTGTCGTGAAGAAGGGCTCGAAGATCTGTCTGCGCGTCGCCTCGTCCATGCCCGCGCCTTCGTCCGTCACCGAGATGCAGACGTAGGGCCCGACGGGCAGGGCCGAGCCGTCGGCGCGGACGTCGAAGTTCCGCGTTTGGATCCGCACACGACCGCCACCGGGCATCGCGTCGCGCGCATTGAGGGCGAGGTTGAGGACCGCTTGCTCGAGCTGCGCCGCGTCGACCTTCACGCGTCCGCGCGGTGCGTTCGCGCGCAGCACGACGTCGATGTGCTCACCGATGATCCGCCGTACGAGCTGGACGAGCCGGTGGAGAACGACATCGATGTCGACGACAGCCGTCTCGATGACCTGCTTGCGACTGAACATCAACAGTTGCCGCGTGAGGCATGCGCCACGACCACCGGCCTCGAGGATGTCGTCGAGGGCGGACGCCCGCGGGTCGTCGTCGGGGGTCTCCTTCCTCAACCAATCCGCCGTTCCGTTGATCACCATCAGGAGGTTGTTGAAATCGTGCGACACCCCGGCGGCGAGGCGGCCGATGGCTTCCATCTTCTGAGCTTGCCGCAAGGCGTCCTGCACGCGCTTCAGCTCGGTGATGTCGCTCGAGATGCCGATGACGCCGAGCACCGTTCCGTCGGGCGCCTGATACGGACACTTTCGCGTCGAGAAAGTGTACGTGGTCATGCCGATCTCGTGCGTCTCCTCGAACGTCTGTGCCTTGCCGGACGCAAGCACGGCGCGATCGCGCTCTTCGATGGCGCGCGCGACCGCCGGTGACACGAGGTCGGCGTCGCGCATGCCCACGATGGCATCCACGGTCTTGCCGAACAGCCGCGCGCACGCGGCGTTGACCATGAGGTAGCGCCCGTCGAGATCCTTGACGTAAATCGCGTCCGACGTGTTGTCGACGACGATACGCAGGATGTCATCGCTCATCGCGCGTTCTCCGCGAGGAGCTCTGCCGCGCTCAGGCCGAAGGCCGACGCGATGCTCACGATGACGGCAAGCGACGGGTTGGTCCGACCGGACTCGATGCGGCGCACGAACGCAGGCTCGACTCCGAAGCGGCCGGCCGCCTCTTCGAACGTCCATCCGCGATCGCGACGGTGCGCGAGCACGGCTAGTCCCAGCGTGCGAACGGTGCGCCGAAACGCCGGTGTCTCTCGGTGATGACGCGTCCTCGACAGTACTGTCATCGTGCCCGCATCGAACTTTCCGACGGCCGGGCCTGGACGACGAGATCTCATAGGATCCTTGTCGGGCAAATCGGTCGCGTCCTCGCCCGTGCAACCCCGCGTGACATCCCGATCATTTATCGGAGCCGCCGAGGTCACCGAATAGGGGAAAACCCCGGGTTCCAGGCGGACGATCCGGGTGTAGAACCATGACGTGGGGGTAAGGATCGACGACGACCTGATCCGCTCGGCCGTTGCGGCGTGCTGGCATCGCGATCTCGCGACGAACGTCATCCGCTGGCAGCCTGGGTTCCACAGCTTCGGCTACACCCCCGATGAACCGCGGGAGTTCGCTTGGTGGATCGAGCGCGTCCATCCCGACGACCGCGCGCGTGTGGTGGCGGCGATCGACGAAGCAATCACGAGCGGCGCACGCGGCTACTCCCACGAGTACCGCTTCCGACGTCGAGACGACACGTGGGCGGACGTCGCCGCGCACGGCTTCGTCGACCGAGACGACGGCGGCCGCGCGCTCGCCACGCGCGGCATCATGGTCGACATCACACGGGTGATGGAGGCCGAACGCGCGCTCGCGCTCGCGCATCATGCGCTCCTCGAGGCGCAGCGTGTGGGCCGGATGCGCGCCTGGGAAGAGGACCTGCGAACCGGCACGGTACGGATGGACTTCGCGACGAGCCTCGGGGAGTCAATGCCGCGCTACGAAGCGCGCCCCCGCGAGGAGGCATGGCGCTTCCTTCATCCCGACGACGTGGCGAGGCTGGACGAGCTCCGCCGCCGCACGATCGAGCAGGGTCTGCCGTTCGAGACGGAGTACCGCGAGATCCTCGTCACGGGTGAAGAGCGGACCGTCCTGGCGCGCGGGGAGCTCGCGCGGGACGCCGCCGGAAGGCCGGCGCGGATCCTCGGAACCGCCCTCGACATCACCGAGCGCAAGCGCATCGACGAGGAGCTCGCGCGCCGTGAGCGTCAGCAGGCTGCGCTCGCGCGACTCAGCCTCTCGGCGCTGAAGACCGAGAGCTCGCGAGCGCTCTTCGGTGAGGCGGCCGCGCTCGTGACGCAGACGGTGGGCGTCGAGCACGCAGACGTCGTCGAATCGCTCGTCGCAGACCGTCCGCGGCCGCTGGAGGCGCTCGAGGCGAAGATCGAAGCCGAACGGAGCTTCACCGACGACGAGGTGAGCTTCGTGCGGAGCATCGCCAACGTGCTCGCCGTCGCGATCGAGCGCGAGCGCGCGACGACCGAGGTGCGTACGCGACGCCAGCAACTGCAAATGCTCTCGCGACGCCTCATCACTGCGCAAGAGGAGGAGCGCCGTGCGATCGCACGCGAGCTGCACGACGACTTCGGGCAGGTCCTCACGGCGCTACGGTTGAACCTCCAGCGACGCCCGTCGGGCGATACGGAGAGCAACCTGGCGCTCGTCGACGGGGCGATCTTGCGCATGCGAGACCTTGCGACCGATCTGAGACCGCCACAGCTCGACGAGCTGGGGCTCGAATCGTCGCTGCGCTGGTACATGCAGCGCGAGGCGGCGCGCGCGGGGGTCGACATCACGCTCGACATCGCGCCGCTCGACGAGGCGCCTTCAGCGGCCGTCGCGACGACGTGTTTTCGAGTAGCGCAGGAGGCGCTGACCAACGTCGTTCGTCACGCGCGCGCGCGGCACGTCACCGTCGAGCTCCGTCGCGTCGACGACGACCTCGATCTCGTCGTCCGCGACGACGGCGTCGGCTTCGACGTAGCGGAGGCACGAGCGCGCGCCGCTCGCGGGGCGAGCCAAGGGCTCCTTGGGATGGAAGAGCGCGTCGAGCTCGTGTCCGGCGCGCTCACCATCGAGTCGGCCCCGGGACGGGGCACCACTGTCCACGCGCTTCTCCCGCTGGCACGAGGAGACCGGGCGTGAACGGAAAGCTGCACATCGTCCTCGCGGACGATCACGCGCTCGTCCGAGCGGGGCTCGCATCGTTGCTCGCCGACATCCCCGACGTCGAGGTGGTCGGTGAAGCGGGGGACGGTTACGAGGCACTCGAGCTGATCGAAGCGCGCCGGCCCGACGTCGCGCTGGTGGACGTCTCGATGCCGAAGATGAACGGCCTCGAGCTCGCGATGCGTGTTCGCAAGTCGCACCCGAACACGCGCGTCATGATGCTCTCCATGTACGACGACGAAGAGTTCGTCCGCCAAGCCCTCGTCGCAGGCGCGTCGGGCTATCTCTTGAAGCAGGCCGACCGTGCCGAGCTGGAGCTCGCGCTCCGAGCGATCGTACGCGGCGACACGTGGCTCAGTCCGGCGGTCTCCAAGAAGCTCGCCGCGGACTACACGCACGGCGGTAAAGCGCGAACCGAGACACCGTTCGAGAGGCTGACAGCGCGTCAGCGCGAGGTCTTGCAGCTCATCGCCGAAGGGCAGTCCGGTAAGGAGATCGCGGCGACGCTGAGCCTCAGCCCGAAGACGGTCGAAGCGCACCGCGCGGAGCTGATGGAGCGCCTCGGCATCCACGGCGTCGCGGGCCTCGTGCGCTACGCGATCCGTGTCGGCCTGGTGCGCCCGGACGCGTAACGAGCTTCAACGCCGCGCGAACGTCTCGACGACCGTTGCGACCGCTTCGCGTGTGAGCGGGCGCTCGACGATGCGCGACGGCTTGCTTCGCGACGACGGCGGAGCCGCGTCCGGCGCGACGACCAGGACGCAGCGCGCCTTCAGGTCGGGTTTCAGTCGCCACAGGACGCGATACAGAGGCTCGCCGCCCTCGCCGCGCATCGTCGCGCTGATGACCAACAAGTCGACCGGCTGCGTGATGACGTGCTCGAAAGCGTCCATCGGGCTCGTTGCCAGCGAGACGTCCACGTCCTGGCGCCGGTCGGCCGCCGCAAAGAGGATCTGCGTGGTCTGGTCGTCGTCCACCACGAGCACCGCGAGACGCCGGAAGCGAGGACGCTGCAGCTTTCGCTCATCGTGACCGGCGCCCGAGACCTCGCTCACCGCGACTCGCGCAGCAAGCGCGGGATGATCGCGAAACACCTCGCGACCGAGCGTCGCGTCATCGATCGGCGCCGCGAGCACCCTGTTCTTGCGGCCCATCTGCGCGAGCTTGTGCTTCACGTACGGAACGTCACGCGCGGCGGCGAGGACGAGCACGCGATCGGCGCCCGCCGGATCCTCGCGACCGATGCCGTCGAGGATGCTTCGCGGATGAAGCGCCGCCTTCGCGCTGCAGATCAGGACGTGGAACGGCGCCGTGAGCGCGAGCTCCGCCGCGACCTCGGGATCACTACGCGACACATGACGCGCTTCCTCGGGAAACACGCGGCGCGTAGTGCGCCTCCGCCAACACGCGCCCGCCGTGGGCGAGCTCCACGGCGAAATCGAAATGCGCGGCGGCGCGCGTGCCCAGCGTGATCGCATACAGCGCGTTCACACCGGCGACGCCTTCGAGGACGAAGGCGACATCGGCATGACGCGGTGTCAGCGATGGCATGCAGCTCGGGTCACGACTCCCCGCCCCCTCTCCTTCGCTCACTTCACTTCGGCGGGTTCACCGTGCCGCCGCCCGGCTTGCAGCCGTCGGCCGAGGCCTGGATCGCGGCGAGAGCCGCCGTGAAGACCGCCGGGTCGCCGTCGCCGACGTTCCACGCGCGGCAAGGGCCTGCGCCGTCTCCGCACGCGTCGGTGATGGTGCCGACCGCGTCCGGGTGTTGCGGGCCGTTGCCGCCCTGCGCGATCTGCTCGAGGTTCTTGAACGTCGCGCCCTGCATGCCGATCACGTACGTGCGGATCGTCGTGGCCGTGAAGTGCGCCTGGAGCAGCTGCGAGAGATGCCCGAGGTTCTCGTCGCAGCCGTTGGGATCGCCGTCGGTGATGAGGATGCCGATCGTCACGCGCCCCGGACGCCGATTCGCCGCCGTGAAGCGCGTGAGACCGCGGATGGCCGCCTCGGTCGGCGTTCCACCGCCACCGCCGCCGCCCTGGTTCGGTGACGTCGCGTTGAGGAGCGCGTCGAACGAAGCGCTCGGCAGCGTCGTGTAGTCCGCGGCCGGCAGCGCCGCGACGTTGTAGAGATCGCCCGTCGAGCAGAGCGCGTCCGACCCGTTGTCGAGCGGGAAGAACTGGATCGCCGCGGCCTGGTCCGTCGATCCCATCGACTTGAAGTAACCGGAGAGCGCGTTGATCGAGCGGCACCACTTCGATGCCGTCGTATCGCCGAGCTTGCAGTCGTTACCCATGCTGCCGGAGCGATCGAACATGACGAACATGTCGACCGGCGCGCTGCACGAGCCGCCGTCGGCACCCGACGTGCCGCCGCCGTCGGCGCCGCCGGACGTGCCGCCGAAGCTGCTACTGCCGCTCGTGCCTCCGCTCGCGCCGCTCGTTCCGCCGCTGGTGCCGCCACTCGAGCCGAACGCGCTGTCCGGGCCCGAAGACCCACACGCAACGACCATTGCGGCGCCCACAGCCAACACGATCCCCAGGTGAAGCCGAAGCTGCATGCGTTCAGCATAGCTTCCGAGACGCCCGAGACCAGCGCGGCGGCACAAGCCCGTCAGCGAATGACCGGCGGAACGTAGATTTTCGCGACGTTGGCGCCGCCCACGAACGAATACGACCCCGCGCGGCCGTACCCGTAGGCCGTGATCCCGAAGGGTTTGTCACCGGCCATGGCGTGCGGTCCGGCCTGGAGCGCGCACGTCCTCGACTCGTAGTCCGTGCCCGCCACGTTGCCCATCACACGCGACGCGCACGACGCCGGGATCGGCGCGCCGTCGATGGTGACGTTCGTGCCCTTCGGCATCGAGATGACGATGTAGTTGGAGTCCCACGACGACGGCACGGCGAAGAGGTAGTTGCGACGGAACTGATCGACGGCAGGAAAGATCGTGAGCGAGGGATCGCCCGTGTACGGCCCGTCGACCTGCTCCTGCGAGACGAGGATCTGCGCGACCGCGACGGGCTCCGTAGCCTCGAGGACGAAGTCCTTCTGCGCCCACGTCTCCTTCACCTCCCCCGGCGCGAGCGTGAACGAGTCGTTGGGCGGCGCGAGGTTCGTCTTCACGGTGGCCATGGCGGCGACGCCCATGATGCGGATCACGTCCGGCTCGACGTACGAGCCCGTCGAGCGCACCGCGCTGTGGGGGATCGCGAAGTTCTTGCCGTACGACTCGACGGGGAAGAGCTGCTCCTCGAGGTGATCGAGGCAGCACGTACCGCCCGCGCCGCCGGGCGGCTCCGGGATGTCCTTCGTCATGTTGGGCGCGCCCGAGAGCTCGGTGCCCGTGAAGACGACGACCGGCTGATCGGCGATGACCGTCGAGCCCGAGAAGTCTCCGGGCAGGCCGTCCGACTCGAGATTGAACACGTCGAACGGTCCGAGCGTGACCGTCACTTCGCCGTCCTTGGCGAGCGCCGGATAGCCGGGCCCCGCGACGGTCGGCGTCGACGTGCGGATCGTGACGTTGGTGCCGGCCGACACGCCGACCACCGTGATGTACGCGCGGCTGATCGGCGAGCCGAGCACCGAGATCGGATTGCCCGTCGGGTACGAGAGCACGCGGTGCACCTTGCCGAGGCCGTTCTTCGGGATGAGCAGCGAGCCGTCGTTCGAGAACGTCTGCGCGAGCGCGTTGAGCTGGTAAACGACGACCGGCGCGTTGGAGGTGATGCGGAAGGCGCGCGACGAGAGGACGGTGCCCGGCCCCTCGTTCTTGCCCATGAGGCTGCCGTCGACCTCGCGCGTCGGCATCGTGATGGTCTCGACCTGGCCGCTCGCGACGAGCACCTGCTTCACCTGCGTGATCTGCGCGGGCTGTCCGGGGGCCGCGTCGTTCTGCTCGATGACGACGTCCGCCGGCTGTCCGCCCGGATTCGCGATGACGACGCCCCACGGCGCGCCGGCCGCGTCGTTCGAGAAGTCGTATTCCTGATCGAGATCGACTGCCCAGAACTCGCAGCCCACGTTGGAGCCCATCGACGCGACGGCGTCACAGCCCGACTTGCACGCCCCGCCGACGCACGCTTGATCGGCGCCGTAGCAGTCGCCGAGCTTCTGGCTGGTCGGTCCGCCGTCGGCACCGCACGCGTAGATCTCCTGACCGACGCAGATGCGTCCGTCGACGCACGCCTGCGCGCCGCCGAGGGCCGGGCCACCGCCGATGTGGTCGCCGCCGCCCGGGCCGGCATCCGCGTCGTCGGTGAATGCGCGGTTCGTGCTCGAGCCGCACGCCACGGCGACGGCCGCCGCAAAGACCAGACAGAGGAGCGATCCCTCGACCTTTCGCATGCGGCGCACGATAGAGCTTTTGCTCTAAAAGGCTAGCGCGGGAGCCTCGGAGACGGCGCAAAGACGCCCCCGACCGGTCTATGATGCGCGGGGTCATCGGCGGGGGTTTGCTCGAGGATCTCGTATGCGTCTTAGCTGGCTTGATTTCCGCGGTCGTGATCGGGGCAATCTCGATCGCATGCAGCGCGACGATGGCGGAGCACGACGCCGATGCAACGGGAGTGGTTTGGGCCGCCGAGACCGAGGGCGGCGTGTATCATGCAGCTATCGCGGATGCAGTGGTCTGCAAGACGTCGCCGCGCCCGACTCGATGATCGCCGCCGATGACCGCGGTACCGACCCGAGCACGTGCTCGCCGTTGTAGAGGGCGATCGCGATCGCTACGATTGCGGCATGCAGCGCGTGATCGTCGTAGCAGTCTCGGGGCTGGTCAGCGTCACCGCTGGCGGGATCGCGCTCGCAGCCTGCAGCAACTTCTCGTCGTCAGACACGCCTGCACCCCCCGACGCATCGCCGGACGTCATGGTCGACTCCGCAGCGCCGGAAGCCAGCATGGGCGTCGACGCCGCGCCGCAACCGCCGGTTGGACATGACTGCAGTCCCGACCCGTCGCGATTCGACGTGCCAGGAAACGGGATCGACGAAGACTGCGACGGAAAGGCCGACGACGAAGATCTGCTGTGCGACGGTCCGCTCGTCATCGCATCGACAGACGCATTCGACGCCGCGAAGGCGATGGGGCTGTGCACGAAGGTGGCTGCGGGCGGAACGGCTTGGGGCGTCGTCGATGCGCACTACGCCCTTCCTGACGGAACCGTTCCTCCCACCGTCGCCGAGTTCTCATCGGGCCTGCTGCCGGCGTTCGGTGTCAACGCGGCGCATGCCGGACAACGTGTCCTCGCGCTGTCATCGGGAAAAGCGCGCGCACCTGACCAGGCTCCCTACGAGGCGCCAGTGCCGGGTTACGTCAAAGGATACATGCACGGCCGACCGACCGGCTTCAGCACGTCGGTTGCGGCCTGCGGGGGCGTTTCCCTCTCCACACCGCACGATGGGTACGCCCTCGTCCTGCGGATCCAGGTACCGTCGAACGCAAATTCATTCTCTTTCTATCATCAGTATTTCACCGCCGATTACGGCGACTACGTCTGCTCACCATTCAGTGACGTTTACGGCGTCGTCCTTGCGCCAGCGTTCGGAGGCGCAGCAGACGGCAATATTGTTCGCGACAGCGCGAACGACGGAGTCGTGACGGCCGCGAGCACTGGACTGCTCCGAGCATGCACGCCGGGAATGCACGGCGGACTGAATTTCACATGCCCTCTCGGGACCGCCTCGCTCGCGGGCACCGGGTTCGAGGCATATGGCGCGACCGGGTGGCTGAAGACAACGGCTCCCGTGAAGGGCGGAACGGAGATCACGCTCACATTCGCCATTTGGGATTCGGGCGATGGCATGAACGACTCGACAGCCCTGTTCGACGACTTCACGTTCTCGACCGCAACGGCATCGGCCGTGACGACCGTGCCCGCTCAATGAATCCCGTACGGCGCCGGCCATGACGCGGCGGCCATGGGTCTCTGCGGTGTCACCCGCTTGGGGACCTCGCGGCCTCCGGCGGCGCCCCTACGTTGCGCAGATGCAGCGTCGCTTTGCCCTGCTTTCGCTTGGTGTCTCTCTCCTTGGCGCCGCCGCGCTCGGCGCCTGCACCGGCGAAGATCCTCAGCCCTGTACCGGTCCGACCTGCAACGGAACCCCCGCTGGCGACGGCGGACCGACGGCGACCGCCGCATTCGAGCTCGCGAGCGGCGCATCCATCACCCTCGTCCAGGGCGCCTCCGTCGACGTCGACATCACCGTCACGCGCTCCTCGTTCGACGGCCCGATCACCGCGGGCGTCACCGGCCTGCCCGCGGGCGTCATTCCGTCGCCGCTCGTGATCGCCGCCGGCGCCACCACCGCGAAGCTCACGCTCTCCGCGCTCGCCACCGCCGCGCAGGGCTCCACGTCGATCACCATCACGGGGTCGAGCAGCGACGGCGCCATCCACCGCGAGCGAAGCTCCACGCTGCTCGTGCGCGGTTCGGCCGGCGGCGCCGACACCACGTTCGGCGGCATCGGCAAGATGGCGAGCGCGGTAGGCACCACCGGCATCGCCGTCCAGTCGGTCGCCGTCCAGGCCGACGGTCGCATCCTCGTCGGCGGCCAGAGCGACAACGACTTCGTCGCCGTCCGTCTCGACGGAGCGGGCGCGCTCGATAGGACGTACGGCGGAACCGGCGTCGTCACGATCGATCTGCAGTCGACCGGCGGCATGGCCTCCACCGACACCGCGACGGGAATGGCGCTCGCGCCGAACGGCGCCGCCGTCCTCGGAGGCTTCCGCGCGAACGGCGCAGAGAACACGTACGGCCTCGTGCGCCTCACGACGTCCGGCGCGCCGGACACGACGTTCACGAGCACCGGCTACGCGATTCCGAGCTTCGTCCCCGCACCCGCCAACAGCCAGGTCGCGTTCGGAGTCACCGTCCAGGCCGACGGTCGCATCTTGCTCGCCGGCTCCGTGCTGCGCGATCCGGCGCTTCCCACGGAGTCGGTGATCGCCCGATTCAAGACGAACGGAACGCCCGACGACACGTTCGGCGTCGGCACGAGCGGCTTCTTCCATGGGCACAGCCAGGCAACGGCCAACGACAGCTGCGAGGCGGTCACGCTCGCGCCCGACGGAAAGATCCTCGCCGCGTGCAGCGCGGACGACGGCGGGATGCACCCCGTCGCGATGCGACTGCTCGTGAACGGACTGCTCGATCCGGCATTCGGCCCCGGCGCCGGCTATTCGCCCGTCGCGCTCCCCGGCGGAAGCGCGCACGCCATCCACGTCCTCTCCGACGGTCGCCTCTTGCTCGCCGGCGACACCGCCGACGGTCGACTCTTCATCGTGCGACTCCAGTCGGACGGCACGATCGACACGTCGTTCGGACCGAACGGCACCGTCTTCGTGACGCTCTCCGCGAAGGTCTCCGGCGGACGCTCGGCGCTCGACGCTTCGGGACGTCTCGTCTTCACCGGCGGTCTCGGCGACAACGGCGACCTCGTCGTCGCGCGCGTCGACGCGGCCGGGAAGCTCGACACGACGTTCGCGACGACGGGCTACGTCGTCACGCCGGCGTCGTCGAAAGCTGTGGGCGGCAATGCGCGCGTGGCCATTGCTCCCGACGGGCGCATCGTCGCGGTCACGAACCTCGCGGCGGCGCCGGCGTCGCTGTTCGCCGTGCGTCTTTGGAACTGACGCGAACTGACGCGAACCGACGCGCGCGGCGATCACTTGAACTTGTGGTGGCACTCCTTGCACGTCGCCTTCATGCCGGCGAGCGCGTCGGCGGATGCCTTCTGATCCTTCGCGCCGGCGGCCTTGCCGAGCGCAACGGCCTTCTCGTGGAGCTGGTCGGCGAGCTTGTCGAACTCGGGGCCCTTCGAGAAATCCTTGGCCTTGGTGCTCGTGGCCTGGATACGGTTCGACACTTCTGTGAAGGCCGCGTAGTCCGCGTCCGTGTAGCTCGCGTTGCCGGCCTTCTTCATCTCGGGGTCGGCGATGGTGGCCTGAGAGTCCATCAGCTCGCTCAGCGACGTCAGCTTGGGCACGTCGGCGGCGGGGACGTCGCGATGGGGCGGCCCACAGGCAACGAGCGCTCCGGACCCGACAATCGTCGCGAAAAGGAGAAGAGTGGCCTTCGACATGGCCGGCAGACTACTGACGGTCGCCGTCAATATCGAGGCGATAGCGAGCCGATCGTGCACGATCCATCGGTGCGGACGGCATGGCTCGGTGGCATGTGGCGTGCTAGCTGCACGGCCGATGAAGTTGCGTGCTCCCTCGGTCGCCTCTCGCCGTCTGCTCTGGCGGTCCTTCGCCGGCACCGCGCTCCTCTCACTGTGCGCGTTCGCGACGCCGCTCACGGCATGCTCCAGCGACGATAGCGTGCAACCGGCTCCTCAGCCGGTGGTCGCCCCGCCCCCGCCGGCACCGCAGCTCGACCCGCCGGACGCGGCTCCTCCGAAAGACGCCGCGCCGCCCAAGGTCATTCCGAAGCCGACGTTCCCCGAGGTGCAGAGCCGCGGCGGCTCGGTCATCAAGACTCCCAAGGTGGTGGCGGTCGTCTTCAACGGCGACACGCTCGCTCCGCAGATCACCGACTTCACGTCGAAGATCTCGACCTCCTCGTACTGGAAGAACCTCGGTCTCGAGTACGGCGTCGGCGGCATGACGGCGATCGACACCATCACGGTCAACGAGACCGCACCTACGACCATCACCTCCGCGGCGATCGAGACGTGGCTCAAGGGCAAGCTGACCGCCGCAACACCGGGCGGCACGCCCGAATTCGGCACGCCCGATCCGAACACGCTCTACGCCGTCTACTACCCCAACACGACCACCATCACGATGGACGGCTTCTCCGGCGCCATGGGCCAGAGCTGCATGGGCTACGGCGGGTATCACTTCGAGATCGACGTCGCCGGTACGAGCGTCGGCTATGCCGTCCTCCCGCGCTGCTCCGACATCGACGAGCTCACGGTCGCCGCGAGCCACGAGTACTTCGAGTGGGCGACCGATCCGTTCCCGCAGACGAAGCCGGCGTACACCAAGCTCGACGACGCCCATTGGGCCTGGCAGGCGGCGTTCATCGGCGAGCTCGGCGATCTCTGCACGTACCTCGATCGCGACTTCCAGCGTCCGACCGAGATCGGCTTCCAGGTCCAGACGATGTGGTCGAACAAGGCCTCGCTCGCCGGCAAGTACCCGTGCGCCCCCAAGGTGTCCGAGTATCTCCAGGCGATCCCCACCGCGGACGACACGGCGATCGTGCCTTCGCAGGTCCAGGGTCAGCCCGACGTCACGACGAAGGCGATTCGCGTGAAGGCCGGACAGGAGCGCACCGTCGACGTGCTCGTCTATTCCGATCAACCGCACGCCGCGATGGTGCCGATGCGCGCGCTCACCTTCGACGAGTTCACGACCGGCATGGCGAACGGCCCGAACGCCACGGGCTACAAGTACACCGTCGCGCCGACGTACGGCACGGTCGGCGATACCGTGTCGGTCACGATCAAAGCGCCGATCGCGACCACCTACGATCTGCTCGTCATGCTCGCGTACACGAGCGACTCGTCGGTCAACTACTGGCCCGTGCTCGTCGTGAACGACGAGGCGCCCGCGCCAGGAACGACACCGAAGAAGATCCCCCATCTCGCGAGCACGCTCGCTCGCTTTCCGGGCGGTCGGCTCGCGACCCCGCGCATCACGAAGCTAGGAATGAAGCAGGCGGCGGTACCCCGTAGTCTG
>OUNM011176880.1_pt1 | contig 13105 bp, 10 predicted proteins | sample 1769961 | NCBI WGS metagenome assembly OUNM01 (sample SAMEA3914820, study PRJEB12502) | metagenome | biome: forest; material: soil | place: USA | collected 2012-03-12 | depth 0.3 m | reverse complement strand
GGCTCAGGCGGTTTGGCGGCGGTGGGCCTGTATTGAAAAATACTGAGCCCACCGCCGCCAGACCGCATCAGGCCGGGATTTGGCGAAGATAGCCCCGTTGAAACGCGGGATTCAGCGGGTTGAAACGCGGGTTGGAGGCCCTGTGGCAGCGTTGGTGCCTGAAGGGCACCCGGAACCAAGCCCAGGGATGAGGGAGCCTCAGCGACCGATTCCCTGGGTGTGGATGTGCCCCAGGCAAGGCGCAAACCGCAGACTGGTCAGGGCCATGTGCTCACCAGCAGCGCCGGGAGGAAGCATGGCCCGCCGGCTGGCAAAGCGCAGACACGGCGCTTCTTTCAAGCCACCCACCCGGCATGGCAGTGGGGTTTGCGCCCGTAGAGCGTCGCTACTTTACCCAGGCAATCGGTCGCCAAAAGCTCCCTCATGCCTGGGCTGAAGTCCGTGCGCCCTTCAGGCGCAAAGGCAGCCGCCATTCAACAGTCCAACAAATGTGGGCACATGCCAGGAAGGGCGCACGGGATCCGGCTGTTGACTGCGGGATTCACCCCATGGCCCGCATCGCGATTCTTTCTTAGCATCAATCGCATCCGGCTCCTTTGCCACCACGGCAAGAAAGCGGAAAGCCTGCCATTCATCCCATCATGAAAACACCTGTCATCCTCTCCCTGGCTACCGTCCTTGCCGTCCTCGTGACCGTTTCAAGCTGCGACCGCGACTCCGGTGGCACCACCCGTGCTGAGATCAAAAAGGAGGTCAGAGAGGCGAAAGCAGAAGCCAGGGAAACGGCCAGCTCCTCCGGTGCTCACATGCAGTGGAAAGGCCATTGGAATGAGACCAAGGGCAAGCTGAAGCAGGCGTATGGCAGCCTGACGGACGACGACCTGATCTATCAGGAAGGCAAGGAAGACGAGCTCTACGGCCGGCTGCAAAAGAAACTGGGCAAGACCCGGGCCGAGATCGACGACCTGCTGAGCAAGTAGGCCCTCACTTCATCATCACCAGCACAATCGCGCTGAGCATCAGCGCCGCGCCGCACATCCGCCAGCGCATCACCGAGGCGCCCTGGTGGCGTTCCGTGTTGCCGAACCAGTGGCCGATGAGCCACACGCCCACCACGGTGAGCAGGCCGCGCGAGGCGTAGATGATGTTTGCCGCCGTGGCCGCCCCGTACATCGCGATGGTGCTGGTGAACAAAATGCTCTGCGTGCCCAGCAGCGCGCCGCCCAGCAGCAGCCAGCGCCAGGCCTCGGTGCGGATGGCGCTCAACGGCGCGCGGAAAAACGGGATCAGGCCGAAGGACAGCAGCGCATTCATCCAGAAGATGACCGGCAGCAGCCGGCCCGGACCCCACGAAGGGCCCCACTTTTGCACCAGCACATCGAAGGTCGCAAAACACGCGGCGCCCAGGCCGCCGGAGAGGAGGGTGATGCCGATGTTCTTCGGCCGCGCGCCCTGGTTTTTCTTGTGGAAAAAGGTGATGCCCAGCACGCTGAAAAACGCCGCGCACCAGAGCTTGATGCCCACCGCATCGCCGATCATGAGGGGAGTGAAAAAGGCCACCAGCACCACCTTCAGGCCAAACACAGGCACGGCCACCGAGATGTCGCCCTTTTCCAGCGCCAGGAACTGCAGGATCTGGCCCAGGAACAGGCAGATGGCGATGATGCCCGGCTGCCACAGCAGGGCAGGGGAGACCTCCTTGCCGCCCAGCAGCCAGAGCGAGGAAAACAGCAGCCCCACCACCATGTTCGACACAAAGGTGGTGCGCCAGATGCCCACGGCCAGCTCGCTGGAGCGCTTCAGCAGCAGGGCGCTGAAGACATAGATGACAGCGGCGGCGAAAGGGAGGACGAGGGTGGCAGTCTGGGGCGGCATTGATGGAGAGGAAGGGAAGGGGAGCCCGCACGCTCTCATGGGTTTGGCGGTTTGTCTTGCGGTCAATTGGCTGGCGGCAATCCTAAATCACGGTGCAGTCCCAAAGAGCGATTCCACTGGACAAGGCGGCGTGGAATTCCCACGGGAGAAGCGATGTCATACCTGTGCTGGCCAAACAATCGTGTGTCTGGAAACCTTCGTCACAACCGGTGGCACCGTGTGGCGGCGTGCGAAGCACTGTGGACTGCGTGCAGCCTGCTGCCGCTGTGTGCCCGCAGCCTGCTGCGGCACGACGGGGTGGCACATGGTGTGGAGGGTAAGAGCCCTGGACTGAAGATGGCCCTTTTGCTGGCAGCAGGCTGCCATGGCCCACAGCGGCAGCAGGCTGCCGCAGTCCACGGTGCTTCGCACGCCGCCACATCACGTCATCAACCGTGACAACCCGTTTGTCAGCCGCCCTCATATCCAACCTCCCAACCCCGCGCCCGCATCTCCAGCCCAGTCCGACCCAATCCAGCCCAGTCCGACCCAATCCAGCCCAATCCGACCCAATCCGACCGGATCCAGGTAGAAAAAAAAGCCCTGCCGCCCGGGCGACTGTTTTCGTATCTGTCTGGCCTTCCGCCTGCTCATCTGGCCGTCACCGTTCCCGAGGTTGACGCCTTACAGACCTGACACTATGTATCCGACGATGAAGTTCCCTGCCTTGACCCGATTCGCTGCCGCTGCCGCAGCCCTGTTCCTTGCCTTTGGCGCCGCTTCGCCGGCCTGGGGATTTCTTGATTTCTTCAAGAAGGAACTGCCGAAGGGCGCACCCAGTGCCGACCAGTTGCGGGTGCAGGAAGGCCAGGCCACCGAGATGCTCAGCCAGGCCAAGGCCGCCGAAGCGGCGGGCGACAGCAGCAAGGCCCAGAAGCTCTACGGCGAGATCGTCAAGAAGTACCGCTTCACCAATGCCGCCGCCGAGGCCGCTTTTGCCAAGGCCTGGGCCATCCGCAAGACCGGCAAGATGCAGCCGGCTTTCGACGCCTTCCAGGCCTTCATCAACGATTACCGCCAGAGCGCCCGCTTCTCCGATGCCGTGCAGCAGCAGTATGAGATCGCGGAGGAAGCCAAGGGCGGCAAGAAAGTGCGCTCCGTGATCCTGGTTTCCATGAAGGTGGGCTCCGAGGATGTGATCAAGATGTACAAGCAGGTGATCACCAATGCGCCCTTTGGCAAGTTTGCCGCCCCCTCCCAGTTCAGCATCGCCGAAATCCATCAGGACAAGGGCGAGAAGGCTGAAGCCGTGACCGCCTACCAGGCCGTGGTGGACAATTTCCCCAGCTCCAAGGAGGCGACGGAAGCCCAGTTCCGTATCGGTGCCATCTCCAACATCGCCGCCAAAAAGACCCAGGACAGCCAGAACCTGACCGCTGCCCGCGACGCGACGAAGACCTACCTGACCACCAATCCGCAGGGTGACCGTGCCGGCGAGGCGCAATCGATCCTTACCACCGTGGATGAAGCCCAGGCCGCCCGCTCGCTGGGCATCGGCAAATACTACGAGAAGCAGCACAAGCCCAAGGCCGCCGCCATCTATTACAATGAAGTGCTCAAGTACGGCAGCGCCGAGGCTTCCAAGGAAGCCCGCGAGCGTCTCGGCAGGCTCGCCGCCAGCAATCCAGCCGCAGTGGCGGATACAAAAAAAAACACCCCGGGCAATGATTACACCGTCCCGGCCGCGGTGGACCTTCGCCACAATTCGGCCTATGCCGGTCCGCCCTCGCCTGAGCTAGCCCGCCTGAGCCAGAAGCCGCAGATGCGCAAGGACGAGGGCAGCTTCATGCCCATCCCGATCCAGGAGCCCTCGCTGCCCACCCGCCCGGCTGACGCGCCGGCCGCCGCTGCCTCCGGCACCAACACCAACAGCCTGCTGCCGCCCGTCCCAGGCAGCGACAAGCCAGTGCTGCTGCCGGTGCCGCCGCCCCCGGCCGAAGAAAAGAAGAACTAAGGCGCCAGTGCCGCCTCCTTCCTCCCATTCATGAAACGCTGGCTGTCCTGCATCTGCCTTCTGGCCGCCGCCGCCCTCTCCGGTTGCGCGGGCTACCACCTCAATGGCAACAAGCCCACGCACATGGAGCACATCTCGAAGCTCTACGTGCCCACGTTTGACAACCTCACGCTGGAACCACGCCTCGGCGTGCTGGTGACCAATGCGGTGATCAAGCAGATCCAGGCCAGCGGAGCCTATGAAATCTCCGATGAGGAGCATGCGGACGCGACGCTGAAGGCCAAGATCTCCACCATCGACCGTACGCAGTGGCGCTCGGTGGAGACCAACACCCTGGACACCCGGGAGCTGCTGATGCGCCTGAAGATCGACTACCGCGTGGTGGAAAAGAAGACGGGCGTGGCGCTGCGGGTGAGCAAGGTGCAGGCCACTTCCTATGTGGTGCTGGATCCCAACTGGCAGACTTCCGAACGGCAGGTGCTTTCTGAAACCGCCGAGCGCATGTCCGTGACCCTGGCCGGCGAGCTTGCCAACGGATGGTAGGGCCACAATGACCGCCCGGCCTGTCCCTTTGCCAGCATCTCCGGCTGTGGAGCCTGTGGCGGCCCCGCGGCCTGCGGGCTTGTTTTTGGTCGCGACCCCGATTGGCAATCTCGGGGACATTACCCTGCGGGCGCTGGAGCTGCTCCGCTCAGCCGATGTGATCGCCTGTGAGGACACGCGGCATTCCGGCCGCCTGCTCAGTCATTACCAGATCAGCCGGCCGCTGCTCAGCTTGAACGAGCATAATGAGGCGCGGCGCATCCCGGAACTCGTGGCGCGAATCCAGCAGGGCGCCCAGGTGGCCTTGATTTCGGATGCGGGCATGCCCACGGTCTCCGACCCCGGGCAGCGGCTCACCCAGGCGGTGGTCGCCGCCGGCCTGCTGGTGCAGGTGCTGCCAGGGCCCTCCGCCGTGCTCACCGCCCTGGCCGGCTCCGGCCTGCCGACGACGCCCTTCCACTTCGGCGGCTTCCTGCCGCACAAGAAGGGCCAGCGGGCCAAGGAGCTGGCGGCCGCCCGCGAGCGCGAGGCCACCTCGGTGTACTTCGAATCGCCCTACCGGCTGGTGGACACGCTGGACATCATCTGCCAGGAAGCTCCGGAGCATCTGCACGTTGTCGCCCGCGAGCTGACCAAGCACTTTGAAGAATTCATGCGCGGTTCGGCGCGGTCTTTGCTCAAGCATTACCAACAAAAAACCGTCAAAGGCGAGATCTGCCTGCTTGTGGCCCCGAAGGAACTGCCGAGGTGGGTCACCTGGCATTCCGCCTCCACTGAACCCAGCAGCCCCTGAGCTACGAAGCCCCTCCGGAAATGAGACTATTCTATCGAGGCTCGCGTTATCAACTGACGGAACATCAGCGCAGCAGGGGAGCTGCTGTAGCTGGCCTCTTTGAGGCCGGACCTGAAGAGTTCGTCTATCTCCAACGCCAGGTTGGCAACCGCTTGGAACAGGCCCTTGGGCTGCGACCTCCGCCACGCCTCCGGGCTCACAGAGCCCAGCTACAGCAAACCCCTGCCCGCTCAGTACCTCCATCAGCCTATCGTGCGAGTCTCAGCAAGCCTCTACAGCACGAGGGAAATAGTCACATTTATACCTGAAATTGGTATCACTCCGCACTCCGCACTCCGCACTTCCCACTCCCCCCAGCCATGTCCACCTTCCCCGAATGTTCGCTCGACAACGCTCCCGGATCCCTGAAAGCCAGCATCCGCCAGCACCTCCGCCTCACCCTTGGGCGTGAGCCTTCCGATGCGCGTTCGCGCGACTGGTTCAACGCCACCTCCATGGCCGTGCGTGACCGGATGATGGCCTCGGTGTGGGACACGGTGGCCACCCACCGCTCGCAGAACGTCCGCCGCATCAACTACTTCTCGCTGGAGTACCTCATGGGCCGCCTGCTGGAGAGCAACCTGCGCAATACGGACCTTTATCAGCCCGCCAAGGAAGCGCTTGCCGAGCTGGGCCAGGACCTCGATTCCGTGCTCAATGAGGAGCAGGACATGGGCCTGGGCAACGGCGGCCTCGGTCGTCTCGCCGCCTGCTTCCTGGATTCTTTTAGCACGCTGGACCTGCCCGCCGTGGGCTACGGCATCCACTATGAGTTCGGCCTGTTCCGCCAGGAGTTCGTCAACGGCCGGCAGGCGGAGCATCCCGATGCGTGGACCCGCTTCGGCAACCCCTGGAAGCTGGTGCGCCCGGAGTACCAGGTGGAGGTGCCCATGTACGGCCATGTGGTGCAGAAGTTCGATGACCTGGGCAACGCGCGCCCGCAGTGGGTGGATACGCGTTCCATCGTCGGCATTCCGTGGGACATCCCCATCGCCGGCTTCCGCACCAGCACGGTGAACCTGCTGCGCCTGTGGGAAGCGCACTCCACCACGGACTTTGACTTCCAGATTTTCAACTCTGGCGGCTACGTGGACGCCATTCAGAAGAAGGCCGAGGCGGAAACCGTGTCCAAGGTGCTGTATCCGAACGACGCCACCGAAAACGGCAAGGAACTGCGCCTGGTGCAGCAGTACTTCTTTGTCGCCTGCTCGCTCTCCGACATCATTCGCCGCTACAAGCGCGACAACGCCACCTGGGATGCCTTTGCCGACAAGGTCGCCATCCAGCTCAACGACACCCATCCGGCTGTCTCCATCCTGGAGCTGATGCGCCTGCTGCTGGACGTGGAAAACCTGGGCTGGGACCGCTCCTGGTCCATCTGCCAGAAGGTGTTCAGCTACACCAACCACACCCTGCTGCCCGAGGCGCTGGAAATGTGGAGCCTGCCGCTCTTTGGCCGCGTGCTGCCGCGCCACCTGGAGATCGCCTTCGAAATCAACCGCCGCCTGATGGCGGAGATCGAGGCGAAGTGGCCGGGCGATGACTCCAAGAAGCGCGCCCTCTCCCTCATCGACGAGCGTGGTGCCAAATCCCTGCGCATGGCCCATCTTTCCGTGGTGGGCAGCCATGCCACCAACGGCGTGGCCGCCTTGCATTCCCGCCTGCTGGTGGAGACGCTCTTCCCCGATTTCAACGCCCTCTTCCCCGGCCGCTTCCTGAACGTGACCAACGGCGTCACCTTCCGCCGCTGGCTCACCGTGTGCAATCCGCAGCTCGCCTCGCTCATCACCGAAACCATCGGAGAAGGCTGGCTGAAAGATGCTTCCGGCCTGCATGCCCTGGAGGCCTCGGCTACGGACCTGAAGTTCCAGGAGCGCTTCCGCGCCATCAAGCGCGGGCACAAGGAGCACCTCGCCAAGATCATCCTGGACCAGTGCGGTGTGACCGTGAGCGCGGATGCGATCTTCGACGTGCAGATCAAGCGCCTGCACGAGTACAAGCGCCAGCACCTGAACCTGCTGCACATCCTCACGCTCTACCGGCGCATCCTGCAGGATCCCCAGGCGGACATTCATCCGCGCGTGTTCATCTTCGCCGCCAAGGCCGCCCCTGGCTACTTCCTGGCCAAGAACATCATCCACGCCATCAACGCCGTGGGCGAAAAGATCAACAACGACCCGCGCGTGAAGGACCGCCTCAAGGTGGTGTTCCTGCCCAATTACGGCGTCACCCTCGCCGAGCGCATCGTGCCTGCCGCCGATGTTTCGGAGCAGATCAGCACCGCCGGCAAGGAGGCCAGCGGCACCGGCAACATGAAACTGGCGCTCAATGGCGCGCTGACCATCGGCACGCTCGATGGCGCGAACGTGGAAATTCTGGAGGAGGTGGGCGATGACAACATCTTCATCTTCGGCCTCACCGTGGAGGAAGTGCAGGCGCTCACCGCCAAGGGCTACAATCCGTACGACTACTACTGGGCCAACGAGGAGCTGCGCGCGGTGATCGACTGGATCAGCAGCGACTACTTCACCGGCGATCCCAACGCCTTCCAGCCCATCCGCCAGAGCCTGCTGGACCACGGCGACCACTTCCTGGTGCTGGCCGACTACGCCGCCTACATCGAGGCCCAGGGCAAGGTGGATGCTGCCTACCGCGACCGCGCCAAGTGGGGCCAGATGACCATCCTCAACACCGCACGCATGGGCAAGTTCAGCAGCGACCGCACGATCTTGGAGTACGCGGAAAAGGTGTGGAACCTGCCGCGCGTGGCCATCTCGGCTTCGCCTTCGGCGTAACGCTGAAGGTGGCACCCAGGCCGCCTTTCATCCTGGAGGGATGAGATCCTGTAGCCGGTGGTTGAGCGAGCTTGCGAGCGATACCACCGGACTTGGTACCCGTGCGTATACGATCCCGGCAGGGATCGTAGCGTCGTGGCTGGTGCTCCGCGGCTGGCATCCCTCCAGGATGCGGCACTTCGGCATGCCACCACCTTTCATGCCTCCGGCATGAGCCTTCCACGTAACGTTGGGCGCAGAACGGGTGAGAGTCAAAGAACCGGGAGCCTGAATCGTTCAGGCTTCCCCAGCGGTCTTGTGCCGTCGTCTTTCTTTTGCCTCACCTTCAGCCCTCCGGCTCTCCCGCCCGTACCCTCCTTCATGACCCTTGAACAACACACCGCCGGGATGCTGCTCGGCGCTTTCGTCGGCGATGCCCTGGCGCTCGGCCCCCACTGGATTTACGACCGTACCGAGATCGTCCGCAAGCTGGGCCGGGTGACCGGCTATGCCGATCCGGCCACGACTTATCATCCCGGCAAGAAGGCCGGTGATTACACCCATCTGGGCGATCAGATGCTGGTGCTGCAGAAGTCGATCCAGGGCCACGGCGGCTTGTTTGATCCGGAGGACTTCCTGCAAAGCTGGCGGGGGTTCTGGACCAGTCCTGGCAACCAGTCCTATGTGGACAAGGCCACCCGCACCGTGCTGGGCAGTCTGGAGGACGGCTTTGGCATGATGGAGGTGGCCTCTTCCTCCACCGAATTCGCCGGTCCCGTGCGCGGCATTCCCGTGCTGGTGACTGGCCTCGCCAATGGCTACGACGAAGCCTCGCTGGTGACTGCCTCGCGCGAGCAAACCAAGCTGACCCATCGCAGCGCTGAAGCCTTGGACATGGCTGCCTTCATCGCCCGCCTTGCCTCGGGCCTGGCGGCGGATCTGGACCTGGAGACTGCGCTCGATGGCGCGCTGGGCGATTCCTCCCAGTTCGTGCGCGACAGCGGCCGCCGCGCGGAGTCCTCGCGCGTGACGAGCCTGTCCACTGGCGATGCCGTCGAGGCGCTGGGCCAGACTTGCGATAGCTCCCAGGCCCTGCCTTCCTCTGTCTTCATCCTCCGCCGCCATCACGACAGCTTCGAGGAAGCCCTGGTGGAGAACGTCATGGCCGGCGGCGACAGCGCTGCCCGCGGCATCTTCATCGGCGCCATCCTCGGCTGGCAGCACGGCGTGGAAGGCATCCCTGAAGCCTGGCGTACGGGGCTGCGGCAGCCGCCGGTGTGATGCAACGGCGGGGATGATCACGCGGAGGATAGCCGTCCCGGCTGTCAACGGCCTGAGGCTTCCAGCCTCCAGATTCAGGATGGAGGCGGGACGCCTCATGCCAGCCGACAGGCCGGAGGCCTATCCTCCGCAACCTCTGCTCTCACCGCACCATCACCTTGTCGATGGCTTTCTTCATCACCTCTTCCGATCCCGGTGGCACCCAGGTCCAGTCGTGCAGGTTGGAGTCGCGCTCCTTCCAGGCGCGTTCCACCGGGATGTAGCCGGGGCCGCATTCGCCGTAGCCCATGGCCATGATAAAGCTCTCGGGCCGCAAACCCTCGGCATAGAGCTGGTACTCCACATAGGATTCGGCGGGCAGCAGCAGCAACTGAGCGGGGCCGAAGTCGATCATCGGCAGATCGATCTGGTGCCCGGCCTTCACCCGTTCATACCAGGCCAGTCCCATTGCGGCCTCGGCACGGCCAAAGGGCCGGGGTTCATGGGCGAGGCGATGGCGCAGTTCATCCTCGGTGTGGCCGAGGGTGTTGCGTGCGCCCAGGGCGATGTGTTCCAGATGAAAGCCCAGGGCGGTGAGCGGCTGTTTCTGGGTGGCCTGAAGAGCGGCGGTCATGGCGGCGTGTATCTTCTGGGTCAGTTCCGCGCGGCTGGCTTCGTCGCCGCGGTTGTACTTGCCAGCGGTGACGTTGCCGGAGCAGCCGGAGGCGTAGATTTGCAGCGCGCCTGGCGTATCCTTTTGCATCAGCTCGCGAGCCAGACCGACAAAGTCGATGCTCACCTCGCCGGAGCCATAGAAGCTCATCGGATGCACGGCATAGCTGTGCAGCGCGCACACCAGTTCATTGCCGTTCCAGAAGCTGAGGGTGCGCAGCCACGGATCGATGAGGCCGGCATCGGCGGCCTTGATCATGGGATCGGCGGTGCGGCTCATGCGGTTGTAATGCACCGAGCCGTCGGGCGCGATGTAGCGACGGTTGCTGGCCACTTCCTGCACCTGGGCTTTGCCGATGCCGTAGTGGGTGACGGGCCGCCGCTTGGTCATGGCCTCGGCCAGCGCTGCTTGGGCGCGCTGCACGCACAGGCGGTTAAAGTCCGGCCAGCACACGCTGGCGAGCTGGATGCGCTCCTTGGGATCCGGTGCGGGCAGGGCTTTCCAGGTGCCGGCTTTTTCCGCTTCGTGGAGGAGGAACTCGGCCTCCGGGTCCATCACCGGCGCATCGTGCACATGAGTGCTGGTGATCATGACCCGCTGCGGCTCAGTGCCGGCGGTTTCGGCCAGCGCCTTGCGCCAGTCATCAAAGGCGCTGCCACGGATCTCGCACCAGTCAAAGGCCAGGACGACGAAGGGCTTGTCGCCGCCGAACAGCGCAAACCCCTTGGCCTGCAGGGGCTCCACCACCTTGCGCGCCGGGCTGATGCCGCCGCCCATGCAGGCATGACCGAGGGGGATGGTGACATCCGTCTGAAAGGTGGTGATCTCAAAACCGGCCGCATGCACGGCACCAGCGAAAAGGGCAACAAGCAGGCAGGTCAGGACTCGCATCGCAGGCATACGGCCGGGCGCGGGGGAATCTCTCGGTGGAGGGACGTTGGTCTTGATGCCCGCTGGGCCTGCCCTCACACTTGGCCGCATGAGCGAGGACTGCATCGTCATCCACAACGCCACGGCCATTCTGCCAGACCGGCTGGTGCCCGATGCCGGGGTGCTTATCCGCAACGGCCGCATTGAGAAGGTGGGCCGGGCTCACATGAAGACGCCCGCGGGTGCGATGCTGCTGGATGCCGGGGGCGGCTATGTGTCGCCAGGCTTCATCGACATCCATGTGCATGGCGGTGGCGGGGCGGATTTCATGGACGGCACAGTTGAGGCGGTGCGTACTGCCTGCCAGACCCATGTCAGGCACGGCACCACCACGCTCTTTCCCACCACCACCACGGGATCGCCGACGGAAATCCATGCCATGATCGAAGCCTGCCGCGCCGTGCGCGACGAGGGTGCCGCCAGTGGCGCGCCTCATATCCCGGGCATCCATCTCTACGGCCCCTTTTTCGCGCCGGACAAGGTGGGCTGCCACTCCGCCGAAGGCCGGCGCAACCCCACGCCAGAAGAGTACCGGCGCTACTTCGCCACCGGCCTGATCCGTGTGGCAACATGCGCCGCCGAGCTGCCTGGAGCGCAGGCCTTCTACCGCATGGCGGCGCGCAAGGGCTGCTTCATCACCTGCGGCCACTCGAACGCTTCATGGGCGGAGATGGACAAGGCCTTCCGCGCCGGCATGCGGCACGTGGACCACTTCTGGTGCGCGATGAGCGGCGTGGTGTCCTTGCGCAGCCGCTTTGGCACGCCCATGCAGGCTGGGATGGAGCAGTTCGTGCTCATGAACCAGGACATGAGCACGGAGGTGATTGCCGATGGCGAGCACCTGGCGCCGGAGCTGCTGGAATTCGCCTTTCAAATGATCGGCCCGGAACGGCTGCTGCTGGTGACGGACGCGAACCGGGGCCTGGACATGCCGCCGGGCCGCTACAAGTTCGGCCATCACCAGACAGGCTCCGACTTCGATCACGATGGCAAGGTGGGCCGCGCCCCTGGCGGCAGCCTCGCCAGCTCTTCCATGGGCATGGACCACATGGTGCGGGTGATGAAGGCCAGCACCAGCGCCCCGCTCTGGTCCCTGATCCGCATGGCGAGCCTCACCCCGGCGGAGCGCACCGGCATCGCCCATGAGACGGGCAGCTTGGAGACGGGCAAGCGTGCCGATGTGGTGATCTTGAGCCCGAAGCTCATGGTGCGGCAGGTGCTGGTAGCGGGCCGGCAGGTGGTATTTTGAGTCAACAAACAAACCGAGGCCGGGCCTTGACGGCAGCACGGCGAGGCAGCAAAGTCCCGGCCCCTTTCCCCCTGACTTTTTATGGCCGACGAAACCTCACTCCTTCTGCTCAAGCCCGACTGCATCGCCAAGAACCTTTCCGGCGAGGTGCTGCAACGCCTGCTCTCGCACGGCTTTCGCATCCGCGGCATCAAGATGCTGCAGCTCACAGACGAGCTGCTGAAGGAGCACTACGCTCACATCGCTGACCGCCCTTTCTTCCCGGAAGTGGCCGGCTTCATGAAGAGCCAGCCTGTGATCGCCGTGGCACTGGCGGGCGAGGACGTGATCTCCAAGGTGCGCGACCTGCTGGGCCCCACCGATTCGAAGGCGGCCGCCAAGGGCACCATCCGCGGTGATTTCGGCGATGACAAGATGACCAACGTGGTGCACGCCTCCGATTCCCCGGAAGCCGCCGCTGTCGAATTGAAGCGCTTCTTTAAGGACGGCGAGCTGTTCGACCTGTAAAGGACCGGGCCACTGCGCCGGGTGAAAACGCTGCAAAGCACTGGGCACCTTGGGTGCGTCATGTGCTTTGGACCTGGCCGTCCGTGAAACGAGCTGGAAGCTCGTACGACCGGGACGGTCGTTCTACGACGGTCCGGCAAGGTCGATTTACACCATTTCAGCTGACCTTGATATCAGAGGCGTCGCCTTCACATGGCGGGTCCAGTTGTCTCTGAAGCCTGGCCTCACTTCCGTCCGCGACCGAATGCGGCAGCAGGGTGTGCTGCCGCAGTCCAGGAGAGAGCCCTCGCACCCGCTACTGCTAGCCCCCAAGGTTGCGTGTCTCAATCCAGCGCACGGCAAAGCGCACCACGGCGGCGCCGGTCGGCATCTCCAGCTTTTCGCGGATGTGGGCGCGGTGCACTTCCACCGTCTTGGGGCTGATGCCCAGGCGGTGGGCGATGTCCTGGGTGCCGAGGCCCTGGCCGAG
>OUNM010390144.1_pt1 | contig 13108 bp, 15 predicted proteins | sample 1769961 | NCBI WGS metagenome assembly OUNM01 (sample SAMEA3914820, study PRJEB12502) | metagenome | biome: forest; material: soil | place: USA | collected 2012-03-12 | depth 0.3 m | reverse complement strand
TTCGCGTTCCCCGCCAGCGCCCCAAACCCCGCTGCCAAGCTCGCCGTCCACGGATTCACCGTCGGCGGCGCGCTCGCGATCGCATTGGCCTTCGCGATATCGTTCGCGTGCTGATCGCTCCACCCCTGCTGCGCCAGGCTCGAGTACTCCGGCCCCCAGTTCTGCGGCAGCTGGTAGTACTCCATGCCGGGGTTTACGAGGTTTTGCATCCCCTGGCTCAGCGCGCCGTAGGCCGCGTTGCCGCCGATGTTGCCAAAGTGCGATTCCGGCCCGCCCGAGGCCAGGTACTGCTCCATGTTATTCACGCGCTGCTGGTACCGGGCCGTCTGCGCATTCGCATCGTAGAGCCCTTGCGCCGAGACATTCGCGCTTCCGAGCACGTTCCCCCTTGAGGCCTGTGCCCCGGCGATGTTCGCATTGTCCAGCTGCAGCTCCTGCGGCGTGAGCCCGTAGCCGGCCGCCAGATCCGTGCCCAGCGATGCGCCGAGCTGGCGATACCCCGAGAGATACTGTGGATCCACCTTTTTCAAGGTGGCCAGATTCGTCATCGCATACTGCGGCGCGTACTGCTGGTAGAGCTGCAGCGCCTGCTTCTGCTCCTCCGGCGCGTACATCGAGCGCAGCTTATAGTCCGCGTACACCTGCGCCGGCGTCATCGCATTCTGCGCGTTCCAGCCCTGCATGAACTTGTTTTGCAGGTTCGGCGGCGCCGTCAGATTGCTATATGCCGAAATGATGCTGTCGTGCAGATCATTCTGCGTCCCCGCATTCAGCCCGCCGGCCACGGCGCCGCCGATCCCCCCGATCAATTGACTCGCTAGTTTTCCGTATCCCATAATTTTAAAGATTGCTCCCTGCTCCGTCGCCCCTTCGTGTCTTCGTGTCTTCGTGTGAACCTTTGTAAACGGCCATCGATTCACCCAGCGCCGCCGCGTTCTGCTCCGCGTTCCGCCCCAGCTGCTCCATCCGCCGCGGTGTGATCTGTACGTTAAATTCCCTCAGCATCCGCCAGCGCGGCCAATCCAGCGGCTCCCCCGGCGCCACATGCGCCAGGATCGCCCGGGCCGTTGCCTCGCTATCCAGATCCGCAAAGCGCACCTCGAGCGTCTGCGGCAGCCGGCGCGCATACTCCAGCCCCTCCCGCGCCCAGCGCACATCCCCATCGAGGCCCAGTCGCTCCAGCGAGCGCGCCACCTCCGCCTCCGGACGCGACACCAGCACGATCGGCGCGCCCCGCAGCAGCGCTGCCAGCTGCGGCATCCACAGCGCCGCCGCCGTCTCCGCCGAACCGCTGAAGGCGCAATTCCGCCCCGAATCCACGAAGCGCTCATGCAAGTACTCCTCCGGAGTCACACACCGCGCCAGCAGCTCATGCCCGCAATGCACACCCCCATGACACAGCCAGTTTGCCAGCCAAGCTGTGCGCGATCGGGGATACCCCACCACCAAAAAATGCCGCTGCGCATTCATCCCATCCCTCCCATTCTTCCTATTATTCCCATGGGTCCCATTCACGGTTAGCGTTCCTCCGGCAACACCGTATCACTGAAAGCCGAGGCCTGAATCGTCCGCACCGCCAGCTTCCCCATCGGCGCATCCAGCGCCACCTGCAGCTCGCGAAAGGGGTTAAACTGCCGGCACGGAAACGCCCGTCGCTTCACCTGGATGCTGCTCAGGATCTGCGGCAGCAGAAAGGGCAGCAGCAGCACACTGCCGCCCGTCGTATCCACCGCCAGCGCCAGCGGCAGCTCGATGCCTTGATCAAACGAAAGCGCCACATCCACCGGCGCCTCCGAGAGATAGAAAGTCGTCTCCACATTGAAGAGCGCCTTCGGCGAAAGCGAATCCGTAAAGCCCACCCCTCCCGCCCCGATATTCACACTCCCATCGCCAAATTTCATCCCGCAGGATTCCAGGCGGGTATGGATAAAATTGCCTGCGCCAGTGGGGCTCCCACCGTCTTGAAACGTCGCGGCGTCCTCATTTTCCACCGGGATGTAATCCAGCCAGCGCCAAATGCTGCCATCGGGCTGCCCGAAGTTGAGCCGCTGATTGCCGCCCGGCTTCGTGAGACAAAAGCACAGCGGCGCCCAGCCCGTCCAATACCCGGCCCACGTCTGCTGCAGCGTGTCGAAAACCAGCACCGCATTCGGCTCCGTGGCGTTATCGAGCGGCACACTCAGCATATATTTGTTATCCCAGTAACCAGCCGCGCATTTTCCGGCCGCCGCCGGATTGATCCGCTGGATCAAATCATTGATCGGCTCGCTGATCGCCTGCGACACCTCGCGCTGATCCTGCGCCAGCACCCGCTTGATGCTCCGCACTCCGGAATCCGACAAAAACCACACGTCCGATCCCACCACACACGCCGAGCGCTGCGCCACACAGCCCAGCACATCCGTGACCTTCGTCACTGTCGCCTGGGAAAGATCCGTCGCCGTCACCGCCGGGTCCGCCGTCATGATGTAGACCGAGTTCCGCTTGAAAACCACGATCTGCGAGGAATCCCACCCCACAAGCGCCACGATCGGGTCGCCATCCCCCGCGCCGATTCGGATCTGCAGCGTGTTATTCGCCCAGCCGGCTGCGAGCGCCTGGCTGGCCGTGATCGCATCCGGCACCGCGGGATTGCCCGCGAGAAAAAGCCGCGAGCTGGCGCTGGTCACGATGCTGCCCTGTGGCGGATGCGTATTATCACCGCTGCCCAGATCCGTCATCGTCGCTCCGTCCCAGCTGAAAAGGTTCGTGGTCGCATCCGCGATGTAGACGTTGTTGATGAGCTGCGCCGTGCCGATCTGCGGCGTCCCGCCGCCGGCCGCCGTGTACCCTGCGATCAGCGTCCAGGTATTTTCATCGTATTTATACGCCGCGCCGCCCGCGATCGCGATCGTCTCGCTCAGCGCCGGCGTCGAGAACCACTGCAGCGCCTGGATGCGACTCCCCGCCGGCGCCGGCAGCGCCATCGTACCGCGGCGCGTCACCGCCAGCTTCGTCTTGATATCGATATTCAGCCCCAGCAAGTACTGCGACGACGTCAGCACCCCGGCCGGCCGATTCGAGTACTGCCCGCCCGAGAAATCCGGACACCCGTCAAAAATCAGCGGGTCATCGAGCTGCTCGTTATTCAGTGAAGCCATAACTAAATAGATTTCTCCCGCAGAGGCGCAGAGACGCAGAGATGGGAGTTTGCGCAAATTCGCAAACTGAACGGAAATGCTTGAGCGCTCAGGGATCCGTCGAAGTACAGCGCCGAGCGCCGCCCCCGCGTCTCTCTTCTCCCCTCCTCTGCGTCTCTGCGCCTCTGCGGGAAACCTTTTCTGTGTGCCATCACCAGTACCCCTTTCCAGTTAACCCCCAGTTCAGCATATCCTGCCCGCCGATATCCGCCGGAATGATCCGCCGCTCGTTCGCCGCCTGCTTCGTCTCCAGATCGTAAGCGATCTGCAATTGCGTGTTCGCGGCTGCCGCCTGCTGTTGCGCCTTGCCGTACTGCCGGTTTCGCTCCAGCAGATCCGCCAGCGTGAAATCCTGCAGCGCATTGTCCACATTCTGCAGCGCAAATTCCTGCCCGTCTGCAAAGCCCGGGAATACTCGCTTGCCCAGCACGAGAATCGAGCCCGCCCCGGACGGCGCCGGCGAGAGCCGGATCCGCTGCACCCGGGGCGCAAAGGTATCGGTCGCCGTCATTTGGGAAATGGTCGTGCTCGTATTCGGATCGACCCCGACCGGCGGAATCAACGTCCCCGCGGGAGGGCTGCCCAGAAATGTCACCCCCTCGTTGGTAATGCCCTTATTGAACGACAGAATGAAACACGCATTGTATGGCGGGCTGGTGGTGTCGGAGAAAACCTGGTTGGCGCTCTTGATGATCTGTCCCGATCCCAGCTCCACCTCGATGCTATACAGCAACCCATTGTCACTTTCGCTGTTGGCAATGATCTGACACGTCTCATCCGTTCCCAGCGTTCCCACCCCCGTAGCGCTGATCTGCGCAACGACTGGAGGATACTGCACAAACCCGCAAGGCCTGCCCATTTCCTCGAAAGCCGTCGGGTTCGCGTCAAACCAGTTCACCTGCTCGTTCGCCGCCATCGTGATCGAGGGATCAAAGCGCACCTTCATCACTCGGCCGATCTGCGGCGGCATCAGCACCCACGGGCAGCTGGGCCATGATGGGAGATTCGGCAACGCCACAGAGCACATCGTGAGCGAGTCCCGCCAGGGCTGCGCATCCCAGATCATGTTCGCCCGGCTCGTCATGAAGACTTCGGCCGCGGCCACCGTGTCGGCATCCGTCTGGCCCAGCTTCATGCACACATACTGTACGAGCTGTTCCTTCGTCATAGGTTCAGGTCGTAACCGGTGATCCGCATGGAGTTGCGCGCCGCGGTATTGTCGCAGGCCGCATAGATCGTCTGTGTCGCAGTCGGGTTCGGGGTCACCTCGAAGGGAGCCCAGGCCACGAAACCCATGAAGGAGTCCGTGCCCACCGCAGAGGTGGCAGGCACTTGCAGCATCGTCACGCCGTAGTTGGGGCTGATGAGGTTCGCGCCCGTCCCCGTCATCGTGTGCGTGGACGCATCTGCATTCGGAGCGATCGCATACGCTACTGCTGTCGTTCCTGGAGATCCGCCGGCGGTCCCGATGATGCCTCTCACTCTTCGGACGATGCCGGGTGGAATGCAGCAGCTCACGTCCACCGCGGTGAGGATGTTCTTGGGACTATGGATGGCCTGCGCGGAGAATGGAACGCCGCCGATAAACGGCACTTGATTCGTTGTCGTCGCGTCCGCGGCATCCGCCCCGATATCTATGTTCACCGTAGTCCCCAGCTGGAGCCCCGGAACGAGCGTTGTCCCCGAATTGGGAATCCGCCACGCCCCGAGCAGACATTTATAGATATACCCGAGTGGAAGAGTCGGGCCGGAGTTGCTCGAGCTCGCGAGCACGCTATCCGTCACGCCATCGGAAATCGCGAAAACGTAAAACCACGTGTTCCCGGAAAACGACCCTGGCACATCTCTGCCGCCGGCGCCCACCACGCCAAACGGATCCAGATTCATCGAAAAACTATTGACCACCCTTGGCGCTCCCGTCGCGCTCTGCATGAGGATCTGGGTCGCCGATATCTGGAGCTGCAAGTTTGCCCCGTTCGTCGCGATCTTAAGTCCCGTGGTCGACGCGCGAGTAGCAAATTGCGGCACCAGGCGCTGAACGGTGACCCGCTGCAGTGTCTGCGTCACCGAATCCCAGAGCAACAGCTGATCGGCCGCCACGGGAGAAAGCTTCGCCGGCTTTCCCGAGATCAGAGACGGCAGGATCGCGGCCTGGTCCACCAGGTTGTTCAGGTTCGCGGCCGTCACGGCGTTATTCGGGCTATTGCCCGAGAACCCGAAGCCTTTGGAAATGTCACCCATATAGCTCTATTTAGAGTCCAATTAGCGTCTAACTAGTGGCCGTGAAGATCCCGCCCTCACTCACTTCCCAGCCCTCGGCGTCAAAGACCTGGGCCACAAAGTCCGGCGTCTTCGGGCCTCCGATCTGGATCGCCGCGCCCCAGGCGTGCAGCGTTAGGTGACCGTCCTCGGTCGCCCCATCCGCCGGCCGATAGCATCCCCAGAAAAGATCCATCCCCTCTGCCGTGATCGCCGCCCCATCGTGCCCATAGTGCTCCCAGATCGCCGAGAGGATCCGCGCCAGGCTATGCCGCACCTGCCGCGAACAGCGAAAGGCCCGGGTCGTCTTCTCCGGCGCCCAGCCCAGGCGCAGCGTGAAAGGCGAGGGCATCCGCAACAGCGTGCGTCGCTCCCAGCGCTCCGTCGGCTCGCCATCGATCCCCCATTCGATCGCGCCATAAAAGCGTTCATGCTCCTCCGGCTGCGGCCAGCGATTGCGCTTCAGCCCCAGCAAAGGATCACGCTCCGCGTCATCCCTCCCATTATTCACATCATTCCCATTGGCCGAAGCCTCTGGCTTATCGATTGATTTCTTCGCCATAAAAAGTGCTTTAGCTCGCCAGATACTTCGCCCCGCCCACGATCCGATAATCCAACCGTCGCTCGAAATTGCTCGCCGTCGCCTTCGGATCAAAGCGCCGCGCCGCCGCCACCGTGAGATCGATTGCATGCGACCCGCCATCCACATTCAGCGATGGCCCGATATCGATTAGCTCGCACAAGATAGCCGACCCGGAGTCGCCCAACGGGTCATGGACGATCACTTTCGTCCCCCAAGGCAGCCGCGGGATCGGGCTCGCAGCCGTTGAGTGCACATGCTCAAACCCGCTCATCGGCAACGCGCACCCGATCAGCCCAGGATTCGCCCGGGTCGAGACCCCGCTCGCCGTCCGCCCATCATCCTTCGGATCATTCGCCCCGCCAAAAGCCGTCGCCTTCCCGCCCTCGATCACCAGATCGTCACCGTCCACCCGCATGGTCCATGGTAGTTTCTGTCTCGTTTCGTTACTCATTAAAAATTTCGCGTTCGCTGTCAGCATTCCCATCCGTCCCATTCTTCCCATCATTCCTATTTCTTCTGCCTGGCGTAGCTCGGATCGATCTCGACACTCGCCGAGATCGAAGAACCGTCCGGCTGCGTGTACGCCGCGCCGAGCCGAACGTTATATCCCGCGCACCCCGTCAGCGCCGCAGCGCAAAGGATTGTGAACAGGAGTTTCATTTTGGAGAGCCGGCGCGACACGCGCGCCGGCTGATTTTGTTTATTGGTCCGGCCGCCAGGATCTGGAATCCTGCGCCTGGGAGTTATATGGTTGGTTCGCCTCGTCAGCCTCCGGAGTCAGTCAGGGCGTACTCGCCGCCGCCACCTTCGCTCCGGTCGTCTGCACGATGCTATTCACCGCGGTCGTCGCCGCCGTCGCATTCAATCCATTCGCAATCGCCAGCTGGATCGCCGTGCTCGCCGCCGGCGCGAGCGCGCCGCTCGTCGTGCTGCTCACCCCCAGCCCGCTCAAGACCGACTGGATCTGCCCTGTCGTTGGCGCCGTCCCCTTCTGCAAGGTCCCCGCAAAGAGATCCACCCCCTGCAAAGCCGCCGCCTCCTTCGCCGCATTCTTCCCGCCAAAGGCCGAAATTGCGCCGTTGGCCACCGTATCGATCAGCGCCTGCGCCGTCTGCCCCTGGGGCGACCCCAGCCACGATTGCGCCTTCGCTACATCCGCCGCGATCGTCGAGCAGCCGGTAAAAAACGCCGGCGCGACCACGATCATCCCCGCAGCCATTGCCGCGCACCACATCTTCCTTCGATTCTTCATGTTACTCATTTGGTTTTGTTTCTTCTGTTGGTTTCTCCGTTGGAGAGCTTTGAAAGCCTGTCACTGCGCGATCCACGTCTGCCGGCGCATCATTTCTCCCATCCTTCCCATGGGTCCCGTCCGCGGGCTGCTCCGGCGGCTGCGCATGATACGCCCGCGTCGCCGTCAATCCCGCCAGGATCACCTGCAGCGGGAGCGCTGCCCAATGCCGCCAATCCGCTGCGTTCAGGATTCCAGCGATCAGCACCGGCAGCGAAGCGATCGCGAAATAGTTCCAGCCCTTCCCGTCCCGTGGGACAAACTGCGTTAAGTCGATTTTCATGGTTGTTGTCGTGTCCACACCTCCGTGTGCGTTGCCTTCCCGAGCCGCACGATGTCGTTCGAGACCACCCACTCCCAGCGCGCCGCAGTGCTGCTCGTGGCCTGCAAGGCTTCCAGTTGTTTCGAGATCGTTTCCAGCTGCTTTGCCTCAGCCTCCAGCTGCCGTGTATGCAGCTCCGCCTTGTCCGTGATCTCATGCAGCTTCGCCGCCCCGCCATACACCGCCGCCCCAAAGGCGCCCGCAAACAACCAGGCCTGCGCGAGTGTAAAAGTGATTTTCGATCGCGGTTTAATTTCACAGGTATTCATGACAGCAGATAGTCGTAGCCGATGCTCAGCTCGGAAAACCCTGCATTGGCCAATATCACCTGGCTCCCGCTTGAGGTTACCGGCTCCAGCCGCATGTCGAGGAGATCACCTGGAGAAACCACGGTTCGGCAGTCTCCGCCGATCTGAAGGATGCCTTGGGCGTAATCTAACATTTCTGCTGCGGCCCCGTTTTTGTAGATCCACAGTCTCCAGACATCACTCGAGTTATTCACGGTGTGCACCATCCGGCACACAACCCGCACGACGCCCGCGCGCGGCGCCTGCCACACCCAGCAAGCCAGTACGCTATGAGTCCCGCTACCACCGGCGAGCGAAATTGCCGATCCTCCCGGCGCGCTGGCCACGCTGAAAGTAGTGCCGTTCGCGGCTGTCACCCAGTAGTCGGTGCTCACGGCCAAACCCGTCGGCAGCGTGCCCGTCGAAGAAAATCGAACCAACTGCCCGGGCGAAAACGAGTTATTCATCGTGATCGTTGTCGTACCGAACGACGCGATAGTTCCAAACATCGGCATCGCGGCTTGGTTGGTCTGAATACGCCACAAGGCGGCATCATCGTATGAAGCCAGCCAACCCTGCAGCTGTTGCGGATACGCGGTCGCGCCGGAATAGCTCGATCCGCTCACATACGCGCATTTGGTCGATGGATAGTACGCCCCAGGAGCGCCATTCAGGCGCGCCCACAGCTCTTGGGCCACTAACACGTGCGCCAGTGCGGTCCAATGTCCTATCGCAAAGAATGGGCCGTCCGGTTGGCTAATCAGAGTCGTGACATCGAAGATCACATCAGCCCGGGATGCGCCCGAGATGATTACCGCCGGCGCAGACGAGTATCCGGATCCGCCATTCGTGACCGTGATCGCAGTTACGACGCCGGCCGTGAGCGTTGCCGTTGCCGTCGCCCCCGTGCCAGCTCCACCCGTGAAGGTCACCGTAGGAGCGGCCTGATAAAGAGTCCCTCCCGTGTTCACGGCTACCGATGTCACCGCACCGCCACCAATCGTCGCAGTAGCTGTCGCCCCTTGCACCAACGCGCTATTGTACGCTAGCCGTTGCGTCTCGCGGTCGTCACCCCATCCATTCGGATGGATCGTAAACCCTACGACCTGCTGGTACCCATCTGCGTGCGCCAGGTCGCAGAGCGCATTCAGATTCTGCAACATCGTCGCTGCCGGCGTGTCCGCGCCCGCATCATTCACCCCAATTGGGAGGATATATATGCCTCGCCCACCAGTCACAGACGGCGACCACCGGTGCCCCCCCGCCACCGTATTGCTCGGGGTCGTTCCGGACGTCGAGTAACTCGAAAGCACCTGTGCCATCGTTTTCCCGTTGAAAGCGAAGTTTTTTCCGATCACTCTGACGTTTTCCGCAAATCGGCATAGCTGGTTGAACCAGTTGTTCACCCCTACGATCGGTCCGTTGTTCGCCGTATTCGAGTCGCCATCGACCACGAGGTAGAGCGTCGACTCCACGTTCGCGCCGGTCGGCCCGGCCTGCGCAGTCACTGTGACACCGCCTTGGTTGAGTATGGTCGACGACAAGTACTGCATCGTCAGCGACCCTGATGTCGCCGTGCTCGTAATAGTCACACCGGCGGATCCTCCAGCGCCAACAAATGTCCCGGCTCCTGTCACCACCACGCTGCCCGGCACCGACATCTTCAGCGCAGAACCAGTCGCCGCCGTCACCGTCGTCCCCGGCTCAAAGTGCATATTTCGCCGGTCCACCAGGGTAATGCCATTCCGCACGAAATAATTGCCCGGCGGGAAACTCAGCGTGTTTCCGTTACCGATCAGCTGAAGCGCGTTTTCAATCGCCGCCGTATCATCTGTCACCCCGTCGCCGCGTGCGCTCATTCCCCGCACGTCGAAAATTTGTTTGTAGCTCATATCCTTAGGGCAGCGGAACCGCCGCCACACTATAAGTCACCGAATTCGCGTTATTCGCCGTCACCGTCACCCGAAAGGTCCCGGGCAACACATCATTGGCACTCACATTTGCCGTCGCCGGCAGTCCCGGGTAAACCCGCAACACCTGCATCCCGTTCGCCACGATCGCCGTACCCGTCAAGACCGTGTAATACGTCCCCGAGACGGGATCCTTCCCCTCGATCTTTGGCGTGATCGACCCGCTGCCCGCGCTCGTCACATTGACAAACACGATCGCGCCCTTCTGAGTGCCGGTCTGGTCCGGCAGCGTCTGTGTCGTCGTCTGCGCGGTTGACGCCTGCAGCGTCAAGCCGTTCCCGCCGCCGGCATCCACCAGCAGCCGGCCGCTCACCGCATCCACCGCCAGCGCGGCCTGCTCCCCTGCGTTGAACGCCGGCGCATAAGTCCCCTTCGCCACTGCAATCCCCCCGACCAGCTTTGCAATCTTCTGGAACAAACTCATCGCGCCGCCCTCCGGTTGAGAATGGTCAACAGCGCAAAGCCGAATCCGTATACCCGGTAGCCGCTGTTCGAATCATAGCGCCCCGTCTTAAAACTTCCGGGCGGCCGCAGCCAGACGGTGATGCGTCGGCGTCCTGTATCCAAAGAAAAAGTTGGTTTTGTTAGCATATCAATGATGATGTTTCACCGGCAGTTCATTCCCCCAGGCTGCCTTTACCTGATCCGCCGAATGCCCGATCCGGCGCGCAAACTCCGCATTGTTCCCGATCCGCTGCTCCGCTTTGTTATATGCGCGCAGCACATCGCTCGCCTGCATCTGCGCCGGGAGCGGCGTGTACGGGCACACACACAGCGTCCGCGGCACCTCCACCCGCCGCAGCTCCACCGCATCGCGTTCGCCCACCGGCAATGGCACCGTCACCACCCCACGCACCTCGCCCGTCTCGCGATTGACTATCTCGTATTCGTAATTTGGCATTTCTTTTCTCTTTTCCCCTCTTCGCCTTCGTTTCTTCGTGCCTTCGTGTGAAACTTCAGCGCCCTGGGAGAGGCCGGGCGTCACACCGACGCCCGGCCCGGTTGATTGTTAGTCCTCCTGACTCACAGGAAAAACGCGTGCACCTGCGCCACGGTCGCCGCAGTCGTGAGGCTTCCGCTCGTGCAGTTCGTGGCACGGATCGTCACCGTCCCCACCGCCGAAACATAGGCATCCCAGAGGATCCCTGCCGTCGGCGTCTGCACCGTCACCTGCACCACATCATTCACGCCGATCCCTGGGATATTCACCGTCGTGGACGTATCCACGCCGCCCGCCGACACCGCGCCCCCGCTCACCGTCGCCGCCGCGATTGTCAGAGCGCCGATGCTGATATTTCGCGCCGAGCCGATGCGCTTTTCGCCGCGCCGGCTCCGTGTAAATGCCGTCTTCAGACTCATGGTTAGTAGCCCTTCCCTTCATCATCGTCATGAGTCGCCGCCAGCTTCCGCAGATGGCTCTCCATGTCGTCGCTTCCGCCGGCCCCGGCGTCGTCCTGGTTTTGGATCGTCTGCTCCTCCGACCCATCGCCAGCCCCGTCGATCGGCGCGCCATTCACCGTCTCCGGCTCGATCTGCGCCAGCCCGTTCTCGATCGCCGACACCGTCCCGCTCACCGTGAATTCCACAGTATCTCCCACCTGTGGCATCACGCCGGCATCTCCGGATCCATCGCCGCCAGGACTGCCCGCAGCGGCCGCGCTCATGTCGCCGGCGTCGCCGCCTCCGCCCGGCTGCACCGCCAGCGCCATCGCCGGCACCGTCATCGTATTCTTCTTCATCGTTTGTTATCCTTGTTATTCGTCTTCTCTCCTCTGCCTCTCTGTCCCGCGACTGCGGGACGGGAGAGGACCTTCTTCTTCCTTCGTGCCTTCGTGTGAGCCTCGACGCCTAGCTCGAGAACTCGCTTTTCGCGCTCAGGCTGATCGCGTACGGGCAATTCAGCCCGCTCGCCGCCCAGAAAGCCTTCCACCCCGCCGTCATGTACTGGTTCAGCGGATCCGTCTTATCCGGCGTATTCACGATGATCACCCGCGGATTGAAAGGGCTATCCCCCTCGATCGCCGGCACCCCGTACGCCCCCATCCCGAGCACGAAAATCCGGTACGCCCGGTTCGCCGCCGTGGCGCTCCCCGCATAGTACCCTTCCCGCGTGCTCGAGCTCGCCGCCGTATCTTCCGTAAACGGATTCGTGTGCTCCACGAAGCGGCACCCCGCGTAATTCTTGATCTCCCCGCGGAAACGCCGGCTCGGATCGCCCCAGTTTGCCGCATCGATCCAGTCCGGATCATTCTGCAAATCCGCCGACACCTGCGGCGGCACCACCGCCACATACATGCCATTGAACGTCGGCGCCCGGTTGATCTTGAGCTGTGTGGCGCAGCGCAAGAAATCCGTCGCCACCGCCTTTCCTCCGCTCTGCGAGAGCGCATTCAGCGCCGCGAAGTTGCTCGCCCCCTGCGCATAGAATTGCGTGATCGTCTCCTGCGTCGTGGTCGTCGTGCCGTCGCCGGCGCTCGCCGGCTGCGTCAGCGTCACGCCGGCCGTCCCGCCACTCAGGCCGCTCGCCGAGGATGAGACCAGCGCATCGCGCACGATCGAGTCCGCATTCAGCGCGCAGTCCTCGCTCATCAGATCCGAGTTCTGCTTCAGCGCATCGAAAAGCTCCGTCATCGACACGATATCTGTGATCTTCGCCGCCTCCCCATACTGCACCAGGTTTACGTCCACCCGATCCAGCAGCGCATACTGGAAAGTCGAGATCGGCGTCCCTTCCGTGAGACTCTGCACCGCCGCCACCCGACCATTGCTGTTCAGCGTGCTCTTCGTCCGGCGAAAAAACGAAATCGTCTTCGCCCCCTTCTTCTTCGGCAACGGCTGCTTGATCGCAAACTGATCCATCACCGTGAGTTGGATCGCGTGCTGCAGCAGCTTCGTGCTGAAATACTTCTGATACTCGTTAATCAACGAGTTGGAATTACTGAATGTGATTGCCATACTGCCCTGAATATTTGGTTTGTTTTGTTCTTTCTGAGACCGCCGGCTTCAGAGCCGAGGAGCAGCGCTTTCCAAGCGCCGACCTACTGCTCCGCGCGCAGCGCCATTCTCACTCGCCTCCGTCAAACTCCGCCGCCATCCGGCGCAACGCCCGCTCCTGCTCCTTCGGATTCAGATCATTCATCCCTTTCTCCTTCGTCGCCGTCCGCGGATTGCTCGCCGGCAGCGTCGTCAGCGACTTCAGCCGGTTGTTTTCCTTGGT
>OUNM010767617.1_pt1 | contig 13109 bp, 15 predicted proteins | sample 1769961 | NCBI WGS metagenome assembly OUNM01 (sample SAMEA3914820, study PRJEB12502) | metagenome | biome: forest; material: soil | place: USA | collected 2012-03-12 | depth 0.3 m | reverse complement strand
TTATGGCTGTTCACCCGAGCCTCCGGTTTGAGAGTTGGTTGTGTGGTAACTCCAGCTTCTCAAATCCAGGTCGGGTGAACAACCTCCGGGGACATCACACCTAGCGGTGGACCGCCCCCCTGCATTGCTGACGTTACCTTCTCGCAGTGACAACTCTGGCAGGTGTTGTGAACGCAAACAGGTGCACCGAGGCCGCGAAACTCAGAATCGGCACCATTCCTCGAACGGGATCTCGTATTCGGTGGCAGGTTGGTCCGCCGAGTAGTGACGGTATCGTATCGGTGGCCCAAAGGTGCGTTTGAGGTTGCGATGTGCTTCGTCGTCGATCATGATGCAGAAGTCTGGCAGCCCCACGGACCCGTCCAAACTGATCTTCTGGCCAGGGTAGATGTCCTCAAATCCTCTCGGTACAGAGGAGCCAGCCGAGAACGCGAACCTGTCGATGTCGTCGTGGCCGACCGTCGTAGCAGTGCGCATCACTTTCAACATCCCGAGTGCATGACTCCAGATGCCGTTTTGCTCGTCGAAGATCCCTACGGGCAGATCGACCTCAATCCGCCAAGCCTGGGCTCGCACAAGTCCTACGTTTGAAAGTGAGATTCCGAGCCTGTACCGATGCAGGCTGGCCGAGCGCAAGGTATTCCGGATGGCGATCGTAGTCGCAAGCGTTGGCGAAGTACGCCGCCCCATCACATCTCGAATTTGGTGATCCAACATCGGCTCGGTGGATCGCGCACCACGCTGATAGTACTTATGGTCGTAGAGCGACTGGTGCGCTGTCAGGCCTTGCGCGACGTCGACCGCGAGGACAAACCCGTTGTCTACCGGAACTTGAGTCACCTTGAATGTACGCATCGGGGGAGCTGTCCACCCGTGCACCACTGAAGCCAGCCAGTCAGCGTCTAGCTTTCGCTCGGTGACGGGGCTCATGCCAATGGCGGTAGTGATGCCGTCGATCTCGCCTTCCTCAATCCCATAGAGGATCGTACCTCCGCCGGCGTTAGACATTCCGGTCACTTGCTTGACGAGTGCGCCAATCAGTTTGCTGTCTCGCCCGAGCTTTTCGCCGCGCTTGAACTCCAGTGTCGGTGACTCCTGTACAGGCGTCTCGGCATCGATCAGCGCTTCGATCCGCCTTGCATGCCATCCTTCGGCTTTGTCCTCAAGTGTTGCCATTTTTCGAGCCTGTGATGCCCAGAATGAAGGTAAGGGTTCGCCTTAGAGCTACGGTGCCAGCTCCCTCCCTCGATCCTATCGCTTGTGGCACACATTTGGAGCGGCTGCTGTGCAGCGGAAACGGGTGTCCCTCAGACTGCCACGAATGGCCGATCTCGCTAGCAGAGCCGTCATCCGCTCTGAGGACAGGCGTTGCGTTGTCGTCGCGTAGATCTCTCGCCCGCGGACTTCGCAAACCCATTCCGACAACCGCTGGAGCGCATCGCGTACGCCTGCCGGGTTGAGCCGGTTCAGGCATGATGCGGCCGCATGAGCGCCGTGCTGCAGACCTATCGCTATGCAACGCCCTCGGTCCTATCGGGCGATGGGCGTCCGCGGCTCGCGTTGTCGACAGCCGTGCCGGCGGACGGGCCGCCGCCGCGCTTCTTTGAAGGACGCATGCTCGAACCACGCCAGGTGGCCGAGGTGTTGACGGCGGTACACCTGGTGGTCGGGTCGCGCTTCTTCACGCCGGCCAACAGCGTGGCGAAGGCCATCTCGCTGGCCGACCCGGTCGTCACCAGCGGCGCCGGCGTGCTGCGCTTCGAAGGCTTCTCGTCGTGCTGCAGCACCTACGTGCGGGCCGACGTGCTGCCGGCCGCCTACGACGGCCAGGTGATCGCCAAGGGCACGACCAACGTCGACTTCAATGCGCCGATGTGCGCGGCGCTGGCCCGGGTGCGCGACGAGGCCGGGCTCGACCTGGCCGTCGGCCCCGACGACGTGACGCTGCGCAGCGGCCACGCCGAGGTCACCGAGCGCCGGGTGGAACTGCCCGTGCGCTGGATCCGCGGCATGGTCGAGGTGCAGTCCTGCCAGGCTTCGATGCGACGGCGCTTCGAGGTCGCCGCGCCCGAGGCACTGCGCTTCCTGCGCACGCTGCCGCGGGCGTCGACCAGCCGCACGCCGCTGTGGGTCGCCCCTGGCCCCTCGGGCCTGTTCACGACCACGCGCGAGGCCGTGAGCGGCGTCCGCGTGACCGACACCCGCCGCCTGCGCGTCCTGGAGGCGCTGCTGCCGCGGGCGCGGTCGCTGGCGGTGTTCGCCGACGATTCCCAGCAGGCGAGCGCCTGGGTGCTGGACTTCGGCGCCGCGCGCCTGACGCTGGCGCTGAGCCCGGAGGTGTGGCGCGGCTTCTCCGGCGAGGGCCAGGCGCTTCGCGCCCTCCTGCGCGCGAGCACGCGCAGCGCCGGCACGCTGGCGCGCGTGCGCTCGGCGCTGCAATGGCAGCCGTGGCTCGATGCGGCGCAACTGGCCGGCGAACTCGGGCTGGATGTCGATGAGGCCGAAGACACGCTGCGCGTGCTCGGTGCCAGCGGCCTGGCAGGCTTCGATGTGGCCGAGGGCCACTACTTCCATCGCGTGCTGCCGTTCGACCTGTCGGAAGTGGAAGACATGCACCCCCGGCTGGCCGCCGCGCGCGAGTTGATCGACGCCGGGGCCGTCACCGTCGCGAAGGCATCTCCGTTCGAGGCCACGGTGCGCAGCGGCGACACGGTGCATCGCGTGCGCGAGAAGGCCGGCGAGCTTCACTGCACGTGCCCGTGGTTCGCGGCGCACCGGGGCCAGCGTGGGCCGTGCAAGCACGTGCTTGCGGCCGAGGCGACCCGGGGCCACTGATGTTCGAGCCGAAGAGCCCGCTCGAGGCGATGATCCAGGCTGGCGACGTTCCGGCCGTTCTGGCCCTGCTGCGCGCCGAGACGCCCACGCAGCGAGCGGCGCGTCGCGCCGGCCTCGTGCGCATGGTCAAGCTCTTGCGGGAGGCCCGTTGGCGTCCCGACGGCGGCGACTGGGGCGCACGGCCCACACGCGCGCAGCAGCACAGCATGGACGCCGCGATCCTGCTGTGCGGCACCCCGGCCGACGTCGCCGACGCCTGGGTGGACGACGACGTCCTGGTGTCGGTCGGCACCGAGTTCCGCCCACGCTCGCTCGACGGCCTGGCCGACGCGCTGCTGAAGGGCTCGCCGCTGAAGATCCGCACCGTGCAACGGCTGATCGCCGCGGGTCTCGCAGAGCGGCCGGTCAGCGATGACTATGCGCTGGGACTCATCGCGTTGCCGCAAGTGGCGCGCGACGCCGGCGCGCTGTCGGCGATGTTCGCGGCCGACCCCGGCCTGCGCGCGGTGCTGCCGCGGGTGCTCGACATCGAGGGCACCGGCGACGTCAGCCTGTCGTCCAGCGACAAGTACAGCCATGCGTCGATGGCCTGGGGGCCGATCCTGATGGCGATGGTCGACGACGGATTGGCGACGCGCGCCGAACTGCTCGATCGCACGCTGTACGCGCTGGAACGCGACTGGCCGCAGTATCGGGCTGGCTGGTTCTCCCGCTTCCATGGCGAGCTGGCGCCGACCGACGACGAGTTGCGGGCCCGCCTGCCGCGCTACCTCGCGCTGTGCGCCAGCCGCATCGCTCCGACGGTGACGCTGGCGCTGGCCGTTCTCAAGCAGGTCGACGCCGCCGCGCCTATGGGCGGCGACGCGCTGCTCGACGCCTTGCGCCCGGTGATGGCGTCGGCGGTGAAGGCGCAGATCGAGGCGGCGCTCAAACTGGCCGACCGCGCGGTCGCGCGCGAACCGCGGCTGGCATCGCAGGCTGCCGACGTCGCCGCGATCGGACTGCTGCACGAGGCCGTGCCGGTGCAGGCCGCCGTGCTCGCACGGCTCGCACGCTGGGGCGTGGACGACGCGCTGCGGGCGCGCCTGGACGGTCTGGCCGCCGGCCTCGCGGCAACGAACCGCGCGGCGCTGCAGTCGCTGGTCGCCGACGCCGACGCCGGCGCCGGCCCGAGCGAGACGGCTGCGCCGGTGGCGCCGACCCGGACCGTCGCGGGCCGCGGCCCGGTCGATCCGATCGCCGATGACCGCCGCATCGCGCCGATCGCCGACCCGGACGAACTGGTCGACTGCATCGCGCACGTGTTCGAGCATCCCGACGACGTCGAGAACTTCGAGCGCGCCGTCGCCGGCCTGCTGGCGACCGCGCCGTTGGCCGATCACGCGTTGTTCGCGCCGGTGCTCAAGCGCGCGGGCCGAGTGGAGCGACTGCTGCCGCGCGAACTGGCACGGCTGCTGCGCTGGATCGTCTCCGGGCAGGCCGCCCGCGGGATCATCAGCGTCGACCATCGCGGCCACCGCAGTCCTCTGGAGCGGCTGCTCGTCGGCCGCATCGACGACCTGGCGCGCATGAGCCGGAGCGGCCATCCGCTGGAGCCGCTGGCCACGCCCACGCATCGCGGCGGCTACATCGCGGCAGCCCTGCTTGCCAGGCGCTGGCAGGCTCACGTCGACGCGGGCGTGATGCCGTGCGAGCAGGATCAGGTGCGCGCGCTGCTGCGGCTGGCGCCCGCCCGCGGCGTACCTGCCGAGATGCGCGCGCTGGCAGACGCGCCCTTCGTGCGCGCGCTGCGTTACGCGCTGGGCGACGACATCGCGCCCGGCGCCGAGCGCGCGCTGTTTGCCGCGGCGGCTCGCATCCGCCATCCGGGTGCCGACGATCCCGCACTGGACGCACGCCATCCCGGCCTCGGCCCCGACGGCGCACTGGCCGCGCGCTACGCATGGCGGGTGCGCACCGACTCGCACGTCGCCCAAGGCAAGACCTACACACTTCACCACTTCAAACTGGAGGTCGACCCCCCGGCCACGCGCCCGGTCGACTATCTGCCCGCCGTGTTGCGTCACTGCACCGAGGATGTCGAGCACCGCTATCTGCGCTGGTGGAGCTTCGCCGGGGTCGACGCCGGCGCGATCCACTACCTCGCCACGCTGCTGCCGTCCGACCTGCAGGGCTTCTTCGCCGAAGGCGCGCAGATGGTGGGCGGCAACATCGACTGGTGGGAGGCGCAGTGGCAGAACCGCGCCTACCTGGAGCCCTTGCTCGACCCGGCGACCCGGATGGGACCGATGGCCTGCCTGCTGCTGGCGCTGGCCTTGGCCGGCAAGGAACCGGGCCAGACGGCCGTGGCCGTCGACGCCTTGGTGCACGCGCATGCGCAGGGCCGGTTCGATTCATCGCAGGTTCTCGGCGACACGCTGCGCGCGCTGCTGGCGACGCCTTTGCTGAAGGCGTCGCGTCTGCACAAGAGCCTCCAGGCGGCACTGCGCGCCGATCCGCGCATCGATGGCTTCGTGTTCGAGCTGCTGTGCGCCACGCTGCAGGCGCGACCCGAGGATCCGCCGCGCGACGTGGCGGCACTGCTGCAACTGCTGCTGGAGCTCAAGGTCGCGGGCGCGCGCAAATTGCCGCCGGCCGCAGCCAACGCCATTTCCTCCATGAAGCTGAGTGGCAACGGACGGTCGCTGCAGCGCCAGCTGATGCAGCCTTGAACCACGAGCAGACTGCACGCTCCATCAAGCCGCGCTCCTTGAAGAAGCAGTCGTCTAGCACGCGGCTGCCGATGGCGGATCTCGCTGCATAGCCGTCTGCCGATGGCGGCCACAGGTGGATACGCCGCGACGGCCAACGATGGATGAAAGTGCGCGTAGCTGCGGCCACTGCTCTACTGCAAGGTACCGGCACCGGCCGGTCTGGAAGCCAAACGCGCTCCTTCCCGTTGCTTGCGCCAATCTAGCATCGCGACTGGCCGCTTTGAAAATCATTGCTCGGTGCGAAGGGGATGTGTCAATCGGGAACGTACTCGGCCAAGTCCTCAAGATTGCAATTGAAGTAAGCGCAAAGCTTGTCAAGCACGTCGGTACCGGCACTGTGCCCCTTGTGATTCAGGATCTTCGACAGCGTCATCCGGTTCAGCCCAGTCTCGGTCGCGATCTCCTGAATGGTGATGCGACGCCCCTCAGCGAACTGTCGCTTCTCGATCTGCTCGGCGAGTTTGAACCTGATCACGTGATGACTTTCGAGCGCGAACGATAACAAAAAGCATCAAATGCTCTTGCAGGTTGTCGATAGATGGTTATGATGAGCGTCAAGCGCAGCGGAAAAGCGGCGTTTGATTATCAAAATCATCAACTGCAACGGAGAGTAGCATGGAACGGACGTACCTCACGACCGACGAGCTTGCCCTGCGCATCAAGTACGACGTGCGCACGATTCGTGAACGCCTGAAGGACAGCGTGCTGCTGGAAGGCACGCATTACCTCCGTCCCTTCGGGGGCAGGAAGATCCTGTACCTCTGGGAGAACATCGAGCGAGACATGGGCATGGCGGCTGCAAACAGCCCGATCGCCATTCCCATGGCCAATGGCGGGGTGCTTCGTGGCTAAGGTCACCGCACGCAAGGAGACCGGCAAGCTGGTCATCGACTTCACGTTCCGTGGAGTGCGGTGCCGCGAGCAGACGTCGTTGCCGGATACGGCAGCGAATCGTAAGCGCTTGCTGGCAGTCGTCGTTCGGATCAAGTCCGAGCAGGATGCCGGGACGTTTTCGTACCGGAAGTATTTCCCGGAAAGCGCCCTGGCTGCGCGGTTCGACGCGCCTGGCGGTGGTTCGATCTTGAACAACCAAGTGGAGCATCAGCCGGAGCAGGCGAGGACGCTCACCGCGACGCCGTCCTTCTCTGCGTTCGCCGAAACCTGGTTCGAAGAACACAAGATCGAATGGCGCCGCTCCCACATCAAGGTGCTGCGCTCGACCCTCGACGGCCACCTGATCGCGCACTTCGGATCGAAGCCCATCTGCGAGATCTCGAAGTCCGACGTCATGGCCTTCCGCGCCAAACTCGCGTCGCTACCTGGCCGCGGCGGTGCGAAGCTGAGCAACAAGCGCATCAACGGCATCATGGCCCCGCTGCGGCAGATCCTCGCGGATGCTGCCGATCGCCACGACTTCGTGTCGCCGTGCGCAAACTTGCGCCCGCTGCGAATTCGCAAGTCCGACGTCGAGCCCTTCACGCTCGACCAGGTGCAGCAGATCCTTGCGACGGTGCGCATCGACTACCGCGACTACTTCACCACGCGCTTCCTCACCGGCATGCGGACTGGCGAAGCGCACGGCCTGAAGTGGAAGTACGTGGACTTCGAGCGTCGGCTCATCCTGATCCGCGAGACTTTCGTGCTCGGCGAGGACGAGTACACGAAGACCGACGGGTCGCAGCGCGACATCCAGATGAACCAGATCGTCTACGAGGCGCTGCAACGGCAGTACAAGGCCACGGGTGAGCTGAGCGAGTACGTGTTCTGCAATCGGGAAGGCAACCCGCTGGACAACGACAACTTCAACGACCGGGTGTGGGCGCCGCTCCTGCGGCACCTCGGGCTCAAGCACCGCCGCCCGTACCAGATGCGGCACACGGCGGCGACGCTGTGGCTGGCGTCGGGCGAGCAACCGCAATGGATCGCTGGCCAACTCGGTCATACCTCGACCGAAATGCTCTTCCGCGTCTATTCGCGGTTCGTGCCCAACCTCACTCGGCAGGACGGCTCGGCCATCGATCGACTGCTGGCCACGCGCTTCTCGTCGGGCCGTACTTCTGAAGGAGGCCAGTCGAACGACGCCGCACGACCGCCGAGCCAGCCGCCGCCAACGCGCGCTGACCGCCAGCTAGCGCTGGCCTGATCACTTCGTGACCCTTCAGCGATGCGGCCTTCGTGCGCCGCAGGAGCGAACTCGCCTCTTCGATTTCGCGGAGATGTCAGGGCCCCGAATTTCCCCCATCACGCACAGGTCGCGCCCGATTGCCAGGGCGGTGCTGTGCCCGAACGAAACAGGAATGAACATGCACACCGCTTCGAATCGCCGCACCGCGGCTGTCCTTGGGTTTCGTGTCAGGCTGGACGGCACGCTCTCGCGCCGCACCCGCCAGCGCTTCTTCGGTCGCATGCAGGCGGCGCTCAGCCGCGGCGGCCTTCTCATGAACTGGTCGGGCGGAGTCTGCCTGGCCCTGGGACGTGAAACGTCCGCCTGGCGCGACGATCGCCATCACGTCGTGAACTGGCTGATCGACCAGCCGGAAGTGCGCGAGGTCTTCCTCTTCGGCCCGATGTTGCTGAACAAGATGCTGGGCGAGGAGCTTCACCCCGACATCGCGGCCGCCCGACTGCAGCAGCACGCCGACGAGATCACGGGCCGGGTGCTGGGACGGACCCTCATGGGGTTGGTCGCGCGTGCCGTGGTGGAACTGCAGTGCAAGGGGGATGCCGCTCATGGCTCACGCTGACGATCGCGGCCCGGATGCTCTCGATCACCCCGTCTGGTCGACGTGGCCCGCCGGCGAGGCGCGGCCGATCCGCGCTGCCGGCCCTCTGCCGATCGGGGACTTCCTGCCCCGCCTGCAGTCCACCGTGCGCTGGATCCGGGTGCGCGTTTGGCGAGACGGCCGCTGGCAGGTGGCCTGGATCGTCATTCGCTCCATCGAACTGGTGCACGTCACCAGCAATCGCGTGCGCCGACCGCGGCGCTCAGCCTGGAGGGGCCAAGCATGACCGAAACCATCGCACCCCGTCAGCCTCGTGGGCGCGCGAGGCCGGGCCGCGCCAACTTGCTTGACAAGCCGTGCTACGTCTACCTGGCCGTGCACCGCACGCAGCAGCGCTTCAAGATCGGCTTGTCAACCGATCCCATCAATCGCTTGCAGCATCTGCCCGAGGCCGCCGATATCGATCTGACCGTGACCTTGATGCGCCGGCTTCCGTCAACTACCCGAGCGCGCCAGGTGGAGCGCTCGCTGCACCGTGCATTTGACCCCTACCGGCTGCGGCTGGAGCACCGCGGAACCGGCCATACCGAGTGGTTCCAGATGGAGGCCTTCTCGCGAGCCAGCATCATGATCGACGCGATGCCGGACGCCGCGCTACCCGCACGCAGCCTGGCAAGCCGCGGTGGTGACGCGCAGCGCAGCGAGTACGTGCGGATTGCGGATGCCAATGTCGGGCGGACGATGAAGGCGCTGGCACTCTGGCGCCTGGCCTGCGTCCTCATGCACGTCACCGTGCACGAGGTCCGTGACCAGTCCTGGCTGATCATTCAGAACTTTTGGCCTCATCCGCCGCAAGCCGCGACGGGATTGCGCGTGTCTCTCCTGAATCTGGAGGACTCGTATCGCCTGCGCGCGCTGGGCCGTTCGGCGGCCCCGGCGAGCCTCGTCCGCCTGCTGAGCTACGAAGGCGTCAACCTTCGGATCGATCTGCAGAGCAAGGCGGTGCTGTGCCGCCTACCCGGCGGCGCGAAGCTCGTTCAAGCCTTGCGGGACGGCCTGGGAGCGATTCGGCTCGAGTGCCCGACGCGCATTCTCGGGCATCCGCCCCTGACCGAGGCGCAGATCAACGCAGGCCTCGGGCGACTCCTGGAACGTCGCGCCGACGACCCGCCGGCTATGCCGTCCCTTTGGGAATGACTCGACCTCGACAACCGATAGGAAACCCTGCCGGATCTTCCGGCAGCGGCACTCATCAACACTGCCCGAACCATGGATTCCTACCTGACTACACCCGTGGACCGCCTCCGTGCGCCGAGGTTCCCGTGCCGCGCACGCCCCAACGGCCAATTGCCGTGGCAATGGGGGATCCTGTGATGCCCGCCAAGCAAGCGCGGCGCAACCCGCGTTCCAGCGGGCAGCCAGTACGGCAGGCTCGAACAAACCCCACGGCGACCCCGCCAAATTCGACGAATGACCGAATTCGGGTGCACCTGTGGCCCCGGCGCGGCCTCAGTCGCGTCGAGGAAGACGCGCTCGCGTCCAACCTGGATCGTTTGCGCGGCGAGCAGCACTGGACCTGGGTTGGTACTGCGCTGACAGGGGATATGTGCACGGAGGCCGAATTCACCGAAGGCGACCTCATCGACCACCTGTGCGCACTGCGGACGCTCGTCGACCTGGTTCGGATCGATCTCTCACAACCTTACCCCACCGATTGCTGTCCAACGGCTTGGCTGCGGGTGCGGCGGAACCACCCCGACTTGCCGTCCCCGTGCACTCTCTATCGAGATCGTCTACTGGCGGCGGAGGTCGTCGTTGGTGCGCTCGGAGGGTTCGCTCCGGACATCGGGGGCAAAGCGCCGCCCGAGCACGATTGAGCGTTGTCGGTCGGCTCGCCTGTCCCTTACCGTGCAAGCCATCCCTCACACACAAGAGATCCTGACAATGCGAGCTGATTGCAGCCACGCACTTCGATCCACCCATGAAATTTGCAAGCTCGATCAAGACCGGGCCGCCCGTGCCGAGACGGTCATCCAGGTTTTGGAAGGCTTCGCGCCCCTTCCTCCAACTGTCAAGACCAGCATTCTGAGAAAGCTACCGCGATACCCGCCCACGCGAAGGGCGAGGGCGAGTGGTCTTCACAGGCGCGACCGGCGCGCCAAACAGCGCTAGCACGGGGACTCCGAGGCTGCCCGCCAGCGCGTAGATCATCGACAGCGTCGGGTTGGCCTTTCCTGTCTCTATGCGACTCATGTAAGTGCGAAAAAGACCGCATCGCTCCGCCAGATCCTCCTGGGTCATGCCGGTGGCGATCCGCAGTTCGCGTACGCGTTGGCCAAAGGCATGTTGGGGGGAGAGCGACACCGTCGCACTCTCGCGGAAGTACACTTATTCATACACACACTCATTCATACATCGAGCCAATCAAGCAGGCACCGATGGATGCCCGATCAGGGAGAGCAATTCTGTGAAACACCACGACTTCAAACTCGGATGCAAGACCGCAGCTGTCACGGCTCTACTTGCTGGATGCGCACTCGGACCGACGCTTCCGCCGGATCACCTCTACGCGCAGGCGGCGTCACTGGTGGCTTATGAAAGGAATGTGCATCCTGCCAATCTCGATCAGGTGGATCTGTCAACCGTGCCGCCGATCAGAGTCACAGGCGAGGCAGCGGATCAACCGGACTACCTGCAATCGCGGGTACGTGACTGCGGCGCGGCAGTCGGCGCGCAGGACGTGATCCGCGAAGTCGGCAGGATTTGTCGTCTTCGTGGAGGTGAGTACCGCCGGCAGGGCCCCATCGGCGTGTGTGTCAAACCCGCCGATCCGGACCATCCCTTGCTGGCGGTGAGTGCGACTCGGCTCGATGCGGTCTGCACGCTGGTCGTTCTGACCGAGCCCAGGAGCCAGCCCGCTGGTCCGGGCTATCAGAAGATGTTGGTCGAGCAGGGCTTCAAGACACAAGCTGCGCTGGCCTTGGAGAACGCAATGAGGCAGGCCACGCTCGAGCAACTTCAGAACCTACAGGCCCAAGAGAAGGCCCGAAAGGAAGCTCGACTCGAGAGGGAACTGCCTCTCATGCGCCAGCGCGGCGCCTCTGTCTGCCAAGAGAGCAACGGCATCACGTATTTCGCGTATGTCGACGACTTCACCGATCAGCGTTTGAAACTCATCGTCTCCAGCGCGTTCTACACCGGCCATCCCGGAATTGCGCCGGGCGGATTCAAGCAGGAGGTGATTTGGTCGACGCCTGAGAGCTGGCATCTCTGCTGACGGCGCCGATCCAATTTGGTTGGATGAAATCCAGCCATCGGCGGCGATGGCTGCAATGCAGCGACTGCAGTCTTCCTCACTGGCCGCCGCGATGTCCGCTCTGGCGTTCCTCGAGGGTTGACCATGGTCGGCACGACATGCGCCGGCGACGTCGGCTCACAGGGCGCTCCGGTCGTTGGCGGCGCCTGGCGCCCCGAAACCGGTCGCCAGCACGTCGGTTGCGGACGTTTAAACGCTCAGCCGCCTGCTGCGTCCATCGAGCGACCGCTTACCGGCGCCGCTTTCGGCCGCTGTCGACCCGAAGCGGGCTTCGGCCGCACCGAACTCACCGCCGGATAGCAGACGTTTGAGTCAATCCGCTAGTCCCACCAACAGGCAATGGACTGAACACCGGCTGGTACTTGATATGGCTCATAGGCCTGATCAACGAAGCCTGCCCAGGTCTCATCGGGCCGAAGACGATCGGGGAACCATGTTGCGACCTGTTCAGGCGTCGCGGACGTCATGATGTAGACCGTATCCGAGAAAGGCCATTCCGGAACGTCGAACGCTGTGATCTGAACACGGATGTCGTTGACATCCTCGCGCTGAGCAATAGTGCGGAACAACGAGTAGAAGTCGTCAGGTTCCGGTGCGCCGTCAAGGTTGCAGCCGATGCTGCCCACCTCTGCATTGCCTTCAAAGAACTCGTCAATGGTCAATAGCGGCCGCGGTGTGGCCGGATCATTCGGATCACCAAGGCGGTTGACTCTTTCCGTGATGCGCGCGAGAGGTGTCATATGGATCTAAGCCTGGTTGTTCTGATCGAGGTCTTTCAGGTGAACCCTTGAGACGTTGTGCTTCATTGCGAGATGCGGTCAGTTGAGGGGTCAGGAGCGAAGCCTACCAGCAAGCGGTCATCGAGCGTGCCGGCTCCTGGCCGCTTGGCGACTGCCGCTAGCATCGGATTTCCGCAATGCATTGGCACCGAAACGGCACATTGTCCGTGAAGTTGCCCGACCAGAAGACATCGCACAGTCCTGCCCAGGACAGTTCGATCGCGCCGGAGGCGACTTTCCCGAACGTAATCTCGCACTCGCGGACGTCGTGATGTCCGAAGACATACATCGTACCGATCTCGGGATGGGCATACGAGCGGTCGTTGGAACTGTGCCATCGAAGCGTGCGGCCCTGCAAATCCTCTGCAGTGGTCGCATCGATCGCTAAGCCTTGGTGGTACAGGTACGGCGCCCAGGTCTCGTGGTCGAACTCTTCTCCATCGGTCTCGACTTCGATGGACCAAGAGGCTTCGTTACGAACAACCGATGCCCGCTCGACCCGGAAGATGCGGTCGCGCAACGCGATTGTCCCTCTAGAACTTTGAATCATCGCCTTTGAATAGTAGTCATTCGGATTCGCGTCGAACTACCTGGAACTGGACGTTCGTCGGCGTCAGCTACTGCCGCGTCCCGCACTTCTACAGATAGCACTCGGGATCATCAGCCATGCGCTCCAGTAGTGGCCCTTGCGTGCCATCTTCAT
>OUNM010927022.1_pt1 | contig 13124 bp, 16 predicted proteins | sample 1769961 | NCBI WGS metagenome assembly OUNM01 (sample SAMEA3914820, study PRJEB12502) | metagenome | biome: forest; material: soil | place: USA | collected 2012-03-12 | depth 0.3 m | reverse complement strand
TTCATGTATCCGGCGAGCCCGTTACTGTGATGGTGCGGTAATGTCCTGGCGGACCCTTCGTGATCGTTTTGATTCGGGATCGTTTTTTCTTCGTTTTCGAAACCCATCGCGGGCGTTGAGTTGGCGTTGGCGTTCATGCAGCCTCCTCGCCTGCGAGCTTTTCGTCGGCTGCGCGACCCACGGCCGCGCCTTCCTGGGACGACGGCTTGGGCCGCTTCAACACGCGCTTTTGCAGGAAGCCGAGGACTTGCTCGAGCATCGCCTCCCGTTGCGCCTCGGACATCGCTGCATCGATACGCACGGCGAGCGCGCCCTGAGCATCGACGTGCCATTCACCGACGGGCCTTTCGGCGCACAGCATGGCCTGGGGCTGCGTCGCGACAGCCGGCGACTTGCATGATGCAAGTTCCTCCTTCAGCGGCTTCGCGGCGGCTGCCAGCCGGCGCACCACCTCAGGGCCGGTCGCACGCTCTTCTTCGCTTCGGATGACAGCGATCTCACGGGCAACGAGTTCCGGCGAGCCGCGCCATGCATCGCGCAGCGGCTTCACGTCTTCGTAGCGGATATCGCGCGGAGATGCGAACGCGGCGATCAGCTCAGAAGGAAGGTTGTAGAGCTGCCAGGCTCGACTGATCTGCGACGCACTGATGCCCAGCCTCAGCGCCAGTTCCGCGTGCTTAGGCGGATTCGGCTGCGCCAGGACGTGCCCGACCTGCTTCGCGAACTCGCACGCGGCAAGGTCTTCGCCGGCGAGGTTTTCGCGAATGCGATCCAGGTAGTCCTCGAGCCCATCAGCGGGTCTGGCGACGATGGCCAGCACCTGCACACGCGCGTCGCGGCACGCTCGAAGGCGGCGTTCACCGAACACTAGTTCGTATCGACGTGGGCTCTCTTGTACGAGCAGGACTTTGATGGGCTCGACGTTGCCGCCGCTCGCCACGATGCTGGCGCGCAGTTGCTCGAATCTTTCCGTCGTGAACGCATCGTCAGCCCGATTCGGGGTTTCCGGAATCGTGACGTCCCAAGGGTCGAGAAGGATGACCGATTCGGGCTGGCCCCGTACGGGGTTGGACGATGTGACGCTCAATGCGGCGCGAGGCGAGACGTCCAGTGGTACGTCGACCGCCTGCGCGCTGGCAGGTTGCGGAAAGGCGCCTGCGAGAGGCGAGTTCTTGTTGGCCATGGTGGCACTCCGATTAGGCAAAACGAATTGGTCGTCGTCGCCAAAGGAGGCATTCCATGTGGACACGGCGGCGCGTGACTCGGCGACGACGCCGCGTCACGGTGGCCAGCTACCGTGGAAAAGCACTGCCGACCCCGCGAATTTATGAACCAACCATGCTCAGGGCAGTGCGTGGTTGAAGACTATCAAAGGAAGTCAGGGTGTGGGGCGCCAAGGACGCCGAAAGCACCCACAAATTTCAGCCCCTCCAATGGCACTTCACGACCGGCGGCGGCAGGGACGATTTCATGCGCTTGAGAGAATCGATCCATCGCGCGAGGGTCGCCTTGTCCATGATCGGTCCGATGCGACTGTCGAATGCTCCGGTCGAAGCCGCAGGCCGGAACAATCTGTGCAGCACCGTCGGCAGCAATTGAATGTCACTCAGCACGCCGCCATGGGCGATCAAGCCACGGAACTGATCAAGATCGTCGATGGCACGATGCAGCAGTTCAGGCGCGGCGCAGCGTGGACACAGGACTGCCGCTTCGCCCATGCCGAACTGGCGAACCTTTCCCCGACGCCCGCACTCCTGACAGATGAATCGCGATCGCTCACTGCAGCGCCTGGCGACGCCGTCAAGTACCGAATCCGAGAACGGCATGTCCAGGATCAAGCGGCCATCGTCGCATTCGACAGAAATATAGAGCAGCGAGAACTCGCGTGCCTTGGTGCGGACGGCGATCATCGCGCAGAGAGCGTCGCGAAGTAGCGGGCGCCAACCGATGGGCACGTCGCCGATGGCCTTCAAGGCCGCGGGCAACGCATCACCAGCGGGCGTTGAAGGATTGAACCACGGCGTCGTCGTACCGATCAGCAGATCGTTGGCAGTTGTAGCCATCTCGAAGATCATCAATTCAAGAACCCCATTTGGTGAGCTGCGATAGAGGAGTCGATCGCGAGGTCGTCGGCTCGAAGCCACGATCGGCCGTCAAGCGCGGCTGCACCGAGCGCATCGCGCAGACATCTATTCAGGTCGCGCGGGACCTCGCTGCTGAGACGTTGCAGGACATCTTCCTCAAGCTCTAGACAGAAGACCGCTGACCACCCTTCGCTCTGCACGAGCTTCCGGTACATGTTCTTAGCGATGGTGCGCAGCTGTTGCTTGGTCGGCGCAGGCACTACGAATCGTTGGAAACGTGAGCGCAATGGGGGAGCGATCAGCGCCGCGTCATTGCACGTGGCGACCCAACGCAAGGCGCTGAGGTTCAGCGGCATGCGCAATCCGTCGTCCACAAAGCGCGATGCGGTCGTGGGCTCCAGCAGCTCATAGAGAGGCCTGGTTGGGTCGTAGTCGGCGCCTACAGAAGCTTTGTCGATCTCATCGATCACGATGAGCGCATCAGGAACCCCAAGCGTAGACAGCGTGCGGACCAGATAGCCTGGCCCCCCGCTGGCGAATTGGGCGTTGAGACCACCCAAGCCGAATGAACTGGTGGCCTGGGCCATGCTGAAAGGTGCCATCGGCACGCCGAGCACCGTGGCGAGTTCGCGCGCGAATGCGCTCTTGCCAATCCCTGGCGCCCCGTCGAGAAGCATCGGCGGCAATGCCAAGCTGCCGCTTCCCGTCCATTTCGCCAACGCAGCCGCGCGCCGCACGAGCTGGATCGGTTCGGAGAAGTTCGGGAAGCGCCGTTCCAGATCGACTAGCGCTGCATCGACTGGCACCGGGCTGGCAGTCCAGTTGGGGCCAAGGTTGTCCAGTCGCGCCAATACGCGCTTGACGTTCGCCGCCCCCTCGCCGGTCGCGTCGGACCAGAACTCCTGGAACTGCGCGAGATCCTCGACGGTATAGACGCTGATCGTGTTGGGCTTGTTCACGGATACCTTGTCATCAGCGACTGCCTGACACGCATTCGCGATCAGACTTTCTACGTAGAAACTGAGTTGCTCTTCATCGGCGCATCGGCGAGCCTTGTTCATGGCGCTCACCTTTTGTCCAGCAGCTTGATCTTCTTGAACCAATACTCGCGCCGCACCCACGCATCTGGTGGCAACCCTTTCGGCCCGGGCAGCGTTCCCATGAGCCCCTCTTGCCAAAACAACATCGCGGCCTTGGCGCCCATCGGCTTGCGCACCAGGTACGGCAACAGCTTGTTCAAGACGGCCAGAGCGTGACGCCCCTCATAGATCAGGTAGTGAACGCGCTTGTTCATCTTCAGCGTCTCCTTGGGAGACGAGAAGAAGCCGTGCTCGCCGAGCGCATCGAGGAACACCTGCAGTGTCTCGAGGCAGTTCTGCGCCACCACCAACCGGAGTCGGTAAGTCGGGTTCTTGCGCAGCGGCAGCCATTGCTTCGTGATCGCCGTACAGCCGTCGCCGTCGAAGAAGCCCGCGGCCCACGCGATCTTCATTTCCTGGCCGTTCGAGTGGTTCACAGCAACGCACTTCATGCTCATAATGATCTCCTTACCGACCGAAATGATCAGCTTGTTGATCACTTTAGCTGATCGAAATGATTAGCTACAAGATCATTTGGATTAGCTTGTTGCTCATTCGCAACGGGGACCGCACATGATTCGAATACGACTTTCCACGCTGATGGGCGAGAACAAAGAAAAGCTTGCCGACGTGATCCGGGCGACTGGACTCGCTCGCAACACCCTGTCCGGCCTGTACCAGGAGACAACGGCGCGTTTGGACATGGCGACGCTCAATGCGCTCTGCCAGCACTACGACTGCGCGATTGGTGACCTGCTCGAGTACGTGCCCGACGAAGACCCGGCCGATCAAGTCTGACCTGCTTCCCGTCACCTCGCTGCGGAGCCCTTGATCATGACGGCAACATCCTGGAAGCGCACGCCACAGTCGATGGATGCGCGCAACCTGGCGCTGCATGCCTTGGTGGTCGGCAAACTGCGCACGCAGCTTGCACTGTTCGAACGCGTGCGCGCGAACATCGCGAGATCGCTATCGCAGTGTTCAGGCAAGCGTTTGGCGTACCTGGCGCCATGGAAGGAGATCGTCAACCTGGGATTGGAGGCGACCATGGCCGCGGCCATCGAACCTTCAGACCGAGGCTCTGCTCTCCGAAAGCTCTCGCCATTCGCCGGAGTCCTCGACGAGGACGAGCGATTGGCGTTCCTAGTCGGGTGGGCGCGCGACAACTCGCGCTGAGCGTCGCCGCTCTCGGATCGCGCAGCTTCAGCGCGCCCGCGACTTCTTAGATCGAGACTTGAAGTGCGTCGTCAGCAGCCTGGTGACGGCAGTCACCAGTTCCCTGTCGCTCGATTCGATGCCACCGAGTTCGTGCTCCAACACCGCTTCCTGATCGACCTGGCGGTTGCTGGAAGTCATCAGCAACTGATCGACCCTGCAGTCGAGAGCGTCAGCGACCTGGTAGAGCCGCTGGATCGAGGGAGTCACTGCGCCGCGCTCGAAGCGAGACAGCTGTTGAACGCCGATTCCCAACGCCTCGGCCAACTGCTCCTGGGTCAGGGCGGCAGCTTCACGCCGCGTGGCAATGGTCCTTCCGATCGCTCTCGCAATCGCATCATCTTGGGCTTCGGTGTCGCGGGGCATTGAACCTGAATGGTCGCCTCACGACGTTGACGGTAGAAGTCCTTATTAGGTTTAGTATGTCCTCACTTGGTACAGTATCTGATCTGGACCGGAGCGGCGCAGGGGATCACTTCGCCCACGGACGGGACATCACCACCATAGGGACGGAATAGAAATGCACCATCACGCCAAGACGACCGCGAGCATCGCCGCACGAATCCTCGGAACAGCGCTCCTTGCGTTCGCGGTCGGAGCATCGGCCCAGCAGTTGAAGCCGACACCCTTCACACAGCCTCCGCAGGACACCACCGGCTCTCTTGCCAACTTTGATGTCCTGGGCGTCAAGCTGGGGATGTCCGAAAGCGAAGCCGTAGAGCTGGTCAAGAAGGCGTTCCCGGCGGGATCGAAGGACGGCAATGGCTATCCCATCGTCTTCAAGCAGTCCGACTACGTGCTGACCAACCCAGTCAACCACAAGCCCACCCGAGCTGGCGTCAAGTTCCGAGTCCACGGCAACGTCCCGGACAACAACTACGACTTCATCAAGATCCTCGTCAACAACGGCAAGGTCTGGGCGGTCTGGCGGGATGACGCGTCGGCGAACTACGAGGCCGACAGGTTTGCGGCCATGCTCCATGGCAAATATCCCTCAGCGGCCGAGATCATCAGCTACTTCGATGTCGTCGAGGGGGGCCGACGCACGAACGATGGAACAACGGGCGTGATCGGCGCACGCCTCTATGCCGGCAACTGCGAAGAAGCGCCGCCGCTGACGCATGACGCCGCCGACAGCATCAAGCTCGTGAACGGCTGCAGCCGAGCGTTCTTCGTCAAATATGGCGGAACCAAGACCGCCGGGGTCAAGACGGTTCACGCCGGCACGATTGAACTGGTGGATCTTGATGCCGGTCGCCAGTTCTTCTCCTCCATGAAGGAGATGGCCGCCACCGCGGCCAAAGCCGATGCGCAACGTGGCGGCGACGCAAAGTTCTGATGCCGATGTCAGAGACTACTCTTCACCGGCTCGAAAGCGGAATCGAAGTCGAGTTCGAGCGCCTCGACGGCACCGTCGTGGATCAACGCGAACAGGCCGTGACATCCGTGCATCAAGGAACGCAGTGGTACCTCGACGGGTCGTCAGCGCCCGGGCGAATCAGCAGCACTGTCGAGACGATGCGCACAGCATGGCTTCGAGAGGCGAGCGGCCGCGAGCATAGGTTCGATTTCAGCGCGCTTGCCGTCGAGGCCAGGGCTGGGCATCGCCTCACCGTCGTTCTCGGTGGCGGGGTCGGAATCGAGCGTCAACTGCTGGCTGTGTTCAATCACGCAACGGGCGTCGTTCACTCCAGACGCATGGGTGGCGTGGACTCGGCCAACAACGACTTCGCACGGCGTCTTTTTCTACCCGCCAAGTTCAGCCGCGAACGCAACACGTTTGCAGCCTGCGGCGCGATCGCGCTATTGCTGGCAGTGATCGGCGACCCAAACGGTGGCCTCTATCAAGATGCGCAGGTTCTGTTCTTCGGTTCGATCCTGGGGCTCATCGCGTGGGTCTTCGCGCTGTTGTTTCGCCTGTCGCCGGCGCGCCGCCTCGAACTGCGCACGTATCCTGAAATCGAGCGTGAAGCAGAGAGGCTCGCCCAATCGAGCTAATGAAGTCGGGCGGAGCAGCATCAGCTCAGTCTTCGGCCAGACCGCCGCTCAGAATGGGTCTGATGGCGGTCACGTGAACTCCGACATCTCACATCGACTAGGTGGCGAGCCTAGGCACCCGATCCAGGCCGCGATGACTAACCAATCGGCTTGCTGGAATATGCCGAGGTGTTCGCTACCATGGTCAGCGTGTAGAGCACGGCGCCGGCATGGATGATCTCCGGAAGCGCTTCGGCGACGTCGTGCTCCCGGAGGTACGTGATGTCGCCAAGATTGAGTCGCCCGAGCAGACCCAGGGCTCTCATTTCCCACTGGATCTTCGCCCATAGCTCCTGAGACTCTTGTACTTTGTATTCTTCGGCGGCATTCCTATCGAGTGCCTCGACGAGTCGCTCGTCGCATGACTCGAGGATAGGGCGAAACTGGCGCTGCACCTCACAGACTTCTTCGATCGGTTCAATCGCTGCGAGAAGCAATTTTCGGCCCGTTTCACGGTCAAGCCGCGCGCTCAGATTTTTGTACGTCTCCAGGAACTCCTTCGACGACAGTGCCCTCTGTTCAGGCGTGTACCCAGAGCGTACCGCTGGTCGTCGAACGAATCGCACCAGCAATCTCGCGATTTCGGGCATCGTCTCATCGTTGTCTGATGGCTGCGCGCAGGCGTCTCTCATTTCGCGCAGCCTCCGCCTGACTCCCGCATACCGCATCAAGAGGTGTTCGACGTATTGGTAGCCGAGCTCGCTCTCGAATGAGTCACAGACCTGCTCGCTCATCTCATGGAATAGATGACGGCTTTGGCGCGGCGCCTCGAAGTCAGCGAACTCGTCGACCAGGTTGGACAGTCGTTTGAACGCGTCGTCGGCGCTCTTCGCGATGGCGAACTTTGCAGGTTTCGAGCATGCGCGCACCTCAGTTAGCAGATCGCTGTATTTCTGAAGATGAACTGCGATCGAGCTGCGCCTCTCTCTGGCGTCGGTGATGATCCCGTCTTCGCGCTGTCTCTTCTCTGCGCGCTTCGCCACTGAGAGTGACCAGAGCGAAATGCAAACTGAGGCAATGGTCCCGTAGGAGGAGATGAGTTCAACGTCCGTCATTTTCACTCAGCCTAATGTAGTCTCGCCTTGCCACCACCGAATCTGCGCAAGCAGGCTCGGAGCCGGCTGCCTCAAGCTTTATGCCCATAGGCACTCGCTCGCTGTCTTCCGTCCCAATCGAGTGCCTGCCAACGATTGTGATCAACGAAGTCACGAACAATCGGATTGCGCCGCACATCATGATCGCGGGTGAAGGGCCCCAAGCACTTGAATATCTGCGGCGCAGCGGGCCTAACGCCCTCGATTCTCCTGCGGTGATCTTCCTTGATCTCGACATGCCCAATGTCAACGGCCTCCAAGTATTGCGAGATCTTTGCGAGAAGGCAGGCGCGAAGCGCATCCCGATCGATGTCTTCACGGGCTCTTCAGCTGGATCAGACATCCATCTGAGCTAAGAGTTCGGCGCGCGAGCCTTTGTCGTCAAGCCACGCGACTGCAGGAAGTTGCGCGCGCCTCAGCAGCGTTCTGGCTCAACTCGAACGTACTGCCGCCATTTGCCTGACCAGGCAGGACGAGCGCCGATCTCAATCGTTCAACTGACTTCCGGCGAAGTTGAAGACGTTGGCTCCGAACATGGGCCGGTATCCATATATTCGTGAACGAACCATGTCGGCACAGGATGCCTCCACATCCGCGCAGACAACGCCGGAAAGACTTTCCAAGGCGTATCGTGCCATTTGAAGTCTGACGCCGACGCGGCGCCGTCAGGAATTCTCAGCGTCGCCGTCACTTCGTCCTGAGTCGTCGCCTCAAAGCCTGAAAGTGCCCGCGAGACGCCCGCGCTGGCAAGCACCGCACCGGCACCAGTCAGCGTCTCGAGCTCCACAGACGGGTACCACCGTTCCAGAGTGACACCTTCCAACAACGGCTGCGCTTCGTCACGAAGACGTTTCAACGAATCCTCATCCCTGAGCATGGCAGCAAGCATCGCCAAAGCCGGCGCGAGCGTCGAAGTTTCAAAGAACTCCCTGGGATGGCTGCTACGCCCAACGCTAATGGCGAAGGCATCCTCTCTGAGGTCGGTGTCCACGGGCAAGTCCAGATCACTCTGGAGTGCAAGGACGAATCTGTCGATGACTATTGCCAGGAACGCACGCGCGTTGTCATAGTCGCCCTCCCCCATGAGCGCCAAGACCACCAGCGTCGTATCGATGGCCTGCCCGTCAAAGACCGGAAGTTGGCAGCCCGTATGCTCGTTGAGCAAAGAAACGAGCACGTCTCGGATACCGAGGCGCATGCCCTCCTGGTTCTCGGCTCGCTGGAGCAAGAGCAGGAATTGAGCTAGGCGCCCCAGTTCCTCGAAGAGCAATTCGGAATAGAGAATCCTATGCGGCCGATACTTCAAGAGCGCAGGCTCGGACGACAACTGCACGCCGACGCGCTGAAAGTAAGCGAACAGCGAGTTCAAGTACGCCTGCATCGCGGCCTTCATCCGTTCTTTGAAGGCATCGTCGCGCTCGAAGCCAGATCGAATTGCTTCGCCCCATAAGCGAAGGAGCAAGTACTCTCCCGCCAACACTCCGGGCTTCAAGTTTTCCTCGCTTTTGCACCAGACGAGCAATACGGCCCACCCCATGCTTGCGGTATGAACGCGTTTCAGAAACTTCTTCTTCCGCGTACTCGTGCCTTGCTCCGCCGCTCCCGACGCCACTTTGAAGCACTCGTCCAAGAATCGGACGAAGCGTGACACCGAAGTGTTCGTCTCCTCCAGACCGGCCAGTGCAGCGCGAAGATTGGACTTGCCAGCGTCGAGCAGCAGAGCTTCATCAAAGAGATGCTGTTCGATCAACTGAGTCGTGAGCGTCCTGGCGTCCCCCGTGATGTGATCGCGCCGAGGTGACGGCGCTCTGGTCGACCTGGGCAGAAGGCTTCGACACGATCGACGCTACCGCTTGTTTGTCGCAAAACCTCTGATGATCAACAATGCCCTCGACAACTCGAATCGAGAGCAACAGGGGGATGCCAGCTATGGGAGTGAGACGACTTGCGGCGCAGGTGCCACGCAGACTAAGACGGGGAGCGCCAAGGTTGGCTGCGCTCATACTTTTGACGTTCGCCGCGGTGACGCCCGCGGCTGCGAGACCCGAAGGTCAGTCCTTCACGGTCTACGAGGCGCGCGGTGATGTGGACAACGGAGTTGCTCACATCGAGCGGCTCCCGAAGTCGCCGCAGGCGCTACGAGGGTTGATCGCGATGTATGCCTATCAGGCGGCCGGCGCCTGCGATCATCACGATGAGCTTGGCCTTCGCTGCACGCTGACAACCGCGCTTGGAGTCGGGCCTCAATGCTCAAAAGCGCCTGGATCTCGTCAGAGCTACGTTTCCCACCGGCATACCGATCATGGATTGGTCGGAAATGGGCCCCCACGGCAAACCCGTTGCCGTTTGCTACCAGGCCCCCGATACGGCATCAGTTCAACTCAGTTGGACGGCGATCCAAGTCACCGTCGATGGGAATAGCATTCGCATCGTCGCAACCGCGGCGCGCATGGATCACCCGGATTGCGGCTTCGATGTCCGCTTCGAGTCCGTCTACCGCGTGCGGGGGAAAGTCGCCGAGCAGATTTCAAATCACGTCACGCCGAGCGACTGGACCAAGCAGTGTCCTACGCCCTAACCAAAAAGGCCTTCGGTGGGGAAGATCCGCCGCGTGAGATTTAGGGCGCCGTGACTTCGCTGGCGGCGTACGGTCGACCAGCGATCAGGCGGCGGGCTTCAACCAACGGTGCGGCAGCAATTCCTCGATGCGGCCGTTGGGGTGGCTGGGGAGCCGCTCAAGGACGTCGCGCAGGTAGACCCAAGGGTCGTGGCGGTTGAGCTTTGCTGACTGCACGAGGCTCATGACCATCGCTGCTCGCTGGCCAGCCAACTCGCTGCCGCAGAAGAGCCATGCGCGTCGTCCCATCGCCCACGGTTTGATCTGCCGCTCGATGAAGTTGTTGTCGATCGGCACGGCCCCGTCGTCGAGATGTCGCGTCAGCGCTGCCCAGCTGTTCAGGCTGTAGTCGATCGCGCCGGCAATCGAGCCGCCGTCCGGCACGCGTCCGCGCTCGAGCTTGAGCCAGACGTGCAATTCCTTCCACAGCGGCCGCATGAGCTGCTCCCGCGCCGCCAGGCGCTGCTGTGCGTCCATCCCATCGAGCTGGCCTTCGACGTGGTAGATCCAGCCAATGCGCTTGATCGCCTCCTTGGCCACCTCGCTGGTGTCCACGAGTTCGTCGAACTTTCTCCGGGCATGCGCGACGCAATGGGCGGTGATGCGCCGCGGGTAGACGCGCTTGTCGAGCGCGGCGTCATAGGCGGCGTACTGGTCACACACCAGCGTTCCATGCCACGCCGGCTGTTCCTCCATCAGTGAGCCAGGCGGACCTTGCGATGAACCCAGGAAGGCCACCGGGTACTGCGACCCTCGCCCCAGACAGAACTCGTAGATCACCCCGCGCAGGGGATCCAGCTCGCCTCGTGCGTAGGGCCAGATGTAGGCCCTCTTGGTCTTGCCGGCCCCGGGGTCGAGCAGCGGCACCGGCGTCTCGTCGGCATGCAAGACCGAGCAGGCCAGCACGAAGCGTTTGTGCACCTCGTACAGCGGCAGCAGCGCCGCGCCGGCTTCGCCGGCCCAGCGTGCCAGTGTCGAACGCGGCGTATGCACGCCGGCCCGGGCGTTGATGATCTCCTGGCGGTAGTACGGCATGTGATCGACGAAGCGGCTGATCAGCGTGTGCGCCACCAACCCGCTGGCGGGAATGCCGCCGTCGATGATCTGAGGATCGGCCGGCTCCTGCAGCAGGCGCTCGATGCCTTGGCGCTGGCAGCAACGGCATGTCCACTTGCCGTAGATGTGGCGGTGCACGAAGAACTCTGCCGGCACGATGTCCAGCCGTTCGCTGATGTCCTCGCCGACGCGTGTCATCGGCTGCCCGCAGTCCGCGGTCGTGCAGGTCGTGTCCTCGGGCTCCTGATGATGCTCGACGCGGCGCAGATGATCGGGCAGCGCCTGACGGCGCGGACGACGGGGAGGAGCCTTGGGCTTGGCAATCTCCTCGGGCAGCGCAGCTAGCAGCGCGGCGAGTTGCGCTTCGAGGTCGGCTTCGTCCTCGAGGATCGTGTCCTGGAACATCTGGCGCTGTTCGGCCGTCATCGCCTCGCTTTTGGCGCCGAACTTCCAGCGCTTCAGAAGCGTCAGCTCGAAGGTGATCTTCTCGATCTTCGCGTCGCGGTAGGCGATGTCGCGATCCTTGCGCTCGAGCAGCTTTTGCTTGCCCTCAAGGTCTCGCGTCTGCTGCTCGATGTGCTTGAGCATTTGCGCGGCCAGCGAAGTGATGGCTTCAGGCGACAGACCCTGCAGATCCTGAGGCTTGAGGTCACGCATGCTAAGCATGTATGGCATCTTGCCAGGCCACCCACCTCAGGCCATTGGCGGAACACCTGTCAACGCCTGGACGTTTGTCATGCGCGGGTTCGCCGCAGGTCTCACATCCGCGTGATCACGCTCATCTCGGGCAGGCGCTGCCAAGGTAGGCCCACGACCAATGCGTCGAACTGGCTCTGCGTCAGCGACAACGGCGACGCCGCCGCCTCGCGCGGCCACGCGAAGTGGCCGGCGTTCAGGCGCCTCGCGGCGCACCACACCCCGAACCCGTCGTGAACCAGCAGCTTGATGCGCGTGGCGCGCGCGTTGGCGAAGAGATAGCCGTGATGCGCGCGCGCCGCGCCGGCGGTCTGCACAACGCAGCTCATGAGCCGCTCGGCACCGGCGCGCATGTCCATCGGCGCGGTGCACAGCCAGAGTTGATCGATGCGGATCACTTGGCCAGGCTCGAAGCTACCCCGCATAGCCAAGCCCGGCAGTCGTCAGCCGCGGACGTTGGCCAGCGCACGTTGAGGTGGAACGAACCTCGGCGAAGCTCGACATGGATGTGCCCCTCGGCCGTCGCTGACAGTGTCGGGCCAGTCGGATCGACCAACGGTGCCGTTGCCGACTTGGGCGGCGCAGGCATCTCGAGCGCGATGAATTCAGGACTGGCCGTCACCAGCGGCGACGCCTGCACCTTGGGCGTCCTCGGTGCCTTCGCCGCCGATGGCGCCGTGGCAGGCACGCTGGCAGGCTTGGCGCCGCGACCGGCACGCCATTGGCGCACGAGATTGGCGTTCAGGCCATGCGCCAGTGCAACCCCGGAGATCGACGCGCCAGGCTCATCGCAGTCGGCCAGAACCTTGGCCTTGAACTCTGCGCCGTGACGCCGGCGAGGTGCAGATCTGGAGTACATAGCTGTCCATCAAACGACTTTGATGGACGTCATCCTCACGCTGCTATCGCCGCCAAGCAAGGTGGGATGACGGGACGCTCACAAAGAAACCACAAGCCCGAACGGACGAGCTGCTGGGCGTCTTCGGTCAGAACGACGTTCCAGTCGCCGAGCAGGGCCACTGGCTGACCAGACTCACAAAGCTCTGCAGCCCGCCGATGGTATGACGGATAACGTCAATGGAAGTCGCGACTCGTCGTCTTGAGCCGCCCTAGCAGGTGTGACAAGTCCACCAGCTTCTCCGCGACGAGGCTTCGCAACGCACCGCTGTTTTGCCATGTCCCATAGACGCCTAGCAAGCGCGACTTGAGCATCGGCTCGCGCTGCTCGTCCCGGATGCGCTTGAAG
>OUNM010939342.1_pt1 | contig 13141 bp, 10 predicted proteins | sample 1769961 | NCBI WGS metagenome assembly OUNM01 (sample SAMEA3914820, study PRJEB12502) | metagenome | biome: forest; material: soil | place: USA | collected 2012-03-12 | depth 0.3 m | reverse complement strand
CGCGCTGCGGGTACCGTCCGGCGTCAATTACCCGAGGCCGCCCTCCCGGCAGCGTTGCCGTGCTACGAAATGTGCGTTTACATTCCGGTCGCCTGTCGTGCTGGTCCTTCACGTGGGCTAACCACTTGTTCATGTCCGAGCGGGTCACGAACTTCGAGCCTTTCAGTTGCTCAAAGCTCGTGACGTCAGCCAGGCTCTTGGCGCGATGACGGCACTCATTGTTTAGGGCTAAGGCAAATGGTTTGGCCGGTATGTGCGGCCCTATGTGTCGCTCCAAGAAATCGGCAATCTTTCCAATGATCGTTTGTTCGTAGCTTGTCAGGTTGAGATCTGAAAAGGCGAAGAAGAAGAGCTTGGTATGATCCATCTCATCGAAACCGATAATTTCGGTCGCCATGCTGCTGACAAACTTTTTGAGATTTTTCTCTGCGGAAGCGGAAAATGACTTTTCTCCGTGCACCACGATTACTTCAGGCAGCGGCTGGTTACTGACAAACACAAGCTTCTCGACGGTTGCGCCAAACCTGACGAAATTGTCGAACATTTTGCCAGCGAAGGACGACTTTTTCTCCTTGTTAATAACCGGTCGACTGGTGATCTTTGCAAACGACCAGTTTCCCGACTTCTTTGTTTTCACCTGATAAAACGATACCTTGGTTGGTGTGTCGGCATCGTCCAGCGTAACTATGTCATCGTGAAACTCAAACGCTACGCCGTAGTTCTTGTCATGGTCGTGAAGTTCGATCAGGCGCGCAAGGCCCCATGCGGTCTGATAATCAAACCGGTCATACGCTGTTTGACCACCATCTTCTCGTTCCGGGACCTCCAGAAGATCGTCCTTTACGCCCACGTTTACTTCTCCAAGTCGGCTCTAACGGTAGCTACCCCAAAGCCGCGACAGGTCAACACTTTGGATGAATGGTTGTCCGCTTTAGAAGGCATTGTTTCGGCTTGCGAATGGCCGCTGTGTCAACGGATGTGGCCATCAGGTAGATGCGATCCGAATGTCCGGTTTTCTGTTTTCGCGCTCCGAAGCGGACCGGACACAAGGTCCCAATGTACGTCGTTCGCAGTCACCCACAATTGCACTCATCCAAGCTTGGTTGGAACCAATTTGGGGGCCGGGGAGGCTAGCACGGTCGAAGGCGATGGCTGCCTCCCCTCCGATCAATCAGTGAAATCAGCCGACAGCCGAGGTCTTCCCGCGCAACTCGTCCAGATGGTCGCTCCACCATTGATGCATTGCAACACGTTCCTCCCAATAGCGGCCGCGATTGTAGATTCCGCGAATGGCGTTTGTGTCCGCATGAGCAAGCGAACGCTCGATTGCATCGGCGCTCCAGTGGCCGCTCTCATTCAGAAGCGTCGATGCGGTGGTCCTCAGTCCGTGCGCGGTTATTTCGTCTTTGCGATATCCCATTCGCCGAAACGCGTTGTTGATGGTGTTTTCGCTCATTGTTTTTCGCGAGGTATGTATGGCAGGAAACGCGTATCCCTCCGGCCCGGTGACCTCTTGCAGTTCTCGCAGATGGGCAATTACTTGCCGAGATAGCGGAACCTGGTGAGCTCGACGCATTTTCATGCGCTCAGCCGGGATAATCCATACACCTGTTTCGAAGTCGAATTCCGACCAGTCGGCCTTCCGCAGTTCGCCCGGCCGGGACATGAGGTGGGGTGAGATCCGCATGGCAAAGCGGGTGATAGCGCTGCCGGAATAGCTGTCGATGTCGCGGAGCAGTTTGCCGATTTGCTGCGGGTCGAGCAGCGCAGCATGATGAGTCACTTTGGGAGCGATGAGCGCACCTCGCAGGATGGTCGTGGGGTCATTTTCGCCGCGTCCTGTGGCCACGCCATAGCGGAATACACGGCTGGCAAATTCACGACAGCGCCGCGCAGTTTCCCGCTTCCCTTGCTTTTCCAAGGCTTTCAGGATCGCCAGAATTTCGAGCGGCTTGATTTCAGAAATTGGTCGATGTGCGATGGGATTGAGGAGCGTCAGTTGCCAAACCATTTTGTCGGTTGTCGCTGGCGCCCTCTCTTCGGCAATCATTTTCTCGATGAAGTCCTTTGCGACGTCCTCGAATGAGTTGGCTGCTTTGAAGGAGGCGACGAGCTTGTGCAGCTTGCGCGCCGCTAGCGGATCTTCGCCGCCGGCGAGGACCTGTCGCGCTTCGTCGAGCTTCCTGCGCGCGCCTTCCAGGCCGACGTCGGGATAGCGGCCGAGCGCGAGGCGCTTCTGTTTGCCGAGAAAACGATATTTGAAGCGCCACAGCTTCGACCCATTGGGGTGGATCTCCAGGAAGAGACCTCGACCATCACTGCATTGGTAGGGCTTGGTGTCAGGTTCAAGCTGGCGAATTTGGGTTTCGGCAAGTGCCACGCGCGATTCTCCTCGAGAGGTCGAAGCGCGTAAGGGAGCCGTCCAGTTGGGCCATCGTTGTGAGTCCTCTCAAGGAGGTTTTGGTGCCATTTCGTGGCCCCATTTTGCTCAAGATGGCTTGGAACTGCCTGATACACTCTAAGACCGGTGAGGCTCAATAATGGCAGAATTCCGCCGTTTTTTCGAGCGCTGGGGACGATCTGAGAGGGAAAGGTGGTGCCGCTTACGTGACTCGAACACGTGACCCCATCATTACGAATGATGTGCTCTACCAACTGAGCTAAAGCGGCATGCCTGATGTGAACCGGTAAGCCGGCCATGGCAGGGGGCGCCTTTACCGAGCGGCGCAGGATCGCGCAAGGGGCTTTGCAACCACAGGCGATGAACTTTTCGGATTTCTTTCCGGTCACAGGCCGTAGCGCAGTTTGATGGCGCGATATCGCTCCCGCAGCATGGCCGCGCGGGCGTCGGGATCGGCCTTTGCGATGGATTTCGGCAGGTGGTCGGCCAAGTCCGCCGCCTTCACCAGATGCGTGCGGAATGTCGCCGGTTGCTGGCTCATCAGGTTGCGGTAGGTGAGGTTTCCGTCCGAAAAGCCCTGCGTGTCCAGCCAGTTGTGGAGGCCAGGGTCCCGATGCGCGAGAATCAGGCGGACCACGCCGTCGTCGTCCACTTTCGTTCGCGCAGGGGTGTAGCTGACCGGGCGGTGGAGGAAGTCCATCGATCCCATCAGCGCGCCGCCCATGCCGAACAGCCAGAAGCCTTCGTGAAAGTCCATCTCGACGATCAGCGCCTCTTCGGGGTCGAGGTGCCAGACCATGTGGGCGGCCATGCGCCCGCGCTTGGCGTCGCTGGCGTCGTTCGCAGCCTTGTCTGCCGGGAACGTGTTGAGGCTGGTCGGATCGCAGACCCCGCGCGAGGTGAGCCAGGCGTGTTCGGGCCAGTCGCGCATCAGGCCGGTGACGAACTGGCCTGCCCAGTCCATCGCTTCCACCATCTGTGTGGGCGAGGGCAGGGGACGCGGGGAGGCCATGCCGATCCGCTCGATGGTGAGGGTCGTGGGCGTCTCTCCCCAGGCGTCGAAGGCTTCGCGGATGAACAGCTTGCGTGAGCCCGGCGTGGTGGGAAGCCAGTTCTTCTCCTGCGGCGGACCGCCGATGATCACTTCGAAGCGGCTATCGGCGTCGGTTTCGATCTGGTGGCCGAACAGGTTCGCTTCGGGAATGTCGCCGAAGGGTTCGTGCAGGCTGGGCCAGTCGGTGCCTGGGATCTTGTCCGGGCGGGCGCCTTGCACCGTGACGTTGAGCCAGCGGGCAGTGCCGCGCTTGCCGCTGAGGCGGTAGACGTGATCGCCGGAGATCCATGCTTGCCGGTAGGTGAAGTCGGCCAGGTCGCCGCCGAGCTTCATCGTCGGTGTGGTGAACCAGTGGATCTGGGGGAATGCGGGATCGTGCGTTTCCAGCGCGAGGTCGAAGGCCTGGCCGAGGTTTTGCGTAAGGAATCGGAAGGCATCGGCGCGCTGGAGCGGGTTTGCCGGGTTGGCGTCCTTAAAGGCGGACAGGCCCGCGTGCTTCAGCTGTTCGCAGAAGGTGTCCCACGCAGTCTTGAGGGCTGCGTCGTCGGTTCCGTCGCCATAGGCCATCGTGTCAGGCTCCCAGCTGGGTGAGGAGGTTGGAAAGGGTGTGTGCCGCGCGGGTGCAGGCTTTGGCGGGGCCTTCCGCCTCGATACGCGGGCCGAGCAGTTCGAGGTCGAACAGGCCAGTATAGCCAAGGTCCAGCACGTCGCGCAGAATCGCCTCCAGCGGCACCGCGCCGTCTCCGGGCACGGCGCGGCAGGGCGTGGTGCGGTCGCCGGGGACATGGTCGCTGACTTGCACGAGGCCGGTGTGTGGCAAGGCTTCGGCCAGCTTCTCACGCAAGTCCGCCTCGAACCAGCAGGCATGGAAGTCGACGCAGAGGCCGATCTGCGCGAGCCGGGCGAGGCGCAGGGCGTCGGGCAGGGTGTGGGCGATGTGGATGTCCACCGTCAGCGGTGAGGCGTTCTCGACCAGTAGCGCCACGCCTTGTCGCGCGGCGTGTTCACGACAGGGAGCCAGCAGGTCCGCGAAGCGCTTGGCCGCCTGTTCCCAGAGCAGCGCGCCGCGTCCGCCGGTGATGAGGTAGATCGACGGCGCCCCGAGTTCGGCGGCCATGTCGATCACTTGCATCAGCCCATCGGCAGCACGTTCGGTATGGCTTGCTAGGTCGGGCTGGAGCGCGAAGGGGTGGTTGATGCAGCCGATCCGAATCGCGCCATGCTGCACCGCTTCGCGCGCAGCACGAAGCTCGCTTGCCTGTAACAGTCGCGGCGAAACGAGCGTGGCATGCTGCACCCCTATCTCGCAGCAAAACTGGAGGAAGGGGCCGGTCTCCCGGTCCACCATCGCCACCTGATGCAGGCTGACGCGGGGGTGCATCAGCGCTGCTCGATCTCGACGCCGAAGCGGGCGCGGAAGGGGGCGAACTCTGCGTTCAGCGCGTCGATATCATAGCCAGCATCGACCAGGACTTGCGTCGAGTAGTGGAACTTGCCGTGGCGATCGCCCTTGTTCTCGGCAAGGTAGCGTCGCATTGCATCTTCCGCTTCGGGCGTGAAGGGGCGGCCGGCGAAGGCGTAGTAGTCGCGGATGGTCCCGATCGGATCGGCCACGAAATCGCGATAGCGCACATGGTGGATGCGCGGATCGTTCGCCAGCGGATGGGCCATCGTATTGCCGATCGACCAGCGCACGCGCTCCAGATGGGCGCGGGCTTCCTTCACCAGATCGATCTTGCCGACGATACCGTCCATGATGTCCGCCATCATCATCGTCGAACTGGCGGCGACCATCACCGGGTCGCGGTGCAGCCAGACCAGCGAGGCATCGGGGTAGGTGCCGAAGAAGGCGTCCAGCCGCGTGGTGTGGAAGCCCTTCAGCACCCAGTGGCGCGGCGGGCGCCGGTATTGGAGCGTCTGCAGCATGGCCTTGTGGATGCGGTATTGCGCGCGCGGATCGGTGGGCAGGCCGAAGGAGAGGTTTTGCATCGGCACGCGCCACCATGCGGTGGGGGTCATCACTCGGAAGTCGAAGGCCCAGGTGCGCTCGTCCTCCGGCAAGCCGTCGCCCAGCATGTCGTTGTAGGGGTGGCAGTGCAGCCAGCGCGGCATCTTGGCATTGATCTCGCGCCATTCGGCATCAGCCTGCGGGATGCGGTGATCGGTGCCCTCGACGGTGCCCGGCGGAGGCGAGGGGTGCATGACCTCCCAGAACCGCAGCGCGCGTGCGCCGGGATCGACCGCCAGCAGAGCGTGCATCAAGGTCGTGCCGGAGCGGGGTTCACCGCTGACGAACATGGGCCGGTCGATCACTTCTTCGGCCAGCGGGAAGCGCTTGCGGTCCTCAAAGAAGCGCAAACGGTCTGTCAGCAGCCAGAGCACGTTCTCCGCTGCTGCGGCGCGTCCTGCCGCGTCCATGGCGATGCCGTTGATGTGGTCCACGGCGAGGGCGAAGCGTTCGGGAAAGCCTTCATCGGCCCAGTCGGACAGGCCGGTGCGTTGCTGCGCTTCCTGCAGCAATTGCTGCGCATTGAGGTCGCTCATATCAGCCCTCCACCAGACGCGCGATTTCGTCTTCGGTCTCGCGGACTTTGGCGGCGCTGGTGGCGGAGAACTTCATGCCGCCCATCGCGCCATATTCCATCAGCTTGTAGACGCGCATCCCGGCGTCGGCGAAGCCCTTGATCTTCTGTGCCACTTCCTTGGGCGTACCGGTGGGCAGCACGTCGCGGATCGCTTGCGGGTTCATCTCGTCACAGAATTTCAGCATCTTCTCGCGGCTGAGGCGCACGGGATCGAAGTCCATGATGCCGCGCCAGTCCGCGCCCATCGGGTGCTCGTAACCGAACTGGGCAAGGTCCTTCGCGGTCATCATCAGGATGATCGACTTCACCATCGGCGCGCGCAGCATTTCGTCGATTTCGTCGGGCTCGCCGATCAGGCACATTTGCGTGATTGCGGGGGTGAAGTGGCTCATGTCGCGCCCCGCCGCGTCGCCCGCGTCCAGGATGACCTTCAGCTTCGCCGCATAGTCCTCCGGCGTCCACGATCCCGCCGGCCACCAGCCGTCTGCCTCTCGCCCGGTGATCGAGAGCATGCGCGGCCCCGCCGCGCCCAGCCAGATCGGCGGTGCCTTGCCCTCGTAGAACTCGGTATCCATCCGCGCGTGGTGGAGGTGGAAGAACTGCCCTTCGAAATCGACCGGGCCGTCCGCACGCCACAGCAGCTTGATGACCTTGATCGCCTCTTCCAGCCGCCCCACCGGCTTGTCGAAATCGAAGCCGTAGGGGACGGTGTTTTCCAGTTCGCCCGAACCGAGGCCGAGGATGAAGCGGCCCTTCGACAAGTGGCTGATCGTCAGCGCCGTCTGCGCCAGCAGCGAGGGATGGCGGCGCACGGTATCGACCACGGTAGTCGCCAGCGGCGTATTCTTCGTCAGCACGGCGGTGGCAGCGGCGACGGCCAGCCCGTCGAGATGGCGGTGCGGGCTGGGCGATGCCTTGGCGAGATCGGTAAACTCCGGCGTCCAGATCGAATCGGGCCAGAAGCTGACCATGTGATCGGGCAGCCAGATCGAGTGATAGCGACCCGAATCGTAGTCCTGCGCCATGTCGATGCCGAGTGGCAGGGTGGTTCGCAGGAAGGCTGCGGGCTGAACTTTGCTTGCCTCTGGCATCGCGTCATCCTCTCAGGCAGCGTCCGCACCGCTGGGGTGATGGTTCGGCGCCGCTCGTTGTCTCCGGGCCCGGTTGTGGGTTAGCCCTCGGCCAAGGCAAATTCCCATTTGGGGATCACGAAAATGCTGCAAGGAGAGGACGCGGCGCTGCTGGTGCCGCTGATCGAGGGACTGGTGGAAGACCCGCCGTGGCGGCGCTTCCTCGATGCCCTGCGCGCACGGGTTGCGGCGGACTACGCCAGCCTGGTGTTTCGTCCGCTGCCGCTGGGCACGCCGGAGGCGCGGGTGATCCATCTCTATTCCGGCCAACCCTCTCCGCCGCCGATCTCACGGCTCTATCGGGAGAGCCTCTATCTGCGCGATCCGATGCCCTATCACGCGATGCAGGAGGGGCGGACCCATGCGCTGCACGAATTGCTGCGCTTCGGCGATCCGCGCCACGATGCCTATCTCGACCAGCTTCTCGCGCCATCGGGCATGAATCACATGCGGATGATCCGCTTTGCGGAGGCCGGCGGGGTGAACGGCTGGATCACGATCACCCGGCGCGATGGCGAGTTCGCGGCGGATATCGACGGCCTGCTGGAAGACCTTGCCCCGCATCTGCGCGCGGCGCTCGGCAGCTTCGCGGCGCTGGAGCGCGAGCGCATGGGGGCCGAGATCGAGCGCGAGGCAGTGCGGCGGATGAACTTCGGCTGGGTGACGCTCGATGGCGAGGGGCGGGTGCTCGATGCCGATCCGCTGGGGACGCGGATGCTGGCGGGTTCGAACGGCCTGACGCGGACGCGGGACGGCCGGTTGAGTGCCCACGATACCAAGCTGCGGCGGCAGCTTGCCGAGGCGATCGGTGACCTTGCGCGCGATCCGGACGCCCGGCCGCGTGCACTGGTCTTGTGCCGAGAGCCTTGGCTCGATCTGCTGCTGGTCCCATCGGGCCGGCGTACAGGCACGACGCGGGCGGCGCCGGCGGTGCTTTGCTACCTGCATGCCGATCACTGGTCTTCGGCCGACCGCTGCGGGCAGCTTGCGCAATTGTTCGACCTTACTGCCAGCGAGGCGCGACTGGCACTGGCCTTGAGCCGCGGGTTGTCGATTGCGGAGGCCGGGCCGGAAGTGGGGCTGACGGTGGAATCGGCGCGGACTTACTCGAAGCGGATCTACGCCAAGACCGGCGCGCGCGGGCAGGCGGATCTGGTGCGGTTCATTCATCGCAGTGTGCTGGCGATTGCTTGAGGCGTGATCGGCATGTTGGATACATTTTGACTACCCCGCGACAGAGATTTGAACATGTGTTCAGCATTTTTCGTTGACTTCGCGCTCGCCACCCTCCAGCCAATGGATACGAAAGCGGCCGCAAGGTGCCGCGTTGGGAGAGTGGAGAAGCCATGTCGGGCCAGCTTGCAGGAAAGGTCGCGCTCGTAACCGGCGCTTCGTCGGGGATCGGGGAGGCGGCGGCGCTTTGCCTTGCCGAGGCGGGGGCGACCGTGGTCGTCTGCGCGCGCCGGGTGGAGCGGCTCTCGGGGCTGGTCGCCCAGATCGAGGCGGCTGGCGGCAAGGCGCTGGCGGTCCCTGGTGACATGACCTTGGAAGAAGATGCACGCGGCGCGGTGGAGAAGACGGTCGCCGCATTCGGGCGGATCGACATCCTGATCAACTCGGCCGGGATCATGGAAGCCGGCGGGATCGAGAACTGCGATACCGCGATCTACCGCCGGGTGATCGACATCAACCTGATGGGAACCGTCTACACCAGCGCCGCCGCCGTGCCGCACATGCTGGAGCAGGGCGTGGGCGACATCATCACCATCTCCTCGCTCGCCGGGCGCAAGGGCGGTCCGATGACCAGCGCCTATTCGGCCAGCAAGCACGCGGTGAACATGATGACCGACGGCATGCGGCAGGAACTGGGCGGCAAGAACATCCGTGTCACCACGCTGATGCCCGGCGCGACCGAGACGGAAGTGGCGGATTCGATCTCCGACCCGCAGTGGCGCACCGCGATCAAGGCGCATGTCAGCAAGGAAGGCGCCGTGAAGCCGCGCGATATCGGCGAGGCGCTGGTCTTCATTCTGGCCATGCCGCGCAGGACGAACATCTCCGAGATCTCGATCCGTCCGACCATCGACACAAGTGCCTGAGGGGAGAATGATCATGGGAAGGCTTCAAGATAAAGTATGCATCGTCACCGGCGCCGGTTCGGGCATGGGCAGGGCCATGGCCGAACTGTTCCATGCCGAGGGGGCGAAGCTGGTACTGGCCGATATTTCGGGCAAGCAGGACGAAGTGGCGGCATCGCTTGGCGGCGACGCGGTGGGCGTGCAGTGCGACGTCTCCGACGAGGCGCAAGTGCAGGCGATGATCGCCACGGCAGAGGACCGCTTCGGCCGGCTCGATGTGCTCTGTAACAATGCCGGGTTCGGCGGCCCGATGGCGCCGCTGCACACGCAATCGCCGGAGACGTGGGACCGTGTGCACGCCACCAACTTGCGCGGCGCGTTCTTGGGCATGAAGTACGGCATAATCTCGATGCTGAAGACCGGCGGCGGGGCTATCGTCAACACCACGTCGGCCTCGGGCGTGATCGGCTGGAAGCACCATTCGGTCTACGGCGCGGCCAAGGCGGGCGTGAACCAGCTGACCAAGGCGGCGGCGCTGGACTATTCGGATCAGGGCATCCGCGTGAACGCCATCGCGCCGGGCACGATGTGGACTGGGCTGGTTGAGGCTTCGCGCACCCACGCCGAACCGCCGGCCGAATTTCCGGTGCTGGCAGGCATTCCGATGGGGCGTTGGGGGCTGGCAAAGGATATCGCAATGGCCGCGCTCTACCTTGCCAGTGATGAGGCGGCCTATGTGACCGGCGTGGTCCTGCCGGTGGACGGCGGGTATTCGATCGGCTTCTCCGGGATGGGGGCCGAGCGTCCGGGTATTGCCAGCGCCAATCCGGGCTGAGGCTTCGAATAAACGAGGCTCCGAACAAACGGCTAGGCGCGGCATCGACCCGCTTCTCACCCGGCCTTGCGGCCAAATTCCCCCCGGTGAGATACCGCCTTGAGGGCGACGAATTCCCCCCGGATTCGTCGCGCACCTGCAAGGGCGAGGCAGGTCGATGCCGCGTTCCGGCTGTGCCGGATAGCCGGAAATCCAGCCGGACGAAGCCGTCGTCGCGATCCCCCCGGTTCGCGCCTGTGCTTCGTCACCAAAACGCGCTTGAAAAACGCCAATGCCGACCGAACGCGCTGCCCCTGGGCTCCGGTGGTTCGATCAGAATCCGGAACGGGCGGTTCACGGTGCCCGTTCCGGATGCCCATCCTTATGGCACTTCGCGTCTGCGAAAAGCGTGAGCAAGATCACGCCCTGATTAATCGGTATCCGGCCCCGCCTCAGCGGCGGGTTTCGACGGTTACTCCGCCGGTCATGATGTGCTCCGCCGGACCGGTCAGCATGTCCATCGGGAAGACCGGAGGCACCGCGCTGGCGGCATCCAGCTGCGCAAGGTGCTGATCGGAAAGCGTAACATCCAGCGCGCCAAGGTTGTCCTCCAACTGCGCCGGCGTCCGCGCGCCCAACACCGGGGAATCGACATCGGGATGGGAGAGCAGCCAGGCGAGCGCGACTTGTGCCGGAGTGCAGCCGATATCCTTTGCGACATCCGCCGTGACTTGTGCGATCGCCAGGTTCTTCTCGCTGAGCCGTCCGGTCGCCACGTTGATCGCCTTGCGCGATCCCATCATCTCGCCAGCGGGAGCGGAGATATCGGCGCTGGTATACTTGCCGGTCAGCACCCCGCCGCCCAGCGGCGACCATGGGCACACGCCCAGTCCCATCTCCCGCGCCATCGGGATCATCTCGCGCTCGACCGTGCGTTCGATCAGGTTGTGTTGGATTTGCAGCGCGCAGAACTGCGTCCATCCGCGCACTTCGGCAATGGCCTGCATCCGGCTCGCCTGCCAGGCCGGGGTATCGGAAAGGCCGATGTAGAGCACTTTGCCGCTACGCACGAGATCGTCGAACGCGCGCAGGATCTCATCCACCGGCGTGCGGAAATCCCACATGTGCAGATAGAGCAGATCGATCCAGTCGGTCTTCATCCGCTTTAGAGAGGCTTCGACGGAGCGGACCATGTTGCGCCGCGAATTGCCCGCCGCATTGGGATCGCCGGGGCTGGTGGTGATCGAATACTTGGTGGAGATCACCAGCTTCTCGCGCCGGTCGCCCACGATCTGGCCCAGCAGCCGTTCGGACCCGCCCATCTGGCCATAGAAATCTGCGGTATCGACGAAGTTGCCGCCGCGATCGGCGTAGATGTCCAGCATCCGCGCCGCTTCCTCGTCGGTGGAGCCCCACCCACCGGGGCCGACGCCGAAGGTCATCGTGCCGAGGCACAGGGGGGAGACGCGTAGGCCTGAGCGGCCAAGCAGGCGGTAGTGATCGAGCTGAGTAGGCAAATGTACTCTCCTTCGTGCCTGGCCATTCGTGCGCGGCGGTGTGTGGCGCTTGCCGGGGCGGCGGGCCACAGGAATGGAGCGGTTCTGCGGTCACGGGCAAGCGGGATTGCCTGCAAGTTCCAAGCGTCCTAGCACGCGATTATGAACGCCCCGCAGAAGATTGCCCGCAAGATCGCCCAGGTCGATCCCTTTCATGCCATGGCGATCGGCCGCCTTGCCTATGAATTGCAGGCGGAGGGGCGCGATGTGATTCACATGGAATATGGGCAGCCCTCCACCGGGGCGCCGGCGGCGGCGATCGCCGTTGCGCATCAGGTGCTGGATAGCGATCCGGGCGGCTATTGGGAAAGCACCGAACTGCTGGACCGCATCGCCCGCCACTACGCCGATGCTTATGGCGTTACAGTGGAGCGGGAGCAGGTGATCCTGACCTGCGGCGCCTCGCCCGCGTTCGTGCTGGCGTTGACCAGCCTGTTCGCGCCGGGTGCGCGGGTGGCGCTGGCGCGGCCGGGTTACGTCGCTTACCGCAACACGCTGAAGACGCTCTATCTGGAGCCGGTGGAAATGGCGTGCGGCCCGGCCGAGCGGTATCAGGTGACGGCTGCTGCGCTGGATGCGCTGGACCCCGTGCCGGACGGGCTGATCCTTGCGAGCCCGGCCAATCCCACCGGCACGGTGATCGCGCCGGAGGAACTGGCCGCCATTGCCGAAGTCTGTCGCCGGAAGGGCATCCGCGTGGTGTCGGACGAGATCTATCACGGGCTGACCTACGGCGATGCTGCGCAGTCCACCTTGCAGCATCTGCCCGAGGCGGTGATCGTCAACAGTTTCTCGAAATACTATTCGATGGCGGGCTGGCGGCTGGGCTGGCTGGTTGTGCCGCCTGAGGTCGTCGCCCCGGCGCGGGCGCGGATGAACAACTTGTTCCTCACGCCATCGGTGCTGGCGCAGCATGCCGGCCTGATCGCCATGGATGAGACGGCGGAGCTGGAAGGCCACCTGCACACTTATGCGCGCAATCGCGAACTGCTGCTGGCGGCGCTGCCGCGCCTGGGCCTCAGCGAGATCGCTCCGCCGGATGGTGCGTTCTATATCTATGCGGACATCGGCCACCTGACCAACGACAGCCTGGCCTTCTGCCGCCAGCTTTTGCGCGACACGGGCGTTGCTACTGCGCCGGGGATCGATTTCGATCCTGTGGACGGCCACCGGCATTTCCGTATGAGCTTCGCGGTTTCCACGCCGCTGATCGAGCAGGCTATCGAGCGCATGGCCCAATGGTTCGCCGCGCGGGGATGAGGGCAGCGAATCGCGTCTGATCGTAGGGAGGCGAAATGCAGGATGAAGCGCTTTTGCGCTTCGTCTTGCTTCTGCGATTTCGCTGACTGTCGAACCGGAGTGGGCGAAGGGATTCGAACCGCCAAGTGAAGCGGCTTGCCGCGTAACACTCTACAAAGAGAGGGTTCGATTTCGCTGATTGTCGAACTGGAGCGGGCGAAGGGATTCGAACCCTCGACCCCAACCTTGGCAAGGTTGTGCTCTACCCCTGAGCTACGCCCGCT
>OUNM010440393.1_pt1 | contig 13141 bp, 13 predicted proteins | sample 1769961 | NCBI WGS metagenome assembly OUNM01 (sample SAMEA3914820, study PRJEB12502) | metagenome | biome: forest; material: soil | place: USA | collected 2012-03-12 | depth 0.3 m | reverse complement strand
GGAATGGGGTTTCGAGGCGGCCGAGTGGGCCCAGGCCGATGACGCCTACTGGGGGGAGGGGAGGGTTTGGGGAGAGGGATGGGAAGAGGGGTTAGTTGTCTTTTTTTATTTCCCTCCTTTTTCTTCCTCTTGTTTATGTCCTTTTGGGTTGATCTCCCCGTTTTGGTTGATGCCATGTTGTTTGGTTCACCCCTTGCTTGTTGACCTCTTGTCGTGTGGACCGATCATCCCTTGCAAAACACTAAACTAACATGCCTGCGTGCAACAAACAGATACCTTTGGAACGCTCAACTCGCAGGACTCGGAGACGTTCTAGGTGAAGGCGTCTTCGGTCGGCCGCGACGACGGAGGAGGCTCGGTCGTGTGAGCTGCTGGGCTGGTGGGTGACGACACGGCCGCTGGTTGGCTTTGGTCGTTTTTTGTTTTGGTGTGGTACAGTACTTTACTTGCTGCGTGCATTGGCCCTCTTGTTTGGCGTGCGGGGACGCGGGTGGGTTGGGGGCTGGTTTTTGCCGGAGGGAATTGAGAGGGGGAGGGTGTGGAAGGGGGGTTGGGTTGGAGGCGTGGTGGATTTGGGATGGCTGCTGTGTAATGGTATGTTTTTGTGGGTTGGGTGGATGGTTGGTTGGTTGCTGGGGGGTTGTGAAATGGGACATAGGGAGGGAGGAGCAGGGGATTTGGAGAGAGGGATCTTTTGGTTGGTGGTGAGGGAGGGGCTGTTTTAGTGAGCGGCGGGGGGTGAGGGATATGTGCGAGAGGCGGGCTGCTGGCAGATGCTTGGTCTGGCCGGTCTCTGGGTTAGCTGTGTTGTTTGTTTGGTTATGATTGAGATGACGGTGAAGCCTCGGTTTCTTGATTGGGTGTCTTTGGTTGCGTCCTTTCTTCTGCCTTGTTGTTTTTGACTCAGTTCTCCGAGAGTTTACGAGGGAGTTGGCGTGGGGGTGTGGGTTGGCTGTTGGCGTCCGAGACAACTAGCCCCTTTGGACTGACCGAGATTGGGGATAGTTGAGGACGGAGAGGTGGCTGTCACTGTCATCGGTCACTGCTCTGTCTGGGGCAGCATCCGTGTGGTTTCTAAGTTGGTCTAAGTTGAACCAAATTTGTATTTTGTAGAGCTAAAAACAAGTCTAAGCAAGCGAGGAGTTGGGAGCAGGTAAACACAGAATATACTCGGGTTATTAGCATTTATAAGACCCTGGAAATGCCTCGGTCACGGCGCGGGATGTTGTTGTCTCTGCTGTCTCTGCTGTCTCTCGGTGGACGCCCCCGGCCAGGATCCGCAGTGGGGGCTCGGGCCTCTGGACCGGTGCCCCCCCGCTCCGCAATCGGGGGCCGGACCCAACAAAAAATCGAATTATCAGTCACGGAAGTGAGTCTGAGCGGCGGCATCGCTTAAACACTTCGACACGACCCGACCCGGCGGCTCACCACGGCGACTCACGACAGCAGCCCCCCTAGAAAGAGAAAAATAAAAACAAAATAAATTAAAAAAAACAAAAAAAAAAACGACATCACACACAGCATCACAACATCGCACACAGCATCACACCACCACCATGGCGTCCACCGAGACCTTCGTCATCAAGACGCCGTGCTCCAGCGCCAACATCGGGCCGGGCTTCGACGTCATCGGGCTGGCGCTGTCCATGTACCTGGAGCTGCACGTCAGCATCGACCGCAGCAAGACGCAGTCGGCGCACCCGCTCAACTGCCGCATCACGTACGAGGGCGAGGGCGAGGACGGCGGCGAGATCAGCCTGGACCCGCAGTCCAACCTGCTCACGCGCGTCGCCCTGTACGTGCTGCGCTGCCACGACCAGCGCAGCTTCCCCTGCGAGACCCACGTGCACATCAAGAACCCCATCCCGCTGGGCCGCGGCCTCGGCTCGTCGGGGGCCGCCGTCGTCGCCGGCGTCATGCTGGGCAAGGAGTGCGGCGGCCTGCACCACCTCACCCCGGAGCGTCTGTTTGACTTTTGTCTGATGATTGGTGGGTCTCTGGAAGCCTGACACTGCTTGCCTTCTCTTCTTACTGACAGCCGACAGAACGCCACCCGGACAACGTGGGCGCCGCCCTCTTTGGCGGCTTCGTGGGCACCTACCTCAAGCCGCTGGCACCCGAGGACGTGGCCCGCGTCGAGATCCCGCTGAGCGAGGTGCTGCCCGCGCCGGCCGGCGGCGTCGACACGGGCTCCAAGCCGCCGTCGCCGCCGCACGGCATCGGCCACCACATCAAGTTCCCCTGGGCGCCCGAGATCAAGGCCGTCGCCATCATCCCCGAGTTCGAGGTTCCCACAGCCAAGGCGCGCGAGGTGCTGCCGGCGCAGTATCCGCGGCCGGATGTGGTAAGCCATACCCCGTTCTCCCATGAATGATCGTAATGCAGCAACTAACCAAGGCAGACGTTCAACCTCCAACGAATCGCGCTCCTCCCCGTGGCGCTCGGGCAGTCGCCGCCGGACCCGGAGCTCATCTACCTGGCGATGCAGGACAAGCTGCACCAGCCGTACCGGCAGACGCTGATCCCGGGGCTGACCGAGATCGTCGAGTCCATGACCCCCGGGACGCAGCCGGGCCTGCTGGGCGTGTGCCTGTCGGGAGCCGGGCCGACCATCCTGGCGCTGGCGACCAGCAACTTCAGCGAGATCGCCGAGCGCATCATTGCGCGGTTCCGCGAGAACAAGATCGAGTGCAGCTGGAAGGTGCTGGAGCCCGCCGAGGGCACCACGGTGGTGCGCGCGTAGGGGTGGCAGGGGAGTAATGAGAAAGATGAAATAGAATCGTGATACCCGCTGCGGGCTGGCGGTTGCAATGTGGCTGTGTGTTGTGCTATGATTGTTGATGTGCCGGGCGAGATGGCCGATGGCCGGTTGACTTACATGACCCCTGAGAGCACATAGTAAGGGGGAAAGCCAGCACAAGACAAGCCGCCTCCACGACACACACATCCAAGCCCAACCTGCATGGCCCAGCAAACAGGCAATCCAATCCCGAACCTCCATCCCGATGGCGTCATGCGCAACCCGCCGCCGCACACACAAAGAACAGCGAGACGTGACTCCCGAGTCCCGAGATCTCGGCCCGGGCCAGAGACAGCAAGTGAGCACATGGCCAAGCTCAAGCCAGACCAGCCTGGCAGCCACAGCCACACAGCCCAAGCCAGCCAGCCAGGTCCAGCCCAGATCGATCTCACCACCTCACCCAGCCCAGACCCACAACCCGCAAGCCAAAGACCCCAAACCCACCAATCACCCCCCTCGCAATCCATCCCACCCCATCCCAAGCAGACAGACCCACACCGGACAGGCCCGCCGCGGGAAGAGATGAACCCCCTGGCCAGGCCAGCTCCGGGCGGGGAGGCGGGCCAAGGCGATCAGCCCACAGCTCGCGCAGTTCGTCCCAAAATCGTGCCACTCCGCACCGCGCATCGCTCGACTGTCGGACGGTCCTGTCAGACGCCCCGCGCGCTGATTGGCTAGACTGTCGAGGAATGGCACGGTTTTGGGACGATTTTCTTGGTTTGGGCGTCGCTTTTGTCACAGAGTGATTAGTTTACAGTGTGCAGTCAGTCAGTGTGGATGGAGGCTTCGAGATTCGAGGTTCCGCTCTCGCGCCTGGTTCCGGTTCCGGTTCCGTCAGCCCAGTCCGGGTTGCTGCGAGCTGGGACGATGGGACGAACTTGTTCCGGAATGGAGCTGCGTATTGTGTCTGGTTCGGCGGTTTGATGGGACGAGGTTGGTTTTGGCGGCGGGAGATGTCGGTTGGGGGTTTGGGGGCTTGGGTGTGGTGTTGGTATAAGATGGTGGTGTGGTCTGTCTCTTGTGTGTATCATACCATCACAACAGCCAACCAAGACAGCACTCGACTGAGTCTACCGCTACAACTCTCACCTCATTGTACTGTACTGTACCATCAACGACTCCCAACTCAACCTACCGACCTCAACCACTCTCAGGAGTTCTCCCACCTCCTAGACCAAGATCCCCAAACCGCATCAAAATGCTCGCCAACCCAGCACCAACCCGCGCCGTCCTCCAGGCCCTGGCCCGGCACTCTCAACTCGCCGCCCGCCGCCAGCAGCCCTTCTCCATCATGCACAACCTGCGCTCCTTCGCCCGCTCCTTTGAGCCGCACCCCTTCCAGCGCCTGCCCGTCACCTCGTCGCCGGCCAAGGCCGACTGGGGCAAGCTGGTCAAGAGGTCTGCCCAGCAGGCTGCCGTGTACGTTCTTTCTTTCTTTTTCCTTCTTCCCGTTAAGGAATAAGTGCTGACCGTGGTGCTGTGGCAGGTATTTCCCGCTTGGTTTCGCGCTGCTTGGGTGGCCGTATCTTGGGGCTGTGTTGTTGGATGAGAGGGTATGATGGCATAGGGGGATAATAGGAAAGAGAGAGGCCAGCCAGTCAATGATGATGGTGGTCCAGGATACATACATACACGCATACACACGCAGTGTGCATTTGCTTTGTTGGCGTTTGGCATCGGCGGGGAGTTAGTTGGATAGGACAGGAGGCAGCATGCATATTAGACGGTTAAATAAACTTTTTTTTCTCCGTGGCTTCCATAGCCCAAGACAAAGAAATGGCATTAAAAAACAGATAGATCAGATGCATTAGTGTTTTGTTGATATTGTTCCGAGATCCTCCTGCGCCGTTGGAGTTGTGGCTGCTGCTCTCTTGCAAAGTCATGAACGCTCGCTGAATTCGAAATCAGGACCCCTCGCTGTTGAAACTCAACTCCACTTGCCACACGTTCGAACGATAGGAGTAGCCCGTACAGTCAACCTAAACTCCCAACTCCCTCCATAACCCCTTGCAGAATCAGTCCGTCTTCACGCCGCCGGCGACCCGGTATCCGGTGACACCGTCTCCGGCACCGGTGGTGGCGGCGCCGACGTCTCCGCGGTCGACGAGCCGCCCGGTTTCCGCGCACGCACGACGTAGCTTGAACCTCATCAGCAACCGAACGTCTCCAGACAACAGCAGCAAGATACTCACAACGGCCAATAAGTATGAACATTCCGGTTCTTGATCTCCTTGCGCACGTCCACGAGGAACACCTGCACCTGCTCGGGCGTCCACTTGAGCGCCTTGGAGAACAGCCGCGTAACCATGCCGCTGAGCCCAAACAGCAGGTTCTCCATCTCAAAGGCGCCGATCAGCTTGAGCCGCTGGTCCTTGGGCCAGGGGTTGCACGGCATCTTGTAGACGACCTCGGTCACCTCCTCGAAGCCGCGCTCCTCGAACCAGCGCTTCCAGCGCAGCGGGTCGTCGATGGGCGTGCCGAAGATCTCGGTGCTCTGCGCCAGCGCGTCCGAGAACTTGCGCATCGGGCTGTCCGCCGCCAGCGTGTCGTCGTCGCACTGCAGGATGCCCGTCACGCAGTGGAACTCGACCCAGCCGCCGGGCTTGAGATGTCTGCGCGGTCGTTAGCGGGTGTTGTTCACACATATAAAAGTACGTCCTACCGGTACGACTGGTCGATCAACCGCGGCCAGTCCCGGACAGCGACGATGAGGTCGCGCGAGAAGATCAGATCGAACGTGTTTTCCTTCCACGCCCATTCTTGCTCAATGTCGTCGAGCTCGAAGGCACAGTTGGGAGGAACCCTGCGTTCGTCAGCCAGTGAAGCATCTGCAGGTACCCGGACGGCTCACCATTCCGGTTGTGTCGGCGCAATGTCCACCCCGAGAACCTAGCACCGGGTTAGACCAGCTCGACCATACACTAGGAGACCGCGGCTCGGAAATTCGTACTTGGGCAGAAGGATACATGTCGGCAACATCGATCGCCCATATGCCTGAGACACATGTCAGCGCTGGACCGCAGCATCGGGCGTGACCTGATCGTGCATGGCCGTCATGCGTGGCGCCGCCATGCGTGGAGGCCAGTGCGAATAAGACTCACCCGTTCCGCACCCTAGGTCCAAGATCTTCTGCGGGTTGTCCCCGATGGGAGATAGGAACCGCTTCTTCTCGAGCAAGGCGTAGTACTTTGCGTGGCACATATCTGCCCTTCCAAGTCAGTCACATTCCTCCGTCTCCCCCAAACGCGGCTTCGGGCGACAGCTGATGAGGGACTCCAGCTTCGAGAGGTTCCCCCAATCCCATGCTCCCCTCGGCCGACAAACATCGAGGGACAGCGCCACAAAGGTTGAGGACTGACCAATCCGATCCAGCTCGATATCATCCATCGGCATGCCGTACTCTGTGCCACGTTAGCCACGTTCCCTCCGCCCCTTTCCCGCCCACATTCCTGTCCAACTCCCCTCACCCCCCAGAGATATAAAACATACCCTCCTTGCCATACACGGCATACACCCGCCCATCCTCGACCTTGCCCCGGAGAATCGACGACGTGACCGACGTCAACGAGCTCCCCGAGCTGGCCACCTCGGCGCCCTGTATCCACCCTTTAGTCGAACAGAACCATCTGTCCCGGCACGGCAAGCCAACCCACCTCGTCGTCAAAGCTCGCGTTGTCCCATCGCTGCGCGGCACACGGTCAGTTTCAACCCGCCAAAATAGCCTGGCGAAAAGCCGGGGACTGACCTCGTCCGGCTGGATGAAATTGGCATCTGGCGCTTGCTCGTCCGCCATGGTGATGATGTGATTGCAGGGCTTCCTGCTGATATCAAAGGGCAAGCACGTAAATCCGAAGGAGCAAAAGGAATCGCGGCGGCGGTGGAGCCCAGGTGCTTGAAGGGTAGGAGGGAGAATGTCGAATTGCGGAGAGTCGAACGGACGGGAAAGGGAACAATGGGCCCTCCCGCCCCTTGCCATGAGGCCGCGGGAGGGTGGGATGGTGCGCTACAGAGATTTGGTCCTAGGGTGCTCCCGTTCCGCTGTTCCGCCGTGGGCCAACAACCGGGGATCGTGGCTCACCGGCTCGTGAGAGGGCATGCCATTGGGGGGCGCGGACAACGCGGTGACCCCACAGGTACCCCTGGTCTGATGCGGCCATTGGCGGATGTGCCGGTTACGCGGGGGTAGCTAACGGGTAGCTGGCGATCCTCGCCCCCAGTGCCAAAAGAGGGGAACTTTGCCCTTGTGCTTCCACAGGCCGTCTTCTCTCTCAACGGCGTCAGCAGCCACTGCCGTCCGGATCAAGGCCGGCGCCACCAGATGGCCAGATGGCAGAATGCAGTTGCTGGCTGTGTCGCTTGTCGCGTGTGGTTACACATCCCCCTCCCCAAGGTCGCACCACAGGAGAAGGCCCGACAGAACCGAGCCGTTGGGATTTTGCGTCTGGCCCCCCGCGTCTCTCTGCAACAGCACATCCGCATGTAGGAGGTGGCGCCCGGACGCGAGAGCCCGGTCGGATCTGGCGGAGCTGACGGCCTTGTTCGGCATGGTGTTGAAAGTTGTGCTGTGGGTTTGGTGCCCGACTCGGTCGACACACAGCGCTAGCGAGGTGTGGGCGGTTGACTTCCGCGGACCAATGGCGCTCGTCTGACCGAAACACATCAACATCCATGCCCGTCGTCGGAGCACCTTGATGAGACCCGGCTGTCCTGCGGGGTTCCCGGCACGTTCCTTTGAAGAAAGGCGCTTGCCCCTCTTCGCTGCCCCTCCCCCCCTCGTGGGAAACCCGAGAGTCAGGACAGCAGCCCTCCGGGCCCAGGACTGACACGGATAGCCCCTGATGGCGTCCAACCAGACCACTGGGATGCGCTCTTGTCCCATAATAAGCCGCGATGCCGGCCGGGAACTCGGTGCCCCCCGCGACCTACTGTCTTGGCCGGCGCCAGCGGCTTGGTCGACCACCCATCCCGACACGGGCTCATGATAACGCTATGCGATGGATGGAGCCCCGGTCGCCCTAGCTGCTCTGCCCTTATTAGAAGCCTTCTCCGCCCTCTACCCCTCAACCCGGATCCTGCGCCATCGAGGAATCCAAGACGACATTCCCTCCCCGCCAACTTCAGAATCCCTTTGAAAGCGTCGAGCCATGGATGACACAAGCGCAGCGCTCAGAGCCGCCGAGGCGCTCGTCGAGGCTCTCAAGCAAAACCCGAAGCCCAGCCATGGCGAGCACCTGGCTCTGCTCAGAAAGGTCGATGAGGTGCGCGCCGTGCTCGAGACGCCCTACGACGTGATCGAGAAGCAGCAGGAGGTCATGTCGACCGCGGGCGCCATGTACACCCTGATCACGACCGGCGTCATCACCAAGGTGCCGGACGAGGGCACCATCACGGCCAAGGAGCTTGCGGCCGCGGTGAACATCGACGTGTCGGCGATCCAGCGCTTGATGCGCACCGCCATCGTCGCCGGCTTCTTCACCGAGACGGCGCCCGACACGTACGCGCACAACGCGCTGTCGCAGGGGTACCAGCTCCACGCGCAGGGGCCCTTCTTCATGCTCTGCATGGACTTCAACCGCATGTGCCTGGCTCTCCCCGAATACTTCAAGACGCACCAGCCCGAGGAGCTGTTCGACCTCAAGAAGTCGCCCTTCTGCTTCAGCATCGGCAAGGAGGGCAAGACGTACTACGAGGCCATCGACGAGAACCCCGAGCAGCGCCACATCTGGAACCAGTGCCTCCAGATCATCGACAAGAGCATGCCCATCTCGGGCATGTTCCCGTGGGAGACGCTCAAGGAGCAGGTGGAGCAGGAGCCGGAGCGGCCGTTCTTCGTCGACGTGGCCGGCGGGCGCGGGCAGGCTCTGATCAAGCTCCAGGAGGACATCCCGGGGACTTTTGGCGGCAAGCTCATCCTCCAGGACCTGCCCATTGTCATTGACACGCTGAAGCCCGAGGATGTGCCCAACATTGAGGCTATGGCGTACGACATCTTCACCCCGCAGCCGGTAAAGAGTAAGTCCCCCCCCCTTTTGTGTGTTTCCAGCATAGAGCCGCCCGGACGCTAACCCCGGGCCAACAGACGCGCACGTCTACTTCATGCGGCGCCTCCTCCACGACTTCTACCCGTCGGTGTGCATCGACATCCTCAAGAGCACCGTGTCGGCCATGGGCCCGGATTCGCGGCTGATCGTCTGCGACATGCTGGTGCCCGAGGTGGTCGAGCCCGGCCGCTACAAGGAGCTGTACTGGCTGGATCTGAACCTGATGTCCATCACCGGCAAGGAGAAGACGCTGGCCGAGTTCAACGACATGTTTGATGCCGTCGGCCTGGAGCTGGTCAAGGTGTGGCCGTCGGCCGTCGGCGCGACGGTGCAGCTTGAGACTCGGCTGAAGAGGGCGTAGGGGGAGAAGGAGAGCAATGTAATTTTGTTGAGCAAGGACTTCCAGGTTTCTAATCAAGAAGCGTTGACTTGATTTCGACTGCGGTGGTGCATGTGTAGTGCGTAACCAAGTGTCGGGTCATCCCCGATGTGCAGCTTATACAGTGTGACCAAGTATCTGCACCTTGAGAAAAAAACAGAGGAAAGGATGGAATCAAATAAAATCCCGTTTGAGTCAAATCTCAACAGATATGCCCGCTTCTGGTACCCCGTACTCCCATTTTCCATATCACGCGGAGGAGCAAGTCGCTCCGAGTCAACCTCTTCAGAAGGAACCCGAGAGTTATTAAATCGAGAGAGTCTATTTGCACGGTTGCCTTTTGCTATTTGTACGGTACCCCACCAGGCAGCGACCAATCACATAGTTGAGTCATCTGACCTCCACCATAATTCAACCACCAGAGCTGGCTCCCGTCTCGAATGCGCGCCTCTGCCCGCCCTGCCCTGCCCGTCCCCTTCCCTTCCTATGGTTGAGAGCTCGGAATAGCTTTAGTAGCATCGATCTAGGCTAGATCGAAGTTCTCTTATCAAGACAGCGTATAGCGTAGCGACTAGTGTAAAGCTGTCGACAGTTGAGTCTCTCGCATCATAGCGCCATGCGTGGCGATGAGCGCTGGTGACCGAGAAGCTGAGGGAGCGAAGACTTGGTGGATTGAATTGTGGGGGGTGGAGTCGGGTGATTGGTCGTTGACGGGTGGAGTAACCGTACAAATAGCAAAAGGCAACCGTGCAAATAGACTCTCTCATTAAATCAAGGTGAGTTGCACCAGGAGGCTGCCCCACCTTCCCGTCAAGCTGGGCTGCCAGATTGATGGCCCGTGCGGCTGTCCCTGCAGGCTCCACCCCAGCTCCACCAACCACCAGCGACTCTCTCCTGCACGATGCCCCCTTCGTCTGAAGAACGCGTCGCGGATTGGAGAGCTGCGGGCACCGAGACGCTTGACGACAACAGACATCGAATCCACAACCACCGCCTCTCCGCCAACAATTACGGCATACCGCGACACTCGAGTCCCGATCTCGACCCTCTTGTGCGGCAAACACCACAGCGGCACCCCGACCTCGACGAAACAGACACGACATCTCGTAATTAATTCGTGGCGAACAAACGAACGCGGCTGGGACCGAACAAGGGCATCGCCGAGACTGTCGACTTTGAGTGCAGAGTTCTGCATGCCGAGACAATAGCCCTCCCTACACCCCAAGCACAAGATGGCGGACTCGCTGCACAACGCGCCCATTGTGCTGGACAACGGGTCCGGCACGATACGAGCCGGCTTTGCGGGGGAGGATGTCCCCAAATGCCACTTCCCCTCGTGGGTGGGGAGGCCAAAGCACCTGCGTGTGCTGGCGGGCGCGCTGGAGGGAGAGGTCTTCATCGGCCAGAAGGCCGCCACCGAGCTGCGCGGCCTGCTCAAGATCCGGTACCCCCTCGAGCACGGCATCGTCACAGACTGGGACGACATGGAGAAGATCTGGGGGTACGTCTACGACGAGGGGCTGAAGACGCTCAGCGAAGAGCACCCCGTCCTCCTCACCGAACCGCCGCTCAACCCGCGCTCGAACCGCGACACGGCCGCCCAGATCCTCTTCGAGACGTTCAACGTGCCCGCCCTCTACACATCCATCCAGGCCGTGCTGTCGCTGTACGCCAGCGGCCGGACAACGGGCGTGGTGCTGGACGCGGGCGACGGCGTGTCGCACGCCGTGCCCGTATACCAGGGGTTCACGGTGCCCAGCAGCATCCGACGCATCGACGTGGCCGGGCGCGACGTGACCGAGTACCTGCAGACGCTGCTCCGCAAGAGCGGCTACATCTTCCACACGAGCGCCGAGAAGGAGGTGGTGCGCCTGATCAAGGAGGCCGTCACGTACGTCGCCAAGGACCCGCGCAAGGAGGAGAAGGAGTGGGCCGCGGCCAAGCTGGACCAGAACCGCATTGCCGAGTACGTGCTGCCGGACGGAAACAAGCTCAAGGTATGCACGCCCTTACTTTATCGGCCCCAAGCAAGAAGCAGAAATCCAAGCACACACACTGACACCCCGCCCAAAAGATCGGCGCAGAGCGCTTCCGCGCGCCCGAGATCCTCTTCGACCCCGAAATCATCGGCCTCGAGTACCCCGGCGTGCACCAGATCGTCGTGGACGCCATCAACCGGACGGACCTGGACCTGCGCAAGGACCTGTACTCCAACATTGTGCTGTCGGGCGGCAGCACGCTGACGCGGGGCTTCGGCGACCGCCTGCTGTCCGAGGTGCAGCGCGTCGCCGTCAAGGACATGCGCATCAAGATCTTTGCGCCGCCCGAGCGCAAGTACTCGACCTGGATTGGGGGGAGTATTTTGGCGGGGTTGAGCACGTTTAGAAAGGTTCGTTTTTGCTTGCTTGCTCTTGTTGATCTGCGAACACGGCTGCTGACTTGTTTGGGCAGATGTGGGTGAGCATCGACGACTGGCATGAGAATCCCGATATTATCCACACCAAGTTTACCTGAGACAGTTCTGTTGGCCATGGAAGGGTGAATAGTCGGACAGTTGCCGGCTGATATCTACTGCCATTTGGGGAGTGCATCTTGGCCAGGTGCATAAAATAAGTGGGGAGCGACAACGAAGGGGTGCGACGGATGTCAGAGGAGGTTATAATATGGGGAGTGAGGTGGCAGACGGTGTAGAAGGCGGCGTATCGCCAGACTCGGGCGCCAGGGGCCGACGAGAGGGATACCACCTGTCTCGAGAGACGGCTGCCGCAAGCGTTGTTAGAGAAAACGAATGATACCCAGGTTTGATTGATGGAACTTGTCGTCAAGGTGGCGCAGAGCTGAGCAGCTGCTTGTAAGGTCGATGTGGCAGGCTTCCATTGAGCGGAGTTCCGTTGGGGGTTCAGGACAACAAGCATCAAAGGACATGTCACATGAAAGTCAGGAACTCAAAGTGCGGCGAGAAATGAAATCCTTGATTTTTGCCAGAACCATCAACGCAGTGGGGGGGGTATATCGATACAAAGCCCATTAAGCCAAGAACCGCAGTTCACCAGAAACAAACGCCCGTTCCTCGGAAATCTCGCCCTGGTGGACGGATGGATCAAGGGAGAGAGGAGTTAAAACCTCGGATCCCCATCCATCATCATCCTCGTCGTCGACGACACCTCTTGTTTGCTCTGAGGTCCCGATCCCATTGATATCCTCCAGCCATTCCGTAAAAAACAAGAAAAGAAAACTTTTTTTTCATCCCATGTCATAACCCTTGTTGGTGGTGATGTTCCTCCCAAGATACCCGAAAACGCCTTGCTTGAGAGAAGAGAGAGAAGAGATAACACACTGCCGAAAGGCAAAGAAAGAAAAACAAAAGAAAAAAAGGAGAAAAAAAACAAGAGGAAGAAAAGTCAACCCATCATCCCCTTTCTCTCATCAGCAGCCTCCTCCTTCACAGCGTTCGAAACACCCTAATGCCCAACGCTCCTGACCCGTCCCCAAAACCCCGAAACCGACCTCCCGCTGCCGCTCGTGCTGGCCGAGTCCCGACGGCCCAGCTCCTCGCCGTCCAGGCTGCGCTTGCGCTCGCCGCCGACGACGGTCGCAAAGATGTTGCCCGCGCCGCCGCGGCCGACGTGGCTCATGGTGGCCGTCTTCTCGCGCACCTCGGCGCGCGTGAACTCCTCGTCGAAGGAGAGCACCGGGCGCACGGCGGTCGAGTGGGCGTTGCCGGCGCCGCCGCGGCCTGAGTAGAAGCGGCGGGGGCTGTTGCTGCGCTTGGTGGTGCTAGAAGTGGTGGAGGGGGCGGCGGTGACGGGGGTCGGGACGCCGGCCGGGGAGGTGGTGGCTGGCGCGCGGAAGAAGTTGCCGAGGCCGCCGCGGCCGGAGTGGGTGTAGCTGTTTTGGGGGACCGTCGGGTGCGGTTCGGTG
>OUNM010791374.1_pt1 | contig 13148 bp, 11 predicted proteins | sample 1769961 | NCBI WGS metagenome assembly OUNM01 (sample SAMEA3914820, study PRJEB12502) | metagenome | biome: forest; material: soil | place: USA | collected 2012-03-12 | depth 0.3 m | reverse complement strand
GCCCCTCGTCTGGGCGGTGATCCCGCCGCGGCTCGTGGGTGTGGTCGTCGTCGCACTGCCGCTCGTCCTGCTGCGGCGGATCCGGATCTCGTCGGCGGCGCTTCCCTTCGTCGTCGTCTCGGGCGTCTCCGAGGTCGTGGGGTTCACGTCGTTCGCGCTGGGGGCACGGCACGGGATCGCGGTGAGCGCGGTGCTGGCGTCCCAGTTCGCGGCGGTTGCGGCCGCGGCCGCGTTCGTCCTCTTCCACGAGCGGCTGCGCGGCGTTCAGGTGGCGGGGATCGCGACGATCGCCGTCTGCGTGGCGGTGCTCAGCGCAATTCGCGCGTAGCGACGAGCGTGCGCGTGACGCGCCGGTCGGGCACGAACCAGATCAAGGCGACGAAGACGAAGAGCGCGACCGAGATCCACGGCTCGACGAACGAGAGCACGAGTGCGAGCAGGTAGCACACGAGCGAGAGCTTGCCCTTGCGGTCGTTCCCGATCGCCTGGTGCAGCGCCGACTCGGAGTCGTGCAACGCGAGGAGCGCGAGCGTCAGGAGCGTGTAGGCGAGCCCACAGCCGAGCAGCACGATCGCGTAGGCGGCGACGGGCCCGTTCTTCACGCCGGTCTCGCCGAGCCACGCCGTTGCGAGCGGCGTCAACGACAGGCAGAAGAGGAGGAGCATGTTCGCCCAGAGCACCCGGCCGTCGATGCGGCGCACCAGGCGCAGCAAGTGGTGATGGTTGTTCCAGTAGATCGCGATGAACACGAAGCTGAGCAGGTAGGCGAGGAGCCGCCCCTTCAGGTCGAGGATGTCGCTCAGGTGATCCCCCGTGGGGGGCTTCAGCTCGAGCACGAGGATCGTGATCAGGATGGCGACGACCCCGTCGGTGAACGCGGTCAGCCTCTCCGGCGTCATGCGTCCACTATCTCAGTCGGCAAACGTGCGATACGCGCGGACGAGGACCTCGACGAGGTCGCCGTCGGGGGTCGGGATGCCGCTCGCGCCGAAGCGCTTCGGCACCGACTCCGGCGGACGCCGGGCCGGCGGCGGGAGGGGCGGCAGCTCGCCCCCGCGCCAGGCGTCGTCGTCGTTCACCGTCTCGGCGCCGTAGCCGCGCCAGCGGAGCAGGACCGCCGGGTCGCGATCGATCTCGTCGGCGACCGCTGCGATCACCGCGGCGACGTCGTCGTCGCTGCCGACCCGCACGATCTCGGTCGGGATCAGCGGCTCGTCCCAGGTGTGCTCGAGGAGCTGCAGCAGCTGCTCGGACTGGCGGTCGGTGGCGACCGCGCCGTCGATCGCGGCCCAGATCCCCGGGGAGATCGGTGGCGCGCTGAGCGTCACCCGCCGTCCGTCGACGAGCGCCGTGATCAGGGACGGCTCGACGCGCAGCTCCTCGACTGCTGCGGCCATGTCCAGGGACTGTCCCTGGACATGGCCGAGTAGGGCACGTGCCCAGGGGCCGCTCACGCGGCCTCCTGCTCGTAGGCGTCCGGCGCCAGCGCGACCGCGGCGCGGATCGCGCCCAGGTCGAGATCGCCGAGCCAGTCGTCGCTCGTCCCGGCCATCACCTTCTCGACGAGCTCGCGCTTCGATTCGAGCAGCAGGTCGATCCGCTCCTCGAGCGTCCCCGTCGTGATCAGCGAGTGCACCCACACGGGCTTCTCCTGCCCGAGCCGGTGCGCACGGTCGGTCGCCTGCTGCTCGACGGCCGGGTTCCACCAGCGGTCGAAGTGGAAGACGTGGTTCGCGGCCGGCAGGTTGAGGCCGCGGCCGCCGGCGCGCAGCGAGACGACGAGGACGGCCGGTCCGTCGGGTGACGCGAACTGCTCGAGGAGCTCCTCCCGCTGCGTCGCGTTCAGCCCACCGTGGAAGAAGTCGACGCGCTTGCCGAGCTGCTCCGCGAGGTACTCGATCAGGCCGCCGAAGCTCGTGTACTGCGTGAAGACGAGCGCCTTGTCGTTCTGCGGTACCGCGCGCAGCAGCTCGACGAGCCGTTCGAGTTTGCCCGAGCGGCCCTCGAGCGGGCCGCCCTCGTGCAGCACCATCTCCGGGTGGTTGCACACCTGCTTCAGCTGGCCGAGCATCGCGAGCACCGCGCCGCGGCGGCCGAAGCGATCGTCGTGCGCCTCGACGCGCGGCAGCCACGAGTCGACGACCTGCTGGTAGAGGATCGCCTGCTCCTGCGTGAGCAGGCAGTAGTCCTTCAGCGTCGTGATCGGCGGCAGGTCGAGCTCGACCTCCGGGTCGTCCTTCTGCCGGCGCAGGATGAACGGCCGCACGATCGCGCGCAGACGCTCGAGCGCCTCGGGGTCGTCGTCGAGCTGGATCGGCTCGACGAACGCCCGGTGGAACCACTCGCGCGTGCCGAGCAGGCCGGGGTTCAGCAGGTCCATGATCGCCCAGAGCTCGCCGAGGTGGTTCTCGATCGGCGTGCCGGTCATCGCGACGCGGCGGCGCGCGCGGAGGAGCCGCAGCGACCGGGCGCGGCGGGTCTGCGGGTTCTTGACGTCCTGCGCCTCGTCGAGAAGCAGCCGGTCCCATTCGAGGAGCTGGAGCGTCTCGACGTCGCGGCTCGCGACGTCGTACGAAGTGACGACGATGTCCGACTCGCGCGCCTTTGCGACGAAGGCGTCGCCGACGAGGCGATCCGAACCGTGGTGGAGATGCACGCGCAGCCCCGGCGCGAACCGCTCCACCTCGTGCACCCACTGGCGCGCGACGCTGAGCGGGCAGACGACGAGCGTCGGCCCGAGCGCGTCGCGACCGAACTGCTCGCGCTCCGAGACGACCATTGCGATCGCCTGCACCGTCTTGCCGAGCCCCATGTCGTCGGCGAGGACGCAGCCGATCCCGAGATCGCCGAGCAGCCGCAGCCACCCGTGGCCGGCCTCCTGGAACGCGTAGAGCTGGTGCTCCATCCCGGGCGGCGTCGGCAGCGGCTTGAAGCGCGCGTCGCTCTCGAGCATGCCGGCCAGGCGCTCGTCGAGGGACACCTCGCCGAGTGCGAGCCCGAACTCGTCGATCGCGAGCCCCGACGTCGCGCGGACGAGATCCACCAGGTCGCCGCCGGTCCGCTGCTGCTCGAGGAAGCGAAGCGCCTGCTGGATGTCGTCGCGCCGGAGCGCCTGCCACCTGCCCTCGGCGTGCACGAGCGGCGCGCGCTCGGCGGCGAGCCGGCGCAGCTCACCTTCGTCGAGCCCGAGCTCGCCCACGCGGAGGCGCCAATCGAACTGCGCGAACAGCCCCGAGGTCGAGCGCGCGGTCAGGTCGGCGCGGATGCGTGCCGGCTGCGACGTCCACGCCGTCGGCAGCAGAACCGGCACGGGGAGCGCCGGCAGGAGCCGGCGCAGGAAGTACTCGGTGTCCTCGCGGTCGAGCGGCACCTCGCGCGGCTCCTCCTCGTCGAAGACGAACCCGTGCTCCGCGAGCTTCGGCCGCAACGGAGCGAACGCCGCACGGAGGTCCGCATAGGGATCGCTGTCGCGCAGGAAGCGGAACGCGTCCGGGCCGGAGTCCCAGAGGAGCGATGCCGGGAGCGCGACCGTCGCGTCGTCGGACGCGTGCAGCCACAGCTCGAGCATGAGCCGGCCGCCGCGCTCGTCGAGGTGCAGCCCGACCCCCCACGGTGCGCGGATCAGCCGCGCGAAGCCGTCGTCGACCCACCGTGTGACCTTCTTCTCGAGCGCGCCGTACGAGGGCCCGTGCGGCAGCTCGGGGTCGTGCGACGTGAGCCCGTGCAAGAGCGCCTCGACCGCACGGTTGCGCCCGAACGGCCGCGCCGAGCCGAGCTTGACGCTCGCGTCGACGAGCCTGTCCCGCGCGATGCGGTCGACGAGGCGCGGGTAGAGGTCGTTGACGGCTGCGACGCGGTCGCCGTGGAAGTAGTCGGCGACCACGGGCGGCGACGCCGCCGCGATCGAGGTCAGCGTCTGCTCGATCTCCGCCTCGAGCGTCGCACCCCAGAACGCGAACCACTCGCCGCCGATCTCCGCGAGCTGGGGGAAGACGAGGCCCTCCGCAACGGCGCGCCGTGCGAGCTCGCGGACATGGAGCAGCGCCTTCGCGGAGTCGGCGAGCGGCTCCTCGGGCTCCCAGGACGCGAGCTCTTCGACCGAGAGGAACCGTCCGCGGTGGGTCTCGTCGAGGACGTCGAGCTCGTCGTCGCCGACGAGGGCGCCGTTGCGGGAGAACGCGAAGGCGACTGCCTCGGGATGCCAGACGAGCTCGAGCACGGCCGAACATCGTAGGCAGGATCGCCTCCCTGCTGCACGCCGGTCTCCGGGCGCCGCCCCCCAGATCGCAACAATGGGCACATCGTCACTCGTCCGAGTGATGCAAGACGGGTGATGCGCGCCCGATCTCGACGGTGTGCGCCTGTTCCTCGTCACGGTCGCGGTGTTCGCGGTCGGCGCCACTGCGGCGCTCGCCCAGCCGGATCTCCGGCCGAACGACCCGTTCTTCGCGGCGACGCCCAGGTCGGGCTCCGTCGTGCTGCGTGACCGGCCGGGCGGCCGCGTGCTGGCGGCGCTCGGCACGGAGACGCAGTTCGGCTCGCCCGAGACGGTCGGAGTGGCCGTCACCCGCGGGAACTGGCTCGGCGTGATCAGCACGAGCCTCCCGAACGGCGTGCTCGGCTGGGTGCCGCGCGAGCAGATGAAGCTTCGTCCCGTGGCGTGGTCGATCGGGATCTCGCTGTCCGACCGCGTCCTCGTCGTCCGCCACGACGGCGACGTCGTGCGGCGGGTGACGGTCGGGATCGGTGCGGCGGCCTCGCCCACTCCGGCGGGGCGCTACGTGATCACCGACCACATCGACCCGGGCGCGCAGAGCAACGTCTACGGCTGCTGCATCCTCGCGCTCTCGGGCCACCAGCCGCATCCGCCCGCGGGCTGGAACCCGAACGAGGATTGGCGCCTTGCGATCCACGGCGGCGCTCCGGGCGCGGTTTCGGCGGGCTGCATCCACGCCGACGAGGCGACGCTTCGCTTCCTGATGCGGGTCACCCCGCTCGGGACGCCGGTGACCGTCTCGGCCTAGCGCTCGATCCAGCTGCCGCCGACGATCTGGTCGCGGCCGTCGGGATAGCGCACCCACGCCTTGTGCGTGCCGTCGTAGTCCGGGCCGTAGAGGATCAGCGTGGCATCCTCGCCGCGCACGCGGCACGGTTCGTGCCCCTCGAGATCGGCGCCGCGCCAGATGCGAATGAACGGGTTCGCATCCCATTCGTCGCCGATCGTGGAAGGGAGCGTGTGCCCGGGATGGATCCGGGTGTCGGGCGGAAGCGCCATCAGCTTGCTCATGATCGAGTGGTACTGGTTCGCGTACCCGTTGCGGCCGCCGTTGCTCGTGCCGCCGATCGTTCCCTTGAAGAGACAGTCCCCGGTGAAGCAATCCGCTCCGTTCACGAGCAGCGCCCAGTGCTCGCGCGCGTGCCCGGGCGTGGAGATCGGGCGGACCTCGAGCGAGCCGGAGTGGATCGGCCCCGAGTACGACGTCACCACGGGGACGCCCCATCGCTCGGGGTCGACGACGTGGTCCGCGTCGCCGTGCGTGATCAGCACGTGCGTGAGCTCGATGCTCTGCTCGTCGACGATCCGCGCGAGTGGGTCCTCGACGCCGTTCGAGTCGATGATGACCCCGTACGTTCCGTCGGACACCAGATAGGCGTTCGACGTCCACGTCGGGTGCTCGACGCGTTCAATCAGCAAACCGGATCACGCTCCTGATCCCGTCCTGCGCCTCCATCAGCTCGAACCCTCGGTTCACCTCGTCGAGCGTGAGGCGGTGGGAGACGAACGAGTCGACGTCGATCTCGCCGGCGAGCCAGCGATCGACGAGTTTCGGCACGCCGTCGCGCCCCTTCACGCCGCCGAACGACGAGCCGGCGACCCGCCGACCCGTGATCAGGAAGCGCGGGACGATGTCGAGCGTCTCGCCCCTGCCGGCGACGCCGGCCACGGTGCAGAGCCCCCAGCCCATCCGTGCCGACTCGACCGCCTGGCGCATCACCGCCACGTTCCCCGTTGCCTCGAACGTGTAATCCGCGCCGAAGCCGCCGGTCATCTCCACGATCCGGTCGACCGCGTCGGGGCCACCAGTCATCGTCTCGGTCGCGCCGTGCCTCGTCGCGAGCGCCAGCCGGGACTCCGACAGGTCGACGCAGACGATGCGCTCGGCGCCGGAGAGGCGGCACCCGATCACTGCACCCAGGCCCACCATCCCGGCACCGAAGACGACGCACGTGGAGCCCGCGTCGACCTTGGCCGTGTTGATCGCAGCGCCGATCCCGGTCGAGAGCCCGCACGCGAACAGTGCGGCGCCTTCGAGCGGCGCCTCGGGGTCGACCTTCGCGAGCGCGATCTCCGGCATGACGGTGTACTCGGCGAAGGTCGACGTGCCCATGAAATGGCGCATCGGCTCGCCGTCGAGCCGGAGCCGCGCGGTTCCGTCCGGCAGGTAGCCCTTGTTCTGCTGGTCACGGATCGTGAGGCAGAGATTGGTGCGGTCGCTCCGGCAGTGGATGCACTCCCGGCACTGGGGCGAGAAGAGCGTCACGACGTGGTCGCCCGGCGCGACCGAGGTCACGTCGTCGCCGATGCGCTCGACCACGCCCGCTCCCTCGTGCCCGAGGACGGTCGGCGCGTAGCCGGAAGGGTCCGCGCCCGAGGCCGTGTACAGATCGGTGTGACAGACGCCGCAGGCGACGAGCCGTACGAGCACCTCGCCCGCCTTCGGTTCCTCGAGCTCGACGTCACGGACGACGAGCGGCTGCCCGAACTCCTCGAGGACGGCGGCGCGAATCCGCATCCGCGCGATCGTAACGTCAGTGACCGGGCGCGAGCAGCGGGCGGTGCGCAGCACGGGCCGCGCGGTAGTCGCCCAGCGTGACGAGCACGAATTCGCGACAGTCGTCGTCCTCGCACTCGCAGAGCAGCGGGATGCGTGCGACGAACCGGAGATGATCGGCCTTGTCGGCGATCCGGTCGTTTCGCCGTCGCGTCTCGCCGGCGCGACGGACATATGCCCTGTCTTCCTGTGCGGACATACGCGGTTGAAACGGCTGTACCCCCGTTCTGGGTTCGTTGTAACCTCATTCGCGATGAATCTCTGGGAGGAGCGAGCCGCGCGGAACGAGGCGCTGTTCCGCGAGGTGAACGAGCAGGTCGAGGCACTCGCCGAGCGCGGCGGCACGGCGAGCTTCATCTGCGAGTGCAGCAGCGCGGACTGCATGGAGAGGATCGAGGTCCCGCTGCCGGTGTACGAGCACGTGCGAGCCGATTCGCGCAGGTTCATCGTCCGCACGGGTCACGAGGCAGAGTTCGAGCACGTCGTCGAGCGGCACGGCCACTACTCGATCGTCGAGAAGGAAGGCGACGCCGCGCGCGTCGCCGAGTCGAACGACCCGCGCAGCTAGCCGACGATCGTCCGGCTCTGCTCGCGGGCGAACTGCTGGACGTAGTAGGGCCCGAGCCCGCCCTTGCCCGTGAGCCCGCTCGACTTCCAGCCGCAGAACGACTGAATCCCGGGCCACGCGCCCGTCGTCGCCCCCGCGCGACGGTTCACGTAGACGACACCGGCCTCGATCTCGTCGAGGAAGCGGTCGAGCTCGTCGTCGTCCTGCGAGAAGACCCCGGCCGTCAGCCCGTAGGGAACGGCATTCGCCTCGGCAAGTGCGGCGTCGAAGTCGGGCACCCGCGTGACCGTGAGGAACGGGAGAAAGAGCTCGGTGCGCGAGAGCTCGTCCCACTCCGGCAACTCGACGACGACGGTCGGCTCGACGAACCAGCCGTCGCCGGCCGCGCGGGCACCGCCCGCGACGACGCGCCCCCACCGCCGCGCCGCCTCCGCCGAGCGCTCGAACCGCTGCACCGCCGCCTCGTTGACGACGGGGCCGAGCGCCACGCCGGGGTCGGCGGGGTCGCCGACCGAGTAGACCGCCGCCTGGGCGGCCAGCCGCTCGACGAGCTCGTCGTGCACCTCGTCGACGACGATCGCGCGCGAACAGGCGCTGCACTTCTGCCCCGAGAAGCCGAACGCGGCGCGGGCGATCCCCTCCGCCGCCGCGTCGAGGTCGGCGCTCGCGCCGACGAGCGCCGCGTTCTTCCCGCCCATCTCGGCGAGGACGGGGCGAGGAAACGGGCCGTCGGACAGCCGGCGCTGGATCTCGCGTCCGACCTCCGCCGAGCCTGTGAAGGCGATCCCGTCGACGCCGGCACCGACGAGGGCCTCGCCGGTCGCCGGCCCGCCGTTGACGAGCGAGATCACGCCGGCCGGGATCCCTGCTTCCGCCAGCAGCCGGGCGACCGCCCCGCCGGAGCGAGGCGCCTCCTCCGGCGGCTTCAGGACGACGGCGTTCCCGGCGGCGAGCGCCGCGGCCGTCATCCCGAACCCGAGCGCGAACGGGAAGTTGAACGGCGCGATGACGCCGAACACGCCGTAGGGGCGGAGGACGTCGGTGTTTCGCTCGTCCGGCGAGAGGCGGCCGAGCGGCGTCTCGAAGCCGTCCGAGCTCTCGACGCTCGCGCAGTAGGTGTCGATCAGGTCGATCGCCTCCTCGACCTCGGCGATCGACTCGGTGCGCACCTTGCCGACCTCGAGCGAGACGATCGCGGCCAGCTCGATCTTCCGCTCGTCGATCAGGCGTGCGGTGGCGCGCAGGAGCGCCAGCCGCTCACCGTGCGGCAGCCGCCGCCACTCGCGCTGTGCGCGCCGCGCCGCGTCGACGGCCGCGCCGACAGGCTCCACGCCTTCGCGGGCGCGGCTCGCCGTCCGGTGCCGTCGCGACGGGTCCTCGCGCGCGAACACCGCGCCGACCTCGACCTCATGGCCGTCGACGAGATGGGCGAGGGGTGACGGTTCCTCCCCACGAGCCGCGGCGAGTGCCGCTTCGAAGTCTCGGTCGAGCTCCGGACTGCGTACCCCGGTGGTGTACGTAAGCCTCGTGGAGCTCACGGGCGTACCTTCTCATGTTCGCCCACGCTGCCGAGCCGAGGGCACGAAGGCGAGGGCGGAGCCAGGCACCTGCGCGATCGGCAAGACGGTCGAGCTCGTCCGACCAGCGCTTGAGCGTCGCGAGAAGCGTCGCCAGGAACGGCGCGAGCCGTGAGGGCCGCGGCTCGTGCAGCGGCGGCTCGAGCTCGAGCACGCGCTCCTGAGGATCCACGGCCTCGATCGCGCCGGCGAGCACGACACGCCGTCGGCGGAGGATCGACGAGCGCACGACCAGCGCGCTCGCATTGCCTCTGAGCGGATCGACGACGACGCCGCGCACGACGCCGACCCGCGAGCCCCGCGACCGGACCTTGAACCCCTCCGCCTTCGTGAGCCAGTACTCGAGCACATTGCTGCCTCGTCCGAAGACGTATCCCGACATGGGCTTCCATTCCTCGCGGGCCCGTCCGTTCAAACCTCCTAGGATCGGCGGGATGCGCTCCCTCTTCGTAGCGGGCCTGCAGACGGCCGGCGTCCCGGGCGACCCGGCCGCGACTCTCGCGGCGTTCGAGCGCAACGTGCGGACATTGCAGGCCACGTTCGACGGGCTCCAGCTCGTCGTCGCGCCGGAGCTGCACCTGATGGCGGTGCCTCCGCTCCTCGAGGAGAGCGGCGCGAGTGAGCGCGAGCTCGCCGTGCAGGTGCCGGGCGAGCTGACCGAGCGACTCGGCGCGCTCGCCCGCGAGACCGGGCTGTGGCTCGTCCCGGGCAGCGTCTACGAGCGCGTCGGCGACGGCGTCGCGAACACCGCGGTCGTCCTCTCGCCGGCGGGCGAGCTGGTCGCCTCGTACCGCAAGTGCTTCCCGTGGCAGCCGTACGAGACGACCATCCCGGGAACGAGCACCGTCGTCTTCGACATCGACGGCGTCGGCCGCTTCGGGCTCGCGATCTGCCACGACGGCGTGTTCCCCGAGGTGTTCCGCTCGCTCGCCTGGCAGGGCGCGGAGGCGATCTTCCAGGTCACGCTCACGGGAACCTCCGACCGGGAGGCGGAGACGGTCGTGGCGCGCGCCAACGCGTACGTGAACCAGGTAGCGATCGTCAACGTGAACGCGGCCGCGCCGGTCGGGAACGGGCGCAGCCTCGTGATCGACGCCGAGGGCGCGGTGCGCTACGAGGCCGGCGTCGCGGAGGAGGTGCTGACGGCGGTGCTCGATCTCGACGCGGTGCAGCGCGTGCGCGAGCGCGGCGCGTTCGGGATCAACCGGCTGTGGGAGGAGATGGACCGGGTCGGGCCGGGACTCGAGCTGCCGATGTACGGCGGGCGTTACCGGCCGCGCGGAAACGCGTAGACCGTCCGCCCTTCGCGGCCGCTCGTGTCCACCCCTGCCCAGAGCGAGTCGAGCACGGCCTCCTCGGATGCGTCGACGGTCGCCTGGAAGAGCCCGTCGATCTCGCGGCCGCGACTCGTCCGCGCGTCGGATGTGGCGAACGCGATGAAGATCTCCCCGCTCCCATGGTGGGCGACCGAGCCGGCGCGCGCGAGTCCCAGCCCCACACGACGCGCCAGGCGCTCGAGGTCGTGCGGCGCGAGCGGAGCATCGGTCGCGACGATGCCGATGCAGCTCCCGGCGGGCTTCGAGCGATGGTCGGGTGGCACCAGCCCCGCCGCCACGCCGTCGATCCGGAGCTGCTCCGGAACGCCGAAGTTCGTCAGCAGGAGCACGCCGACCGTATGCGCGCCGGCGCGGCGGCTCGCCGAGCCGATGCCGCCCTTCCAGCCGAAGCAGCTCATGCCGGCACCCGCGCCGACCGCCCCGCGCGGAAAGTCAGCGGCTGCCGTCGCGACCGCCGCGATGACGTCGGCAGGCTGCACGTGCGCGACGCGCGCGTCGGAGAGCCAGCTGTCGTCGCACTCGCCGACGACCGGGATCACGACGTCCTCGACGCCCACGCGCGGGTCGGCCGCCATCGCCACCTGCACCGCGCCCTCGTAGACCCGCCCTACCGCATGCGTGGACGTGAGGTAGACGGGCGTCTCGAGCAGCCCCCATTCTCGGATCTCGTGCGCACCGGTCAGCTCGCCGGCGCCGTTCAGCACCGCCGTCCCTGCCGGAAGCGGCAGGGACGGCGGTACGACTGCGGTGACGCCCGTCACCTCGACGGTGACGTGTCCGACGGTTACGCCGACGTCGGCGATCGAGTTGCGCGGCCCCGGCTCAAGCGAGCCGATGATGATTCCGTCTTCGCGGGGGCGTGACATGGTTGCGAGCGTAATGCTGCCGCCGTTCGTGTGGAGCGACGAGTGCCTGCGGCACGAGCCGGCGGCCGAGGTGTGGGTCGGTGTGCGGATGCCGGCAACGGAGCTGCCCGCACGCGCCCTGCGGATCCGGGCAGCCCTGCTGGCGGCGGGCGCCGAGGAGATCGCGGCGGCCCCGCACCCCGACGACGCGCTGCTCGCAGTGCACGACGAGGCGCTCGTCGCGTTCCTGCGGACGGCCTGGGTCGAGTGGTCTGCCGCAGGGCTGCCGAGCGATCGCGTCGTTCCGTACGTGTTCGCGCGCGACGAGCTGACCGGCGGTCACCCGCCGGTCGAGCCGGCCGCGGTGTGGGCCCGGCCCGGGCGCTTCGCCTACGACACGATGACGCTGATCGGCCCGGGCACGTGGGAGGCCGCGCGCGCGGCCGTCGACGTCGCGCTGACGGCGGTCGACCTCGTCGCCGGCGGTGAACGGGTCGCGTACGCGTGCTGCCGGCCGCCGGGTCACCACGTGACGCGGTCGCTCTACGGAGGCTCGTGCTACCTGAACAACTCCGCGGTCGCCGCCGCCGAGCTCCTTCGGCGCCTCGGCGGGCCGGTCGCGGTCGTCGACCTCGACGCGCATCACGGCAACGGCACGCAGGAGCTCTTCCGGGACCGTGACGACGTCCGCACCGCGTCCGTGCACGTCGACCCTGGTGCGGGCTGGTTCCCGCACTTCCTCGGCTTCGCCTCCGAGAACGACCCGTCGAACCTGAACCTCCCGCTGGCGCCCGGCTCAGGTGACGAGCCATGGCTGGCGGCGGTGCACGAGGCAGCCACGTTCGCGCGGACCGCCCGTGCGCTCGTCATCGCGCTCGGCGTCGACGCGGCCGCCGGAGACCCCGAGAGCCCGCTGCAGGTGAGCGGCGACGGATACCTCGAGGCAGGCCGCATCCTCGGCGACCTCGGGCTTCCGACCGTCGTCGTGCAAGAAGGCGGCTACGACCTTGCCACGATCGGGGCGCTGGTGACCGCCACGCTCGCCGGAGTCGGCGCACCCACGTAGGATCGCCCGATGCGCGTCCTCATTCTCGGCGCCGGCTTCGGCGGCCTCGAGCTCGCGACGACGCTGTCGGAGTCGGGCGAGGCGTTCGAAGTCACGCTCATCGACCAGAGCGACGCGTTCGTGTTCGGCTACTCGAAGCTCGACCTGATCTTCAGGGAGGAGCCGCTCGATGCGGTTCGCCTCCCCTACGAGAGGATCGCCAAGCCGGGCGTCGAGTTCCTGCAGGAGACCGTGCTCGCGATCGATCCCGCGGCGAAGACCGTCCGGACGAACGCTGGAGTCCATGAGGCTGACGTGCTCGTCGTCGCGCTCGGCGCGGACTACGACGTCGAGGCAACGCCCGGGTTCTCCGCTGCCGACGAGTTCTACTCGGTCGCAGGCGCGCAGACGCTCGCCGAGAAGCTGCCGTCGTTCGAGGGCGGGCGCATCGTCGTGGGAGTGTGCGACGCGCCGTACAAGTGCCCGCCCGCGCCGAGCGAGGCCTCGCTCCTGCTCCACGACTACCTGAGCGAGCGCGGCGTGCGCGGTGACACCGAGCTGACCTTCGTCTCGCCGCTCCCGATCCCGATCCCGCCGTCGCCGGAGACGTCGCGGGCGCTGTTGTCCGCCTTTGCCGAGCGCGGGATCGAGTGGATCGGCGGAGCACGCATCGCGTCGATCGACGGCGGCAACACGGCGATGCTCGACAACGGGCGCGAGCTGCCGTTCGACCTGTTCTTCGGGGTCCCCAAGCATCGTGCGCCGGCCGTCGTGATCGAGAGCGGCATGGCGGAGAACGGGTACATCCCGGTCAGCTCACAGACGCTCCAGACGACGTACCCGGCCGTGTACGCGGTCGGCGACGTCACGACCGCCGGGGTACCGAAGGCAGGCGTCTTCGCCGAGGGTGCCGCCCGCGTCGTCGCCGAGACGCTGATCGCCG